>Ga0335083_10006992_pt1 | contig 13966 bp, 16 predicted proteins | sample Lox_Sample_42_FD_206716 | JGI IMG/M metagenome (GOLD analysis project Ga0335083, IMG submission 206716) | Soil microbial communities from Loxahatchee National Wildlife Refuge, Florida, United States - Lox_Sample_4.2 | ecosystem: Environmental > Terrestrial > Soil > Wetlands | place: USA...
GGCGTCGACCACCAGCTTCATGAAGATCTTCTCCTCGCTCTTGCCCATGCTGTGCTTGAGCGAGCAGAAACTGGCCTTGTAGAGGTCGAGCTTGCCGTAGCGCTCGCGCGCCTTCTCCTCCGAAAGGCCGACCGTGGCTAGGTTCGGGTGCGCGAATACCGCGGTAGGCACGTTTTCATGGTCCACCGGCGTCGGCTTGCCGCCGAACAGCGTCTTCGCGAGCGCCATGCCCTCGGCGGTGGCGACCGGCGTGAGGTTCAGCCGGTTGGTGACGTCGCCGATGGCGTGGATCGAGGCCACCGAACTCTTCGAGTATTCGTCGACGACGATCGCGCCATCGGCGGCGAGCTTGACGTCCGACGCTTCCAGTCCGAGGTTCGCCGTGTTGGGCTTGCGCCCGGTGGCGAACAGCACGAGGTCGAATTCCGCGGCTGAACCGTCTTCGAACGTCACTTTCAATCCCTTCTCGATTTTTGCCGGATTCGTCTTCAGCAAGATCGAAACCCCTTTCCTGCCCATCTCCTCGGCGAGCCGCTTGCCGAGCTCCGCGTCGAAACCGCGCAGCAGCTGCGCGCCGCGGTAGGCGAGCGTGGTCTTCACGCCGAGGCCGTTGAAGATGGAGGCGAACTCGACCGCGATGTAGCCGCCGCCCACGACCAGCGCCCGCGCCGGGAGTTTTTCGAGGTGGAAGGCCTCGTTCGAGGTGATCGCGAGCTCTGCGCCGGGGATATCCGGTTTTTGCGGCCAGGAGCCCGTCGCGACCAGAATGTGCTGTGCCGTGTACCTCTTGCCGTCCAGCGAGACGGCGTGGGGGCCGAGCACGACCGCGCGCCCGCGCAGGATGGTGGTGCCGGCATTGGCCAGCGCGCGCTCGTAGACGCCGTTCAGGCGGTCGATCTCGCGGTCCTTGTTGGCCAGCAGGCGCGTCCAGTCGAAGCTGGGCTCGGCGATGTTCCAGCCGAAATCGGCGGCGTCTTTCAGTTCCTCGCGCACATGCGCGGCATAGGAGAAGAGCTTCTTCGGGATGCAGCCCACGTTGACGCAGGTGCCGCCGAAGTTTCCGGACTCCGCGACGGCGACGCGCGCGCCGAGGTTGGCCGAGAAGCGGCCGGCGCGGACGCCGCCCGAGCCGCCGCCTATGGTGAAGAGATCGAAGTCGTAATTCAGAGACTACGGCTACTTCAGGTTCTTGAGGTTCATCCCGACGAGGTCGACCATCGCGCTCAATTTCATGTGCTGGGGCTTGTCGGCCAGCCACTTCATCGCGTTGTTGACGCGCTGCTCGATCTGCGCGGCCGGCATGCCCTCGATGCCGATGAACAGCTTGGCAAGATCGGTCAATCCGGCTGCCGCGGCCTCCGAGCCTACTTCGCGGAGCTTCGCCTCGATCGCCGCGCGGTCGAGATTGGTCACCAGCTTCATGGTCGGCTCGTTGCTCATGGCGCGTCCCTTTCGGCGGATAGTATATAGCGTCCGGATGCCTCTCGGGCGCGTCCCTCCGCCACCAGCTTGTCCAGGTGCGCGGTGAGCGAGCGCATCGCCACAGGATGCAGCCGGGGCGATACTTCATCATAAACATCGGTCACCAGCTCCTCCAGCGTCGCAGGCCCCTTGCGCTGCAACGCAGCGGCGACCTTGGCTTCTCGCGCCAGCCGGTGCGCGATCAGGCGCCGTACTTCCTTGTGCGGCGCGCCGATGAGATAGCCGTGTCCTGGCGCGAAGATGGCGACATCCAGGGCGAGCAACCGCTCCAGCGACGCGAGGTAGACGCGCATGTCGCCGTCCGGCGGATTGATCACCACCGTCGAGCCCTGCATGACGTGATCGCCGGTGAAGAGCATGCGCGTCTCCTCCAGCAGATAGCAGAGATGGTTTGAAGCATGCCCGGGGGTATGTATGGCGCGCAGATTGAAGCCGTCCAGCGATAGCTGGTCGCCGTCCGACAGCACGCGATCCGGGGCGAAGCTGTGGTCCTGGTTGCCTTCCGCGGGCCGAGGGCGGCCCATCGACTGCGCGCCAGTCGCCGCTTTCAACAGGGCGGCCGCGGGCGAATGGTCGACATGCGTATGCGTGGCCAGGATCCAACGGATGCGACCGGCGCCGGCTTCAAGGATCTTCGCGATGTGCGCATCGATCGCAGGGCCAGGATCGATGACGGCCAGATCCCCGCCATTGTCAATGCCGCCTACAAGGTAGGTATTGGTACCCGGGCCGGTCATCATTCCGGGATTGGGCGCAGTGATGCGGGTGACGTAGCGGTCCAGGCGCTTCGGGATGTCCGGCTGGATGACGAAGCAGGTATTGCCCTTTTCCTCCGGGTCGCTCCAGTGGATCTCGTGGTAGGGCGGGTCGGCGCGCCGGAACAGGCGCTGCGAGCCCTCGTGGTCGAGCGCCCAGCAGGCCGCGTTCACTTCGATATCGCCCAGGCCGCCCGCGTGGCGGAAGATCTCCGCCGGCGTGCGGAAGGCCGCAAGGTCCTCGAGCGTGCTGCGCGTCGGGAAGATGAGTTCGATTTCCTTGCGCTTGCCGCGCTCGAGCGCATCGCGCGGGCTCGCCCACACGCTGTGCACGGTTTCCGAGCGATCGTGCGCGCCTTGCTGGCCGTCGGGGGCGCAGGCGACGAAAAATCGCGTGCTGAAGCGCCGCGACCGGCCCGGCGCCGTGATCCAGTGGCTGTAGTAGGCGATTTCCTGCGCGCGGACGAAGAGATTTTCCTGTTCCAGGAATTCGCTGAACAGCAGCGTTCCGGCATTGAGCGGTTCGCGCAGGTGCGCGAGCGCCGCGGCACGCTGCGGATCGACGGGAAGATCCTTCTTATCCCAGGCAAGCAGAATCCCGGATTCCTCGAAGCACTCGCGCGCCGCCGCGACCCAGTAGGCGAGGCCGCCCGTCGCGAGGCCGAGGCGAGCGCTCGCCTGTGCGTCGTCGAGCCCGCGCACCCGTTGAGCTGCGCGCTCGCTTGCGTCGTCCGGGTCGAGTGCGCCGCCCGGAAACACGTAGGCGCCGGGCAGGAAGGCCGCCTTGCTCGTGCGTTGCAGCATGAATACTTCGGGCGCCGCGCTGCCTTCCCGCAGCAGCAGTATCGTCGCCGCAGGACGCGGCTTCTGATGTTCGGCGCTCACGCGCTTCTTCCGGCGCGGTCCTTCTCATTCTGCGCCTTGATCTTCGCGCGCATGCGCTCCCAGTCTGCGTCGCTTAGCTTGTCCAACTCGTTGAAGGAGGCGCCGTTGGCGAGAGATCCCGCGCCGTCGACCGCGATGGTTTCGCCGGTCAGCCACTCGCAGCCGTCGGCCATCAGGAAGGTGGCGAGGTTCTGCAGCTCCGGCATCTGGCCGATGCGGCGCATCGGGTTGCGTTCGTTGCCGTCCTCGAATTTGCCGTCCGGGCGCAGTCGTTTCGAGGCGCCTTCGGTCGGGAACGGTCCGGGTGCGATCGCGTTTAGCCGGATGCCATAACGGCCCCACTCGACCGCAAGCGACTTGGTCATCACGTGCAGTCCCGCCTTCGACATCGCCGAGGGAACCACGTAGGGCGATCCGGTATGCACCCAGGTCACCAGGATCGAAATGACCGAACCCTTGTGGCCGGCGGCGATCCAGCGCCGGCCCACCGCGTGCGTCACGTAGAAACTGCCGTGGAACACGATGTTGGCGATGGCGTTGAAGCCGTTCGGCGTGAGGTCCTTGGTCGGGCTGATGAAATTGCCCGCCGCGTTATTGACCAGGCCCGTCAGGGGACCCGCTTCGTCCCAGACGCGTTGCACCATGGCATCGACCGCCTGCGCGTCGCGGATGTCGACCGCATGGGTTCCAACCTTGCCGCCGTGCGCCTGCATCAATTCACGGGCGGTTTCTTCCAGTACGGCGCCGCGGCGGCCGGCGATCCAGACTTCGGCGCCGAGCTGGAGGTAGCGTGCGGCAATCTCCTTGCCCAGCCCGGTGCCGCCGCCGGTGACCAGGATCCGCTTACCCTTGAGGAGATCTTCCTTGAACATGGACGCTCCGGGACACAGGAAGCGCCCATTGTAATCACGCCGGTGCGGTCTCCTCCGACGCGTAGGAGGCGATGCCGTTGCCGAAGGACCAGTTTTCCCGCGCAACTTCGACCAGGTTGATCCACACGTCTTCCGGGCGCAATCCCACCGCCGTCCCCAGGCGCTGCGCCACGGTCCGATACAGCGCGCGCTTCAGATGCAGCGACCGGCCCAATGCCAGCGTAATCTGCACCATGATCAGCTCTCGGCTGCGGTGGATGCCGAGAAACTCCCGGTTGAAATCCATATCCTCGGCGTCGTGTTCGGTGATGATCTGGAAGCGGTCTTTGGCCGGGACATTGATCGTCTCGACCATGGCCTGGTGGATCGCGTCGCCGACCTTGCGGCGGTAGGACGCCGGCTTGCCCTTGAGCAGCGAAATGCGCACGAGTGGCATGGCGTTACTCCTCTAGGCGAGCGACACCGACGCGTCGGCGAAAGCCTGCACGATGGTCAAGCCGGCGCTGGCGATGCGGTAGCAGGCACCGTTTTGCAGCACCACGTCCTTGCGGCTGTTTTCCTCGGTGACCCACACCGTGCCTTCGCGGGCGCAAAGCGTGGTACCGATGCTGTCCCTCAGTTTCAAGGTCTGCCCGCGGGCCAACCGCAGGGCGCCGGAAGCGATTTCGAGTTTCATGGCGATTCCTTTCTAGGGGTCGGTGGAGGCTTCAGCCCAGGCGCTCGATCCAGCGCGGCGCGTGCACGTGGAAATGCGGCGTCAGGTGCCTGCGCAGCCACGCGAACGCGGCATGCAGCGCGCGCGCGCGTTCCCGGCTGGCTGTGGCATAGATACGGCGCACCCGGGCGGGGTTGCTGTGGAACTCTTCCAGGATGTAGCGGCTCATGGGGTTCTCCTTGCGTTTGACATGCGCATGTTGCATCCTTGCGGCCTTGGTCTCAAACGGGGAATTCACGGGTCTGGGATGCAAAAAAGTAATGCGAAAAACGGTTCCGGCGAGGCACGCCAGCCGCGCCTGCCCTCCCTGGACTTGCTGCGAGGATTCGAGGCGGCCGCGCGCCTGCTGTCCTTCACCCGGGCTGGCGAGGAGCTCTACCTGTCGCAATCGGCGGTGAGCCGCCAGATCCAGGAGCTGGAGGATCAGGTTGGCGTGGCACTGTTCGAGCGCAAGCACCGGGCGCTTGCGCTCACTGACGCAGGCCAGGCCCTGTATGCCGCATCCGCGCAGGTGCTGGCGACGATGCGCAGCGTGACCGACCGCCTTCGCGCCGGGCGCGGCCGCCAGACCCTGGCAGTGACGACGACGCAGTCCTTCGCCTCGCTCTGGCTGATTCCGCGTCTTGCCGGTTTCACGCGCAAGCACCCCGGGCTGGACGTGCGCATTAGCGCCGAGACGCGGGTGCTGGATCTGGAACGCGACGGCCTGGACCTGGCGATCCGCCATGGTCCGGCCAAGATGGTCGGCGCGTCCGCGGTACGGTTGTTCGGCGAGCGCATGTTTCCGGTCTGCAGCCCGAAGCTGATGAAGGACAAGGACCGGCCGCTGCGCGAACCGCGGGATCTGAGGCATCACGTGCTGCTGCAGTACGACGATCCGGACGGCCGCCACCCATGGATGCACTGGAAGACCTGGCTCGAAGTGGAGCGCCTGACGGATTTGCGGCCGGCGGGCAATCTCGTGTTCTCCGGCTACGACCAGATCATCCCGGCGGCGATTGCGGGCCATGGCGTTGCGCTTGGCCGCAGCCCGCTGGTGGGCGAGGCGATGGCCGCGGGCGAACTGGTGGCGCCCTTCAAGCGGAGCGCTGATCCCGCGCGCGCCTATTACGCAATCCTGTCGAAAAATACCGGCGGCCGGCAGGAAGTCGCCGATTTCCTCGCCTGGCTCAAGGAGGAAGCAAAGAAGGAAGAGCTCTAGGCGGTCTCGGCGAGGCGGAAACGCACGCCGCAGACCTCGACCGCGGCGTCAGTGGCCACGCAATCGCGCGCTTTCGCCTCCCGGAGGATATGCGCGCGATTGGCCACCTGCAGTTCGATTCCCGTCAGCGCTGCCTCGCTACTGCCGGGCAGGAAGTTGATGGCGCCGGTATCCAGTGCGATTCGGAAGCTGTCGCCAGCTGCCCGATGCGCCGGCCTTTGCAGGATCTCGCTCCAGCGCGTCGAAAACCCCTCCGGATCGGGGCATTCGATTTCGGCGGCAAGCAGGCGTTCCGTGATGTCGCTGCGGATAGCTTTCCGCCAGTCTCGGCCGGCGGGCGCGTAGGCGTCCAGCGGATCTTCACCCTGCTCAGTGCGGTTGAATTCCAGCATCGCGGCGCCGGTATCCCGCGGATGCAGCTGCACGCCGAAATAGGCGTCGTGCCGGATCACGTTTGCCGCGCGCACGCCAATCGCCGCGCAATGCTCGCGGCGCGACTCCGGATCGTCGCAGTCCATGATGACCATGTAGCCGTGGCGCCCGCCGTGGCGCTCGAGAAAACGGCCGGCCGCGGTGCCGGGCTGCGTCGGCGCGACGATTTCGATGAAGTCGGTGCCGACCGGAAACAGCACGTTTTCCAGGCCGTAGCGGCCGACGTTCGGGTCGCGATAGCATTCCTCGAGGCCGAAGACCGCTTTGATCAACTCCGTCTGGCGTGCCAAGTCGGCGGCGACCAGGCAAATCTGGCGCAGGCGCAGAAACGGCGCCAAGGCTCAGCTTCCCTTGAACGCTGCAGGCCGCTTCTCCACGTAGTGGGCGACGCCTTCCTTGAAGTCGGCGCTCTTGAAGCTCTCGTGCATTTCCGCGTCGGCCAGCGCGAGCGCCGTCGCGAAATCCTGCAACGGAGATTTCCAAAGCTGCGCCTTGATTACCGACATGGAGCGTGGTGAAACGGTATCGGCGAGGGTTCGCGCATACGCCATCACTTCGTCCATGAATGCGGCTTGCGTGAACACCTTGTTCACCAGGCCGATGCGCTCGGCCTCGGCGGCACCGAACTTGCGCGCCGACAGCAGCAGGTCGAGCGCGTGGGCGGGACCGATCAGGCGCGGCAGCAGCCAGCTGACGCCGTGCTCGGCGATCAGGCCGCGCTGCGCGAACGAGGTGGTGAACTTCGCCTCGCTGCCGGCGAAACGGACATCGGCGTAGAGCGCCAGCACGAAGCCCAGCCCGGCGGCGGGCCCGTTTAGGGCGGCGATGACGGGTTTGTTCGCGTTAATGAGGTAACCAAAGCGGCCGCCGTAGTGGCCCGAGGCCTCGGGTTTCTGCGCCACGGGCGCATTGGGGGTGATTTGCTGGAGCAGCTTCATGTCGGCGCCTGCGCAAAACCCGCGTCCGGCGCCGGTCAGGACGATCACGCGCACCGACTCGTCCGCCACGGCAGCCGTGACAGCTGCCTGCAAGCCCCGGCCCATCGCCGCCGTAAAGGCGTTCAGGGAATCCGGCCGGTTCAGCCTGATGACAGCAATGCGGTCCTTCGCTTCGTAGAGCACGTCCTCGTAGTCGCCCATGGCGCCCCCTTCCAGTCGAAGCAGGGACTTTAGCGACGCGTGCCGCCGCTGGCTATCCCGAGGTATGCTTTTCCAGGGAGGGAGCAGCCATGTACGCGGGAAAGTACGCGATAGAGCGCTCGAACGCCCCAGCCTTCATCATGGCCGGCTCGGGCGAATCGGTCAGCTACGCGGAGCTCGAAGCCCGCAGCAACCGCCTGGCCCACCTGCTGCGGGGCCATGGCCTGCGGCGCCTCGACCACTACGCCATCTTCATGGAAAACAACAGCCGCTACCTGGAGTGTTGCGGCGCCGGCGAACGCTCGGGGCTTTACTACACCTGCGTCAATTCCTACCTGACGCCGGACGAACTCGCCTACATCCTGAACAACAGCGAATCGCAGGTGCTCGTCACGTCGCGGGAAAAACGCGACGTCGCGGCGCAGGCGCTGAAGCAGTGCCCCAAGGTCAAGCTTTGCCTGGTGGTCGGAGGCGGAGCGGGCAGGGGCGGCGCCGGCGCCGCGGACGGCCTGTTCGCCGATTTCGAATCCGCCGTGATCGGCTTTCCTGCCACGCCGATTTCGGACGAGAGCCTGGGCACGCCGATGCTCTATTCCTCGGGCACCACCGGCCGCCCGAAGGGCATCCTGCGCCCGCTGCCGGAGAACCCGCCTTCAAAGCCGCTGCCGCTGTTCGAATTCCTGCACAAGCTGTGGCGTTACCGCGAGGAGATGGTCTACCTGTCGCCGGCGCCGCTCTACCACTCGGCCCCGCAGGCCGCGGTTTCCCTCGCGATCCGCGTCGGCGGCACCGTGATCATCATGGAGCGCTTCGATCCGGAGGCCTACCTCGCGCTTGTCGAGAAATACAAGGTCAGCCACAGCCAGCTCGTGCCGACCATGTTCAGCCGCATGCTGAAGCTGCCGGAGGCGGCGCGCTCGCGCCACAAGCTGTCGTCGCTGGAGATCGCCATCCACGCCGCCGCGCCCTGCCCGGTGCAGGTGAAGGAGCAGATGATCGCGTGGTGGGGGCCGATCATCCACGAGTACTACGGCGCCACCGAGGGCCTGGGATTCACCGCCTGCGACAGCGCGGAGTGGCTGGCGCATCGCGGCAGCGTCGGCAGGGTGCTGCTCGGCGATTTGCACATCCTGGACGCCGAAATGAAGCCCTGCGCCAAAGGCACGCCGGGAGAAATCTGGTTCAAGACGGCGACGCCGTTCGAATATTTCAACGACCCCGCGAGGACCGCGGCCACGCGCTCGGCCGACGGCACGATGAGCACCGTGGGCGACGTCGGCTACGTCGACGACGACGGCTTCCTCTACCTTACCGATCGCTCGACCTTCATGATCATCTCCGGCGGGGTGAATATTTACCCGCAGGAGTGCGAGAACCTGCTGATCACCCATCCGAAGGTCGCAGACGCCGCGGTGTTCGGCGTACCGAACGAAGATCTCGGGGAAGAGGTGAAAGCGGTCGTGCAGCCGATGCCCGGCATCGAAGCCGGACCGGCGCTCGAGGGCGAGTTGATCGCGTTCTGCGGCGCGCACCTTTCGCGGCAGAAGTGCCCGCGCTCGGTCGACTTCACCGCCGAGCTGCCGAGGCTGCCGACCGGAAAACTCTACAAGAAGGCGCTGCGCGACAAGTACTGGGGCGGCCGCGGCAGCCGCATCGTCTAGAGAGCGAGCATGATCTTGCCGATGTGCTGCGAGGTTTCCATGAGGCGGTGCGCTTCGGCGGCTTGAGCGAGCGGGAAGGTCTTGTAGACCACCGGCTTGATCTTGCCGGCCTCGATCAGCGGCCAGATCCTTTCACGCAGGCTCTTCGCGATCGCGCCTTTGAAGGCGACCGGGCGCGGGCGCAGGGTCGAGCCGGTGATGGTTATGCGGCGCCGCTGAATTTCAAAGATGTCGATTTCGGCCTTCGCGCCGCCAAGCGACGCGATGAAGACCAGCCGGCCTTCATCGGCGAGGGTTTTAAGCTCGCGCGGCACGTAGTCGCCGCCCACCATGTCGAGGATCACGTCGACGCCCTTGCCGCCGGTCGCCGACTTGATTTCCGCGGCGAAGTCCTGAGTCCTGTAGTTGATCGCCTTTTGCGCGCCGAGTTTCACGCATGCGGCGCACTTCTCGTCGCTGCCGGCGGTGGCGAATACGCGGTTGCCCATCGCCGCGGCCATCTGGATCGCGGTCACGCCGATGCCCGAACTGCCGCCCTGCACGAGCAGCGATTCGCCCGGCGCGAGGCGCGCGCGGTCGTAGACGTTCGAGTAGACGGTGAAGAAGGTTTCCGGCAGCGAGGCCGCCTCCAGCGCCGACAGGCCTTTCGGTACCGGCAATGCCTGCACTTCCGGCGTGACGCAGTACTCCGCGTAGCCGCCGCCATGCACCAGCGCGCAGACCTTGTCGCCGGGTTTCCACAGCTTCACGTCGGCGCCGCAGGCGGCGACTTCGCCGGCGATCTCCAGGCCCGGCAGGTCTGAGGCGTCAGGCGGCACGGCGTATTTGCCCATCCGCTGCAGCACGTCCGGGCGGTTCACGCCGGCGGCGGCGACCTTCACGAGGATTTCATTCGCCTTCGGCGTCGGGGCCGGGCGTTCGGCGGCGACCAGGACTTCAGGGCCGCCGGGCTTGCTGATCTGGATGCATTTCATGGGGTCCGGATCATAACAAAGGGGCGTAGCATGTTCGCGAAAGGGAGGGGGACATGCGGATCACCGCGGCATTGGTCGGCGCGTTGCTGCTTGCGGGCTGCCAGACGTCGCCTTCGTCATCGAATGAGGCCGCGGCGGAAATACTTGCCGCATCCCGGGCGTGGGCCGAAGCGTTCAATGCCTGCGATGTGGCAAGCATCACCCCGCTCTACCACCGCGAGGCTGTCATGTGGGGAACGACGGCACAGGTGATCGCGAGCACTCCGGAAGGTGTCCGCCAGTACTTCGAGAAAGTGTGCAGCGCGCCCGTAAAGGTACGCGTCGAATTCGGCGAGCCGCTGGTGCGCACGTATGGGGACTTCGCGCTCAGCTCCGGCTCGTACAGCTTCATCGGACCGAAAGGCGGGCGCTTTCAGGCGCGCTTCAGCTTCGCCTACCGGCGCGTCGAGGGGAAGTGGCTGATCGTCGATTTCCACTCTTCCATGCAACCCGCGCCCCCTAAGCCTGCAGGCGGCTAGCAGCCCATTTCAGATCGACATTGCCGCCGGAGAGGACGACGCCGACGCGCTTGCCTTTCGCCTCGACCCTGCCTTCGAGCAACGCCGCAGCGGCGAGCGCGCCCGTCGGTTCGACCACGATCTTCATGCGCTCCCACAGGAAGAACATGGACTTCAGCAATTCCGCGTCGGTAACGGTGAGCATGTCGGCGACGTGTTTCTGGATCAGCGCAAACGTGATTTTGCCGAGCGACATCGTGCGCGCGCCGTCGGCAATGGTGTCGGGCAGCCCGATCGTCACCAGCTTGCCGGAGCGGAACGCGCGCTGGCCGTCGTCGCCCGCCGCCGGCTCCACGCCGATCACGCGGCACGCCGGGGAGAGGTGCTTGGCGGCGATGGCGCAACCCGAGAGCAGGCCGCCGCCGCCGCAGGGCACCAGCAGCAGGTCGAGCGGGCCCGCGTCCTCGATGAGCTCCTTCGCCGCGGTGCCCTGGCCCGCGAGGATGTGCGGATGGTCGAACGGAGGGATCACGGTGAGGCCGCGCTCCGAGGCCAGTTTCTCCGCGATTGTCTGCCGATCTTCCTTGTTCGGGTCGTAGGGGACGACTTCCGCCCCGTAGCCGCGCGTCGCTTCCAGCTTTACCCTCGGCGCGTTGGTCGGCATGACGATGGTCGCGGGCACACCGAGCAGTTTCCCCGCCAGCGCCACCGCCTGCGCATGGTTGCCGGAAGAGAACGCCACCACGCCGCGCTTCTTGTCCTCTGCAGCCAGTTGTGAGAGCGCGTTGTAGGCGCCGCGGATCTTGAACGCGCCCATGCGCTGCAGGTTTTCCGGCTTGAAAAACACCCGCGCACCGGTGAGCGCATCGATGGTGGCCGAGGTAAGTACCGGCGTGCGATGCGTTGCGCTCCTGATGCGTTCGTGGGCGAGCGCGACGTCGTCGAAGCTTACTTCCATCGCTTGAGCGCTTCCGCCGCGATGTCGCCGCCCCATTCCTGCAGGAAATGCCCGCCTTCCGCGTGGATATAGGGTTCCGGGCAGTTGCGGATGATGTTGCGCAGCGCCTGCATCACCGGCGGCCCGAGCACCGGGTCCTTGGCGCCGATCGCCATGAACGTCTCGCCCTTCCAGTCCTTCTGCCACCAATCGCGCGCTTTTCTCGAGATGGCCGCGCCGGGTGCATCCGGCCGGTCGGGAACCAGTTGTGGAAAGCGCCGCACGCCGGCTTTTGAAGCTGCATCCGGAAACGGCGCCTCGTAGGCCGCCGCTTCGGCCGGGCTAAGGTGGGGGCAGGTGCGGCTGAGCAGCTTGCCGCAATCCATGCTCGGCGTCTTGGCGACATAATCGCGCCAGGCGATGAAACCCGGGGTCAGCGGCACGTCGCCGGTGCCGAGCGCGGTGTTCATGACGAGCAGGCGCTCGAAGCGCTCGGGCACCTCCATCGGCAGCGTGAGGCCGAGCAGCCCGCCCCAGTCCTGCACCGCGAGCGTGATGCCGTTCAGGTTCAGCTTGCCGATGAAATCCAGAAGGAAGCCGCGGTGCATGTCATAGGTGTAGAAAGCCTCGTCCTCCGGTTTGTCGGAGCGGCCGAAGCCAATGAAGTCGGGCGCCACCACGCGATAGCCCGCTGCGAGGAACGGCGGGATCATTTTGCGGTACAGGTAGCTCCAGGTCGGCTCGCCATGCAGGCACAGTAGTACGCGCGGCCCAGTGCCCTCCTCGAGATAGTGGACCCGCAGGCCGCGCCACTCCAGGTAATGCGGAGCCCAGGGAAAATCCGGCAGGTTTGCGAATCGCTCGTCAGGTGTGCGCATGCGCCGATTGTAGAATGCCGCCATGGACTACTCCAGCTACAAAGACTTGAAAATCCGCCGGCTCGAGCCCGGCATCCTCGAGATCGCGATGGGCGAGGAGGGCAAGCTCTCGACCGCCACCGCGCGCCTGCACAAGGAACTCGCCGACGTCTGGCTCGACGTCGACCGCGATCCGGAAACGCGCGTGGTGATCCTGCGTGGCATCGGCAAGGGTTTCTCGGCCGGCGGCGACCTGGCCATGGTCGAGCAGATCACGCTGGACTTCGCGGCGCGCGCGCGCGTCTGGCGCGAAGCCAAGGACCTCGTCTACAACATCATCAACTGCTCGAAGATGGTGGTCTCGGCAATGCACGGACCGGCGGTTGGTGCGGGCCTGGTGGCGGGGCTGCTGGCGGATATTTCGATTGCCGCCAAGAACGCGCGCATCATCGACGGCCACACGCGCCTCGGCGTGGCGGCGGGCGACCACGCCGCCATCGTCTGGCCGCTGCTGTGCGGCATGGCGAAGGCGAAGTACTACCTGCTGCTCTGCGAGCAGGTGTCCGGAGAGGAGGCGGAGCGCATCGGCCTGGTCTCGCTCTGTTGCGAGGAAGCCGAGCTGCAGGCGAAGGCGCTGGAAGTGGCGAGAAAACTCGCCGTGGGCGCGCAGACCGCGCTGCGCTGGACCAAGTACAGCCTGAACAACTGGCTACGCATGGCCGGGCCGAGTTTCGACGCCTCGCTGGCGCTGGAAATCCTGGGCTTTACCGGGCCCGAGGCGAAGGAGGGCGTCGCCTCGCACCGGGAGAAGCGCAAGCCGAACTTCCCGCCGCCGCCGAACGACTTCTAAATCAGGTCATGTCTGCCTCCGGCCCGAAGCGGACATTTCTGGCCGGATGGTGGAGTGACGAGTCGATCGAAGCGATCCAACCGTGAACAAGGAAGAATCGCTCCTTGCCGCGATCTACGAAAATGTATCGTTGAGACCCTACGATCCGTCGTGGCCCGACCTGTTCGAAGCCGAACGGCAGCGGCTTCAGACGCTCTTTCCGGGCAGGTTCATTGACATCCAGCACATCGGCAGCACGGCAGTACCTGGGTTGAGCGCCAAGCCCGTGGTCGACATCCTGGCTGGGGTCGAATCAATGTCCGTGGTAGAAGAATTGATCGGACCGCTTTGCCAATCGAGTTACGCCACCTCCGCTGAGTTTAACGACAAGCTTCCGGACAGCCGCTGGTTCATGCGCTGGGCGGACGGTCATCGAACACATCATCTTCATGTCGCCGTCCACGGCAGCGAGTTCTGGACGGACAGACTACGCTTTCGCGACGCGTTGCGCGCCAGCCCGGTGTTGGCGGCGGAGTATCGCGAGCTGAAAGCCTCTCTGGCTGAACTTCACCGCGAGGATCGCGAGGCCTATACCGAGGCCAAGCGCAAATTCATTCTGACGTCATCGCAGCGGAATGCCCGCTAGCGCGACGTCCGCTTTTGGCCGAAAGCAGACTCAAGCTACTGTCTGGTTTCGACCCAATGCGGTCATTCGAGCCTAGACTGAAAG
>Ga0335083_10006993_pt1 | contig 13965 bp, 13 predicted proteins | sample Lox_Sample_42_FD_206716 | JGI IMG/M metagenome (GOLD analysis project Ga0335083, IMG submission 206716) | Soil microbial communities from Loxahatchee National Wildlife Refuge, Florida, United States - Lox_Sample_4.2 | ecosystem: Environmental > Terrestrial > Soil > Wetlands | place: USA...
GCCTCGGGGAGCTTGAGCTCATCGAGGGTGAGCGCCTTGGAGGGGATGGCGCGGAACACCGCGCCCATGCCGTTCAGCTGGCGCATGACGTTGACGCGGAAGCGCCCCTGGCCGGCGAGCGTGTAGGCGAAGTCGGCGCCGTCCTTGGCCTCGAAGCGATCGAGCGCCGCCTTCGGCATGATCTCGTACAGGCACTGCTTGACGAACTCGGGGGCGAGCTTCTCGGGCTTGAGCGCCGAGAGGTCGCCGTACAGGCGGATGCGCGGCGGGTCGCCGGCGATGAAGTGCAGGTCCGAGCCGCGCCGCTGCAGGATCTCGCTCAGGTAGCCGTCGATCTGTGCCACGCGCGTGCCTGCCTCAGGCGGCCGAGCTCGAGGCCGGCGGTGGCGGGGCCGCGCCAGGCATGTCGAGCTTCGGCAGCACGCTGGTGTCGGTGACGAATTTCTGGAAGGCGCGCTTCTCGCTGGCGTAGTTGTAGGCGTCGTCGGGGTCGATGGTGCGCTGGTTGATCGCCTGCAGCAGCGCCTGGTCCATCAGCTGCATGCCGAGGTCGCGCCCCATCTGCAGCTGGCTCGGGATCTGGTGGGTCTGCTCGGTCTGGATGAGCTTGGCGATCGCCTTGGTCATCATCAGCACCTCGCAGACCGCCTTGCGGCCGTGGCCGTCGGCGGTCTTCACCAGCACCTGGGTGACCACCGCGAGCAGGCTCTGCGCGAGGAAGCTCTTGGTCTGCTCGCGCTCCTCGACCGGCAGGGCGTCGATGATGCGGTCGATGGTCTTGACGGCGCTGGTGGTGTGCAGCGTGCCGAGCACCAGGTGCCCGGTCTCCGCGGCGGTCATCGCCATGGAGATGGTCTCGGCATCACGCAGCTCGCCGACCAGGATCACGTCCGGGTCCTCGCGCATCGCCGCGCGCACGCCCTCGGCGAAGCTCGGGATGTGGGTGCCGAGCTCGCGCTGGATCACCTGGCTGCTCTTGCTCGGGTGCACGAACTCGATCGGGTCCTCGAGGCTGATGATGTTCAGGCGCCGCGTCGAGTTGAGGTGATCGATCATCGCGGCGAGCGTCGTCGACTTGCCGGTGCCGGTCGAGCCGGTGACGAGCACCATGCCCTGGTGGAAGTCGCACAGCTTGGTGACGATCGGCGGCAGCGCCAGCTTCTCGAGCGTCGGCACCGCGGCCGGGATCGAGCGGAAGGTCGCGCCGATACCGGTCTCCTTGCGGTAGACGTTGACGCGAAAGCGCCCACCCTCGCTGGAGACGTAGGAGAAGTCGAGGTCGAGCCCCTTGTTGAATACGTCCTGCTGGGCGCGGGTGAGGATCTCGGTGATGTAGCTCTCGAGCTCCGCGTCGCGCAGGTCGCGGAACTTGATCGGCATCAGGTCCCCGTACAGGCGCAGCATCGGGGGAACGCCGACGGCGAGGTGCACGTCCGAGCAGCCCTGCTGGGTGCCCAACTTGAGAAACGCGTCGATGCGCGCCAAGCCCTTGCTCCTTAAGGAGTTTTCAGTGCAGTTGTTTAGCCCGCCGTCACGCCAAGATCAACAGCGGAGAGGCGGAAATTTGACGTAACGCACGCTCTTTCGCAAGGCGCGAGCCTCGGCGGGGCCGTGGGGGCACCCGGGCGCAGGGGAGGGCTTCAGCGGAACTTCTCGAGCGCGAGGCGCAGCTCTTCCATGCTCTGGAAGCGCTTGGTCTTGTCCACCGCCATGGCGCGCACCACGAGGTCGGAGAGCTCCGGCGGCATGCCCGGGTTCACGTCCTTGGGCGCGCGTGCCTTGCCCTGCACGTGCTGGTACATCACCGACATGTGATCGCCGCGCGAGTAGGGCGGCACGCCGGTGGTGATCTCGTAGAGGATGACGCCGAGGGCGTAGATGTCGGCGCGCTCGTCGACCTTCTTGCCGAGGATCTGCTCGGGGGCCATGTACTTCGGCGAGCCGATCACGTAGCCGGTCTTGGTGAGCTGGGTATCGCCCTCGCGCTGCGCGGCGGCGACGCCGAAGTCCACGATCTTCAGCAGCCCCTCCTGGTTGATGAGCACGTTGGCGGGCTTCAGGTCGCGATGCACGATGCCCTGCTGGTGGGCGACCGTCATGCCGGTGCAGATGTCGATGCCGAACTGCAGCGCGCGCTTGAGCTCGACCGGCTTCTCGTTCACCACCTCGCTGCCGAGGGTGTGCGAGGGGAAGTACTCCATGGAGATGGCGTAGTTGCCCTGGATGTACAGGAAGTCGTAGATGCGGATGACGTTCTTGTGGGTGATCTTGCGCGAGTAGCGCAGCTCGTGCACGAAGCGCTTCATCACCTCTTCGTCTTCCGAGACGTTGGGGTTCAGGAACTTCAGGATCAGCCGCTCGTCCACCACCGTGTCTTCCATGAGCAGCACGGTGCCGAAGGCGCCGCGGCCGATGCGGTCGATGTACTTGTAGCGTCCCTCGATGATGTCGCCGGGCTTGAGGGTCTGGATGTCGAGCCGTCCGGGGCTCTGCGCGGTGCGCGCCGCCTGCTGCAGGGCCTGTTCGGTGATGACCTGCGTCTTGGTCGCCTCCGGCGGCGGCGGCGCGGGCTGCGGCGGGTGGATGCCGGGCGCCCCCGGGACCGGGGTCGCGGCGGCCGTCGTCGCGCCGCCACCCGGTGCGGGCTTGGGCCCCGAAGACAGCTGCGAGATGCCGGCGATGCGGTTGTCGAGCTCGGAGACCGCGGCCTGCGCCATGCGCGAGATGGTCTGGTCGGGGGAGCTGACCTGCGCCTGCAGCTGCTGGCGCACCTGATCCGCGTGCGCCTCGTCGGCCACCTTCGAGAGCGCCTGGATGGCCTCGATGCGGATCTCGCGCTCCGGGCGCCCGATCAGGGGCAGCAGGGTGTCGATCAGCCTGGCATCACCCAGCTTGCCGAGCGCCCGCACTACGATCGGGGCGGCCTTGCCGTTGGCGGGCGTGTGCAGCATCTCCATCAGGCGCGGCACGGCGCGCTTGCTGCCGATCTCGGCGAGCGCATCGACCGCGCGCTCGCTCACCCACCAGTCGGTGTCGCGGGTGGCCTGGATGAGCGAGTCGACGGCGCGCTCGTCCTTGGTCTGGTTGAGGATCTCGATGGCCGCGCGGCGGATGTCCTCGTCCTTGTCACGCACCAGCTGCAGCACCGCGTCGATGACCTTCGGGCCGCCGATCTTGCCCAGCGCATCGGCGGCGCGGCTGCGCACCCACCAGTCGCTGTCCTTGAGGGAGCCGAGCAGGTACTTGACCGAGCCGGCGTTGCCGACCTCGTTGAGCACCTCGACCGCGGCGCGGCGCGCGTTCTCGTTCTCGTCCTTGAGGATTTCGATGAGGTACTTCATCGTCTCCGGGTGGTTGGCCTTGATGACCACGTCGATCGCGCGGTTGAGGACGTCGATCTCCGGGTCGCGCAGCAGCGGCGCCACGCGCTCGATGTCGATCGGGCCATCCATGCGCTGCAGGGCCGAGAGTGCCGCGCCGCGGATCAGCTTGTTCGGGTCCTTGAGCAGCCCCTGCAGGGCGGTCTGCACTTCGTTGGTGTTGAAGCGCGCCAGCGTGTTGATGATGTGCACGCGCGCGATCGGATCCTTCCCCTGCACGCGCCCGATGAGCTCACCGAGGGAGGACTTGTCGGCGATCTCGGCGATGATGCGAAACAGCGCCGCCTTCTCGTTCGGCTCCTGGGCATAAGCTGCGTTCAACAGCTCGCGCACGCTGAAGCGCGCCTTCTGCGCGGCGATCACATCCAGCACTGCGGGCTTGGAGATGCCCTGGGTGCCGAGCGCCTCGAGCAGCAGGGTGTGCGGGTAGTTGCGGCTGTTGGTGAGCGCCCAGGCGATGCCGGAGATCACCCGCGGGCTGCCCTCGACCAGGCCACGCATGTAGGTCGGGAAGGTCTTCGGGGTGACGAGCTCGGTGAGCACCTCGACGAAGGCGAGGGTGGCGGACTTGTCCGCCTCGGGCAGCGCTCCCAGGATCGGCTCGATGGCGCCTGGGCCGACTTCCTTCAGCCGCGCGATGGCCTTCTGCCGCGCGGGGCTGGCCGGGTCCGTCGAAGACCGGATCTCGGTGACGAGCCGGTCGGCACGCAGATTCGTGAAAAAGCTCATTCAGCCTTTCCGTCGCAGCAGCTTCCTGCACGCACCCACACCGCCCCACACTCAATCAGGAGCGCGCAAGATGACTCAGGCGCGGGTCTATCCGGTGCCGGCGCCGCTGTCGCAGCCGACCGGTGACGTGGAAGCGCTAGCCTCCGGACGGCCCGGATTATGCCACAGCCGTCAAGCTTGACCGGCGCTCGGGACTTCACTTATGCGAACGGTGCACACAGCCTCTACAATCCCACCCCCCTTTGGAGTCAATTCGGCCGCGAGAATGGTCCCGGACAGCACAGTCAGCGCCGTGCGCACGGCGCTCGAGACGTATACCGACCCGTACCTGGAAGAGACCCTGGGCGCCGCTCAGGCGGTGCGGGAAGTGCGCGCGCTGGGTGCAGGCGTCACCGCGCGCATCGCGCTCGGCTATCCCATCGGTGGTTACCACGACGAGCTTGCTGCGGCGCTCACCGCGCACCTCGCCGCCGCCGGGCTCGACGTGCCGCTCACGATCGACCTCGAGGCCGACATCCGCGCCCACGCCGTACAGCGCAACCTCAAGCCCCTGGCCGAGATCAGCAACGTGGTGGCGGTGGCCTCGGGCAAGGGCGGGGTGGGCAAGTCGACCGTGGCGGTCAACCTGGCGCTCGCCTGGGCGGCGCAGGGCGCGCGGGTCGCGATCCTCGATGCCGACATCTACGGCCCGAGCCAGCCGATCATGCTGGGGCTCGCCGGCCAGCGGCCCACCTCGCTCGATGGCAAGCAGCTGCGCCCGCTCGTGAGTCACGGGGTCGCCGCCATGTCGATCGGCTTCCTGGTCGACCAGGAGCAGCCGATGGTGTGGCGCGGCCCCATGGTTACGCAGGCGTTGACGCAGCTCTTGTCCGAGACGCAGTGGGGCAAGCTCGACTACCTGGTGGTCGACATGCCGCCCGGGACCGGTGACATTCAGCTGACGCTCGCGCAGCGGGTGCCCGTGGCGGGGGCGGTGATCGTCACGACGCCCCAGGACATCGCGCTCGCCGATGCCCGCAAGGGCCTGAAGATGTTCGAGAAGGTTTCGGTCCCGGTGCTGGGCATCGTCGAGAACATGAGCATCCACGTGTGCTCGAGCTGCGGGCACGCCGAGCACGTGTTCGGCGCCGGCGGCGGGGCACGCATGGCCGAGCAGTACGGGGTGCGGCTGTTGGGTGAGCTGCCGCTCGATGCGCATATCCGCGAGGAGGCCGACAGCGGCCGCCCGACCGTGGTGGCCGCGCCTGACTCGCCGCGCGCGCGGGCCTACCTCGAGATGGCGCGGCGCACGGCCGGGGCGCTGGCGGTACGCTCGCGCGACCGCAGCAGCCTCTTTCCCAAGATCGTCGTCGAAGAGACCTGAACAGGCTTCGCGTTCGCGCACCAATGCCCTCTGGCCGCCACGACGGCCGGCCGTGATACTTTTTGTTACAAGACGAGCGGCTAATGTCGCGCCCGGGAGCGCGCCCCGGGGGGCGCGGGAGTGAGTCGATGAGCATCAAGTCCGACAACTGGATCCGGCGCATGGCGCGTGATCAGGGGATGATCGAGCCGTTCGCGCCCGAGCAGGTGCGCCAGGCGGACGGCCACAAGATCGTCTCCTACGGCACCTCCAGCTACGGCTACGACGTGCGCTGCGCGAGCGAGTTCAAGATCTTCACCAACATCAACTCGACCATCGTCGACCCGAAGGCCTTCGACGAGAAGAGCTTCGTCGACTTCAAGGGCGAGGTCTGCATCATCCCGCCCAACTCCTTCGCGCTGGCACGCACGGTCGAGTACTTCCGCATCCCGCGCAGCGTGCTCACCGTGTGCCTCGGCAAATGCGTGAGCGGGGACACGCGCGTGGTGGATACCGACACCGGCGCCTACGTGCCGATCACGCAGATGCGCTTCGGCAAGTCGACGCTGGCGCTCGATGGCTGGTCGCTCAAGCCCGCGAAGGTCTCGGCCTTCGTGCCGCAGGGCAGAAAGCCGGTGTTCGAGCTGCGCACGCGCGCGGGCCTGCGCATCCGTGCCACGGCCAACCATCCCTTCCGCATGCTGCAGGGATGGGTGCCGCTGCAGGACCTCAAGGCCGGCGATCGCATCGCGGTGGCGCGCAGCATCCCGGTGTTCGGCAAGAGCCGCATGCCGGACTGGGAGGCGAGCCTGCTGGGACTCATGATCTCTCAGGGGCCGTGCCCTGCGCCCGGGCACGGCCCGGCCTTCAGCAGCGCCGACCCGGCGCTCGTTGGGCTGCTCAAGGAGTCGGTCGCGGCCTCCGGGATGGGCGAGGTCAGCCACCAGGACGGCTACGGCTATCGCCTCGTCAACGATCGCGGCCGCGGCGGCATCGCCGAGCTCGATCGCGCGCACGCCTGGCTCGCGAGCCAGCGGCTGGATGTCGGCGCGGCGGACAGCTGCGTGCCGCAGCGGATTTTCATGGCGCCGCGCCGCGCCGTGCGCCTGTTCCTGCAGGCCCTGTTCGGCGGCGACGGCGGCCTATACCGGTCCTGCTGCCTGGAGTACTACTCGCAGTCGCGCCGCCTGATCGAGGACGTGCACCATCTGCTGCTGCGCTTCGGCATCTTCTCCCTGATCCGCGAGACGGACACCGCGAGCGGCACTCGTGCCTGCAGCATCCAGATCAGCGACCGGCAGCAGATCGCGCTCTTCGCGCAGGAGATCGGTTTCGTCCCCGGCTGCCTCAAGCAACAGCGCCTCGAGGCGCAGATCCTGCCACCGCTGCACGAGCGCCCGCGGCGCGCCACGAACTTCGACACGCTGCCGCAGGCGGCCTGGGCGCTCCTGAGCAGTGCCGCGCAGAGCGCGGGCGTCAGCTGCGACTCCCTCGGCGTGCACGGCTCGCGGGCACAGTCAGTGCCGCACGGCGCCGCACTGCAGGTCGCAGCCGCGACGCAGGACGGGGAGCCGCGGCCGCTCGCCGCCGCTGGCCCGGTGTGGGATACCGTCGAGTCGATCGAGGCGGCGGGCGAGGAGCAGGTGTACGACCTCTCGGTGCCGCGGCTGCGGAATTTCGTCGCCAACGATCTCATCGTCCACAACTCGACCTACGCCCGCTGCTTCAGCGCGGATACGCGGGTGGCGCTGGTCGACGGCAGCGCGCCGACACTGGAGCAGATGGCGCGGCGCCACGATTCGGGCGAGCGCTTCCAGGGTTACGCCATCGGCGGGCGCGGGCAGATGATGCTCGCTCAGCTGGAGGCGCCGCGTTTCATCGGCCGGGACGCGCTGCTCGAGATCGCGCTCGATAACGGTGAGCGGGTGCGGGCGACGCCGGACCACCAGTTCATGACGCGCGCTGGCCGCATGGTCGCCGCGGACTCGCTGCGGCCCGGTGATGCGCTCATGCCCCTGTATCGCGATACGCGGCACGGCTCGCAGTTGGTCTATCAGCCAGCTGACGGGCACATGTATGCGCCGCATCGCTTGGCCGGGGAGGGGAAGTTGCGGTACGCGCTGCGCGACGGGGTGGCGAATCTACCCGGGCCTGCCTTAAGAGGAGCCGCGGGCCTCGCCGCGGAATTTTCGGGTACCTATCGCAATCACCGCGTCATCGCGATTCGCTCGCTCCCCGGCGATCACGACGTGTATTGCCTGAGCGTGCCACAGGCGGGAACCTTCGCGCTTGCGGCCGGCGTCATCGTCCACAACTGCGGGATCATCGTGAACGTCACGCCCTTGGAACCGGAGTGGGAAGGACACGTAACGCTCGAGTTTTCCAACACGACACCACTGCCGGCGAAGATCTACGCCAACGAGGGCGTGGCGCAGATGCTGTTCTTCGAGTCCGACGAGGTGTGTTCGACCTCCTACAAGGACCGCGGCGGCAAGTACCAGGGTCAGCGCGGCGTGACGCTGCCGAAGACCTAGGCCGCGCCTAGCGCGTCAGGCTCTGAATGTGCATGGTCCACTGCACTTCATCGCCCTTGGTCTGCTCCACCTTGAGCGGCACGTAGCCCCGCTGCGGCGCGCACCAGAAGCGCGTCACCCGCGGTGAGTTGGCCTTCTGGGCCTTGTAGACGACCGTCGCGATGTCACCCATCGGGGTCTTGAGCGTCGCTTCGCCCTCGCGGGAGTAGTGGTACTCACGCACGCTGTTCTTGTCGATGAGCTCGAAGCGCTCGGGCATGTGGCCCGCGAGCAGCGCCGCCATGAGCGCGAGCTGGATCGACGCGTCGTCCTGCACCTCGGGGGTGAGCGGCAGGTCGACCTTGGTCTCCTCGTACACACCGGTCACGCGCTTGGCCTGCCAGTCGTACTTGAGATCGATCGCGCGCCTGGTGGAAGTCGTGCCGTCGTCAGCCTTGTAGCTCTGGGGCTCTACTGCCGCGCCGTTCAGCTTCACCACGCTCACCTGTCGGGGGCGCTCGGAAAATGCACGCCCGATACCGCGTGGCTCGCTCTTTGAGGAATAGGTCCAGGTGTCGCCGCTCGCCTCGAGCTTCAGGCTCGAGGCCGCGACCGTGAGCCCGTGCCACACCCAGTCGTAGGAGGCCTCGAAGGGCTTGAGCTCGTCGGCGCCCGCGAGGCGCGCGCCGCTGAGGAGCAGCACCGCAACGAGCACCCGGGTGAGGCCAGATCCGACGTCCCTGTCATGGCGTTGCGGCACGGAAATCCTCCACGATCGGCTGCTCGAGGCGCTCGCCGTCGAGCCACGCGGCCCCATCGTGCCACGCGAGCCGACCCTGCGCGAACCAGGCGAGCACCTGCGGATAAATGATGTGCTCGGTGGCGAGCACCCGGGCGGCAAGCGTGGCCTCGGTGTCCGTAGGGCGCACCGTGACCCGCGACTGCAGCACCACCGGCCCCGCATCGAGCTCGGGCGTCACGAAGTGCACGCTCGCGCCGTGCTCGCGCGCGCCGGCCTCGAGCGCACGGCGGTGGGTGTGCAGCCCGCGGAACGCCGGCAGGAGCGAGGGGTGGATGTTGAGCAGCCGCCCGAGATAGCGCGCCACGAAGGGCGCGGAGAGGATGCGCATGAAGCCGGCCAGCGGGATGAGATCGGGCTGCGCCTCATCGATGCGCGCACGCAGCTCGGCCTCGAAGGCCTCGATCGGGCTGCCGTGGGTGCGCACCACGGTCACCGTCTCGGCACCCAGATCGCGCGCGGAGGCGAGGCCGGCGGCGTCGGCGCGGTCGGCGATCACCCGCACCACCCGGCCGTTGACCTCGCCGGCAAGACACGCGCGCGCGAGCGCGGTCATGTTGCTGCCGCGGCCGGAGATCAGCACCACCAGCCGCAGCGGTGTTGCGCTCATTCCTCGATGACGACGCCGCGGCTGCCGGCGCCCACGGCACCGATCAGCTGCGCGCTCTCGCCCTGCGCCTGGAGCAGGTCCAGGGCCGCGCCGGCTTGCGCGGCCGCCACGACCACCACCATGCCGATGCCGCAGTTGAAGGTGCGATACATCTCCGTCGAGTCCACCCGCGCCATGTGCTGCAGCCAGTCGAACAGCGGGTCGCGCGGCCAGCTGTCACGGCGCAGCACCGCCTCGAGGCCCGCGGGCAGCACGCGCGGGATGTTGTCGGTGAGGCCGCCGCCGGTGATGTGCGCGAGCGCGTGTACCGGCATGGCGCGCAGCAGCGCCAGCAGCGGCTTCACGTAGATGCGCGTCGGCGCGAGCAGCCGCTCGAAGAGGTTGCGGCCCTCGAGCATCGTCGCGGGGGTGGCGTCGGCCGCCGCGACGAGCTTGCGGATGAGGGAGTAACCGTTGGAGTGCGCGCCCGATGAGCTCAGGCCGATGATGGCGTCGCCGGCTGCGACCCTGGAGCCGTCGATGATCGACTCCTTCTCCACCACCCCGACGCAGAAGCCGGCGAGGTCGTAGTCCTCGCCGTGGTACATGCCGGGCATCTCGGCGGTCTCGCCGCCCACCAGGGCGGCGCCGGCCTGCACGCAGCCCTCGACGATGCCGCGCACCACGGCCTCGGCCACGTCCACGCGCAGCTTGCCGGTCGCGTAGTAATCGAGGAAGAACAGCGGCTCTGCGCCCTGCACCACGACGTCGTTGGCGCACATGGCCACGAGGTCGATGCCGATGGTGTCGTGCTTGCCGGTGTCGATCGCGAGGCGCAGCTTCGTGCCGACGCCGTCGGTGCCCGACACCAGCACCGGGTGGCGGTAGCCCCGCGGCAGCTCGACCAGCGCGCCGAAGCCGCCGATGCCGGCCAGCACTTCGCGCCGCTGCGCGCGGCGCACCAGCGGCTTGATGCGCTCGACCAGTTCGTCGCCGGCGTCGATGTCGACGCCCGCATCGCGGTAGCTGATGCCGTGGCCTTCGCTCATGGATTCTCAAGGGCGCTCGACCGCGGGGCTGCGGGCGCGTGTGGTATTGTACCTGTCGCTCCGCGCTGTTGCGTGTCCCACACAAACGATGAGGCGAACGGTCTCAAAATCACTCGCGGCGCTCCCGCGCCTGCGTGCCATCCTGCTGCCGGTGCTCGCCCTCAGCGTGTTGCCACTCGGCGCCACGGCGCGTGCGGTGCGCGTCTACGAGGTCGACGTGGCCGAACGCTCCGGCAGCGCGCTGCAGGAGGCGATGCGCCAGGCGCTGGTGCGCGCCACCGGCAGGCGCGAGGCGGCGGATGACCCGGCGCTCGCCGGCATCGTGGCCGAGGCCCAGAAGTACGTGCAGAGCTACACCACCGGCCCGCGCGGGGAGTCGCAGGTGGTGTTCGACGCGGAGGCGGTGCAGGCGGCGATCGCCGCGGCCGGCCGCAGCGTGTGGGATCCGGACCGGCCCTTCACGCTCGTGGTGCTCGATCCGCCGCGGCCGCGCAGCGCCGCGGATGCGGCGCGCGCCGAGCTCGAGCGGGCCGCCGCCGCGCGCGGCCTGCCGATCAGCCTGATCCCGCTCACGCTCACCGACAGCGCGGGCAAGCCCCTCGGCAGCGATGCGCTGCTGGAAGCGGCGCAGCGCTTCGGCGGCGATGCCCTGCTCGTCGGGCGCGGTGACGGCAGCGCCCCGGAGGGAGCGCTGCAGTGGAGCCTCTACGGCCGCGGCCTGAGCGAGAGCTGGAGCGGCCCGCTCGCCGCCGGGATCGACCACACCGTCGATCACCTCGTGCCGCCGCCGACCGGCGCGGCCGCACTCGCCGAGAGCGAGGCACGCGTGCAGATCGACGGCGTGCACACGCTGACTGACTACGCCACCGTCGGGCGGCTGCTGCAGGCGACCCCGGGCGTGCGCCGTGCCAACATCCTCGCCGCCGAGCCCACCGCGGTCATCTTCACGGTGCTGGTGCGCGGCGGCGCGGCCGGGCTCGAGCAGGCGCTCGCCGGCCAGACCCACCTCGTGCACACCGGCACCACCGCCGCACGCACGGTGTTCCGCTACCAGCCCTAAGCCCGGACCCTGCCGCTGCCCGCGCCGCGCGCCGTCCATGCGTCACCTGCCCAACATCATCTGCCTGCTGCGCATCGCGCTGATCGCGCCGGTGCTCCTGGCGCTGCAATCGCACCGCTACCTCGCGGCGCTGCTGCTGTTCATCGCCGCGGCGGTCTCCGACGGCCTCGACGGCTACCTCGCCAAGCGCTTCAGGTGGACGAGCGATCTCGGGCGCTTCCTCGACCCGCTCGCCGACAAGCTGCTGCTGATGGTGGTGTTCGTCGAAGGCGCCTGGCTCGGACTGATCCCGTGGTGGCTGAGCGCGGCGGTGGTGGCACGCGATGTCATGATCGGACTCGGTGCGCTGATCTTCCGGCTGTGGTTCGGGCCGCTGCACGGCCGGCCCATCGTCGTAAGCAAGGTGAACACGGCCGCGCAGCTCATCTACGTGGCCTTCGTGCTGCTCGGGGGCGCGGCGCACGTGCCACCGCCGCAGGTTCTCGGCGTCATGGCCGTGATCACCTTCGCCACCACCGTGCTCTCGGGCTGGTACTACCTGAGCGCCTTCACCCGCCGGGCGTGGCTCATGCCGGCCCATCGCTGAAAGGCGCGCCGTGCGCCAGATTCCCCTCGGCCTGCGCCTGCCGGATCGCGCCTCGTTCGCGAGCTTCCTCGGGGCGCGCAACCTCGAGGCGCTCGAGCACGCGCGCCGCGTGGCGGCCGGGGAGGTCACGGGCCTCAGCTGGTACTTCGGCCCCGAGGGCGTCGGCAAGACGCACCTGCTGCAGGCGATCTGCGCGGCGGCGAGCGAGCGGGTGCGCGCCGGCTACCTGCCGCTCGCGGAAGTGGCCGCACTCGGGGTCGGCGTGCTCGAGGGCCTGCCGGCGCTTGACTGTCTGTGCGTGGATGACCTCGAGCGCGTCGTCGGGCGGCTCGAGTGGGAGCAGGCGCTGTTCGGGGTGCTGCGCGAGCTCGGCGAGCACGGCGGCACCTGCGTCATGGCGGCGGTGAGTGCGCCGGCGCTGCTGCCGTGGGCGCTGGCGGATCTGGGCTCGCGCTGCGGCGCGGGCGCGCTCATGCCGCTGCGCCCCATGGACGAGGCCGAGCAGGGCGAGGCGCTCAAGCTGCGCGCGCGGCTGCGCGGCTTCGAGCTGCCCGATGAGACGCTGCACTGGCTGCTGCGCCGCTTTCCGCGCGACATGGGGAGCCTGTACGCGCTGCTCGATGCGCTCGATGAAGCGGCGCTCGTCGCGCAGCGCCGCCTCACCATCCCCTTCATCCGCGAGGTGCTGATCTCACGTACGGGCGGGGGCTGACTCGAGCCGCACGGCGAGCGCGGCGACGCGCCGCCCGAGCGCCTGGGCGAGCGCCTTCTCCTCGGCGCTGAGCACGGCCTGCCCGGCGCCGCCGCTCACGTGCGAGGCGCCGTAGGGCGTGCCGCCGCGCACGGTGTCGTTCAGCGCGCGCTCGGTGTAGGGCAGCCCGACCAGGTACATCCCGTGATGTAGCAGCGGCAGCATCATCGACAGGAGCGTCGTCTCCTGGCCGCCATGCATGGTCTGTGTCGAGGTGAAGACGCCGGCGGGCTTGCCGCTCAGCGCGCCCGCGAGCCACAGCGGCGCGGTCCCGTCGAGGAAATACTTCAGCGGCGCCGCCATGTTGCCGAAGCGGGTCGGGCTGCCGAGCACGAGCGCCTGCGTCTCGGTGAGGTCCTCGAGGCGTGCGTAGGGGGCGCCGCTTTCCGGCACCGCCTGCACGGGGCGCTCGCTCTCGGCGGACACCGGCGGCACGGTGCGCAGCCGCGCGCTCGCGCCACCGACTGTCTCGACGCCGCGGCACACCTGGCGTGCCAGCTCCGCGGTCGCCCCGCTGCGCGAGTAATAAAGGACCAGCACCTGCGCCATGCCCGAAATCTCCCCGCCCGGCAAGCGCCGCGCGCCGTGCGCGGGCCGCCCGGCGCCCGAGGCGCGCAACGTTGCCACAAATCCCCCCGGCCGGCACCTGCCGAGGGCGCGCCCCGGGGCGGATCTACAGTAGTATTCGCGCCTCACCGCCGTGCTTGCCAAGTCAGGATGCTGTGCCGGATATGCCTCGTGGGTGGTCGTGTGCAGGGCGTGTACTACCGCGCCACGGCGGCGCGCCGTGCGCGCGAGCTGCAGATCCGCGGCTATGCGCGCAACCTCGAGGACGGGCGCGTGGAAGTGCTCGCCTGCGGCGAGGCTGCAGCGGTGGAGAGCTTCGTGCAGTGGCTGTGGACCGGCTCCTCGGCCTCGCAGGTGACTTCCGTGGAAGTCAGCGAGGCGAGCCCCGGGATGCTCGGCGCGCGCGCGGGATTCTTTACCGCCTAGACCCGTTCTGATGCGCAACCGCCCCATCGCGCGCGCCCTCGGCGCCCTTGTCATCCTCGCGCTGTGCACCCCGGCGCTCGCCGCGCTCGCCGATCCGCCGGCGGAGCCGGCAGCGAGCGCCCCGGAGAGCCCGCCGCCACCGGCGACGCTGGCACCGGCCCCCGCCGAGCCCGC
>Ga0335083_10006995_pt1 | contig 13963 bp, 14 predicted proteins | sample Lox_Sample_42_FD_206716 | JGI IMG/M metagenome (GOLD analysis project Ga0335083, IMG submission 206716) | Soil microbial communities from Loxahatchee National Wildlife Refuge, Florida, United States - Lox_Sample_4.2 | ecosystem: Environmental > Terrestrial > Soil > Wetlands | place: USA...
CCCGACTGGCTCTGGCAGCGCCTCGTCGCCGAGCTCGGCGCGGAAGCCGCGGCGATCGCGCAAGGACTGCTTGGCGCGGCGCCGCTCGACCTGCGCGTCAACCTGGCGAATATCCCGCGCGAGCAGGCGCTCGCCGCGCTCGGCGCGCAGGCAGCGCCGACCCCGTGGTCGCCGGCCGGAATCAGGCTCAGGGACAAGCCGGCGATCAACCGCCATAGGCTGTTCCTCGAGGGCGCGATCGAGGTGCAGGACGAGGGCAGCCAGCTGCTTGCCTACCTGCTGGCGCCCCGGCGCGGAGAGATGGTGGCCGACTTCTGCGCCGGCGCCGGCGGCAAGACGCTCGCGCTGGCGATGCTGATGCACGGCGCAGGCCGGATCTACGCGATGGACGTGTCGCAGTCGCGGCTGCGCCAGCTGGCGCCGCGCGCCGCGCGCGCCGGCATTTCCAACGTCCATCCAATCGTGCTCGCGGGAGAGGACGACATCCGCGTGCGCCGGCTGGCTGGAAAGCTCGATCGCGTCCTGGTGGACGCGCCCTGCAGCGGCTTCGGCACGCTGCGGCGCAACCCGGACCTGAAGTGGCGCCATGACGCCGCTGCGGTGGCGCAGCTCGCCGCCAAGCAAACGCGCATCCTCGAGGCTGCGGCGAGGCTGGTGAAGCCGGGCGGGCGGCTGGTCTACGCTACCTGCAGCATCCTGCAAGAGGAGGACGAAGCCGTCGCGGACGCCTTCGCCGCCGCGCACGCCGAGTTCCGCGAGCTGAGCTGCGGCGAGCTGCTCGCCGCGCAGCGCATTCCGCTCGCGGCCGGAACGCGGTTGCGCCTGTGGCCGCACCTGCACGGCACGGACGGATTCTTCGCCGCCGCGTTCGAGCGCGTTCGCGCGTAATACTCGTTTGCTATATTCAGCCGGTGCTTCGTGCACCGGCGCTCGCGGCGGCAATCCTCGGGTCGACTGCGGCGCTCGCGGCGGACGAGGCGCCGTTCGAGCTGCATGCGCAAGCGACTTATGCGCGGCAGTACAAGCCGGGTTTCGCCGCGAACTATAGCGGGCCGAACAGCCTGCGCAGTACCCCGGAGACGAGTTACACGTTCACCGCGACCCTATACGCCGGCCTGCGCCTCGGCGAGGACAGCGAGCTCTATTTCAATCCCGAATTCGTTCAGGGAAACCCGCTGTCGGGATTGCACGGCCTCGGCGGCTTCACCAACGGCGAGGCACAGCGCGGGGCGGGGCCCGAGTTGCGCGGCTACCGTGCGCGACTGTTCCTGCGCCACACCTGGAACCTGAACGGCGCCGTCGAAGAGGAGCCGTCGGGGCAGAACCAGCTGCGGGCGCGCTACGCCGCGAAGCGGGTCGTGGTGACGGCCGGGAACTTTTCCGTCCTCGACGTCTTCGATGCGCTCGACTATAGCCATGACCCCCGGACGCAATTCATGAACTGGTCGTCACTGACTTACGGCGCCTGGGACTTTCCGGCGGACGCGCGCGGCTACACGTGGGGCGTGGCGCTGGAGTACCTCGCGCCGGGATGGCAGGCGCGCGCCGGGCGCTTCCTCGTGCCCCGCGAATCGAACGGGCTCGCGCTGGATCGGGAATTTGCGAGTCGCTACGGCGACGTCGCCGAGATCGCGCTGCCCTACGGGGTCGCCGGGCGGCCGGCGGTCGCGCGGGCACTGTTGTTCCGCAACCGCGTGCACGCGGGCGGCTTCGAGGACGCGCTCTCCGCGGCGGCCGGCGGGGGCCCGCCCGACGTCGCGCATGTGCGACGCGACCAGTCGAAGACGGGGCTCGGCGTCGGGACGCAGATCGAGCTTGGCGCCGGGCTCGGCGCTTTCGCGCGGGCCGGCTGGAACGACGGCAAGACCGAGACGTTCATGTTCACCGAGATCGATCGGTCGCTCGCTGCAGGAATCACCGCCAAGGGAGGTCGTTGGGCGAGGCCCGAGGATTCCGCCGGCGTCGCCGCCTACGCGAACGGACTATCGCAGCCGCATCGCGCCTACCTGGGCGCGGGAGGGCTGGGGTTCTTTCTCGGCGACCGGCAGTTGCGCTACGCGAGCGAGCGGATCCTGGAGGGCTATTACAGCCTGAACGTGGCGGGAGGCGCCTGGCTTTCGCTCGACCTGCAGCGCATCGCGAATCCGGGCTACAACCGTGACCGCGGTCCGGCGAGCGTGCTCGGATTCCGCCTGCACGGCGAATTTTGATACGCTGCCGGCGTGAGCGACAACCAGATCGGCCTGCTGCTGTCCGAGCTCCTGTCGGACCTGCGGGAACCGGCGATCGTCTGGGAGGCGGCCGCGCTCGCGCTCGGGGTGCTCGGGGCGTGGTGGCTCGCGCGCTTGCTGCAGTGGCGCGCTCCCGAGGAGAGCTCGCACGCGCTGAAGCGCGGCGCCGCGGCCCTGCGCCGGGTCGTCTTCCCGCTGCTCGCGATGCTCCTGCTTGCCGTGATCCGCACCGTGCTGCGGAACTGGGAGAGCGTGCACCTGCTGTCGGTCGCCATTCCGCTGTTCGGTGCGCTCGCCGGCATCCGCTTCGCGGTCTACCTGCTGCGCCTCGCGCTGCCCGAGGGCGGGGTGCTGGCGGCCTTCGAGCGCTCGATCGCGACTCTGGTGTGGGCGGCGCTGGTGCTGCACCTGACCGGGCTGCTGCCCGAGATGGTGCGCTGGCTGTCGGAAGCCCGCATCGCGGCGGGCGCTTCCAGCGTCTCGCTCTGGTCGCTGCTCAGCGCGGCGTTCTGGATCGCGCTCACGCTGCTGCTGGCGCTGTGGGCGGGCAGCGCGCTGGAGGCCCGGCTGATGCGCGCCGAAGGGCTGCATTCGAGCCTGCGCGTGGTTTTCGCGCGCCTCGGCAAGGCGCTGCTGCTGGTCGTCGCGGTGCTGGTGGTGCTGCCGCTGCTGGGCATCGATCTGACGGTGCTGTCGGTGTTCGGCGGCGCGCTCGGCGTCGGCCTGGGGCTCGGGCTGCAGAAGATCGCGTCCAACTACCTTTCGGGCTTCATCCTGCTGCTCGACCGGTCGATCCGGATCGGCGACCTGATCACCGCCGACGGCCAGCACGGGCAGGTGACGCGCATCACGACGCGCTACGTCGTGGTGCGCTCGCTCACCGGCGTCGAGGCGATCATCCCGAACGACACGCTGGTGACCACGACCGTGCTGAATCACTCCTACAGCGACAAGCGGGTGCGGCTGCCGATGCGGGTGCAGGTCGCCTACAAGACCGACCTTCCGCTGGCGCTGCGGGTGCTCGAGGAGGTGGCAACGCGGCATCCGCGCGTTTTGCGCGACCCCGCTCCGACCGCCTACGTGGTGAATTTTGCCGACAGCGGCATCGATCTCGAGCTCGGGTTGTGGATCGAGGATCCGGAGCAGGGCACGCTCGGAATCCGATCGGACGTAAGCGTCGCCCTGGTCGCGGCGTTCCGCGCACAGGGGATCGAAATTCCCTTTCCGCAACGGGAGGTTAGGCTGCTGCAGGGCACAAGCGGGCAATAGTGCAGGCACCTCACGTTCTTTGTCCTTGCGGGTCGGGGCGGTTCGCGTAGAATCCGCCCGGCCCGATACCATAGCCACTAGAAAAGGACGCGATGCTCCAATCCGGCTTGCTCGATCTTCCCTGGTGGGGCGTGGTGCTGGCGGCGCTGGGACTGACGCACGTCACCATCGCCGCAGTGACGATCTACCTGCACCGCAACCAGGCGCACCGCGCGCTCGAGCTGCATCCCGTGGTCGCGCATTTCTTCCGTTTCTGGCTCTGGCTCACCACCGGCATGGTGACCAAGGAGTGGGCGGCCATCCACCGCAAGCACCACGCCAAGTGCGAGACTGCGGACGATCCGCACAGCCCGCAGGTCCACGGCATCAATCGCGTGCTGTGGGGGGGCGTGTTCCTCTACGTGAAGGAGTCGCATCACGCCGAAACAATGGAGCGCTACGGTCACGGCACGCCCGACGACTGGGTCGAGCGCAACGTGTACGCGCGCCACACGGTGCTCGGCCTGACGCTGATGGGCGCCACCGACCTGGCGTTGTTCGGCCTGATTCCCGGCGCGCTGGTGCTGCTCACGCAGATCGCCTGGATCCCGTTCTGGGCGGCCGGCGTGATCAACGGCATCGGTCACTTCTGGGGCTATCGCAACTGGGACGTGCCGTCGCCGGACGCGAGCCGCAATATCGTGCCGATCGGCATCCTGATCGGCGGCGAGGAGCTGCACAATAACCACCATGCGTTCCCGGCCTCGGCCAGGTTTTCGCTCAAGTGGTACGAGTTCGATCTCGGCTGGCTCTACATCCGCGCGCTGGAGGCGCTCGGACTGGCGACGGTGAAGAAAGTCGCGCCGACGCCGCGCTTTGCGGCGCCGAAACCGGTGTGCGACGACCAGACGCTGCAGGCCGTGATCGCCAACCGCTACGACGTCCTGTCGCGCTACGCCAAGTCGCTGCAGCGCACCTATCATCAGGAGCTCGAGCGGCTGGGCCGCTGGTCGCAGGAGGCCGAATCGCTGAAGCCGCTGAAGCGCTATTTCAAGCGCGCGCAGGGCGTCACGGACGGCGAGCGCGCCCGCGTTGCGGAGGCGCTGAAGGCGTCGCGTGCACTTGCCACCGCGCTCGCCATGCGGGACGAGCTGGCGGCGCTGTGGGCGCGCTCCAGCGCCTCGCGCGAGCAGCTGCTGCGGCACCTGCAGGAATGGTGTCACAAGGCCGAGGCCAGTGGCGTCGCGCCGCTGGCGGAGTTCAGCCGCCGCCTGCGCTGCTACGCCTAGCGGACAGCCCGCAGGAACAAAAAGCCCGCGCGAGCGGGCTTTTTCGTTTGCGGCGCGGCGTCCCTATTTCAGCTTGGTTTCCTTATAGACGACGTGCTTGCGCGCCTTCGGATCGAACTTGCGGATCTCGATCTTGTCGGGCGTGGTGCGCTTGTTCTTGGTGGTGGTGTAGAAGTGGCCGGTTCCGGCCGACGACTCGAGCTTGATCTTCTCGCGCATGGGTCGACGCTCCTCAGGCCTTGCGGCGCGCCTTGATCTCGGCGAGCACGGCCTCGACGCCGAGCTTGTCGATGCGCCGCAGCCCGGCGGTGGAGACGCGCAGCCGCACCCAGCGGCTCTGGCTCTCGACCCAGAAGCGGCGGTAGTGCAGATTCGGCTGGAAGGTGCGGATGGTCTTGTTGTTGGCGTGCGAGACCAGATGACCTTTCATCGGCCTCTTGCCGGTGACTTGGCAGACGCGGGACATGGCGCGGGTTCCGTCGAAAAAGGGGCGAATTATAGCAATCCCCGCTCGGCAAAGGAAATGGCCTGGCTGCCGGCGACCACGAAGTGGTCCAGCACCCTGACTTCGACCAGCGCCAGCGCCTCGCGCAGGTTGCGCGTAAGGAGCTCGTCCGCCTGGCTCGGCTGCGCGGCGCCCGAGGGATGGTTGTGGGCCAGGATTACCGCGGCGGCGTTCGTCCGTAGCGCCGCCTTGACGACCTCTCGCGGATACACCGAAGTCTGCGTCAGGGTGCCGCGGAAGAGCTCCTCGCAGGCGATGACTCGGTGCTGCGCGTCCAGCCACAGGCAGACGAAGACTTCGTGCTCGCGCGCGCCGATCTGGAGCCTGAGGTAGTCGCGCACCGCGCCCGGCGAGGTGAGCCCGGCGCCGCGCCGCAACTGCGCGCCGAGCGAGCGCCGCGCCAGCTCGAACGCGGCCTCCAGCTGCGCGCGCTTCGCGGGTCCGAGCCCCTTGATGCCCGACAGGTCGGCCGCGAGCAGGCCGGCAAGGCCGCCGAGCCGGGCGAGCAGCTCGCGCCCCAGATCGACGGCGCTCTTGCCCCGCACGCCGGTTCGCAGCATGACGGCCAGAAGCTCTGCGTCGCTAAGAGCCGCGGCGCCTCCGGCCAGGAGGCGCTCGCGCGGCCTTTCCTCCCGCGGCCAGTCGGTGATCGCCATATGGGATTAGAATCCTGATCCCCTAACGCTCCGCCTGCGATTCCGGATGACGCTGAAAGGAAAGCGGATTCTGCTCGGCTTGACGGGCGGAATAGCCGCCTACAAGGCCGCCGAGCTGACGCGGCTGCTGGTGAAGGCCGGCGCCGACGTGCGCGTCGCCATGACCGAGGCGGCGGCGCGGTTCATCACCCCGACAACCCTCCAGGCATTGTCCGGCCAGCCCGTGTGGACCGATCTGTGGGACCAGCGAGTGCCCGACGCCATGGGGCACATCGAGCTCTCCCGCGACCGAGAGCTGATCTTGGTGGCGCCGGCCTCGGCCGATTTCCTGGCGAAGCTCGCGCACGGCCTCGCCGATGACCTGCTGTCGACGCTGTGCCTTGCGCGGCGCTGCCCCTTGATGGTGGCGCCCGCGATGAACGTGGAGATGTGGCAGAACGCGGCCACCGCGCGCAACGCCGAGGCGCTGCGCGCCGACGGCGTCACCATCTCCGGCCCGGCGTCGGGCGGCCAGGCGTGCGGCGAGATGGGCATGGGCCGCATGACCGAGCCCGCCGAGCTGCTCGCGGACGTGGAGTTTTTTTTTCGGCCGAAGGCGCTCGCGGGAAGGCGAGTCGTCGTCACCGCCGGCCCGACCGAGGAGCCGATTGACCCGGTCCGCGTCCTGACCAACTCCAGCTCCGGCAAGATGGGCTACGCGGTGGCGCGGGCGGCCCGCGAGGCGGGCGCGGAGGTGAAGCTCATCAGCGGGCCGGTCTCGCTGCCGACGCCGGCAGGAGTGGCCCGCGTCGACGTGCGCACCGCGCGCGAGATGTTCGACGCGGTGAAGAAGGACGTGAAGAAGGCCGACGTCTTCATCTCCGTCGCCGCCGTAGCCGACTACCGCGTCAGGAATCCCTCCGCGCAGAAGATCAAGAAGGCAAACGGACACCTCTCGCTGGAGCTGGAGCAGAACCCCGACATCCTGTCGTGGGTCGCGGCGCTGCCCAGGCCGCCGTTCTGCGTCGGCTTCGCCGCCGAGAGCGAGAACCTCGAGCGCAACGCCATGGCCAAGCTGGCGAACAAGAAGCTGCCACTGGTGGTCGGCAACCTGGCGCAGGAAGCGCTCGGCGCCGACGACAGCGCGATCGTCCTGTATGACCGGCGCGGCGGGCATCCGCTCGGCCGCGGGCCTAAGCTCGAGCTCGCGCGCAAGCTCGTGGCGCACGTCGCCGGCATAATGGCAAAGGCCAAGCGCTAGCTTGCGGCGCCTCGACGTCAAGATCCTCGACGAGAGGATTCGGCAGCTGCTGCCGAGATACGCTACCGAGGGCGCGGCCGGCCTGGATTTGAGGGCATGCATAGGACAACCCCTCGAATTGGGGCCCGGCGAGAGCCAAATGGTCTCCTCGGGAATCGCGATACACCTCGACGATCCCGGATACGCGGCGGTAATCCTGCCGCGGTCGGGGCTGGGTGCGAAGCACGGCATCGTGCTCGGCAACCTCGTCGGCCTGATCGATTCCGACTACCAGGGCCCGGTGACTATCTCGGTGTGGAACCGCGGCGCCGCGCCCTTCACCCTGCAGCCGCTCGATCGCATCGCGCAGCTGGTGGTGGTGCCGGTGGCGCAGGTGGAGCTGAACGTAGTGGAGGCGTTCGAGGCCTCGGCGCGGGGCGCGGGCGGCTTCGGCAGCACCGGCCGCTAGCCGGCGACCTCAGCCCAGCGAGTCCGCGAGGATCGTGCGCTCCCAGGCGCGGGCGAAGACTGCCTCCCGCGCGCTGCGCGCTGCCGACACCCCGCTCGAGCCCGGCACGATCCTGAGCGTGCGCTCCCTCCCGCTCCAGGCGTGCACCGACGTGACATGGATCGCCTCGTCGCGCGAGACGAAGCTGTAGCAGGTGTTGAGGATGCGCGGCTCGGGCTCGGGCGCGCGGCCGGCCAGCAGCTCGATGATCGCGGCTGCCGCGAGCTTGGCGTGGTTGTTCGCCATGCTGGCCGATTTCGCCATTGCCGGCGCGGCGAGCGTGGCGTCGCCGAGGAGGTGGACGCCGGGGACAGCCGTCGACTCCATGCTGCGCCAGTCGACGTCGCACCAGCGCCCGTTGTGGGTGACCACGCCAGCCTGCTGCGCGATCGCCGCGGCGCGCTGCGGCGGGATCACGTTCATGACGTCGCCGCGCACGTCCTCGACCTCGAGCTTCAGCGTGGAGCTGGCGGCGTCGAAGCCGACGGCGAGGCAGTTGGGCCGGTATTCGATCGTGCCCGCGTACAGATCGGCCCACGCCTTGCGAAACAGCGCGCCCTTGGACGTGATGTCGGGATTGGCATCGAGCACCAGCACCTTGGCGCGCGGATTCGCGCGCTTCAGGTATGCCGCGACGAGGCTGGCGCGCTCGTACGGCCCGGGGGGACAGCGGAACGGCGCCGGCGGAATCGAGATCACGAACACGCCGCCGGGACGCATCTGCTCGAGCTGGCGGCGCAGCGCCAGCGTTTGCTCTCCCGCGTCCCACGCATGCAGCACGCGGCCGGCGCGCATCGCGGCCTCGTAGCCCTCTATCTCGCCGTAGCTGAAATCGAGGCCCGGCGCGAGGACCAGCCGGTCGTAGGCGAGCTCGCCGCCGCGGGCCAGGCGCACGCGGCGGCGCGCGGCGTCGACCTGCGTTACGGCGTCGGCGATGACGCGGACCCCCTGGGCGGCGATCGCCGAGTAGCCGCACCGCGCTTCCTGCGGCGCCGCGAAGCCCGCCAGCACGAGGTTGGAGATCGGGCAGGCGTCGTAGGTCGCGGCACGCTCTACCAGGACCACCTCGGTCGCCGGATGCCACATCCGCAGGTATTTGGCCGCGGTCGCTCCACCGAAGCCGCCGCCGACCACCACGATCCGAGCGCGCGCCGTGCCGGGGGTAGCGCAGCCGGCCAGCAGCGCCGCGCCCGCCAGTTTGAGGATTTCCCTGCGCTTCACGCAGCGCTCAGCGCCTGCGCGCGGCGAACCAGGCCGCCATTGCCTCGACCTGCGAGTCGCTGTAGCCGCGGGCGATCTGGTGCATGACCGTCGCGGCGCGGGCATCCTCGCGGAACTCGCGCATGCGCCGGATGAATTGCGCTGCGGGCATGCCGGCCAGCGCGGGCATGTCGGCGCTGGCCGGGCGGCCGTCGGTGCCGTGGCAGATGGCGCAGCCAGCCGCGAGATCGCGTCCCGGCTGGCCTGCGGCGGGCGCCGCCAGGGGCGCGGCGAGCAGCGCCAGGGCGAGCGCCGCGCGCTTCACGCGGCGGCGCAGATCAGGCGACGGGCTCGGCGGCGGCGGGCGGCGCGGCCGGCGCTTCCTCCTCGAAGCGCAGCAGCACCTTCTCGTCGGCGCCGACATCGATGGTGACCTTGCCGCCGTGCACCAGCTTGCCGAACAGCAACTCGTCGGCGAGCACGCGCCGGATGGTGTCCTGGATCAGGCGCGCCATGGGCCGCGCCCCCATCTGCGGGTCGAACCCCTTCTTCGCCAGGTGCTCGCGCAGCTCCGGCGTGAAGCGCACCTCGACCTTCTTCTCGGTGAGCTGCTCCTCTAGCTGCATCAGGAACTTGTCGACGACGCGCAGGATGATCTCGTGGTCGAGCGCCCGGAACGAGATGGTCGCGTCGAGCCGGTTGCGGAATTCCGGCGTGAACAGCCGCTTGATCGCCTCCATCTCGTCTCCGGCCTTGGCCGAAGGCGTGAAGCCCATGCTGTTCCGGGTGAGCGACTCTGCGCCCGCGTTGGTCGTCATGACGATGACGACATTGCGGAAATCCGCCTTCCTGCCGTTGTTGTCGGTGAGGGTGCCGTGGTCCATCACCTGCAGCAGGATATTGAAGATGTCCGGGTGCGCCTTTTCGATCTCGTCGAGCAGCAGCACCGCGTAGGGCTTCTTGGTGATCCCCTCGGTGAGCAGGCCTCCCTGCTCGAAGCCGACGTAGCCCGGCGGCGCCCCGATCAGGCGCGACACCGCGTGCCGCTCCATGTACTCGGACATGTCGAAGCGGATCAGCTCGATGCCCATGCAGTAGGCCAGCTGCCGCGCGACCTCGGTCTTGCCGACCCCGGTCGGGCCGCTGAAGAGGAAGCTGCCGATCGGCTTCTGCGGGTTACCGAGTCCCGAGCGCGCCATCTTGATCGCTGCGGCGAGCGCGTCGATCGCCTGGTCCTGGCCGAAGACGACGGCCTTGAGATCGCGGTCGAGGTTGGCGAGTGCGCTGCGGTCGTCGCTGCTGACGCTCCTCGGCGGGATGCGCGCGATCTTGGCGATGATCTCCTCGATCTCGCCCTTGCCGATGACCTTCTTCTGCCGCGTCTTCGGCGCGATCCGCTGCGCCGCGCCGGCCTCGTCGATGACGTCAATCGCCTTGTCCGGCAGGTGCCGGTCGTTGATGTACTTGGCCGACAGCTCGGCCGCGGTGGAGAGCGCGTTGGCGGTGTACTTGACGCTGTGGTGCGCCTCGAACCGCGTCTTCAGGCCCTTCAGGATCTCGACCGTCTCCTCCACCGAGGGCTCGGTGACGTCGATCTTCTGGAAGCGGCGCGACAGCGCGTGGTCCTTCTCGAAGACGCCGCGGTACTCGATGTAGGTGGTGGCGCCGATGCACTTCAGCTGCCCGGTGGAGAGCGCCGGCTTGAGCAGGTTGGAGGCGTCGAGCGTGCCGCCCGAGGCCGCGCCCGCACCGATCACCGTGTGGATCTCGTCGATGAAGAGTATCGCGTTCGGGTTGTCGACCAGCTGCTTCAGCACCGCCTTGAGGCGCTGCTCGAAGTCGCCGCGGTACTTGGTGCCGGCGAGCAGCGCGCCCATGTCGAGCGCGTACACGGTACACTTCTCCAGCAGCTCGGGCACGCTGCCCTCGACGATGCGCCGCGCCAGCCCCTCGGCGATCGCGGTCTTGCCGACCCCGGCCTCGCCGACCAGCAGCGGATTGTTCTTGCGCCGCCGGCACAGCGTCTGGATGACGCGCTCGATCTCCCTGTCGCGGCCGATCAGCGGATCGATCTTGCCGGCGAGCGCGAGCGCGTTCAGGTTCTGGGTGTAGTTGTCGAGCGGACTGTTGGAGGACTCGGTCTGCGTCTCCTGCTCGGCCTCCTGCTCGTTCTTGGCGTGGTGCGGCTGCGGCGTCTTGGTGATGCCGTGCGAAATGTAGTTGACCACGTCCAGCCGCGTGATGCCTTGCTGCTGCAGGAAATAGACCGCGTGCGAGTCCTTCTCGCCGAAGATCGCCACAAGCACGTTGGCGCCGGTCACCTCCTTCTTGCCGGAGGACTGCACGTGCAGGATGGCGCGCTGTATCACGCGCTGGAAGCCGAGCGTCGGCTGGGTGTCCACCTCGCGCTCCGCGGCGATGCGCGGCGTCTGCTCCGAGACGTGCTGCGACAGGTTCTTGCGCAACTCGTCCATGTTGGCACCGCACGAGCGCAGCACCTCGGCCGCGGTGGGGTTGTCGAGCAGGGCGAGCAGCAGATGCTCCACGGTGATGAACTCGTGGCGCTTCTGCCGCGCCTCGACGAACGCCATGTGGAGGCTGACTTCGAGTTCCTGGGCGATCATGCTAGGTTTCCTCCATCACGCATTGCAGCGGATGCTGGTGCTTGCGTGAGTATGCCGCGACCTGCTGCACCTTGGTCGTGGCCACGTCGCGGGGGTAGACGCCGCAGACCCCGATGCCCTCCCGATGCACCTTGAGCATGACCTGGGTCGCCCGCTCCCGGGTCATGGCGAAGAACTTCTGCAGCACCAGCACTACGAATTCCATCGGCGTGTAGTCGTCGTTAAGCAGCATGACCTTGAACATCGGCGGCGGCTTGAGCTTCGCCTTCTTCGCCTCCAGTACCGCGTCGTCCTTGTACTGCATGCAGCTCCGTATTCAGGGGTCCGCCCGTCGCCTTGCGCGCTCCGTGTGCCCGGTGATTTCCATACTAATCAATGCGGCAAGCCAGCGCAAACCCCTGACGCCGCCGAAACCGGCGCTTGTCCATGCCGCGCGACGCGGCGGCGGCGAACCTGTCGGCCCCTTGACGCCCTGTCGGAAGGCGCGTAAAAGCCGCCGAATGTTTGGATTCAGGCTGTCAGTTTCGCCATCGAAGGGCGGCGCGGTCGTGAGTTTCAAGCATGGCCCGGGCGCACGCCCGGAACACCAACCAGAAGAGGGATGTTTCGATGGCTACAGGGACGGTGAAGTGGTTCAACGACGCGAAGGGCTATGGCTTCATTACCCCGGATGACGGCAGCGAGGACCTGTTCGCGCATTTCTCGGCGATCAACATGCAGGGCTTCAAGACCCTGAAAGAGGGCCAGAAGGTCAGCTTCGACGTGGTGCAGGGCCCGAAGGGAAAACAGGCCTCCAACATCCAGAAGGTTTAGCCGGCGCCGCCGGCGCGCAGAGAAGGCCGCCCCCGGGGCGGCCTTTTTTTCGGCCCTACATCCGTTCGATCATGGCCTGCCCAAAGCCGGAGCAGGACACCTGCTTCGCGCCCTGCATCTGCCGCGCAAAGTCGTAGGTGACGATCCTGTCGCTGATCGCGCGCTCCATCGAGCTGACGATGGCATCGGCGGCCGCGCTCCAGCCCATGTGGCGCAGCATCATTTCGGCGGAGAGGATTTCCGAGCCCGGGTTCACCTGGTCCTTGCCGGCGTACTTCGGCGCAGTGCCGTGGGTGGCCTCGAACATCGCCACCGTGTCCGACAGGTTGGCCCCCGGCGCGATGCCGATGCCGCCCACCTCGGCCGCCAGCGCGTCCGAAAGATAGTCGCCGTTCAGGTTGGTGGTGGCGATCACGTCGTACTCGGCCGGGCGCAGCAGGATCTGCTGCAGCATCGCGTCGGTGATGACGTCCTTGACCACGATGTCCGGCCCGCCCTTCGGGTTCCTGAAGCTGCACCACGGGCCGCCGTCGATGGGCTTGGCGCCGAACTCCCTCTGCGCGAGCTGGTACCCCCAGTCCCGAAAGCCGCCTTCGGTGAACTTCTGGATATTGCCTTTGTGCACCAGCGTTACTGACTTGCGCTTGTTGTCGATGGCGTACTGGTAGGCGCGCCGGATGAGGCGCTCCGAACCCTCGATCGACACCGGCTTGATGCCGATCGCCGAGGACCCCGGGAAGCGGATCTTCTTCACCTTCATTTCCTTGATCAGGAAGTCGACCACTTTCTGCGCCTCGGGCGACTTCGCCGGCCATTCGATCCCGGCGTAGATGTCCTCCGCGTTCTCCCGGAAGATCACCATGTCGACCTTGTCGGGCTCCCTGAGCGGGCTGGGCACGCCCTTGAACCAGCGTACCGGCCTCAGGCACACGTAGAGGTCGAGCTCCTGGCGCAGCGCAACGTTGATCGAACGGATCCCGCCGCCCACTGGCGTCGTAAGTGGGCCCTTGATGGAGACCACGAACTCCTTCGACGCCTCGAGCGTCTCGTCGGGCAGCCAGACGTTCTCACCGTACACCTTGCACGACTTCTCGCCGGCATACATCTCCATCCAGACGATCTTCTTCTTACCGCCGTAGGCTTTCTTCACGGCGGCGTCCACCACCTTCAGCATCACCGGCGTGATGTCGATGCCGGTGCCGTCGCCGATGATGTAGGGGACGATCGGGTTGTCCGGCACCGACAGCGAAAGATCCTTGTTCACCTTGATCTTCTCGCCCTCCGTGGGGACCTTGATGTGCTTGTACGCCATGGCTGCTCCTGCAGGGATGTAAGGAGTTTCTCGGGGGAGGCCGAATTTTAGTGTCCCCGGGCGCCGCCTGCGGGCTCGAAGGGTTCGCGTAAGGATCGCCTTATGAAACAAGGGTTTAGGTTGGTTTGATAGAAAAACCTCTTTTGTTTACAATAACTTGCGTGGGGAAACCCACAGGGAGGCAAGACGGGGTGGGCCGACGAAGTCGGTCAACCGGCCAAGGTTTCGCGCGTTTCTCGCTGCGGGGCAAGGCGGCAACTCGTTACGTCCCCCCGCTTACACATACCTACACCAGGAGATTGAAATGAAGAAGCTGCTGTCCATGATCATCGCCGCAATGTTCGCCGCGGTTGCCGTC
>Ga0335083_10006996_pt1 | contig 13962 bp, 12 predicted proteins | sample Lox_Sample_42_FD_206716 | JGI IMG/M metagenome (GOLD analysis project Ga0335083, IMG submission 206716) | Soil microbial communities from Loxahatchee National Wildlife Refuge, Florida, United States - Lox_Sample_4.2 | ecosystem: Environmental > Terrestrial > Soil > Wetlands | place: USA...
CGGCAGGAATTCCTCTCGCTCATCCAACACAAGAACAGCAACGGGTCGTAGCGATGGCTGCGGAGAGCGGTTCTTCGAGGCTGTCTTCTGGCTCGCGTCTGTTGGGGAAGATTGCTGTCGTTACCGGCGGCAGCCGCGGCATTGGTCTGGCCATTGCCAAAGCGTTAGCTGCTGAGGCGTGCAACGTAGTTATCAGCGGACGGGAACGGCAGACCATCGACGCTGCAGCGGCGGAGCTTCGCAAACAGACATCGGGGGATGCACGAATCCTTGCATTCGAGTGTGACATCCGCGACAACGAGGCGGTGACTCGGCTGTTTGCATCAGTCGCGAGGGAGTTCGGGCGACTCGACATCCTGGTGAATAATGCTGGAATCTCCCAATCAGCCGCGCCTTTGCAAGAGACCGCTGTCGAGCTCTGGCGCGACATCATCGATACCAACCTGACCGGGACGTTCCTCTGCACGCGAGCTGCTGTGCCGCTGATGAAGGCAGGCGCGACGATCCTCAACATCATCTCTGTGGCGGCGCGCGACTCCTTCCCGGGCTACGCACCCTACAATGCTTCGAAGGCAGGCGCTCTTAGTCTGACGCGCACTCTGCGGGAAGAGCTGAAGCCCACTGGCATCCGCGTCACTGCAATCCTGCCGGGAGCGACCGATACCGAGATTTGGCAGCAAGTGATGCCCGATGCGCCGCGCAACAAGATGATCGAGGCTGATAGCGTCGCGAAGTTGGTGGTTGAGGCGGTGGTGTTGTCGCCGCGGGCGAACCTTACAGAGCTGCAGTTGGATCCGGCAAGCGGGGCGCTGTAGGGAGACTTGCCGTTCACGAATCGCCAGCGACAGCGCGGTTTGGCACAGCTAGTGGACCAGTAACGCTCCAGCGCCGTAGGCGCGGCTCAGTCTAGCCCAGCGTGGAGCGAAGCGGAACGCTGGGTAGCGGATTAGAAAAACCCGCGAGCCCCGTAGGGGCGTCATGTTTTGTTGGGTGCCGTCGCTACGCGACTCGACGGCCGGTTTAACGAGTGTACCCAGCACTTCGCTACGCTTCGTGCTGGGCTAGACTATTCCGCACCTACGGTGCTATGAGCGTCCCATGAGCGAAGCGGTCTACCTTCTATGGTTCGAGCGGGAAATCCCTGATTGCGACGATTGCGAGCTGCTGATCGGCGTCTATTCCAGTGAAACGGAAGCCAAGGCGGCGATTGATCGAGTCAAAGGTCAGAAGGGTTTTGTCGATTATCCGCAAGGGTTTCACATCTATCGTTACGAAGTGAACCAGGATCATTGGACGGCAGGGTTCGTGGTCGATTGATTCCCCCACGTATCGCATCGCAAGTTCCTTTTGTAGCGTCTAATCAGTAGCAACCCATGATAAGCACTGCAATCCGGCGTAAGGCGGGGCAATTCGCAAGACTGGCGCGCCATTCCGCCATGACTCCGCGGACAGGCCTCATCCGAAAACCAGTTCTCGCCAAACGCGGAGAACTGGGCGTAACCTTTATCGGTCATTCCAGTTTCTTTATCCAGATTGGCGGCAAGAACGTCGTCATCGATCCCAACTTCGCGCGCTGGATATTCGTTCTCAAACGTCTCCGGCGTCCCGGTCTCAGGTTGCGCGATTTACCGCCGATCGATGCGGTGCTGGTCACGCATGCTCACTTCGATCACCTGCACCGTCCGTCGCTACGAACCATAGCTCGTCTAACCAGGATCAAGTCCGGCAAGCGGCCGATCATCATCGTGCCGCGGCACCTGCGCGATCTGGTTAGCGATCTTGGCTATGCGCGCGTGGTCGAGATGGAGTGGTGGGAGACCTTGCGGCTAGGCTCGCTCGCAATTACGCATACACCCGCGAAGCACTGGGGAGCGCGCGTGATCCGCGACACGCATCGCGGTTATGGCGGGTACGTCTTGCAAAACGCGCGGCATTCTCTTTATCACTCTGGAGACACGGCGTATTTTGAAGGTTTCGCCCAAATCGGCGAGCGCCTGAAGCCGCAGATTGCCCTGCTGCCGATCGGGGCCTATTACCCGGCGTCCTTTCGTAATGTGCATACGTCGCCCGAAGATGCTGTACAAGGTTTTCGCGACCTCGGATCGCGCTGGATGGTCCCCATGCATTACGGCAGCTTCCGTCTTGGTCATGAGCCCATCGACGAACCGATGGCAAGACTCATTACTGAGGCACAGCGGCGAGGCATCGAGAAACAAGTGCGCGTCCTGGAAGAGGGCGTCACGCAGATCTGGGAATAGCCCCTCATAATGGGGTACAGAGTTCTGGTCGTCAGTTTCAAAAACCGATTTTCCCATTTGATAGCTGGGTTGTATCACTCGATTGATTTTCTGGTTTGGCATCGAGATTCCGCAGCTTTCACTCGCCCGTTTTGACCATCCCTCAGCCAACTGAACCTCCTTTTTTGGCAACTCACTATCAGGGGTTTGGATTGCGCTCCCGTCCTATCTGAGAAAGGCTGGGTTATTCATGTCAGACGCTGTACTGGACCAGATTGTCGACAGCTTGCGAAACTCTGGAAGTGAGCTATTTCCCGAGCATACGGACTTGAAAGCGGTTCGGGTCGTAGGTCACACGCCGAAGGCGGATCACTACACCTACGAGATCGTATTGGATTTTGCCGACAGCAGCGAGCGGGTTAGCGCCAAGGTCTATCGCAAGGGAAAAGCCGGCACGCCGTCGTCGTGTGACCTGGCCAAGCGTGAACTGGATAACCTGCAGCATATCTCACAAGCTTGTGCCACGCATCAGCTTGACGGGGTTCCACGGGTCACCGGAGATTTTTCAGCACTGGGAGCCGTCGTTTGCACCAAGGTTAATGGCCTGCCGTTGCAAAGCATCGTGATGAAGGCGGCCCTGCTGCCCGACTTCGGAAATGATGGCATGTTGGACCTGGCCGCCCGCCGGGCGGGCGAATGGTTACGCCGATTTCACGAGGCCACTGCCGTAGGCCCTCAGCCCGTCGACGGTAAGGCGTTACTGGGCGACATTGAGAAGCTCTGCGCAAGAGCACAGAAGGATGGATTGGCGAGGGATTCAGTACAATCCATCGTGGAGTATGTCGGCTCTTCACTCGCCAAGGTCAAGAAGCCGATATCGTCATCAGCGGTGCTGAACGAGTTCGTTCCTCTCAATGTAATGGTTTCCGATCATGGCGTCGGGTTTTGCGAGTTTGCCAGCTTTAGCCCTCAGGGAACTTCCTTGTACGACGTTGCGACCTTTCTGGCGGCGGTCGAAGCGCTGGAAAAGTATCCTTTTTGCAATCGCAGCCTGACTGCGCTGGTGCAGGATTCATTCCTGCGTGCGTACGATGTTAATCCTCAGGAGCAGCAACTGCTGACAGTGCTCAAGCTGAAAGTATTGCTGCAGATGTTTGCCCAGGGTCGCGCCGTGAAGGAAAGCGCCTTGAGGAAGAAGGTCATGTGGGCAAATGTGATGAAGCGCTTTATCGAGACCGCCGCCGAGCGTTCGATGGCGCCGGCAGCGTAGGAAGGTCGCTATTCGGCGTTCGCCATTCGCTTTTGGCCGGAAGGCGGCAGTTCGCTTTTCGCCATTCGCTTAAGTTAGCTTGCCCTGAGCGGAGTCGAAGGATGCCCTGACGCGAATCTTCGCTCTCCCCAACATTCTGGCGAATGGCGAAAAGCGAATAGCGGCATTTTTAGTACGGCGAAAAGCTCAGCGTCTTGTCCGACTTCTCCACCCAGATGTGGGCCTTGTCGCCGATGCGCTCGTTCACCGTCACAACAACTACCACACCGCTCGGGCTGACGAACGCTCCTGCATTGCCGCCTTTAGGAACGGCGACGCCATCAATGCTGTGGCTCTTCACGAGGCCCCACTCGCCACCGGGTCCCCAGTCTTTGTAGAAATCGGAGAACGGGTAGCGCGCATATTTGTCCGGGTGCTGCTTCCAGTCAGGATCGTTCATCCAGATGCCGTAGGCTTTTTCGAAGCTCCGGGTTTGCAGGGCATCGAAAAACCTGTTGACCTGTTGTTCCTCGCGCCAGTAGCGGAAGTGCCATGCCACAAGGCCAAGCAAAATCACCACGACGATGATGGCGATGATTTGTCCACGACGCTTACGTGCACGTGCCGGATCGTAGGGCTTGGCTTCAAACAAGGTCATACGGTAATAGTCTACTCGTGCTAAACGTTACGCGGCCAGGTTGTCGCTGGCGGGCCAAATTCCTTTTCACCACAGAGGCACGGAGGACACGGAGAAGAAGAACGATTTTGAATTTCTCCGTTCCCTTTGTGCCGCCTTGGTTCAGCGGTTTGTCACGCCGGCGCATCAGTTCCGCTGAGCGGTACTCGCGGCCCCTTCCGCAAAACAGCTCTCGCCGCCTACAATCTCTAGAGGAGAATTCCGTACCATGCGCAATGTTTACATCCTGGCCCTAGCTCTCTGCGTTACGAGCCCCGTGTTCGCCGCCCAGAAACAGACAGGCACGACCAAGCTGGTCAATGTACAGCCCGCCGGCACCACCGACAAGAAGCACAAGCATCAGCAGTACGACTTCACCTTCGATGCTCAGACGCACGAATACACCTGCCGCTCGAAAGAGGGTGACAAGATCAACGCCACCGATTTTGTCGTTGGCACGAACGTCGACTACCAGGTGAAGGGCAACAAGGGCAAGGTGAAGGGCTCGACCGGCAAAGAAGTGAGCTGCACTATCGTGAGAGTCGCCGAACTGCCGGTATCCCAATAGTCTTCTACCGCACAACCCAACCAAACGCAGGCGCCTCACTCTTTCAGCATCGCGAGTCGGGCTGCGACGAGTCGTCGCGCCGCGTTGCAGGTGGTCGAACAGGTAGTTGCACCTCACCTTGCCGGCCCCTCTTATCTGTGTAGCTATTACTCTTCCGCAATCCCTCAAAGGGCACAACTCACAAGACATCAGGCGATTAGCCGGTCACCTGCAAGGAACAAGAAGGTTATGCGTCGGCCATTGCTTCTTCTCGCCACCTGTCGCACTGTCTGCCAACCAGCAGGGAGCTGGCGCGTAGACAGACAAATCCTGGTTAGGGGAAGCGTCCCCGTACCGGAAAACAGGAGGACAGTATGGGATTACAAGAATGGAACAGGGTCCGATTCTCAGTTTCGCAACGAATCTCATTCGCTCGGTGCGGATTAGCGTTCGTCTTTCTGATTGGCTTTGCGGGCCCTCAACGTCTAGCAGCCCAGGATTTGCCGGTTGCAGGAGTATCGGAGATCAATCCCGACCGGGAGCCCGTACTCGAATACTGGACTCCCCAGCGCATGGCATCTGCTGTACCGATGCCCATGCTGCAAGCGGGCGGCGATCCGGCGGACGATGACGGACCGGTGAGCGGTGTGAATGAGCCTGTGATGATGGAGCAGCGTGGAGAAGATGGTGCAGGACAGGAGGTACCTGGTCAGCGAAGTACCGAGAGCCAAGGGGACCAGGTTCTTCCTCCGGGATACAGCTATCCGTATCCCTTCACCCGTTACGATGTACTGCCACTTCTTTATGCTCCGAAGATTCTCCCGACTCCAGTGAACGTGCGGGCAACTTTTCCGTACAAAACGGTCGGAAAAGTGTTCTTTATTTTGAATGGGAAGAATTACGTCTGCAGTGCGTCGGTGATAAACCCGCATTTGCTGCTTACCGCGCGGCACTGCATATACGACTACAATTCCCACACCTTTGCCACCATGGTGAAGTTTTCGCCCGGATACTATAAGGCGGACAATCCCGAGCTGGGTGGCCGCTGGAAGTACCGTAGGCTGTACACCTGGGTGAATAATGCCGCTGGCCACCGTTACGACATAGGTTTCATCCAGCTTTACGATGACGATGGAATTGGTTGCGGCGGCAGCCGGGGAGGACGACCCATAGAAAGCTACACGAGTTGGCTGCTATCGACTTGGGGTGGGAGCTACGACTCGGTCCACTGGAACGAGTTCGGCTATCCGGCAGCGGCGCCTTTCACCGGCGAAGTGATGGTCGAGGCGGACTCGAGCACTGGCACGATCAATGGCTGGCTTTCGGGTGACCGAGACACCGTAGCGGTGGGTAATGATATGACTGGCGGCTCTAGCGGGGGACCTTGGCTTTACAAGATGTTCCCGGGTTCCGATACGGCTGGCGTGAACTATGCCAACGGGCTGAACTCCTTCTACGCAGGGGGAGCGTTAGGCACCGGCAGCCCTGAGTTTTTCCAGTACAATTACGGGACCCTTTTGACCGGTGCGAAGGCGCTCTCTTGCCCATGACGCATGACATGTTTCCCAACCCCCGGGCGCGGTGAGAGCCGCGCCCGCAACTTTCTGGAACCATTCGGGTCTAGAGCAGTGAATCCTTATCCCCATGAAAGAGTCTCCCTTCTGCTCCACTCCGGGCCTCGGTCGCTACTGCGCCCGCGCGCTGGCCGTAGGATTAGTCGCTGCTTCGCTCTGTACGTCACCGCTTTACAGCCAGAGCCGAGTTGCGTCCTCTAGCACTTCCGGCACCGCAAGTTCCGACGACTCAAGCAGTGCCCCTACCTTCAAGAAGGATGTGAGGGTGGTGAACGTCTTCGCCACCGTGCGCGACAAGCACGGGCAAATCGTTCCTGGTTTGGCGAAAGATGACTTTCTCCTGCAGGTCGATGGGCGTCCGGAGACGATCCGCTATTTCGCACGCGAGACTGACCTGCCGCTCACGCTTGGCCTGCTGGTGGATACCAGCTTGAGCCAGCGCCGCGTCTTGGAAGAGGAACGCACCGCCAGCTATGACTTCCTGCGCGACGTCATGCGCGAGGACCGCGACAAGGCGTTCGTTATCAACTTCGACGCCGAAACCGTTTTGTTGCAGGACCTGACCAGTTCCAAGCAGAAGCTCCAGACCGCGCTGGATCGCGTCCACATGGCCGAGCCCGATCAGAGCGGCGGTTACGGTGGTGGAGGTAACGGTGGTGGAGGTGGTTATCCAAGCGGCGGCGGTGGAGGCTATCCCGGTGGTGGCGGGGGTGGCGGACGCCGAGGCGGCGGAGGCTGGCATCACGCGGCAGGTACCACATTGTATGACGCCGTGTTCTTGGCGTCTGACGAACTCATGCGGAAGCAGCAGGGCCGCAAGGCGATCATCCTGCTGACGGACGGCGTCGATCAGGGCAGCAAATATTCACTCGATCGGGCGATCGAAGCGGCACAGCGCTCCGACACCATGGTTTACTCCATTCTGTTCGCCGATCCCGCCGCTTATAACCGCGGCATGGCTGGTGGATATCCCGGCGGTCAACACGGCGGATGGAATGGTCCGTGGGGCGGACCTTCTGGTCCGCCGATAGGAGGCCCGCGTTATCCTCCGCAAATGGAGTCGCATCCCGACGGAAAGAAGGTCCTGCAGCGGCTCTCACAGGAGACAGGCGGGCACTTCTTCGAGGTCACGAAGAAGGAATCGGTGGAAGCCATTTACAAGCAGGTGCAGGATGAGTTGCGCAATCAGTACAGCCTGGGTTTCAGTCCCGAAACCGCCGAGCAAAGCAGCGGGTACCACAAGATTCTGCTGGCGGCGAAACCGAAGGATTTGGTGGTACAAACCAGGCAAGGTTATTACGAGGCGCAGTGAATCGAAATTCTGTTGCGTCTCAAGCGCTGATTTCTTCCTGAAGCGAGCAAGCCTGCCCGCCGGAAGGCGCTCCATCCTGCGCAAAAGCTTTACGCCGCCTGCGTATTACCGTTGACCCGCGCGCCCAGCCGCGGCAGGAAGATGCTGAATATCGTTCCCCGCGCCGGCCCTTCAACCCGGCTCCGCACGCGAATCGAGCCGCCGTGTTGCGTTATGATTCCATACGACACCCACAGGCCCAATCCGGTTCCCTCCTCACGCTTCGTGGAGAAAAACGGCTGAAACAGCCGGCTGAGGTTTTCCGGCTTGATGCCCGCGCCTGTATCGCTGAACGAGATGCGCACTCCTTCCACTTTTGTCGCTGGGTGATGCGTGTCGGCGATGCGGACGGTGATCCGGCCGTTCTGTCCGGCTGGGATGGCATCAATTGCGTTGCTGATGAGGTTGACTAGCACCTGCCTCAGCGGTCCAGGATAGCCAATCACCTCGCCCGACGAATCGAAACGCCGCGCAACTTCAATGCCTTTGAGCGTCAGGTTCTTGCGCTGCAGCGCGAATACCTCGTCCACGATACCGGCCAGCGATACGCGCGCGACCGCGTCGCCCGGACGGGCAAAGGTCAAGGTGCGGCTGCAAATCTCGCCCATGTGAGTGAGTTGGTTATCCAACAGGCTGAGCAGTTCGTGGGTTGACTGATCCAGTTTCGAGTTCTGCTGCAGCAGGTAAGTAATGTTTTTTGCCGCATCGAGCGGATTGCGGATCTCGTGCGCGATCGAGGCCGCCATTCGCCCCATAGCGACCAGCTTCTCAGACGCCCGCAGAGCTTCCTCAGCGAGCCGTCGCGAGGTCATATCGCGCGCAATGGTCGACGCGCCGACGATCTCGCCATTTCGGTCACGGATGGGCGAAATCGTGAGCGTTACGTAACGAAGGCTGCCGTCTTTATGCAGGCGGACCGTTTCGTAGTGGTCGACGCTCTCGCCGGCCACGATGCGCTGCATGATTTTCGAGACATCGTCAGGCCTGTCGGGCGGAAGCAGGAGCGATACAGGGTGGCCGATTATCTCATCAGCCGTATAGCCGTACATGCGCTCGGCACCGGCGTTCCAGCTGGTGATGATGGCATCGAGTGTCTTGCTGAAAATTGCGTCGTCGCTGCCCGCGATGATGGCGGCCAGCAATGCTTGTTCTTCTTCGGCTTGAGACATGGGCGCCTGAAAGTGATGCGGGCCGAAGAACCGCGCTGGCAATCGCAGCCGCTTCATCTCCGCAGACTTAGGGTGATTCGGTCGAAGTATAGCAACACAGGGGCCCACAATGTAAGATGCAAAAAATCGTGAGCAGGACGAGACCCTGCCCCAGATTCGGTGCACCGATTTGCGTGAGTGCAGCCGGGTCGCGTACTCTCGGCTTGGTCCAAACAGATCAAAATACGGGCAATACTCGGGGAGGACGGTTAAGCAATGATCGAACGATTGAAAGAAAGCGGCGGATGGGCGTACGGATTCAAAGTTGTGGGCGAGATTACAGAAGAAGACGTGAAGGGCTTCGAGCCACAGATGCAAATTGCTATCCGCGAGCGTGGCAAGCGTCCGCTGGGAATCGTGGTCGATGCCACCGAACTGAAGGGCGTCGAGTGGAAGGCGCGGTGGGAGGAGTTGCGCTTCCTGCATAAGTACTCGGACCACATCGCACGCGTGGCCCTGGTCGGGGCTTCCAAGTGGGCGGAGGTCGAGAACATGTTTCTTGGCGCCACGGTTCTGGCTGAAGCCGACATTCGCTACTTCGAGGCCGACGAGATGCAACAGGCCTGGATGTGGGCCAAGGGCGCCAAGCATGCCGAAGATGTTCCCGTGCGCCAGATCTATCGCGGCGGAATCTGGCGAGACTACCAGGAAGAGTTCAACCTGGGCGAATAGCTTTGAGCGGTCCCCATAGTGCGCGCGGGCCTTCGGGCCCGCAAATCCTGTCGATCAATCGCCTCCTATCAGGACACGGATGCAGCCGTTTCGCCAGCAACCCGTGCCCGTCCATCACTTGGCCGCTGGAGGAAGAGACGTGGTGCCGACGGTCAAGGTCCCGTTCACCTCGGAGGCGCCCGCGGTGGCCGTTATGGTCACGACTGTTTTGCTCTTCACGGGAAATGTCTGCGCAGCAAACTGCACAGAACTCTGTCCTCCCGGAACGATGACGAATGCCGGCGGATGCGCAACGCCCGGATGATCGCTGCTTAAGGAAATGCCTAGCCCACCCATAGGCGCAGAACCGCTCAAGGTAAGCGTTCCGGCGGATGCTCTACCGCCTTTCACGTAGGTTGGCTTGAACGTGAGCGAGGTAAGGGTAATGTTGCTGACAGCATCAAACCTGGCAGTTACATTTTTCGCCCCCGTCATCGTCACCCAGCAGTAAACGCCGTCCACTTGGTCGCAGCCGGTCCAGCCGGTGAAAGAGTATCCGGAATTAGGTATGGCGCCCATGACGACTGTTCTTGCATCCATGTATTTCCAGGAGCAGTCGCTTGGGCAACGGATCAGGCCGTCAACGCTCTCCACCAAGCCCAGCCCCGTGACAGTCACCGTTAGCGTCCGATTTACCGGCCCCGCCAATTTAAATACTGTGCCCTTACCGTTGGCTCCGCCTGCTTCCGTCGTACCGTAGAAATTTCCATCGTTGGCATACAGCAGCCCGGCCCAAGGCGCCTCTCCGTCCTGGACATCGAAGGTGTGCAGCGTGGTCAGTTTGCCGCTGGGCGTCATTTCGAAAACGGTGCCTTGGCCGCTCCCGCCGATATAGGTCGTGCCGTAAAAGTTTCCGTCGTAGGCTTGAATCACGCCGCCGTAAGGGTTGACGCCATCGGCGCACTTTGAGAGAGCGCAGAAGGTGTACAGAGTCGTGAGCGCGCCAGCGGAAGTGATCTTGAAAACCGTGCCGGAGTTTTGACCCTGTCCGGAGGTGGTCGTGCCGTAGAAGTATCCGACGGTGGCCTGCACCAGGGGGCCGAAGGGCTGCATTCCATCCGAACAGTTGGAGAGCGAGCAGAACGTGTACAGCGTGGTCAGAGAGCCATCTGTCGTACTCTTGAACAGCGTGCCATTGAAGCTGCTGTTGCCGCCCCGCGCGGTCGTCCCGTACAGGTTCCCATCCGTGCCTTGCACCAGCGTAGCGTAGGGATTAGCGCCGTCCGCGCACCCGGATTGAGTACAGAAGTTGTGTAATGGGGTCAGCGCGCCGGCTGGTGTCATCTTGAACAGTGTGCCCATGATGCCGATGCCGCCTGCGGTCGTGGTCCCGTAGAAGTTTCCGTCGGTGGCTTGTATCAGCCCTGCCCACGGGTAAGCGCCGTCACTGAAGAGCGAGAAACTGTGCAGCGTGGTCAGCGTGCCGGAAGAAGTGATCTTGAATACCGTGCCGTTGGAATTGGTTCCGCCATAGATCGTGGTGCCATAGAAATTCCCGTCTGTGCCTTGCACCAGGGGCCCGTAAGGATTGGCGCCATCCGCGCAATTGCTTAACGAACAGAATTGGTAAAGCGTGGTGAGAGCGCCGGTGGACGTCATCTTGAAAACGGTTCCACATCCGCCCGTGGTGCAGACCTGGTTCGTGAGTCCTCCGTTTTGGGTCACGCCATAGAAGTTTCCGTCGGTGGCCTGGATGAGAGGCGCATCCGGACGTCCACCGTCGGTGCCGTTGAAACTTACCAGAGTGCTGAAGGTTTGCGCGGACGCGGTCAGTGCACCGCACAGCATGAGGATCATTCCCACCAATCGCAACGGCGTTGAGTTGCGCATGTCTTTCCCTTTCCAATGCAACGTCTACTTGCGACGAACCTTGGGGGGCCTGATCTGTTCTGGGATTTACGGTTTGGCGTCGTCGGTGCCCGTCACTGTACACCAATTTGCACCAGCTTCCCAAACGTCGTGTCGTGATCGGGGTCAAGGCAGGCTTTCAGTTCAGGCATCAAGCCCAGTTCTGTATCAGCTTCCAGCCGCCAGTTCCATCTAGCTCTTTCTTCTACCCACTACCGACTACCCATTTTCACACATTACAGTGTGTGATACGATACACACGCCGGAGTGTGTTCCATGCCTACGAATCTAGCCATCGATGATCGCCTGATCGAGGAAGCGCGCCGCATTGGTCAGCATTCGACCAAGAAAGAAGCTGTGACTGCGGCGCTGGACGAGTACATTCGTCGCCGCAAGCAGATGCACGTTCTCGATCTGTTCGGCACGGTTGACTACATCCAGGACTACGACCACAAGGCCAACCGCCGTCGCGACCGGATGGGAGGCGAGGGATGAGAGTACTCGTCGATACCTCGGTGTGGTCGCTCGCGCTGCGTCGCCAGGACGATGATGCGGCCAGCTTAAGCTCGGAGCAGCAGAGGCTTAAGGCGGACCTGGCACAGGCGCTTCAAGATGGACGCGTGGTGATGATCGGGCTCGTCCGGCAGGAACTGCTGTCCGGCATCAAGGAGCCGGCGCAATACGATAAGGTGAAGGCTGCGCTCGATGCCTTTCTCGATGAGCCAATCGGCAGGGCCGATCACGAGTACGCCGCCCGTCTCCACAACGAATGCCGCGCCCACGGCTGCGAAGGCGGCCCCGTCGATATGCTGATCTGCTCGGTGGCCGTGCGCCGAGGCTGGCAGGTACTTTCGAGCGATGCTGCCTTGAACCGCTGCCTCGCGGTCGTGCGCAAGTTTCATGAGAAGCAGGGATGATCAGGTTTCAGTAGCGGACGGGTGGAGTACGCCTGCGAGGCGTACAAAATGAATGAAATAGGATGGCCTTCAGCGCATGAGGTAAACCTTACCTCAGCGGCTAAAAGCCGCCTCCATCCGGAGGCCTGAAAATGCACCGCTCAAGCGGTGCTACACCCCAGGCACAAGCGCTCAACGTGACCGGAAGTTCGGGCGTGGATAGCCACACCACCTCCCAACACCCACCGAGGCGAACGTAACCCGAGTTTAGAAGGTGCGCAATTACGAAGTTAAGGAAGCTTCATCCCACTCTTGTAGCGGGAAAACGGAAGTAGTATTATCAACCGCGCTCCCGACGTACCCGCAGGCTCAGGTGGACACTCCTTGAGGCACAAATACACCTCCATCACCTACACAGCTTTCGCGTTGTTCTTTCTGGCAGTCTCAGCTCGTGCCCAAACCGCCCCAGTCTACACGGATAGTCAAAAGCAGGCCCTGGCCGAGATGACCTCGCTTTCGACTCAGTCGTTGCAAACCTGCATTGGCAGCCCACAAAAATGCAACCAACTGCTGGAACATCTGCTCAAGTTGGCGGAGGACAACAAACTTGGCCGCGATCCGCTTTTCAGTCAAACGGTCGTGCCTCTGACTAACTTCGCATCCGCTGCTCAACAAAATCCAGTGGTCTACAAAGAACGGTTGCTGCGCATTATAGGACCGGGTGAACCGACAGAAACCACTGATGGGCTTTGCATGACTATCTGGATGATGAAGTTTCCGACAGGTCAAGGCGGCGGCATAGCGGAGGAACTGGATCGTTATCCAGTTTGCGCAAATGTGTTCGGGAAGATGCAAGACAATCTGAAGTCGGCCACTGCGATCGGCCACGCAATGCAAAACAAGGATTATGCGGAAGCTCAAAGGCTTGGCGCTACAGCAGAACAAGTTGAGCAAATGCGCCGGTCGCAAGCCGCTCTGGACGACGCGAAGAAGGGAGATTATCACTCGATGCTCGCCCTCTCGAGGGAACGCGATGGGGGTGACGACTCCCCGCGTCGCAGCTCGATGGGCGCCCTGCTGCTGATGCTCTCCGATGATATGCCCGCTGCCAGGCGCGAAATTTTGCGCATGCCAAAGGAAGTCGCGACCGAACAGGGTCTAGACCGCGCGCCTCTGCCTGGGGCTCAAGACCTGGTGCCGCTCGGCCCCGAGGCCAAGAGCGGTCCCCAATACTCGCTTCCCGTGACCTATGACTTGCGGATTGCTCATGACGATCAAGAGGTGAAGCGCGCTGCTCTTCAGTTAATATTTTCCGAAAAAAGTAAAGATGTTGAGGATGTACGTTCTGCAATCCAGCAGCTTAAGGACCGCAAGCGGGGGAGCCTGGCTGCACAGTTGATGTCTGAATACACTAAGACCTCGGAGGCATGGACGCAAACTGCATGGCTGGACGAAAAGCCTCTTTCTCAGCACGACATCAACGCTGCTGCTGCACGCATGGAACACTTGGAAAACGAGGTGGATGCGTTGCCGGGCGATCCGCCCGCTGGTCCGACGGTCAATGAGGTACAGAATGCGCTAGGACCGCACGACGCATTGATCGAGTTTGCGGAAGTCTGGCTGCCGCAGTATCACCATGGCAAGAAGCCGCCGTTCGAATTCAAG
>Ga0335083_10006997_pt1 | contig 13961 bp, 19 predicted proteins | sample Lox_Sample_42_FD_206716 | JGI IMG/M metagenome (GOLD analysis project Ga0335083, IMG submission 206716) | Soil microbial communities from Loxahatchee National Wildlife Refuge, Florida, United States - Lox_Sample_4.2 | ecosystem: Environmental > Terrestrial > Soil > Wetlands | place: USA...
TCCCATGCTCGGACGTGAAAGGTGTAAGTCGCTCGAGCAACATGGTAGCAATCTGCCGAACCTGTCCGCGGGACAAACCAGGCAGTGGCGAAATCGGCCACGCCATCTATAGCGAAATCAAGAACCAGCTAACCTGCAACGGCGTCACCGTGATGATGGTGCACTGCTTGGGAAGCTGCCGCACTCCCTGCGCTGTGGCGCTCGACTCCTCCGTAAAACCCCGTGTTCGCCTTTCCGGTCTCAATGGTGCGAACGCCAGTGACCTCGTCGATGCGGCTTTGAATTATCGCCATGCCACGTCGGACGACGTGAGCCTATCGATGTTGCCCGCCGCCCTGCAGCGTTACGTGACGGCAATCTCACCGAAAAGACTGTGACAAGCTTTGTAGACAAGGCAGCGACTTCTACTCGACGTACAACCTTCAATCTTTCGACGTACCGGAGGACACACATGAAGCTCAAATACGATGACGTTGGACAGGGAACACCGGTCGTGCTCGTTCACGGCCTGGGCGGTTCGGCAAATGTTTTTGGAGCGCAAGTTTCGGCACTCTCAACCGACTTTCGGCTCATCGTGCCGGATTTGCGCGGATGCGGGCGCAGCGACAAAGCCCCAGTGTCAATTGAAGCGCTGGTCGGCGACGTGGTCGAGCTTATCGACAGCTCTGGATTCGAGAGCGTCCATCTCGTGGGTCACTCTCTGGGGAGCGTCATCGTTCAGCATCTGGCGGTCCAACATCCGCAGATGGTACGAAGCGTGGTTCTCATCGGTCCGATTCAGACCCCGACTGAAGCCGGTAAGCAAGGCTTGCGCGGGCGCGCTGAACAAGCCAGGAAATCCGGGCTGACCGGCGTCGCCGACGCGACCGTTCAAGGAGGAACCTCGAAAGAGACCAAACGCGACCATGCGGAACTTGCAGCCTTCGTGCGCGAGCTCGTCATGCGGCAGAACCCCGAGTGCTATGCGCAAACCTGCGAAACGATTATCGGGCTCTCCCCCGCCCCCATCGAGAGCCTGCGCTGTCCGGCTCTCGTCGTAACGGGCGACCAGGACGCGACGTCGCCCCCGGCGACCGCAAACGCAATCGCGGAAAAAATCCCGAACGCGAAGTATGTGGAACTGACGGAGTGCGGCCATTGGACGCCCATCGAGAAAGCAAAGGAAGTAAGTGACCTGCTTCGCGAGTTTCTGCGTGAAATCGCCAGCTGAGCGACGCGCAAGTTCGGCACTGACCAAATGTGTGTGCGCGCGGCCTCACTTCAATCGCTTCGCGTAACTCGCAAACATCTATAAATGGAGGAAGACAAATGAAACCGCAACTGTTCACCAATGTAAAGATTTTTGACGGAACCGGCGCCCCATGTTTCGCTGGCGAAGCACTCATCGAGGGCAAGCTTATCCGCACCGTCGGTCGTGGCGCGAACAGCATTACCCGCGAGTCGCATTACGACATCATCGATGGGAAAGATATGACATTGATGCCGGGCCTCGTCGAGGCGCACTCTCACGTCACATACAGCAACATGGCCAAGTTCAACGAACTGGGACAAATCCCACTCGAAGAACACACGCTGATGACTCTCGAGAACGTGAAGCTGATGCTTGACTCCGGCTTCACAAGCCTCTATTCGGCTGCATCTGCGAAGTTTCGACTCGAGGTGCCTATTCGCAACGCAATCGACGCGGGACGTTTCCCCGGTCCGCGCATGCGTGCAGCCTCGCCGGAATTGGTAGCCACTGGCGGTCTGGGCGACGAGCGTCAATACCATATGCATCACCAAGGATTCGAGGTGATTGCCGACGGTATCGACGAAGTGCGCCGTACCGTTCGGACACTGGTCCGCGAGGGTGTTGACACGGTCAAGGTGAATATTTCGGGTGATCCATTCTATGGTCGCCATGGCTTCGGACGCCGACTCTCGTATACCGAAGGAGAAGTGGCGGCAGCGTCGGAAGAAGCCCACATGCGTGGTGCCTGGCTCTCCTGCCACGCTCGTGCCGACGACTCCGTGAAGTTGGCGTTGAAGTACGGTTTCCGCGTCATCTACCACTGCGACTTCATTGAAGGTGAAACCTTTGACCTACTCGAAGCGAAGAAGGACAGCATCTTCCTCGCGCCGGCCATCGGTGCCATCTACACGGCAGCATACGAGGCGGAGCCGTGGGGCATCACGAGACAGTTCGCGGAAGACCACGAAATGTTCACCATGCTCGAAGGCTGCCCTCGCGTATATAGTGAGCTGAAAAGGCGTGGCCTACGCATTCTGCCGGGTGGCGACTATGGCTTCGCATGGAATCCAATCGGCACGAATGCGCGCGATCTCGAGCATTTTGTGAACATCCTTGGCTTTACCCCGGCGGAATCCCTCATGGCGGCAACGAAATGGGGCGGCGAAATCATGGACATCCCGAACCTTGGTCTCGTTCAGGATGGCTATCTGGCAGACCTGCTACTCGTCGATGGCGACCCGGTCGAGAACATCAAGTTGCTCCAGGACCGCAACAACATCAAAATTGTGATGAAGGACGGTGTGTACTACAAGCGCCTCATCGCGACGGCCGGCATGACCGAGCAACTGACTGCGCAGGAAGCGTACGCCTGAAGGAAGTCAGGTGTAGAGCGGGCGTGCCTGCTCTCAGTTCTGCCACGTTCCATGTGGCCCACTCAATTTTCTCGTAGATGAGGTTTTTATCATGATGATTGGCGGGATTTTCCACGTCGCTATTCGCGCCGCAGACCTGGAAGTTACTCTGCACTTTTACAAAGATGTTCTCGGCCTGAAAGAAGTGCCCCGACCTGCGGGTCTAAAGTTTCCAGGTGCCTGGCTCGCCGTGCCGAATGCCATCGCACAACCCATCCTGCACGTCTACGCAGGTTCGGCGGCCGCCGACCAAAACGGCGATATCCCGACCGACAACGAGCGAGGTGCCGTTGACCACGTTTCGGTGCTTGCGCAGGGTTTCACTCGGTTTCGCGCGCACTTCGAGAAGCTTGGCATTAGCGCGAGAGAGCAAAACCAGAACGGCGGTTCGAACTGGCAGATGTTCATTCACGACCCGAACGGCATCAAGGTCGAACTCACGTTCGACCAGGCTGCCGAACCGGAGTTGCCTGTGCCCATTCTGGAAGAGCGCCGCTACAAGGCCAGTGAGCGCTTCTTCAATCCTGACGAATATCAGGCACTGAAGGCAAAAGCCGCGTAAGTTCGCGACAGACGAAAGCTTCTCCGGACAGCACCAACTGTCGTCATTGGTGTCCACTTTCAGTTTCCTGCTAAGGCATCGCTGCATCCAGGAGCTGGTTGTTGGTAGGGGACGCGTAGCTGCAAATGCCGGCGATATCTTGCTTAACATAAGCTCTCACGCTGGCGGAAAACTGACTCGGGTAAGAGTCCACTCGGGTAGGCGAGCGAAGCTTAGACGTCGTCACCCAGTGTGGACAGTTGCAGCACGATGGCGTAGTTTCCGGCATTACCATTTACGACCGTACGGTAGACGACGCACATGGTTGATGGTCTGTACGCTTCGAAGGGCGACGACTATCGTTGACTTCGCCGCAGCGGGCCATTACCTTCGCAAACGCGTACGCTTTTTCTTTGACGCCGTGGGGCTACGCACGGGTAAAGGATTTTCATCGTGCTGTGGAGAAGCAGGTGGTCGGTCGGACTCTGTAAGGCTGCGAACCACAGCAGCGGCATCCGCCCGCCCTCTCGTTTCCAGCTTTTCCGCTAGTGCCTGCAGGAACAGCTCCAAATCCTCCCGACCGTAGGAAATCTCGAATGTACGAGCAGTTTCCTGCACCGCCGCGTGAAGACTTTCCGCATATAGCATGCTTGCGATATGTGAAGCACCCCGGGCCAGTTCCGCTTCGCATTCTTGCAGGAGCCGGGCCGCTTCAGATAAGCTTTTGCGCTTTTTCGCCCTCATATTGGCACCCTGGATTCGTCTTGAAGACCTGCGTGGTCTGACGAAAAAGCCGGCGGTTTTGTGGAACCGAGACACACGCCGGCAACGATGTGAGGACCGGCTAGGGCCGCCCGGTTGCCCCGTACAAAGCCGGTGACATCAGGCGCGGGGGCAAACTGACGAGCGAGCCCTCACTCGCACCGCCAGCTCCTGCAAGTCAGACCAGAACGGCCCGAATCCGGACCTGGTCTGAGGCGGGTAGTCTGAGCGCGACGACACGGGCGGACAAACGCCTGGCCTCTAACGTACCTGCTGCAGCACAGCTGCGTACCCTCTACTGCGCAGCGACATCAGCGATGCCGCGAAGCAGCGGCAACCTAACCGTTCTCACGGACGCCGATAAAACGACGATGTTAGGCCGCAACAAACATCGTCGTAATAGAGGTGGGCTATTTGTATTCGATGAGGACTTCGCGGTACGGGGCGGGCCCGGCGTTGAGAGCCTTGTGCGTTGCAGGCACGCGCGCGCCCTTGCCAATCTCGGAGAGCACCTCCAGGTAGCCGTCCTCGAGCTTTAGCGAGAAGATTCCCCCCGTGGGCACGTCGAACACCCCCAGGTCCTTACCTTCTTCATCGTAGATTTGTAGCGGCGCGCCTGCAATCGCATACCACATGTAGTTGTGCTCGTGCGTGTGAAGGGGCGTGCATTCTCCGGGTTCGAGGGTGAAATTCCACACGATTACCTTGTCGTTCTCGAAAACTTTTTCACTGCCTACTCCGGCCATGATTGTCTCCTTATGTAATGGACTCTTTATCGGTCATCCCGAAGGTCGCCGCGGAAGAATTACTTCCAGGTCGTCGCCCGGTTCTTTTTGTTATGGGTGCCAATCTGCCGTTTGAACTGTCGACTTATCTTTCCGGATGGTCCTTTTCGTGTTACGTGGAAGTCGGAGAGACCAACTCAACTTTCCGACGGTACTGACTAGGTGTAACCCCCTGTTGAGCTACAAAGAAGCGCGTGAAGTTGCCGGGCGACTCAAAGCCCATCTGCATGCCGACGTCCATCAAGGGGGTATCGGACGAAGAGACTCGGGCAATCGAGGCTTCCATGCGAAGCATGGTCGCAAATGTTGCCGGCGTCACGCCAGTCTGTTTGCGGAAGAGGTGAAAAAAGTGAGGTCGAGACAGGTTCGCTGAGCGCGCAATCTCATCGAAATCAACCGTAATCCCACTCGTGTACTGCATCAGCTCGATACAGTGCCGGATGCGTGCGTCGAACGCGAACCCTCCCATTAACTCGCATGCCGAAAGGTACGCCGAGGGTTGAGCTTTCGCAGTTATTTCCGCAATCAGCGCGACTATCGTCTCCTCCACGAATTTTGCCGACGGTGACTCCATCACAGCAAGCGTGTCTAGCAGCTCGTCACGAATTCGTGCAATCCTGCCTTCCACCGCGCAGCCAGGCCTGCCGAAAAACCGAGGATGAGCGCTCAGCGAGAAACGCCGGTCAACTTTACGAAGCCAGTCTGGCTCCAGGTAGAGCGCCAGAAGTGTTGCCGGTGGGGAAAGGGGCTTCTGCTCATAGAAGTGCGGCTCCCAGGCATTAACGAGAAGCACGGTTCTGGCGTCGAGGCGATGCTGCCGCTCCCTGATGCCAAATTCGATTGCTCCCCCGCCTACCTTGAATATGATGTGACACACGCGATGCGCATGTACCGCCATTGGCTTGTTGACGAGTAGCAGTGCGACTCGACCGAACTCTCCATGAAGAATTCTCAGGGCGTCTGACATTTCATCGTCTCCTATTCTCGTCTGCCGTTTCGCCCGGTCCAGCGGGGGAACGACATTTCGCGTACGGCAGTGCCAATCTGATCGAACAGGACCATCGAAACATCAAGTCCAGAACGAATGTGATGCTCGGCTTCAAACGGTTCAGAAGCGCCGCTACTACGATTTCAGGGATCGAGTTGATGCATCGCATTCGGAAGGGGCAGTTCGGCTTTTCCGGTCTCAGGCTCAACGAAGCCGCTGCGCCTGCCATCTGGAATTTCGTCCTGCTCAATCGATAAGCCATCCTTATTTGTTGAAGACGTCTCGCCCCATACCAGCTATTTGCACCAGAACCCCCGCGCCGCGGTTCTTACGCTGTCGACGTTTTCGGACTGAGTCTCGGTCGCGCTGGCCGTAGCCACCTTGCGCTCCGCGGGCGCGAATGTTCCCTTTCCAATCCGCCTGACGGCGCAGGACAGCGCGTCGCGCTGCGTTTGTGCAGCGTTCCACGGACATGGCTGTCGGAAACGGGTGGCTTACCCGGGCCTCCGCTGTCGGAGGGTGGCAGCCAGGCAGCCGCCACCCGGTGTGCTTCCTGTCGTTGCAGCCCGCGCGCCGACTTCAGCCCGTACGCACTTCGATGCGCCGCGGGCGCGCCTCATCGCGGCGTGGGATCGTGAGCTTCAGTACGCCGTCCTTCAAGCTCGCCTCGATCTTCGACGTATCGAAGTCCGGGGAGAGCGTGAACGTGCGCGCAAAGCGCGGCTCACGGACATCGGCATGCTGCAGCCGCAGATTTGCCGGTGTCGGCAAGACCGCCTCAGCCTCGATGGCGAGATTGCTGTCATGGACCCGCACATCGAGCTTGTCCCGGGTGACTCCGGGCAGGTCGGCCCACAACGTGACGCCCTGGGCGTCCTCGTAGATATCGACGGCGGGTGTAATCGTCATTCGCCGCGCGGACGGCCCGCTTTCGCTGCGGGTGACCGCCGAGGGGTCGCGCTTGCTCAGTTCGGTGGTATCGCTCATTTTTGGCTCTCCGGATTACTGGACGGTGATGGCACGAGGCTTCGAGGATTCGTGCTTGCCGATGGCGATCGACAGGCAACCATTCTCGTAGCGCGCCTGAACCTTGTCGGGGTCCGCGTTCTCCGGCAGCTCGATGACCCGCCGGAACGCGCCCGCGAAGCGCTCCTGCGCATAAACCCGTGTGTCCTCGCCGGTAGCCGGCTGTGCCGGCTTGCGCTCACCGCTGATGGTCAGCAGCCCCTTGTCGATCGATACGTCGAGTTCCGCCGCATTGATGCCCGGTGCAAACGCGACGATCTCGATCGAGTCGTTGGTGGAGCCAATATTGACGGGCGGGAACGTGCCGAAGCGGCTCGCCCGGAGACTGGAGGGGAAAGTACCGAAGAGGTTCGCCATCTGCTGCTGCAGCCGGTCGAACTCGCTGAAGAGGTCAGTTCCAAAGAGATCGCTCATGACGCTGTTCTCCTCAAGTGATGCAGGGAGGCGAACGGGCCTACGCGCTCCAGTTCGCCTGCCATCCGGCAAAACAAATCGAAACACGCAGCGCACGGGACGTCGGGACCCGCGCGTCTGCCTGAGCGAAATCGAAGATAGGAGCTGCCACGAAAATATCAAGGGCAGAAAACAGCGACTTGCCCTTGAAAATTATGGACCGCTTCCTATCATCACGCTGCGGAGACATGCACCGAGTGGAGGACACGATGGAATTCGATACCGACTGGCTGACCCTGGGCCCACACCGTGTGCGGCTGCGTTCGACCAGGGGTTTTCCGACAGAAGCGATGCGCAAGGCGGTGGACGTCATCCGGGTTGCGGTCGACAACAACATGAGCGCCCGCGCTCGCCTCGTGGAAGTGGTCTGCCGGCACGAAAAAAACTATGACGTCACGATCGGGACGACCGTCGCCAAGGACAAGGTTTGTGCGCCGCAACTCGAAACATTTATCGCGGGCGTGCTCGGCTTGCCGTCGGACCACATCAACCTGATCGTCACCACGGTGGATCAGTCCGAAGTGGACCTGCACTTTGGTGTGTACGAGCGGATGCTCGCCGAGAAACTGGGCGTGGCGCCGCCGATCCAGTGATCCGGACGGCGGGCGCGATGGTCGGGCTGGCCGCCGGGGTGACCAGAACATGACCCTCGAGGACGGAATTTCGCTAACCCTACGCGGAATGAACAGCGTCAACGACGCCGACTGCCTGCGAAGTCCCGCAATGTGCGGACCAAGTCGAGAACGCATGCGAGGTCTTAAGCATTCTTCGTGCCAAAAGCGACTGGCCGAAGCCTGCTCCGGGCGCCCCGTCACCCTTTTGGCTTCAGGTCGACAGGAAAGCGGATTTCGAAGGTTGTGCCTTGCCCCTCGCGGGACTCGAAATGGATCTCGCCCTCGAGCGAGCGGCACAGCTCCCTGACAATCGCCAGACCCAGACCGGCACCCGGGACGTCATCGCCGGCGGCCCGCTCGAACTCCCTGAACACGCGCTCCGTGTCTGACGGTGCAATGCCGACACCGGTATCGGCAACCCGCATGGACCACTGGCTGTCTCCGCATCTCGCGATGACCAGTTCGATTTCCCCTTCGCGGGTATATTTCGTCGCATTCGACAGCAGGTTCAGCGCAACCTGCTTGAGCCTGATGCGGCTCGACTGCACCCGGACCAGCCCGGCCTCAAGGCGGGCAGACAGATGCAGGCCCTTCGCTTCGATCCCCGGACGGGCGGCCGTGACCAGTTCGTCGAACAGCATGGGCAGATCGACCGGCTCGATGCAGTTATGGTTGTTTTCGCCGACGACGACCGAATACTCCATCATTTCGTCGACCAGCTGCTTCATGTCGTTTGCCTGCCGAGTCGCGAGCGCCAGGCCGGCCTCGGCTCTGGATGGAACACGCGCAATCAGCTGCAGGTCGATCGAAAAGGCGTTCAGGAAGTTGCGCAGGTCGTGCACGAGGCTGCGCGTGATCTGCATGCGCGACCGGTGCAGTTCGCTGACCTGGCGTTGCTGCTCCCGCAATTCCCGGTTGGCGCGTTCCAGCTGGCTCGTGTATTCCGCGATGGTCCGGTCACGCTCGCCGATGACCTCGCGGATCGACGTCAGGGTGACAAAACTGAGCGCCTCGTCGATCAGGCGCAGGGCACGGGATTCATGGCCACGGGTGAACGTGGCGTCGGACTCCGCGAAGGCCCGGACGGCGCCGGCCAGTTCCTGCCGGAACAGCTCCAGTTCACGCACGAGTTCATCAATGCGGTAACCCTGCCGCCAGCGCACACTCCCGTGTTGCCTCGCATCACGTTCAATGGCCCGTTCGACCGGTTGGAGATCCTGCTCTTCGAGCGCGACGCAGATGCCGCTCAGGATAGCGGGAAGGTGGTCGGCCAGTTGCTCCCAGGTCAGCCGGTCCGCCTCGATGAGGTCGGCATCGGCAGCAACGGCCTGCATCCATCTTTCCGTCAGGCGCACCTGTTCCCGTCGGAGAAATCCGGCGAGGGCGTGCAGGGTTCCCGTTTGAGAATCGGTCATGATCCGTACCCATTGAGTAACATCCTTGCGCAAGACTTGCACGCGAGGAACATTATCGTTCTCCCCGGCCGCATGGGTGGCCATCATTGGCCAGACCAGCGCTCCGGAACATAATTTGCCTAATTTGCCGTGGGAAAATCAAGATGACCGGGGCGCTCCATGTCTGCCATCCTGCTCGTCGATGACGAGCCCGACCTCCTCGAGGCGTGCTGCCTCATCCTCGCTGCCGAAGGGTATGCGGTGCGCTGTGCACCTAACGGCGTGGAGGCGCTCGCGCAGGCCCTTCGCCAGCCGCCCGATTTGATCATAACGGACGGGGCGATGTCGCTGATGGGTGGCGGTGAACTGTGCCGCCAGATCCGCGCGCATCCTGCGCTGGCACATATCCCGATCCTGGTTCATGCGGCGATGCCAGCTTCGTCGCCGGGGCCGGTGCAGTGGGACGACTGCCTCATCAAGCCGGCCGGTGGCGCTGCTGCTCGCCACCGTGAAAAGGTGGTGTCCTCCGTGAGGCACGGCTGCATATCTTGATGCGATCCGGTCCGTACAGGTCACTCTCGTTTTCAGCCACCGCAAGCCGCAAACTGGCTTGCCGGCCAGGTTACCGGGATCCATCGCACGACCTTGAAAATTTTCATCAGTGAAACTAACTTATATCCAGCTCAGGCAGTGTGCCCGGTGATGGGCCGGTTGCATGCTGCGTGTTTCGATTTGTTTGCCCCGCAGCATGGCAGGCGAACTGGAGCGCGCAAGCCCGTTCTCTTCCTTGCTGCGTCGAAGGAGAAGACCATGAGCTACCTTCACCTACGCTCGGCTTCGACTACGCTGTTCGAGCGCCTCCACCGTACGATAGTCGTCCTTTCCGGGGGTTTCCGGCCGGTCACGCAGCGTGTCCGACCCGCGCTGTCGGACCGCATTGCCGTCGTGCGGCAGACGTTTCGCCAACTCACGTTGCACCTGCGCCTCCGTTAGCAGCGCGGTTGCCGTGCGGGCACCGCTCGCGACGTCGGTGCGCCGTCGATCATGCCGTACCCCGGCAGTGGTTCCATGAAGCGATGGGCACCAGGCTCGGAGCGGTTTTCGCTGGAGCACCGCACGGCTGGTGCGATACCGGTGCACGCGCAAGGGGGTGCCTCAATGGAACGGGTGAGAGTCGAGATGCGCAACGGACTGGAGGTCCGTATGCACACGATGGCCGTGAGACACGTACGCCCGGCAGCATGCCCGGAGCGAACCGCGGCGAACGGATCTCTTGTATTTGTTCAGGTCGTGAAGGATGGCAAGGTTTTCGTGAACTGGCACCTGCCACGGCTCTGCCGGCGCTGGTCGAGTCGTGCAGAGGCGGAATCGGAAGCACTGGAGTACGCCGTGCGGCTTGTGAACCGTCGTCCGTTTTGCGGACCGCCGCCGGATGTCGTGGAGGCGGTCTGGCGGTGGCGTCGGTGAGGAAAGCCCCGAAGCTCTCGAGGAGGTCATGATGGAACTTCACATGCATTCACATCATTTCGTTCGCCGCATGCCTGGGTGGCCCGCAGCGGTCGTCGGCGGATGCGTGGCGGGCGCGGTTTTCCTGGTGATCGAACTTTTTGCCCTGGGTGTTGCGGGGCAAAGCGTATGGTCGCCGCTGCGGATGATTGCGGCAATCGTGATGGGCCGCGACGTCCTCGCACAACCTGCCGCGTTCGCGGCAGGCGTCGTGCTGGTAGCGCTGCTGGTCCACTTCGCGCTGTCGATCCTCTTCGCGATCATTCTGGCGGTGATCATGGCGCCATTCAGCCTGGATTCCAGCGTCGGGATGGCCTCGCTGGTGGGGGCCGTATTCGGTGTCCTGCTGTACGTGGTCAACTTTTATGGCATGACGCAATGGTTCTCCTGGTTTGCGGATGCCCGGGGCTGGGTGAGTTTCTTCAATCACATCGTGTTCGGGCTGGTGGCAGCCCACATGTACCTGGCTCTGGAAAAGAGGGAACCGGACGCGGGTGGCGCTAGCGACACGGAGGGATGAGAGTCGCGCGGCGCATCCTGCAGGGCGTTGCGCGCCAAGGAGACGTCCGGCAATGCGCGGCGTCGCTGCCGGAGTGCCCGACTCGTCAGCTTCGATGTTTGGTATCTGGCTGGCGATTTTAAGCAGGACCTCTGACTACTGGACACAGGCTGGCACGACTGGCGAGGTAGCAGGCATGTATTCACAGATCCGGCTCACCGCCCCAATTGGCGTGGGGCCCGGGCCAAACGGGCTTAGCGTCGCTCGCCACCGAGCCGCGCCCGGACATGCGCAGGTTTGAAATGAAAACGTCGATCAGTTACCGCAACGTTGCGAAGCTCTCCCGCCCGGAGCTGGAAGACCTGATTGGCCGGCTTACGCAGCAATGCCTGAAGCCGCATCTGTCGCATTTTCCGGCCGGGCTGGCGCGGCTGCATGCGACGGTGGAAAGAAGCCGGCATCGCGGTATCTACCGCGTACGGCTCCAGGTGGTGTTACCAGGAGGAACTCTCGCGAGCGGGAATGATTCGCCGGAGCCGGCCACGGCGATCGAACTCTCCATGATCGAACTGGAGCGGCAGCTCGAGCGACACGTCGCGCATCTGCGTCACGAGGATGCCTGGCGCCGCAAAGGAACGGCGCGCCGGGTTGCGGCGGTTCAAGGCGGCACTGGAGGAGCAGACGGACGCCAGATCCGCGTGGTTCGGCGAGTTCGTGCGCCCCCTGCTCGCACCGCTGCAACGCTTCGTTCAGCGGGAGCTCGCATATCTCCAGGCGCGGGGCAAACTCGCGACAGGCGACCCGACGGTCGACGACATCGTCGACGAGGCCCTGGCCCGTGCCTGCGAGCGACAGGCAGAGCGCCCGCGGCGGCTCGAACCGCTGCAGTGGCTCTACCAGATCGCGCTGGAACAGCTTGCCGGCGAAGTGGCGCATCGACAGAGCGAGGAAGGCCGATGCATTTCACTCGAAGGCAGGCTAGCCGTCCAGCTGCACGAGCCACACGATGACGACGACGAACTTCTGTTCGAGTACTGGCAGCCCGACGAGGTCCTGCGTCTTGAGGACGTGGTGCCGGTAATGGACGACACGCCGGAGGATGCGGTCATGACCCGGGAACTTCGCGAGCTGGTGGCAACGCTGCTTGCGGAGCTGCCAGAACCCTGGCGACGGGCGGTCACGCTCTGCCGCCTCGAAGCGCAGCCTGCGGATGCCGCAGCGCAGGTTCTGGGCATTACGGAACCGGAACTTGGGGAGCGGCTTGCGCATGCTGACGCGTTCCTCAGGGCCAGACTCGCTGACCTGAGACTGACACCCGGGCCGACGGCCGAGGCCGCCGGTTACATCGTGCCGGGGACGCTGCCGCTCGCGCCCGGGCTGGCCAGGGATTTTGACAAGGCGACACGGCGCGATGTCCCATAAAAACGCAGGCGCGGCCAGATCATGGTTGATCGCGGGAGGACCGAATTTTCCCGACTGACGACGGAGGCCAACGATGAAAGCCACCACGATATCGACGCGAGATAGCGTCGTTGACATCGACAAACTGCTTGATGAAGCGTTGCAGGAAACGTTTCCCTCCAGTGATCCTGTCGCATGCGCGGCAACGGCTTTGATCGCGCCTGCGGTGCGACCGGCCACGGTTGGGCAGGTCGGCCATGTGGCGACGGCGCCCGCCAAACTGGCCCGCAGGCCCTCCGGGAGCAGGCGCACTGGTACGCAGGCGGGAGCTGGCCACACCCACACGGCGTCTCAGGGAGGAGGATCATGAAGCTCACGCCTTTGCATGACCGGGTCGTGGTCAAGCGTGTCGAAAAAGAGCGCAAGACCGCGGCAGGCATCGTCATACCGGACACCCCCGGTGAGAAACCCGATCAGGGCGAAGTCATCGCCGTTGGCCCCGGAAAGCGGTTCCAGGACGGCCAACGTTGCGTGCCGGATGTGAAGGTTGGAGATTATGTGCTGTTCGGGAAGGACGAGGACGTGATAGATGCTGACTTCAGGGAAGTGAAAAGAAAACAGTGACGTGCACCGGACCTCAAGAGGCTTGCGCCATGAAAAGACGATTGCGTATCCTGGTCCCGGCAATTGTGATTGCCGGGCTATGGTCAGAGAACGCCATGTCAGCCAGCCCGCCGCTGCCGACGTTGCCCCTGCAACACGACATCTGGATCACGGGGACAGTCCAAAGTGGCAGCGGGGAGTATGCGCCGGGTGGCTATACGACAATCCTGCTGGATCGTCCCTCCACCTCGCCCTGCAACGACAAGGTGGTGTCCGACATCCTTCTTGGCGAGGGAGGCGAGCCAGCCCCCACACTCCTGCTGCCGTACCTGAACCAGCGGGTGGCCGTCAGGGGACGCGTAACCTGCCCCGACTCGGGCATTCAATTTACGCCACAGCCGGACGTCGTGTTTCCGGTCTGGTAAGGCAAGGGGAAGGGTTCTGGCGCAAATAGCTGGTATGGGGCGAGACGTCTTCAACAAATAAGGATGGCTTATCGATTGAGCAGGACGAAATTCCAGATGGCAGGCGCAGCGGTTTCGTTGAGCCTGAGACCGGAAAAGTCGAACTGCCCCTTGCGAATGCGATGCATAACCTCGATGCCTGAAATCGTGGTCGCGGCGCTCCTGAACCGTTTGAAGCCGAGTATCACATTCGTTCTGGACTTGATGTTTCGATGATCCTGTTCGATCAGATTGTTCAGGTACTTCGAGGACCGGACCTTCGTTTCCTCAGGCAGCCGACCG
>Ga0335083_10006999_pt1 | contig 13960 bp, 15 predicted proteins | sample Lox_Sample_42_FD_206716 | JGI IMG/M metagenome (GOLD analysis project Ga0335083, IMG submission 206716) | Soil microbial communities from Loxahatchee National Wildlife Refuge, Florida, United States - Lox_Sample_4.2 | ecosystem: Environmental > Terrestrial > Soil > Wetlands | place: USA...
CGGTTGACTGGACTACGCCGACTATCAGCGGCATTAGTGACAACGCAAATAATGTATACGCCGAAGCCGGACCAGCCCGCGGTACGGACGTAGCATCCAATGAAACCGAAATGGTTGACCTCTGGTACGCCAAGAATAGCACTGCCGGGGCTACCACCATCACGATCACGCCCAGTCCGACCGGGAATTGGGGGGCGGCCGTTATATGGGAATTTTCGGGCGTCGACACGGCCTCACCCCTCGATCAGACCTCCGTCCTGAACAGTCAGGCCGCGACCACCGCGCCTTCTGGAGCTTCGGTTACCACAACCGCACCCGCTGAGGCAGTGATCTCACTAATCGCGGTCGGGTATTGGGTCACGCAACTGCAGAGTGGGAGCAATTTTACGAGCGACGCAGTAATCAATGCGGACCCTGCAGCCGGCTCGATCGCCCTCGGCGCAGCTCACTTAATTACCACCGGAGCTGGCACCTATGCGCCTTCGTGGGTTACGGCCCCTGATCCTTTTACAAGTAGTACTGTGTCATTCAAAGCCGCTGGTGCGATTAGCCCTTGTGATCTGAACGCAAGTAATGCAGTGGACGTTGTAGATGTGCAATTAGCGACGAATACCTATTTGGATGCCCCTGGTGCTATGGCATGTCCTCCCGGTCTGTTATGCAACGCCATATATGTCCAGAACATTACGACTACCGCCTTAGGACAGCCCTGCAGCCTGACCATGCTCGGCGCGACGCAATCCCCGCTGAACTTTGGGAACGTCGCAGTGGGCAATACGGGCACTCAATCCGCCACTTTCACGTTGACCGGCAGTGGAGCAACGACAATCGCGCAGGTTGCCGCCTCGCCTTCTACATATACCGTTAGCGGGCCGACGCTGCCCCTGACTCTGTCAGCCGGGAATAGCGCAACGTTCAACGTGGCGTTCAAACCGACGGCCACTGGAACCGTGAGCGGAAACATTGCTGTGACCACTTCCAGTTCTGGCAGTGCGCTGAATTCCCCGTTTAACTTGCCGGTTACGGGTGCTGGAGTGACTTCCGGAGGCTCTCATAACGTGACCTTGAGTTGGACCGCCAGTACGTCATCGAATGTGGCCAGCTATAACATTTACCGCATCACCTCATCCAGCACGACAGCGCCAACTACACCGTATCCCGTATTAGTCTCTGGCTTGGCAGCTAGCGGGACGGGTGCGGTCTGTAGTGGTACGGCCTGCTCTTACGTTGATACTTCAGTTACGGCCGGGACGAGTTATTGGTACTATGCCGCAGCAGTAGATTCAAGTAACAATGTAAGTGGTCCGTCAAATACGGCACAGGGTGTTGTGCCGAGTCCGTAGTTAGAATTGTGATCGGTTCTGATGTAATGTCCTCCTTTACGTTCATCCGTTGATTCCTGAGTTACCGGGAGGGAGGGTTGGTTAGGCCAGTGGGAGCGAAACCTTTGATAAGGTTTCTCCCCCACGCCTCCTCTTCCAACGCTGGTCACTGCCGCTCCACCGGCGCTCAGGGCAAAGGATCAGCGCACCTCGAAACCCCGGAGCTTCCGGAAATCCCGATCTTTCGAATAGAGCGTGCGGACCCCATGCTGAAAGAGAATGGCGGCTAGGTGAGCGTCCTGGACCAGGTTGCCCCGTACCGTCAGATCCGCGGTCACATGCCGGTTGTTTGGGCTGCAGCTCAAAGGGAACGCAACCTGCGGTTTCTTTCCCTTTCGATCCTTTTCTTCCCTGGCTGCCTGGATCCGTTGGGCTTGAAGGTGACCGAAGGGGCACACGTGTTGGAAGTTGCCCGCCACACCATCTCCCGGGAAGGCCGGGTGGTCCAATACCGACCGTGACTGCGCTTGCAGGCAGCCTACGGTCTGGCGCAAGCGCCAGCTTCAGCATGAGATCAAAGTGCAGCGCTACCGACCGCAGCTGCCGGTTTAGAGCCGCTTGATGTGCGGTTTTTATCCGGTGCGGGTGTAAGCGGTTTGGTTGCCGCCAATCGGGTTCCTAGCTGTCAGAAAACATCGGCCGGTGGGGCGTCGGAGTCTTTAGGCGTGGGCTGTCATGTCGCGTGACTTCTTTGAAGCCGCGGGGCATTGGTTACGGGATCGCTCTTCGCAGATTATGACTTCTTGCCCCAGCGGGCGGCTGCGGCTTTGCGGGCGATCTCCTGACGTTGTTCTTTGGTGAGGGCGCGGGCGCGGGCCTTGCCGCCGACCTTGCCGGCCCTACGACCGATTCTCGACAGTTCTTCGGCCGATAGTTTCTCAGCGCGCGCTCTACCCCCTTTTCGGCCTCCGAGGCGCCCGAGAGCTACAGCATTTGGATTTTTCTTCGCCATCTCCCGCTTCTAGCTTAACCTAGGCGAACAGAACACGCAGCATGTTTCTCTATTGTTTTATGCTTGACATAAGCGCTCACGTCATGCATAATGAGGATATGGGCTATCGAATCTTGCCAGATCTTCGAAATAAGCAACTGCCTGTAACCCAGCTTTGGGAAAAACCTTTGGAGCTTCGAACGGAGCACGAATATGACACTAGAGAATCGACTTCACAACGCATCTTTCCGTGACACCCGGCAGCAGTTCACGCTGCCCACCATGCAACCGGCCGTCATCCCGGTATGCATGTACTGCTACCAGCCAAAGGGCAGAGTGATGGCCGAGCGCGAACAGCTCACCCGGGCCTGGGACGAATGGTACGGCGAGGTCTACCCCGCACACGAGCAGGTCTGCTGCTCCCCCGGCGACGAACATCACTGTCCGCAGTGCCACAGTCAGGAACTGCAGTTCGCTCTGCGTGACAGCTTCGACTTCGACGGCAACCACGAGTGGGAAGAAGCCCACTGCGATGCCTGCGGCTGGACCGGCAATGCCGAAAACGCCGCGCCGCCCAAACAGCCTTGGCTCGAGCTTCAGACCGTCGCCGCCGAGGTCGATTCCCGCAAGCCGGAGGTCCGGGAAAGCATCCTGACCGGGCCGCTGATGAAGGGAGCCGCTTAGCGAGTTTTGCAGTACCCGAACAACAACAAGGAGATGAGTCAATGTCGAACGGAATTTTGCGATTCAACACCAACGCCCCGGTCGAAGTTGCTTTACGCTGGGACGACGGCAAACACGTGGAAGGACGCTACGGCGAGCAGATCATGTTCACACTCGACGACGATCGGGTGATGTACGTGCCGCCAGTGGTCGCCAAACAGATCCGGGAACTGGGCATACGTGCCATGGAAAGCTTCGAGATCTGCAAGGCCGAACTGCGCGACGACAACCGGCGCAGGATCGAGTGGCGGGTCAAGAAACTGGAGGAACCGCGGCATCCGACATCGTCGGCAAACGTCCCGGAAGCCGCGGCTACCGATCCTGGTAAGGCCCAGAACCACCGTAATGGTAGCACACCCCGGTCTTCCACCAAGTCATCGCTCGAATTCGAAGCCAACGCCGACGGCACCCTGCAGCCCGTCCCCGTCGCCGGGGCCGGGATCACTTGCATGGAGTTGGCGATGAACGGCGCCGCCGAGATTGCCCAGCGCGTCGAATCCCGGGCCCGCCTGCGTAACTACTCGTTGCAGTTCTCGAGCGAAGACATCCGCGCCATTGGTCTCACCATGTTCATCCAGGCCATGCGCGAGCGGGGTGTGACATGGGATCAACGCTGACCCTGGAAACTAAGCCCGTACAGGCGAGCTTCCCCGCCCTCCAGGAACTTCCGCTCTTTGCACCAGCTTCCGAACCTGTGGGCACGGAACTGATCGTGGCGCCGGAAGTGGCGCTGGTTCCCTGCCCGAAGCCGGCCACGCCGTTGAAGCCTGAGACCGCGCAGGTTTTGTCTCCCAGCCAAGTCCGCACCTTCCTAGACTGCCAGGCCCGCTGGTGGTTCAAATATGGCCTACAACTGCCCGATCCCAAGAACAGCTCGTTGGCTTTGGGCTTGGCCATTCATCGCGCCCTGGAACTGAACTTCCGGGAGAAGCTCGAAAGCCACGAAGACCTGGAAACAGCCGGCGTGGTCATGCTGTTTCGGGACGCCTGGATGGAGCAGGTGGGCCAGACGCGCTTCACCAAGGACGAAAGCCAACAGGAACTCCGGCGCATGGGAGAGCGGTTAGTCGCCAAGTACATGGACGAAGTCGCGCCGCATGTCGAACCCGCCGCGGTCGAGATGGACGTCCAGGGCGAGATCTCCGGGGTTCCGGTCCGCGGGCGGGTGGATCTGCTGGATATCGACGGCCGGTTGATCGATATCAAAACAGCTTCCCGCCGCCCCTCATGGGTCTCGCCTGACTACGCCTTTCAACTCGCCACGTATCGTCAGATCACGCCCGGGGCCTCCGGGGAAGCGCGGATAGACTCGCTGGTCAAGACCCTGAGTCCGCAGATCGTGCAGCAGGACTACACAGTCGGAGAAAAGGACATCCGAGCCACCCAGGTCCTTTTCCCGATGGTGCAGGAAGCCATGGGCTCGGGGATGTATTGTCCTAACCGGCAGTCGTTGCTCTGCAGCCAGAAGTATTGCCCTTTCTGGCAGCATTGCGAAGAGGAGTTCGGCGGCCGGGTCCGTCCGGCCTGATTCTTTTCTAAACGCCGGCACCAGGCCCAGGATACAGATCCCGTGGCGGGTGCCGGCACTTCTTTCGAAATCTGTCGAGGTGAACTGGTGATTAGGCGACGTGTCGCATTGCGCCGGATTACGCCTTTGAGGCGGGGCCGGCCACCGAAGCGGTTCGTGGCGGTGCGCAAGAAGCGCGCGCGTCCGCGGCGCGGTCCGGCGCGTTGTCCCGAATATCTGGCCTGGATTCGGACTCTGCCGTGTATCCTGTGCGCGCCGCCGACTTTAACCAGACTGGTTCTGACCGAAGCTGCCCATACAAACGCTCTGGGCCCCCGCGGGATCTCCCAAAAGGCGTCGGATTTCTCGGCCATTCCGCTCTGCGCGGAGCACCACCGGAAAGATCCGGACTCGTACCATCGCTTGGGAGAGAAACGCTTCACCCTTCAGCACCGGTTAGATCTTCCGGGGCTGGTTGTAGATCTGCACCTTCGGTTCAAGGAATGGACCGCGTCGAAGAAGAAGGTTGATCAGGCAGTTTGAGTTGCACTTGGATGAACTCGACGTGATACGCATTAAGCACCAGGATGGCATCGGGTAGCTAAGCGGACCAACTTGTTAACACTTGGCACAGTCGATAAAGTTACCGGGACGAGTATCTCCCCGCGACACCTAGCTAGTAACAGACGTCGCTTTGAAACTATTTGGGCGGCCGTCCCAGTTTTTCTGAAGCCCGGAGTTTTCGGATGGAAGCTATTCTTTTGGTAACAAACTACTAGTACTTCATCAGGAACCTATATCCCGCCAGCGACCCGCAGCCGCCAGCGCACCGCCTCGAGCGAAGTCCGTCCTTAACCATTTCATTACGGCAGTTGTGGAACTTCAAGGCCGAAATTGGCGAACTAGTGCTTTGTTTTCAGCGCGCCTCCAGCCCAGGATTGGCGGCGCTGTTTTCTTCAACATTGCATGAGGACAGGGTTGTTGAAATTCATTTGAAATAATCGGCACCTGGGCACAAAGGGCTGGCGGTAAATCCCGCAAAGTCATAGTCCTAGAGGTACTGCCCGGGCCGCGTATGTAATAAATTCACCCGGAAAAAATACGTTGACAAATTACTAACTTTAGTCTACAAAAGGAGGGGTGGCGGTTGGGCGTGTTGGGGGGGCACACCGGACCTTAAGAGGGCGGTAGCTTGCGTAGACCGCTTCGTTCCGGGATGAGCGCAGGTCAGCACTGGTGGATGTCTGGTAGCCAAGGGCTCCCCCATTCCTGCTATTGTTTCTCATCGTTACTTCCCTGGATTGACTAAATCCTCAACTAGCGTTGAGGGATGTGTGGAGTAGTTCGTCTGAGATGTGTCAAGTTCAGCCACCGAGCAAGTTCTCTTGGGGACTGAAGCGAGGTTGGCTTGAGTTCTTCCGCGGTAAGAGCTTCAGATGATGAATAACCCTTTGTCCAGACGGAGCATAGAGTTGGATCTGCATCGTGTCATCCAGCGGTTACTTGAAGAGAAGAAGCGACTCGACTCCGTGATAGCGTCTCTGGAAGCGCTTACCAGTGAAGAGGCTCGGGGTCTGGTGTTGTCAGCGACTCCGGCTCCAAAACAGAGGGGCAGAAGATGGATGTCTGCGGAAGAGCGCCGCGAGGTTTCCGAGCGCATGGCCCGGTATTGGAGAAACCGAAGAGCATCGCAGGATGCTGGCGCTTCACCGCCAGAGAAGGAGTCTCGCGGAGTTGAGGTACCCGGCTTTCCGTGCGCAAAGGAAGATGGCACGAGTCCGGTCAAGCGAAATCGAACCAGTTGATTGGGCGGCCACGGCGTCGTTCCCCCGGCAGGGTCCCAGGGTAGGAGCGGCCTTTGTCTATATGTCAATAGTTAACTGGAACGAGATTTCGCGCAGCCGTAGGACGGATCTAGAATGGGTCCTGCAAACGGCCCTCCAAAGGTACGAGATTTTCTTAGGATTTTACTCAATGGAAGGATAAGAAAAGTCCTAGGAGTAATTGTCGCGCGTGCGTAGTACAAATAGTCGTTGACGTGTTGTACACGTTTGTTGTACAGGTAAGAAATAGCTTTTCGGCGTTGATAGTGTTGTGAAAGAAAAGACCGACCGGGACCCTTACAGGGCGGTAGCTTTCCCAAAGGCTATGTTTTACGGTGCTAAACGGCATCGGCTCCAAGAATGCCGGTTGCTGAGTCTGCTCGTATTGAAGACCTGGAGATATATAGTGTTGGCTGCTCAAAGTATCCCCGACGCGACGCGATGGTATGCGCTTCAGACCAAACCGAAGCACGAAAAGACCGTCTCGACCCTGTTATCGGCGAAGGGCTACGGAGAGTTCCTCCCTTTGTACCAGAGTTGGCATCGCTCCGCCGGCCGGATGCGGGGTGTGCTCCTGCCTTTGTTCCCGGGATACGTCTTCTGCCGTTTTGATCGCTTCAAGCGCCTGCCAATTCTGATGACGCCGGGGGTTTTTAATGTCGTGGGCACATCGAACGGCCCATTACCAATTCCGGATGAGGAGATTGCCGGAATCCAAGCCACGTGTGCCTCCGGCTTGCAGGTTCGGCCCTGGCCGTACCTGGAGCGCGGCGACCGGGTTCGGGTGGAGTTTGGTCCGTTACAGGGCGTCGAAGGAATATTCTTCTCAGAGAAGAATTCTGCCCGGCTGGTCGTATCCATCGAGATTCTCAAACGCTCGGTTGCCGTAGAAGTAGACCGGGACTGGATACTGCCACTTACTACGCACCGCCGCACCGCCGCTAGGGCCACCGCACTGGCTTCCTGCGCCTGCAGCCCGAACGACTTGGTCGAAAAGCCTGTTTCTGTTGCCTAAGTTAACCAAGCCTTAGCCGATCCTAGCCGAGTGTAGGATCGGGACTCGTTTCTTCTGCAAGTCTAGTTCTCGAGGAGCCCGAAGTTCTGGGCTGCAATCCAGTGAATTCCTCACGGCGAAATCGCATCATCAGCGTACGCGTCTCGCAACAAGAGTACGAGCAAATTGAACAGATCACCTGCGAGCGGGGAGCCCAGAGCGTATCCGACCTGGTACGCTCATTGCTGAAGACTTGGGGCGCATCCGGCCCGGTCTCGGGGCCCTGCACTTGCGGAATCCTGCCGCACGTTGCTGCGCTGGAACGGCAGGTCGATCGGCTGTCCGACCTGATCACACAAAGCGGCCTGGCATTTCGTATTGCCCCTGCTGAGCCCGTTCTGGCAAACGGGGAGACGCCGCTTGTCAACCGCGGACGTGCAGTACAGGAATGCCTCTAACCGCTGCGGTATCAGTGCCTGGCACGGCCGGGTCGTCCCGGAACCGGCTCGGCGAATTCCCAACGTTTTCGGTCCGCACCTTTGATTGAGAAGGTGCCAGGAGAAAAACGGAAGATGTGGAAGTATTCCGGCGGAAACGGTCGGCGCCGTTCCGTTTCAAACGGTAGCATCTGTCCTAACTGTCTTTCTACTCAAGATATTTTGGCCCAGGAGACTTTCACCAAGATGGTCTCCGTGGAGCGTAAGAGAGCCGAACGTTCGGGAAGATGCTTCATCTTGATGCTGCTGGAAGCCAGCCGGCTTATTAAGCATGGCACTAACCTAATGGACAGCGTCCTGGCAACGCTGGCGGCGTCCACCCGTGAAACCGACATTCGAGGTTGGTATACGAAGGGCTCGGTTCTGGGTGTGATCTTTACCGAAATCGATTCGGCGGACCCCACCAGCACCGCCCATTTACTGTCGCGCAAGATGAGCAAAGTGCTGTCTGGCAGTTTAGGGGAGGAACTCGCCGAGCAAGTCCATATTTCCTGCCACGTCTACCCCGAGGATCATCCGGAGGGCTCCGGGAGGCCAACAGACTCCCAGCTATATCCGGATCTGCGCCAGAAGCGGCAGGCGCGGACCGGTTCATACATAGTGAAGAGGTCCATAGACATCTTCGGGAGCCTCTTTGCCCTGGTAGTCAGTTCTCCGGGACTTCTGGTTATTGCAATAGCTATTAAGCTGACCTCCAAGGGACCCGTTCTGTTCCGGCAGGCGCGGGTGGGGCAGGATGGTAAGCTTTTTACATTCTTCAAGTTCCGGAGCATGTACGTGGGTAATGATGCGGCCGTGCACCGGAAGTATGTGAAGGAACTGATCGCGGGGACCGCCAACACTGAGCCTCACAGGGTGAACGGACAGGTTTACAAGCTTACCCGCGACTCCCGCATTACGCGCATCGGCGGTTTCCTGCGCCGAACGAGCCTCGATGAGATGCCGCAGTTTCTCAACGTCCTCAAAGGTGATATGTCGCTGGTGGGACCGCGGCCTCCCATCCCGTATGAGTTGGACAATTATGACGCCTGGCATAAACGCCGCGTGCTCACGATAAAGCCTGGACTCACGGGCCCGTGGCAGGTCGGCGGGCGTAACAAGATGAAGTTCGATGAAATGGTCCGCCTCGACCTGCAATATGCAGCGTCGTGGTCGGTATGGCTGGATCTCAAGATCCTGTTCCGGACGCCGCGCGCAGTTCTGACTGCTGACGGCGCCTGATTCAAAGCCGGGCAGCAAATGTCTGCGCGGGCAAGGATGAGAACGTAAAGCAATGATTCGCATTGCGGTGGTCGGTTACGGTTACTGGGGACCGCGCGTTGCGCGCAATTTCCACGATCTGGATGGTTGTGAACTCTCGGTAATCTGTGATAAGCGCCCGGATGTTCTCCGGCGCGCCAAGCAAGCCTATCCAAGTGTTCAGGTAACATCGGACCTGAACGAAGCGATAACGTCTCCTGCGGTCGACGCTGTTGCGGTGGTTACGCCCGTTTGGACCCACTTCGAATTGGCCCAGACTGCGCTCGAAAATGGGAAACATGTCTTTGTCGAAAAGCCGTTCACCTCGACTGCCGAACAGGCTCAACGGTTGATCGACCTGGCCGACAGGAAGCACCTGCAAATCATGGTCGATCATACCTTCCTCTTTACCGGCGCGGTAAAGAAGATGCGGGAATTGATCGATGACGGCACGCTGGGGCGGCTTTACTACTACGATTCGACCAGAGTCAATCTCGGCCTATTCCAGCACGACGTCAACGTGATCTGGGACCTTGCGCCTCACGATCTTTCAATCATGGACCACCTGATTCAGCAGAAACCCGAAGCTCTGGTGGCCACAGGTCAAATCCATCTGAATGGCTTGGAAGACCTGGCGTACCTGACCATCTACTTCCCCAACCGCATGATCGCGCACATCAATGTAAACTGGCTCTCGCCGGTTAAGGTGCGGACCACGCTGATCGGCGGCGAGAAGAAGATGCTGGTGTGGAACGACCTGGAGAACGACGAAAAAATCAAGATTTACGACAAAGGTGTGACCATCCAGAATACCGAGAACGTCTATAACCTGCTGGTAAGCTACCGATCGGGGGATATGTACTCGCCCAAGGTCGATCAGGCCGAGGCCCTGACCGCGGAGGCCATGTATTTCCTGGAATGCATCTCGAAGAACCAGAAACCGTTTAATGATGGCCAGGCCGGCCTCCGGGTCGTAAGAATGCTCGAAGCAGCTAACGAATCATTGAAAGTGCGCGGGCGGGCGGTTGAGTTATGAATGAATATCAGTGTATAGCCCCAGACGTCAAACTAGGCGAGAACGTCAAGCTATCCAAATTCATCAACCTGTACGGCTGCCAAGTCGGGGATGAGACTAAAATCGGAGCATTTGTCGAAATTCAGAAGAACGCCCGGGTCGGCAAGCGATGTAAGATCTCAAGTCACACCTTCATTTGTGAAGGGGTCACGATCGAAGACGAAGTCTTTATAGGTCACGGTGTGACTTTTATCAATGACACGTACCCGCGAGCCACGACGGGCGGACAATTACAGACCGAAGCAGACTGGCATGTCGAGACGACCCTGGTGAAAAAGGGCGCCTCGATCGGATCGGGTGCAACGATTCTTTCGGGACTGACAGTTGGAGAAAACTCCATAGTGGGCGCCGGCAGCGTCGTGACAAAAGATGTGCCGGCTAATGTCATAGTGGCGGGCAATCCAGCTCGACAATTGCGTTCGTTAACCGTAGTAAATCAGGTTTAAGATGAAGATAAAAGACAGAATTCCATTTCTTGATCTTGTCGCTCCTCATGAAGAGCTGAAAAAGGAACTGCGGTCAGTTTTCGACGCCGCCCTCAGCACCGGCGGGTTTATCGGCGGCCCGATGGTCGAGGGTTTCGAGAAGGACTTCGCGGCCTTCTGCGAGGCCCCCTACTGCGTTGGCGTTGGAAGTGGTACGGATGCCCTCAGGTTTGCCCTGATGGCGGCCGGTGTCAAGCCCGGCGATGCCGTCGTAACCGTACCTAACACATTCATTGCCACCGTCGAGGCGATATCTCAGGCTGGCGCAGCGCCGGTCTTCGTTGACATCGACGAACGCACCTATAACATGGACGCCGAGAAGCTCCGGGAGTACCTGGAGATAGAGTGCGAAGTCGATGACGAGGGCCGCTCGATCGACAGGGCAACAGGGCGGCACGTGGCGGCAGTTGTGCCGGTACACTTGTACGGCCAGATGTGCGACATGGATTCGATTGTGAACACGGCCGAGCGCCACAATTTAGTCGTGATCGAGGATGCCTGCCAGGCTCATGGTGCCGAATACTTTTCCAGCACAGAACGCCGGTGGCGAAAGGCCGGCTCAATTGGGCATGCAGCCGCTTTCAGCTTCTACCCTGGAAAGAACCTGGGGGCGTGCGGCGAAGCCGGGGCCGTCACCACCACTGACCCGGACCTCGCACAGAGAGTGCGGATGCTGCGCGACCATGGCCAAGCTCGTAAGTACTACCACGAAGTAGAGGGGTATAATGGCCGGCTGGATGCCATTCAAGCAGGGATCCTGCAGGTCAAGCTGCGGCATCTGCCGGCTTGGAACCAGGAGCGACGACAGGCGGCTACTCGATACCGGGAATTGTTCGAGTCGGCGGGTTTAGGTGAGGTTCCGCCATACGAACCCGATGGAAGCAAAGGTGTCTACCACCTGTACGTGATCCGGGTTTCCGACCGAGATGGGCTAATGCGGTCCCTCGCTGACTCGAATATCGGGACGGCAATACACTATCCGGTGCCCCTGCACCTCCAAAGGGCTTATGAAAGTCTGGGGTACGAAGCTGGCGATTTCCCTGTAGCAGAGAGCGTGGCCCCGGAGATCGTCTCCCTGCCGATGTTTCCACAGCTTCAAGAGGCACAACAGCGACAAATCGTCGAGGCAATTCAGATGTTCGTTGCCTTCTCGCCGGCCCGCGAAGTGCGCCCAATCGCGGCAGCGTCCGTCGCGTAACCGGTAGGATCGGCAGGAGCTTCGCCAACGTCTGGTTCAGAAGAGGAGCACTATTGTGAAAAAACGTGATCGCGTGGTCGTCGTTGGGCTTGGAGAGGTAGGAAAGCCACTTTTCCAGCTGGTTTCTCAATACCACGATGCCGTGGGTGTGGATATCTCTCCGGTCGAGCGCGTCGAGCACGTCGACGTTCTGCATATTTGTTTTCCATTTCAGATTTCAGATTTCATCGGTGAGAGCGCCCGCTATGTTGAGCTCTTTAAGCCCGCCCTGACAATTGTAAACAGCACTGTCGCCGTGGGAACCACGCGCGCCATCGCCTATCGAACGGGTGCCGCGGTCGTGAACAGCCCGGTTCGCGGCAAACATGCGCGCATGCTCGACGAACTTCGCTCCTACACAAAGTTTGTAGGGGCGGTGCAGCCGGAAGACGGGGAACGGGCCGCCAGACACTTCGAGTCTGTGGGCCTGAAGACGAGAATCCTATCATCTCCCGAGACAACTGAATTGGCGAAGCTTACCGAAACGACCTATTTCGGCGTGCTGATCGCCTGGGCGCAGGAAATCGAGAGATACTGCGATCAATTGGGCCAGGACTACGACCAAGTAGTCTCGATCTTTGATGAGATCCGTTATCTTCCTTCTGTGAAGTTCTTTCCGGGGATCATCGGCGGCCATTGCGTGATGCCCAATATCAACATCCTGAAGGAATGCGGGGCTTCGGTACTGCTGGACGCCATCCGGGCTTCTAACGCCATGAAGATCGAGCGCGAGGCTCAGCGCCAGCAGGTGTTAACCACGAACCTCCCGGCTGCAGCGCTTGCCGAAGCCGCCCTCGCCGCTTCAAAATAACCACCGCACGGCTGACTATATCACGCGGGAGAAACGAAGCTTGACCTCGGACGCAGGTGCCCAAGCCAATCTGAACCCGCAAGCTACACCTGCGGACGCGAGCTTTCTTCGGGGCAAGCGTGTAGCCATGGTCGTGTTCTCTTGGCACCCTGCCGATCCACGGCCGCGCCGGGCCATCGACACCCTTCTAAACGAGGGCATGACGGTGGATCTGATCTGCCTGGGTGATGAGAGGGCGCCCCGGCATGAACGTTTACGCGGCCTCGATATCCTGCGATTGCCAATCAAGCACCATCGCGGCGGCGTGTTTTCGTATGCCTACCAGTACTCGGCATTCATTGTCATCTCAGCGTTTGTCTTCGCTTGGCGCGCACTCAAACACCGTTACGACCTGGTTTACGTACACAACATGCCCGACATTCTTGTCCTGTGCGCACTAGTGCCAAAGGCATTGGGAGCGAAGGTGATACTGGACCAACACGATCCAATGCCTGAGCTCATGATGACGATCTTCGGCATGCCGACCCAAAGCCTGAGTGTTCGGCTTCTAGAGTGGCTCGAGAAATGGAGTATGGCGCGCGCCAATCTGGTACTGACTGTAAACGTGGCGTGCAAACGCCTGTTCAGTTCGCGCAGCTGTAGCCCCGAGAAAATCGGTGTGGTAATGAATGCGCCGGATGAGCAGATCTTTCCGTGTCGGGCACCGAAGTTACCTTCTTCCCCGGGAAACAACGGAACCAAGCCCTTCGTGGTTATGTACCACGGTTCGTTGGTTGAGCGAAACGGTCTGGACCTCGCGATCGATGCGCTCGCACGCGTCCGCGCAGCTATCCCACACGTGGAACTCCGGGTTTACGGCCGTAACACCCCGTTTCTTGAAAAAGTAATGGGCGTCGCCCGAGACAAGGGGCTGGGCGATTGCGTTCGTTACATGGGGCCGAAGAGCCTCGAAGCTCTCGTCGGCGAAATAGAGGCCTGCGACCTAGGCATTATTCCGAACCATCGCAGTGCCTTCTCAGAGATCAATACGCCAACCCGCATTTTTGAGTACCTCGCTTTGGGTAAACCGGTGATTGCACCGCGCGCGGCCGGTATCTGCGACTACTTCGACACAGATGCCCTGGTCTTTTTCGAGCTCGGGGACGCGGTCGATCTTTCACGGCAAATCGAGTTTGTGTTCTCTCACCCTGACGCGATAACCGAAATCGTACACCGTGGGCAAGATGTGTACCTAAAGCACAGCTGGTCCTCGGAGC
>Ga0335083_10007000_pt1 | contig 13960 bp, 16 predicted proteins | sample Lox_Sample_42_FD_206716 | JGI IMG/M metagenome (GOLD analysis project Ga0335083, IMG submission 206716) | Soil microbial communities from Loxahatchee National Wildlife Refuge, Florida, United States - Lox_Sample_4.2 | ecosystem: Environmental > Terrestrial > Soil > Wetlands | place: USA...
CTGAGCCGGTCGGCCTGGCAGGTCGAGCCCGACCTGCGCCTGGCCTGGGGGGTCAGCTCCGGGCACGAGGATCCCGTCACCCTGCCGCAGGCCTTCGACGAGGCCAGGACCGCGCTGGCGGCGGCGCACCGGTTCGGCGGGGACGGCATCTACCTGTACGAGGAACTCGGCATCGCCCGGCTGCTGCTCGGCTCGGGCGATGCTCCTGACCTGCAGGCGTTCGTCCGCGAGGTCACCGGGCCGCTGATCGACTACGACAGCAAGAACGACGGCGCGCTGCTGCGCACGCTGCGGGCCTTCTTCGACGCCGACTGCTCCCAGCGGACCGCCGCGGAGCGCCTGTTCGTCCACCACAAGACACTGCGCTACCGGCTGGGGCGGATCCAGCAGCTCACCGGCCTGGACCTGGGACATCACGAGGACCGGATGCGAGCCGACCTGGCCCTGCGGCTGCTCCAGGTCAACGCGGGTCTCGACCGAGAGGACAGGCCGCCAGAGAGCTCTGCCCGGGGACAGTGACAAACCAATGCTGCTCATGATCGAGACCGCGGTGTGTCTGCCTGCCTGCGCGGGCGTGCCAGTGGCCGATCTGTTGCTTTCATCCTCCCTGGGTGAGGCGTCCGGCTCCAGATCGGCGATGAACTGGGGAAACAACTCGATCCGGGGGTTAGCGGCCCCCGTCATTCTCCGGCAACTCGGGAGGCTTCGTGAGCGCCGACACACCTGTCCTGGACACGCTGGCCGACATGGTCGCGGCTTCGGTTGAGCACAATTCCCTTTCGCCGCGGGATTTCATACTGGCGAGGGTGGCCGCCCTGATCGCGGTGGACGCGCCGCCTGTCTCCTGGGTCGCCAACGCGGCCGCCATCGAGGAAAGCGGGCTGACTGCCGAGGACGTCCAGGGGGTCATGATCGCCGTTGCCCCGGTTGTGGGCGGTCCGCGGGTCGCGGCGGCCGGGGGGCACATCCTGCGGGCGCTCGGCTTCGCCATCGCCGTGAGTGACGCCGAGATGGCCGAGATGGAGGGCGAGCAGTAAACGGCAGACGCTGGCGGAAGGACCGTGCTCCGGCTTGAGGTCCGTCATCGTGGAGGCGCATACGACCTAGGCACGGGATGGCGTCGGCCAGTCTTACCTGGGCCTTGGTGGCCAGATCGTGCGGGACGGCCGGGCGCTGATACTGGAGGTGACCCTGGTATGGACGCCCCGGTTGACCGCCTCGCGGCTTACCAGGTGAGCACCCAGACAGCCCTTGACCTGCTCGCTCTGGCGACACTGTGGTTCGTGGTGGTACCTCCCTGGCACTATGCCCCAGACGTCCGGGGCATCGCGTGGGCTATCCGGATTGCTCTTTCCGTCGTCTACGGGATCGACCTGGCCATCCGCAGCATCCTGGCCGGACGCCCCGTTCACTACGTGCTTGGCTCCACGGACAAGGCGCGGTCGGCCCCGAGTTGACTGCCGCTTTTACTCTGCTTACGCGACGGTCGCTAGTGCTGACCGGATCACTATCTCCTCGGCTCTGTTCAGTGCCGCGGGCGAGCGGGCGGCGGCGAGGGGACAGCCCGACCCGGTGTATCTGGCCGGAGTGATGTGTGCTCTGTCTTTTACAAACGGACCGCTGCGGTACCTCCCGCTCGTAACCGCGTCAGGCCGATCGCGCCCGGCAAGGTCGCGCTGGGTACCGGCGGGCCCTGAGCAGGACAGGCCCGCGCGACGATAGGCCCGGAGACCTCCGGAGAAACGGCATGGGAAACTACCTGATACGCAACCAGACTCCGCACGAGTTGGTGATTGAGGGCGCCGGCATTTCCCTTAAGCTGGCACCCTTGCAGCGGCGCCGTGTCGGCGCGAGCCCGGAGAGGCTGTTCGGTACGGCCGCCTGCGCTGCCCGGCGCGACAACGCCGTGGACTGGGAGCTTGAGCCCATGCGGTCCACCAGGCTGCTGACGGCTGCGTGGCTTGCCGGGGCCGGGATTGCGGGCTGCGCCGCCGGGGTGATCGCCTATTTGCTGGGCAGTGGCATGCTCGCCTTGTGGCTGGGCGTAGGCGCCGCCGCCGCGTGCGCGATCGCGGGGGCGTACATCATCGGGCGCGGCCGGACGAGGCCGGACCGGACGGAGCCCGGCCGCACGGAACCTGGACGGGCGGAGACCGGCCGGGGCCGCCGCTGGCTGGTACTCGGCTGGATGAGGCGCTGGCGGATGCGGCACCGCAGGGGCCGCGACCAGGTGGCCAGCCACGGCCGCAGGGACAGCCCGCGCCTCGATCCCACTCCCCTGCGGGGAGAGCAGTGGGGGATCGTGCGGGACTTCGTCATCGCGACATGCCAGGGCCTGATTATCGTGCTCGTCCTCTTCGTCGCCGTGGCAGCGCCCGCTTCCGCGATCTACTACGGCACCGAGCTGTCGAACGTCATCGTGATCACCCACTGGAGCCACCTGTCCCTCGTCGCTGGCCACGACCATCTCTACATCGTGGTGGCACGGCTCCTGCAGCTCATCATGCTGATCATCGTCTCCATCGTCCCCGCGCTCATGTACTTCCAGTTCGATCGCGAGAAGCTCAGCACGCTGGTGGACCGGTGGCTGCACGCCATTTTCCGGCTCGACCCGAGCCTGGGCACCGTGGCCGACGTCGACGCGAAGTACGGCCGGCGGGTCGAGGAGTTCTACGGGGCGAGCCTGGCGACCGGCGTCGGGGAGCCCCGCAAGCGCCTGCACGATCGCTCCCCCGTGATCGTCGCGACGCTCCTGATCGCCATCGGCTGGATCGTCGTCCTGCTGAATGATGCCCACCGAGATGGCGCCCTGCCGTCGTTCCAGGACCTGTTCCGGCCGTCCCCGACGCCCATGACGATGGGGTTTCTCGGCGCCTACTTCCTCGCGATCCAGGTCACGCTACGCGGGTACGTCCGCGGCGACCTCAAGCCCAAGACCTACAACGTCATCACGGTACGGATCCTCATGGCGGTGATCCTTGCCTGGGCGGCGCAGGCCCTGTGGGGGACCAGCCAGGTGGTACTCGCCCTGTCGTTCATCGCGGGGATCCTGCCCAACACCGTCCTCCGCCGGATCCGGGACATCAGCGGCCCGGGCACGATCCTTCGCCAAGTCCGTGACACCCGCGGCCGCCAGAAGCCGGAGGACGGCGGCCGCCAGAAGCCGGAAGACGGCGGCCGCCAGAAGCCGGAGAAGGATGACCTCCAGGTGCAGTCCCCGCTCAGCCAGCTCGACGAGGTCGACGTGTACGAGCGGACCCGCTTGGAGGAGGAAGGCATCACGAGCGTCCAGGCCCTCGCCCGGCACGATCTCATCGACCTCATTCTCAGCTCCAGGATCCCGGTCCCCAGGCTGATCGACTGGGTCGATCAGGCCATCCTCCTCCAGCATGTCCCGGAGCGCGTCGCCCAGACGCTGCGCGGGCTCGGAATCCGCACGGCAACCGACTACATGCAGGTAGCCACCGACAAATGTGCCTTCAATCATCTGAGCGGCGTGCTCAAGAAGGGCGGCCAGAACGCTGAGCTGCTCCGGATCGTCCTCAACGGGGACGAGTGGCTGTCCTACATCGAGAACTGGCGGCAGCACGACGGCACGACGGCAATGCAGGTGCACACCTACGACCGGGACGGCCACCTGAAGAAGCGCCATGTGAAGATCGGTCCCACGAGGGCTCGGCCGGCCCGCATCAGCGCCGAAGACACGACTGCGGGAAGCGTGACGCTGGCAGGCAAGCTCGCGCCCTACACCGCGTCACCGGGCAGCCAGCCAGCACCGAACGGCAACGACGGACAGCCAGCACAGCACGACCAGCCAGCAAGAACGGCCGAGCCCGGCACGACTGACACGGCAGCGGCGTGAGCGCGCAAGGGTGCGGACGAACGGCATTACCCGGATCCGACCGGTTTGACCGGCAGCGGCCGGATCGCTCCGCCGCCCGCAACGTGGTCCCGCGGGGAGGTTAGTCCAAGTGGCGCGGGCAGCATGCCGGCTCGCCGCTAGCTGAGCGGCCGGAAGACCGCCGGATGGCCCGGGCCGTATGGGCAGCACCTTCCACCGTCGTCTAGTTAGCTAACTAACTTGACAATGAGACCTGCCTCGGAGCAGCCTAAGTTAGGTAACTAACTTAACCTTCGGGGAGCGCTCGCGGCATGGAATCCATTCAAGGGCAGGTCTTGCCAGATACCGGCGCACGACTGGGCGTCCGGTCCAGACGTGGCGCGATCACCCTGGCGCTGCTTTGCGCCGTGCAGTTCCTCGACATCGCCGACTCGGCGATCGTCAATGTCGCCCTGCCCTCCATCCAGCACAGCCTGGGCTTCTCGCAGCAGAACCTGCAGTGGGTGGCAAGCGGCTACATCCTGACCTACGGGGGTTTCCTTCTGCTCGGAGGCCGCCTGGGTGACCTGCTCGGACGCCGCCGCATGCTGCTCACCGGCCTGTCGGTCTTCGCCGTGTCGTCGCTGACCGCCGGGCTGGCCGGCAGCGCCGGGCTCCTGGTCGCCGCCCGGCTCGTTCAAGGTACCGGCGCCGCGCTGATGGCCCCGGCGGCGCTCTCAGAGCTCACGATCAGCTTCCGCGAGGGCAAGGACCGCAACACGGCGCTCGGGGCCTGGGGAGCCGTCAGCGGGATGGCCGCCGCCGTCGGCGTCTTCCTCGGCGGGGTCATCTCGCAGGGACCAGGATGGCGATGGGTGTTCTTCGTCAACCCGCCGGTCTGTGTCATGGTGGCGGCCGGGGCGCTCGTTCTGCTCGCTGCCGACCGCGGTGGCAGGACCGGGACAACGGCCTTCGACTCCCAGGGGGCGGTGCTGGTGACCGGGGGCATGCTGTTGCTGGTCTATGGCCTCGTGCGGGCACCGGTGGCCGGCTGGGGATCCATCCAGACCATCTTCGCCTTGACCGGGTCTGCCGCCCTGCTTCTCGCGTTCGCGCGCAATGAGCTCCGGAGCCGGAACCCGCTGGTACCGCTGGCCATCCTCCGCGTGAAGGGACTGGTCGCGGCCGACTTGACCCAGCTGGTCGCCTTTACCGGGTTCTTCACCATGTTCTTCTACGCGACGCTGTACATGCAGGAGGTCCTCCACTACTCGCCCCTCAAGGCGGGTGCCGCCTACCTGCCGATCACCGCGGGGTTCGCCGTCGCCGGGGGCGTGGCCTCGCAACTGGTCACGCGCATCGGCACCCGCCCGGTGGTGGTGGCCGGCTGCCTGATCGCCGCAGCCGGGATCTACTACGTGGCCCGGGTGCCCTTGCACGGCTCGTATGCCAGCGATCTGCTTCCCGGGTTCGTGGTGATGTCACTGGGGGCGGGGGCGGTATTCGTCTCGGTCACCGCCGCCGCCAACGCCGGCGTGCCATCCGACAAGGCGGGCCTGGCGGCCGGGCTGCTGAATTCCTCCCAGCAGGTCGGCAGCGCGCTGGGCCTGGCCATCCTGTCGGCCGTCGCGATCACTCGCACCAGCCACCTGATAGCGGCTCAGGTATCACCCGTGGTGGCGGCCGACGCCGGCTACCACCAGGCCCTGCTCGCCGGCAGCATCTTGATGGCCGCCGCGGCCCTGCTTGCCCTGCGCATAGGCAACACCCGGAACCCGGCCCCGCTGGTCATGGTCAGCGCGGAAGCGGCACCCGAGCCGGCGCCGCCGGTCCTGTGACCGGGGAACCTATGCGGGACCCGGCCACCTGAGGCCGGAACCCGTCACCGCAGCACCTGTACCATGGCAAGTGAGATGACTGACTCAAAAGCAGGCGAGGAGGCCGCCGGACGGCGCCCGGGCAAACGAGAGCGGCTAACAGCCGCCGCGATGCAACTCGTGCACCAGCACGGCGTCGAACGGACCACCCTGGCGGACATCGCCAACGCCGCCGACGTGCCCGTCGGCAACGTCTACTACTACTTCAAGACCAAAGACGACGTCATCGCGGCCGTCATCGAAGCCCACGCACAGCAGATCAAGACGACCCTGGCGTTCATCGACACTCATCACCGATCGCCGAAGACCCGGCTGAAGGCCTTCGTGCGGGAGTTCACCGCCCAGGGCGAGATAGTGGCCCAGTACGGCTGCCCCCTCGGCAGCCTGTGCTCAGAGCTCGACAAGCGCGTCAGGGAGCCAGGCCTGCCAGTCGCCGAGCTGATGCGCCTCCCGATCGAGTGGGCTGAAGGCCAGTTCCGGTCCCTGGGCCGGCCTGACGCGCCCGATCTCGCCTTCGACCTGCTGGCCGCCTACGAAGGAAGCGCGCTCCTCGCCAACACCATGCGTGATCCTGACGTCTTGTCCCGGGCGGCGAATCGCATCGACCACTGGATCGACACACTATGACGGAGGCCGTCAGCAGCCAGGGCGCCCACCGGCTTTCCTGTCTTCTGCAGAACGGGGCCGCCTGGCGCCGGTGGTGATGACGGGCCGCAGCTCGCGGCGGTAGACGATCTCGGTGGTGCGGGTGGAGGAATGGCCCCACGAGGCGGGCGATCTCCTCGATGGCGACGCCGTGGTGGCTCATCAAGCTGACGAAGCTGGTCCGCGGCTCGCGCGGGGTCCGCCCGCCGCCGATGGCTGCGTTGTCGCGACCGGTCAGCAGTCCGAGGCGTCCTCGGGCTGATGGGCGGCGGCACCGGCGCACTCGCCGCGCAGGTGGGCGCGCAGTTGTTCGCCGATCTCGCCGAGCGCGGCGATCTGGGCGGGGCCGAGCGGGTCGAGCACCAGGTGCCTGACGGCCGCCACGTGGCCGGGGGCGGCCGCAACCACCTTCTCCCAGCCCGGTTCGGTCAGGATCGCGTTGGTGTACCGGCCGTCGCCCGGGTCGGGTTCGCGCCGGACGAACCCGCGCTGCTCCAGCCGCTTGATCACGTTCGAAAGCCGGGACAGGGAACCGCCGGTCGGCTCGGCCAGTTCGCTCATCCGCGACGTCCGGTCCGGTGCCATGGACAGCCGGCTGAGCACCATGTACTCGAACAGGTTGATGCCCGACTCGCGCTGCAGCTGGGCGTCCAGCGCCCCCGGCAGCTGCAGGACCAGGTGGGCGACGGCGATCCACGCCTGCTGCTCGTCGTCGGAGAGCCAGCGCGGTGCGGCAGCTGCAGCGGTCTGGGTGGAGCGAGCGGCCATGCCGCAAGCATACGAGGCCAGCGGGTTTCATCTCCGAGTTGACTTCAAGGTTGAAGTCAAGGATACTCACTTCAACCTTGAAGTGATATCTCCCCGGAGGTCGACATGAGCCTGTTCCGACTTGACGCCAGCATCCGCACCGATGGGTCGGCGAGCCGCGAGATCGCCGACATCGTCGAAGCCGAATGGCTTGCCACCTACCCGGCCGACACGATCGAGCGACGGCACATCGGCGTCGACGTGCTGCCGGCCGGTGCCTGGGCGCAGGCGATCGCCGCCAGCTCGGTTCCCGCCGAGAACCGGTCCGCGGAACAGCGGGCCGCCGTCGCGCTGGCTGCTGCGCTGGTCGACGAGCTGGTCGCCGCCGACGCCATCCTGCTGGCCGTCCCGCTCTACAACTTCGGGGTCTCCCAGCACGTCAAGACCTGGATGGACTTGGTCATCGCGGACCCGCGTACCTTGGCCGGCCCGTCGCCGCTGCTCGCGGGCAAGCCGGTCGTGCTCTGCACGGTGCGCGGCGGGGCTTACGGCGCCGGGACGCCCCGCGAAGGCTGGGACCACTCGACCGGGTATCTCCGGCGCATCCTGCACGATGTCTTGGGGGCTGACCTGACCGTCGTCGAGCGGGAGTTCACCCTGGTCGGCGTCAATCCCGCGCTGGACGACTTCAAGGACCTCGCAGCCGAAATGCACCAGGGCGCACTGGCGTCCGCCCGGGAAGCGGGCAAGGTGCTGGCCGCCGGCCGCGCCGGCTAGCCGCCAAGGTTACCGCGCCGCCATGCGAACCCGCCCGCCTGGGCAGTGGGCACTGCGCCGACCTCCCATTCTTCCTCGACACCATCGACGCCTGCCCGCCAGCCCCAGAAGCCTTGTCAGCAGTTGAGCAGCTTCCAGTGCCCTTCAGAGATGACCTCGATGTTGCCGTCGGTCACCTTGATGGCGGTCTGAGCGTCGATGGCGTATGCCGGACCGTTGATCCCGGCGGCCCAGCGTTCCGCCTCGGCCATGGTGTTGTCCGGACAGTCCGGGCTGTCGAGGTGCGGGAAGATGGAGAAGTCGACGACTCCCAGCGTGCTGTCGTCACCGGTGGGCGGCTTCCAGCCAACGAAGTCCTCCCCGATGCGGGGGGTCAGGACCATGCTCCCGGCGCTGAGCCCGACGTAGACCGTATCGCGCAGCGACGGGAAGAGGCCGGCCAGTCCGGACTCCCGCATCCAGTGGCACAGGTAGAGCGCGTCGCCGCCGTTCACCAGCAGGGCGTCTGCCTCCCGGACCCAGGAGATCCAGCGTTCCCTGTCGATGCTGGGCAGTGCGGTGAGCTCCAGCGTGCCCACCGACTTCCACCCCAGATCGGTCATGGGACTGGGGGACCGCCCGCTGACGAAACGCCATGGCCCGCCCGGATCCGCGTAAGGGCCCCCATATCCTGCGGTGGGGATGCAGAGGGCGCTGGCCTCGGCGATGGGTTTGCCCAAGAGATCGACGAGCGCCGCCAGAATGCTTGCGTTCCTGACACCGGAATCGGTAAGGAGAAGCTTCATCACGCCACCCTAAGTCGATGACCACCTCAGCAACTGCCGAATGCGTGTTTAAGGATAGCGCTGGCCATCAGCCCTGGGATGGATCTACTTCTTCCGGAAGCTTCACAGTTGGAGGTGCCGCATCGGTCCAGGGGAATGTCGGCGGGAAGGACCAGTCGCTAACATCGCTGAAGTCAACTGTACCGCCAGAGAACTGAGTATCGCCGAAGTAGCCGGCGCCGCCGAGGTGCTCTACGCCGACGAAGTCGACCTCGGTGCCTGTAAACTGAGCGCCTCTGAAATAGACTTCGGCGCCACAGAAATTGGCGCCGCTAAACTCGACCCTGCCTCCAGAGAACTGGGCTCCGCTGAAGTCAACTGTGCCGCCCGAGAATTGAGCACCGGAGAACAAAGTTCCGGCGCCGGAGAACTGGGCGCCGCTGAAAAAGGTCCAGCCGGGTCCGCAAAACTCGGCATTATTGAAGTTGACCGTGCCGCCGGAAAAGCAAGCCCAACGGAAATCGGCGCCGTCAAAGACCGCGCCTGTCAAGTGGAAGGTCAGGCCCTGCCAGGAAACTGCGGCGTCTTCCCTGAGGTGTTCGGTGATGACCGCAATGACGGTGTGGCGGACTACTCGTGTAGCCTGGAAGGCAAGCCGTTGGGGCTCGGGAGCATCCGGGCCAGGGTCGGGCTCGTACGGCATGCGCAAATATGCGCATAGCACATCGACGCAGGTCTGCCGATTTTTCTCCCAGTCATCAGCCAGGCCGGCCATGGCGTATACCCCCGCGAGCTGGACAGGCGGCTTGTCGCTGCCCAGTTGCCCAGCTGCCGTCGCGAAACGTTCATTCAACGCCCGGGTACGCTGTTCCGCGAGCGTTCTAGCCAGCTGCTCACGCTGCTCTTCGAGTGCCTGACGGGTGTCCCTTCTGGTTGCGAGGCGGCCGAAATACTGAGCGGCAAGTGTCCCGATCAGGGTCAAGACACTAACGCCAGCCGCGATTGCCGCCGCAGTGACCTCTGGACTCATGGACGAAACCTATTACAGATCGCTGCCGTGCCAAATACATTCTGAAACATTCTTTACCGGCCGCGGCACCGTAGATCAGAACAGGTCAGCGGGGTGGTTCGAACACCACCCTTGTGCTCTAAAACTCAGATCCCAGAACGGATTTCCGGGTTTTCCGGTCACCGGAGCTCGTTTGCGCATCGCGTTGGATCCGGATCTATCTGCTGAGGCCGAGACTGGGCTGGCCAGCACAGACCGCCCACTCTTGATCGGGTAGGACCAGCACCAGCCGAAGCTGGGTACCCGCGCGTAACGGCGGTTCGCGGTTGCGGTAACTGTCAGCGATCTCTCCAACCGCTCTCCCAGGCTTAGCCTCGATCTCTTCCGCGTGGCTGACGCGCTGGCCTGAGGTGTTCGGCTGGTGGTGATTTTCGGGTGCGGGCCGTGGCTGGCTGCCCGGCTGTCGCGCCGGGTGGGCGGGGTTCCACAGGTCCCGGGGTTGCTCCTGGCGGGTCGGGTGCTGGCTCAGGACCGGTATCTGGCTTCCCGCGTACCGCATGCGCTGGAATCTCACGTTCTCGCCGCCTTTGACGGCGGGCGGTGCGTCGGTTTCCTGCGCTACCTGGTCCAGGTGATCGGCGCCGAAGAGGGCAGGCCCGCGGTCATGCGCAATGACGAACCGCTCCGGGAAGGCTATGTCGAGGCCTTCGGGGTCGATCCGCAACGGCGCCGCCGCGGGATAGGAACCGCGCTTCAGCAGCACGCAGCACGGCGGTGCCGGATCGCCGGCTGCTACCAGATGCGCTCCCGCAGCCCGGTCACAAGCACCGAGAACTACGCCCTGAAGATAGCCGCCGGGTACGTCCTGCATCCCAGTCGGCAGAACGATTCCTACTACTTCCTCCTGCCCCTTTAACCGGCTGCCGAAATCACAGGCTCCGTCTTGACCAGCGCTTCTGATGCCGTCCGGGTCCGCTCATGCCGCGTTCAGCTCCTGGGGGCGATGGTGAACACCTGGCCGCCAGGAATCATGAAGTAATACGGATGGCCTGGGTGCTTGACCTCGGTGAGCCCCGCTTGGATGTCGGACCGGACTGCCCAGGATCGTCTCGAAGCACCGTGCCAGTTCCCCGTGCCGGTGAGGCCGCGCGAAGATATGCACATTGCTGCCAAGAGCGATCATGACGGGCGGCCCCTTCCCTGCCGGTCTCCGGATCATTCGAAGAGCACTGTCCGCTAGCCGTGCCGTCGGCCCACGAAGGCCGGCAGCGGCATGCGGAGCGCCGCGGCGGGGCGGCCGTCCAGATCGGGTTGTCGCGCGCGGCGCCGTGGTGCTCGCGCGTGGGCCGCATGCTGGCTGCGGGGCGGGTGGCTGCCGTCCGGGCTGAGATGATGGTTATGCCTGCGTTCCTTGTCACCGGCAATCCCGGATCGGGGAAGTCGGCGCTTGCCCGCGAGCTAGGCCGCCGCGGCGTAATGGCCGGACCGCGTTCGAGATGCAGATGCTGCGGGCTGGCGCGGAGGCCCTCGACGGTACCGCGCCGTCCGCCGTGGTCGCCGGCGAGCTGCTCGCCCTGACCGCCGCCTGGCCGTAACCCGTCAGGTCTGAGGCTGGCTCAGCGGGTGAGCTGCTCGATCAGCAGGTTCATGGGGAAGTAAATGCGCAGCGCGCTGATCTGATCACCGCGCAGGTCGTAGATAACCGAGTACGGAACCCGCACGTCGCGGCCGGTAGGTGCGATTCCGGCGAACTCGCCGGTGTGGGTGCCGGCGAAGTCCGCTTCTATCGCGGCCTTGCCGGTATCGGCCAGCAGGTTCTTCAGCTCCGCCCGCGCGTCGAACGCGTCCTCGTGCACGTACCGGATCAGCTGCCCGGCGGCCTCGCGGCCGTCCGCACGCTGGTCGGTCCCTTCGAAAGTGGCGATGACGTCCTCGGTGAAGTACCGGGTGAAGTCGGCGCGCTTGACGAGCGCGTCGAGGTAATCCTGCATCACCTGTCGCTCTGCGCTCATTGGCCTTTCCTTTCTCCGCGGTCCGGCCAGGCGCTTTGTCAGACTCCGGGAAGATTACCCCGCAGTAGCCAGGTAACTGTCTCCTGATCCCAGGCCGGACTGGTGACTGTATCGCTGGCGGCACCATTATGAAACGGCATCGGCATTCAGCACATCGGTAACTGGCAGGGATCTGATATTGCGCCGGATGTGCGTACTCATGCCGCCGACAGGGTCTTCCGGTGAATCGCTGGCCGGCGGCTATGGTCGATGGATGATTGACCTCGAGCGCGGCTGGCCGACGGAGCGACTCGACCTGGAGCCGCTGGCCGTGGCGCATGCGGCCGAGCTCGCGCCGCTGCTGGATGACGCCGCCCTGCATGAGTTCACCGGCGGCACGCCGCTGTCCAGCACCGCCCTGGCCGCCCGGTACGCGGGCCTGGCCACACGCCGCTCACCCGGCGGTGACCAGCTGTGGGGCAACTGGGTGATCCGCGTCCGCGCCACCGGCGCGGCAGCCGGGACCGTGCAGGCGACACTGCCGGCCGCCGGCCCGGCGGCCGGCCCGGCCGAAGTCGCCTGGGTAGTGGCCCGGGCCGCGCAGGGCCGGGGCTATGCCAGCGAAGCCGCCCACAGCCTCGTCACCGTGCTGCGGCAAGACGGATGGACGGTCACTGCTCATATCCATCCCCGCCACCATGCCTCCCAGCAAGTCGCCCGCGCCGCCGGGCTCGTGCCCACCCCCGCCATCCATGACGGCGAGACCCGCTGGGTCAGCCCTCTGCCCAGCATCACGCTGAGTGATACGGGAGGTTAAGGAGAACGCGCGCCTACTCGCCTGCGTGTCGGCATCGGTGTACCAGGATGCCCGCCGGACCGCCGGGAACCTGCGGGCTGGTCGAGCGCGTCCGGGCAGAACCGCAGCAGGATCGTCTTGATGATGGAGGTGTGGTCGAACAGCGTGTGTGACACGACGCCGGGCTCGGTCCACGGCGAGACGATCAGCGCCGGCACCCGCACACCGTAGCGGCCGAACATCCGCGGGTCGTCGTCCGGTGCCACTGGCGGCGGGACGTGATCGAAGAAGCCGCCATGCTCGTCGTAGAAGATGATCAGCAGCGTCTTTTCCCACTGCGGGCCGCAGGCCAGCGCGTGGTAGATAGCGAGCACGAACTCCTGGCCATCCCTGGCGTGCGGCTTCTTCACAGCCGAACTGCTCGATGGCACCAGGTCAAGTTCATGATCCGCGACCGCGGCTCAAACTACACGGCCGCATCGACGCCGTCCTCGCCCATGCCGGAATCCGGACCGTGCTGTGCAACGTCCGGACGCCCCAGATGAACGCGATCGCCGAACGCTGGATCGGCGGATGCCGCCGCGAGCTCCTAGACCGAACCCTCATCTGGAACCAGACTCACCTGCGCCAGATCCTGCGCAAGTACGAAACCCACCATAACGTCATCGCCGGGACGGCGATCATCTACTCGTGGGACGCGCGGGCAGCACGGCTGCGTTCCTGTCCAGGGACTGATCCCGCAGCCGGGTCCTGCCCGTACCAGGCCGTAATTTGGCCGGTTTAGCCGGCTGGTCAGGCATCGTCTCGGCGTTCTCGACAGGAATCCGGGTGCCCGCCAGCTTGACCTCCTGGACCGGGACGCTGACCTCGAGGACTCCCTTGTCGTACCGGGCGGTGACCTCCGAGGGTTCCACCCGATCGGGGAGCCTGACCGCGCGGGCGAGCGATCCGTAGCGGAACTCCGAGTGATGCGGCCCGGTGTCCTGCTGGCGGCGCTCGGCCCGGATGGTCAGGATCCGGCCGTCGATGGAGACCTCGATGTCTTTCTCCGGGTCCAGGCCGGGCAGTTCGGCCCGGATCACATAGCGGTCGTCCCGGATCGTTTCCTCGAGCCGGAACACCTGGCCCGTCAGGAAGGGCGGCGGTCCTGCCCACGGAGCCTCCAGCCAGTCGGCCAGCTCCGGGTACAGAGTGCGGAATCTCGCGGGCGCCTGAGGGCGCGGCAACCTAGCCATGATGTCCCTCCACTGCATGTACGACCATGCTGTCTGTTCTGATGCTATCTGTGCTGTCTGTTGTGGTGCTGGTTGTGCTGGTTGTGCTGTCTGTTGTGGTGCTGGTGCTGGTGCTGGTGCTGGTGCTGGTGCTGGTGCTGGTGCTGGTGCTGGTGCTGTCTGTTCTGGCCTGGCTGACGCGTCGGGCTGTCCAGATCGAGCCGGTGGTGCCGTCGTGTTCCGCGGTTCCGCTCCGGCCGGCGGCACGGACCTTGCCCGCTCCACCAGCCGGGCGGTCGGCCCGGACCCGTTGTGCCCGT
>Ga0335083_10007001_pt1 | contig 13960 bp, 12 predicted proteins | sample Lox_Sample_42_FD_206716 | JGI IMG/M metagenome (GOLD analysis project Ga0335083, IMG submission 206716) | Soil microbial communities from Loxahatchee National Wildlife Refuge, Florida, United States - Lox_Sample_4.2 | ecosystem: Environmental > Terrestrial > Soil > Wetlands | place: USA...
CAGGCCCACTTGGTCAACGCGGACTGATTCCCCGGACAAATTGTTGGAAATGATGATTTCGACCCACTTCGTCGATGGGTGGGGTTGCATGTAGTGGTCCAATTTTCGCGGGTCCGTTTTGTCGCGTTCCATGTCCGTCAGGGAATCCACCCGCATCAACTCGCGTCCCTCTTTGTCCAGGAAGCGAACAGTCAGGACCCAGCCGTTCGTGCGCTGTGACTGAATGGTCGCCGACAGGGTGAAAGCATTGCCGCCACCCGTTTCGATGCGTTGCGCCAGGGAACCCGCACCCGGGCCGATGGCGGCCGAAACTTCTCCGGGCGACGGGCCGTTCGTTTCCAGATAAACATCGCCGATTGTCTGCCAGGCCTTCAGGCCATCCTCAAACCTTCCGTTGACGACCAGGTTGGAATCCTGATCGGCTGCCGGCGCCGTGCAAAACGCGGCCAGCAAAAATGCCGCCGCCACCAACATGGATTTTTTCATGCAGTATAAGCGGTATATTTTTCCCACATTGTCTGTGTCTTACCGGCTCTTGGGCCCCCTTGTCAAAAATTTCCGCGCGGAGGCATCGGTCAGGCGAACGAGTTTCGGAGGCGGCGAGCCACTCCCTCCGCCCTCTTGCCACCGACACAACCTGACCCAAAGCTGTCCAGCTCTGCACGTGGACCCGTGTTCCTTAAGATTCCCGGTTAACCGCCACTTTCGCACCAGCCGGAATTCTCCCCCTTGAATCGCTCATCGGAGTTGCTAAAATCCGGCATCAAACCGCGTCAATCATTTTTGGGTTTTCAATCGGAAGCCGTGTGGATTTGTCTGGCTTGGGTCGTTCTCTGGTTTGCGATTTGCTTTCGATTGGGTTACCTGCCACTCCTGCAACCGGATGAAGGCCGGAACGCCGAGGTGGCGCGCGAAATGAAGGTATCGGGCGCATGGCTGGTTCCCACCTATGACGGCATCGCCTATCTCGACAAGCCGGCTTTCTATTTCAAGGCCGTCGCCATTTCCCTGGCCTGCTTCGGAGATTCCGAGACCGCCGCGCGCCTCCCGTCGGCTATGTTTGGCATCGGTCTGCTCGGTTTGACCTACCTGTTCTGCCGGCGGGAATATGGCGTTCGCTGTGCGGCCCTGGCCGCGATCGTCCTGGCGACCACGCCGCTCTTTTTGGTGAATGCGCGCACGGTAATTTTTGACATTGCGCTCTGTTTCTTCACCACCGCGGCGATTTTTGCCGGTTTCCGGGCCGAGGAGGCGGAAGGAAGAACGCGCCGCGTCTGGTACCTGGTTGGCGCGGCGGCCGCCGGTTTCGCCACCCTGGTGAAAGGACCGGTCGGCTTCCTGGTCCCGGGCCTTGTGCTGCTGGTCTTTCACCGGGTGCTGGGACGACGCGGGGTCGGGAAGCGTTTTTTTGCGCCGTTGAACCTGCTGGTTTTTTTTGGCGTGGTTTTGGCGTGGTTCGTTCCCCTGTCGCTGGCACATCCGGATTTCCCCCGCTATGGGATCATCGAGGAGTCCTTTCACCGGTTCACGACGACGGGATTTCACCGGTCAAAGCCGTTCTATTTTTATGGAATTATCGTGCTGGGATTGTTTTTGCCTTGGAGCTTCCTGTTGCCGGAAGCCGTCGTCGCCGCGTGGAAATCACGTCGCAACCGGCTGCGCGCCGACCTCCTTTGTATCGTCTGGGCGCTGGTGGTGGTGATTTTCTTCTCCCTCTCCGGGTCGAAACTGCCGGGATACATCCTGAGCGCCACGGTCGCCTCGGGGGTTTTGGTGGCGCGGCTTTTTGACCGGGCGTGGGAGCAGCCCGAAGGAAAACCGGCGCGAATTGTGCGGCATGCCGCAACCGCCTTTCTGGGTGTGTGTGTGATAGCGGCGATTGCGGCGGTTTTTCTGTCTACCCGTACCCGGATGCTGGCCCGGCCGTTGGGCATTTCCGTGGCCGATACTGCCCGGTTCAAATTGTACCTGACCGGTGCCGTGGTTCTGCTGGTCGCGTACGCTGTCTTCGCGGGGCTGACGGTTTGGAAGCGGAACGCCAGGTTTGGTTTTGTTTGTTTCGCCTCGTTCCCGTTGTTGTTGATGGGTCTCAATTTTGGCATGATTAATGTGGTTTTCAGCGCCAAATCTGCGCGGACCCTGGCGCAGCAGATCCCGGCCCTGTCGCCGGAGACCCAGTTGGCGTGTCTGGAATGTTTCCCCAACGGGCTGGCGTTTTATCTAGGCCGCACCGCCGCCTTGATTACGAATGACGGCGACGAATTGACCAGCAATTACATCCTGTTCGAATTGAAGTCCGGGCAAACCTGGCCGTCTAATCTCGTCGCGGTTTCTGATTTCAACCGCTGGCTGGCCACGAGGGAGCATCCGGTGTATCTCGTGGTCCGGCAACAGGATTGTTCGCGGCTGGAAGCGATTGCCGCTGCCCGAAAAACAACCATCCGGCAATTGACGCCGCAGTATGTCGGCGCGCTTTTGCCACCCTCTTAAATGTGCGGAATTTGCGGCGTCGTCAGCGTATCCGGATTACGACAACCGGAGTCCGTACGGCTCCGGGCCAACGCCATGCTGCAGGCGCTTTCGCATCGCGGGCCGGACGATTCGGGCATCGCCGCTTCAGACCATGCGGTGTTGGGGGCGACGCGTCTGGCGATCCGTGGCCTTCAGGACGGCAGCCAGCCTCTGTTGGACGAGGAAAGCGGCGTCGTGGCGGTCTGCAACGGCGAGATTGACAATCACCATGCCTTGCGCGACTGGCTGGCCGGACATGGCCGGCCGGTGCGGCAGGCCACCGATGTCGCGGTCATCCCCGGCTTGTATCTCGAGTTCGGCGACGCTTTCGTCAGCCGGCTGGCCGGCGCTTTTGCCATCGCATTGTGGGACCCGCGGAAGCAACTGTTGCTGCTGGCGCGCGACCGGGCGGGTGAACGGCCGCTTTTTTTCACCCGGACGGATGGGGAAACAGTTTTTGCCACGGAAATCGCCGGCATCGTCTCCGGCGGGAAATGTTCGGCGCCATTGGACCAGGGGGCCTTGCAGCGATACTCGCGGTTCGGTTATTTTGCTTCACCCGACACGCCGTTCGCCCATATCCAGAAAGTCCCGCCGGGCGGGGTGGTCCAGATCGATGCCCGCGGCGTCCGGCATTCAAGATATTGGCGCTGGAACAATGTGGAGTCGCCCAAGAAAAAAACTTCCCTGGACGAATTCGACACGGTGTTCCGCGAAGCGGTGCGGCGACAAAGCAACGTGGACGTGGACTTCGCGGTTTTCCTGAGTGGCGGGGTTGATTCCTCGCTGGTTTCGGCGGTCACCCGTTCGGTGCATCCTGAAAGGCCGTTGAAAGCTTACACCTTGCGCTTTGAGGAAGAATCTTTCGACGAAGGCGAGTTCGCCGGGGAGGTGGCGCGGTTGCTGAAAATGGAACCGGTGCCCGTCTGGGTCCGCCCGGGAGACTTCCGCAGCGAGTTGTCGTCGCTGATCCGGAAGGTTGGGGAACCGCTGGCCGATCCGGCCTGGCTGCCCACGGCGCTATTGGCCAAACGGGCGGCCGAGGAGGTGCGTTTGGCGCTCGTGGGTGAGGGAGCGGATGAACTTTTCGGCGGATATCCCACGTATCTGGGAGCGAATTTCGCGGAGCGCTATCAACGGCTTCCCGCCTGGGCCCGCAAAGCTTTTCGCCGTTTCATCGAGTCGCGTCCGCCGGACGAAAAAAAAGTCAGTGTTCTTTACCTGCTCAAACGCTTTGTTCGGGGGGCGGAAATGGAGGGTATGGCCCGGCATCAGCTCTGGACCTCCAATATCACTCCGGAAATCCTAGCCCGACTCGGGGTGCCGCCGTCGTTGCCCCGGGGCAATGATCCGGGCGAGGGTGCGTTGCTTGACCGGGTGCAGCGCTGGGACTTTGAAGGTTCATTGGCCGAAGGACTGCTCACCAAGGCGGACCGGGCCAGCATGAGTTCCGCGTTGGAGTTGCGCGCGCCTTTCCTGGATGAGGCGGTCATGACCTTTGCGGCGACGCTGCCGGTGGCGGAACGGGTGCGCCGGTTTACCACCAAGGTTTTTCTGAAACGCTACGCGTTGCGCTATCTGCCCAAAACCATCGTGCACCGACGCAAACGTGGTTTGTCCGTGCCCCTCAGCCGCTGGCTGCGCGGCCCGTTGCGGGATTGGGCCGAGGCTGCGCTGAACAATCAACAACTGGGCTGCGTCGGCATCCGCAACGCCGCGGCTCTGGAACTGTTGTCCGAGCATTGCCGGCGGGAAGCCGATCACGGCCGCACCATCTGGACATTGATCACGTTGAGTGAATGGCTGGACTGGTCCGCCCGGGAAAGCGCCGTTACCGCCGTGAGGGGTTAAGAATGCCACCGACTCACGCAACCGGAGTTGCGGCCCCCGGTTATGGCACAAAGTAGGCGTTGGCCTCGATGCGGAAGTGATGATCCACGCTGGAATAGTCGATGGTCGGCTCCCATCTTTGAATCACCAGCGCGTTTGCCCCAATGGCGGCGGCTTCCTTCTTCAAATCGGCTTGCGCGGCGTTCGCTTCCTCCTTCGATGAGCAGCAGCTCTCAGCGTAAAGGCCGGCCAGCAGGACCGCGTTGGTCGGCGCTGACAACATCAGTTGAACCTCGCCGACCGGAATCGCCGGGCGCGGCTCCGTCACTTTCACGGACACGGTTTTGACGCTGGCACACCCGGAAAGCATTGCGAGCGCGATCAGGTAGATGACTTTTTTCATCGGCAACAGGTTTAACTCTGCTGTCTTTTCGTGCAAGCTTAAAAATTGGCGCGCGGCGGGTCCCCCCCGGAACCTGGCGCGATGGCATTACGATTACGGGGAGGCGCCCAACCCGTCTTTTAAGCCCAGAATCTCCGCACGCAGCCGCTGCGCCAATTCCTTGCGGTCGCCGTTGCGTTCCGGAAATTGCCCGAACCGGACGGTCACCTGAATCTGACGTTTGCTCAACAAATTCAACATATGCGGAAAAAATGTGTGGTTGCCCCAGTAGCAAACTTCCTCGCCCGCGTCGCCGTCGTCAATTTCGTAATGTATCCAGTCGATGGCCAGCGGCCACCCCAGGTCGGTGGCCGGTTCCAGCAGGGATGATTTGAACGGCAGGAGCGTCTGCCCGTTCGAGCTGGTTCCTTCCGGAAACAAAACCACCAGCGCGCCCTGGTTGAGCGCTCCCGTGATTTCTTCGTTTACCCGGCCGACCTGAAATCGCCGGGCGCGATCAACGAACACCGTTCCGCCCAGGACGGCAAACTGGCCGAAGACCGGCCAGAATTTGACGTCGTGCTTGGAAACAAATACTGCGGGCGTAAGGGACGAGAGCACCAGAATGTCGAGATAGCTGAGGTGGTTGCTGATGAGCAATCCCCCCACCGGCACGGGGCCGGTTGCTTGTGTTTTGATCCGAAAAAAACGCAACGTGCGTCCGGAGGCGCGGTGCAGCCACGCGGCACGGGCGGCCAATTTGGCGTCCGGCCGGCGAAACGCGCAACGGAACAAATAATCCAGCAGGGAAATGGTGATCGCCACGGCCAGTCGGGCCAGTCGGGTAATGACGCGGAGCGGATGGCGGCGCAATCCATTCACGGGCGGATTTCAAACACAATGGCGGCAGCGGTCAACTGATAAAACGTTTGCCAATCGTGGATTGTTTGCGTTCGCCGGCCTGTTTGGGGCGGTGCGCGGAAATAAACTTCTCCGCGTATTTACCCAGCAAATCCGCCTCCAGATTCACCGCGTCGCCGACTTTCCGTTCGCGCAACGCCGTGACTTTAAACGTGTGGGGAATGATCCAGATGCGGAAACTTTGTTTCTGAACTGCCGCCACCGTCAGGCTGATGCCGTCCACGGCCATCGAACCTTTGTGAACGACATAACGCATCACCGCCGCCGGCGCGGCGATATCCAGCACGTGGTCCTGACCGGCCCGTTCCCAGCGGACGATTTTTCCCAGGCCATCAATGTGGCCGGTGACGAAGTGCCCGCCCAACTCGCCGTCGGCGCGCAGGGGCCGCTCCAGGTTCACGAGCGAACCCGGCCGGGCAAATTGGAGATTGGTAAGCCGCCACGTTTCCCGGAGCAAATCGAATTGGACGAGTTTGGATTTGCCGCGCGCAGAGACTTTGACGGCTGTCAAACAACAGCCGTTCACCGCCAGGCTGCCGCTGACTTTCAAGCCGCGACCCGCCACGTTGGCGCGCACAGTCAGTTCGATGGAATTCGCCGCAGGCCTGATGCGCTCAACGGTTCCCGCTTCTTCGACAATACCGGTAAACATTCGGGAAAACTTAGAGCCGCCGCGAGATGCTGTCGAGCCGCCTTTGTTCGGCAGCGGCGTCCCGGAAGAGCGCCGCAAACTTGATCCAAAATGGCGGCACTCTGCCGAGGTGCCGCTACGGAATGACCCGCGCCGTCAGCAGCAAGTCCGGGCCAAGCCGCTTCCATCGGACGTCGCGTAGTTGCAGGGCCTCCGTGAGACTCCCGGCGCCGGCACCCGCCACAGCTTTGAGTGAATCGCGTCCGCCCAGAATCTTCGGCGCATAGAAAAATGCCGTGCGTTGAGCCAATCCGCCAAGCAGGAACGATGCATTTACCTCGCCGCCACCTTCCACCAGCAGGTGGGTGACATTTTCCGCGCCCAGTTTTTTGAGCAGCCAGCGTAAATTGATTTGCTGGTGGGGCGGGGCTGCCGACGAGCCGGCTCGCGAGGACGCTCGCCCCAGCGCAATCGTCGGTGCGGCGATGACCTTCACGCGTTTGGCCAGCGCCGCCACGCGGTTTTTAGGCGCCTGCTTGCTCACGACAATGGTCGTCAGGGCGGCGAATTTATCCCTGACCACTTTGGCCTGCAATGGTGTCCTGGCCAGCGAATCCAGAATAATTCTCCGAATCGGCCTCCCCCTCTGCCCTCTGTCCTCCGGCCTCTGCCTTCGCGCGGTTAGCGCCGGATCATCCGCCAGAATCGTGTTGATTCCGACCAGAATCGCATCGCTGTCTTGCCGCAGTTTCATTCCGAAAATGCGCGCCTTTTCGCCGGTAATCCATTTTGATTCGCCGTTGGCCGTCGCGATTTTGCCATCGAGCGTCATCGCGGCCTTAACTGTAACCAAGGGTGTGCGATGAACTATCCAATGGTTGAACGCTTCGTTCAGTTGCGCGCATTCGCCGGCCAGGTTTTGGTGGGGCGAGCGTCCTCGCGAGCCGGTCTTTGCCGGCAGCGGCTTCGGCTCGTCAGCAGCCTCGCCCCACCGCGTTACGGTGATGCCGGCCCGCCGGAGAATTTTAAAAACCCGGCCGGAATGCTTTGGATTCGGGTCCGTTGTGCCGATGAGCACCCGTTTGATGCCGGCGGCGATGATGGCGTCCGTGCAGGGCGGCGTGCGTCCGTGCGTGCTGCATGGTTCAAGCGTCACGTAAAGGGTCGCGCCCCCGGGATTATGTCTGTGCTTTTGCGCATCTTGAAGCGCCTCGATTTCTGCATGCGGCAGGCCCGCGCGCCGATGCCAGCCACGCCCGATGATCTTTCCGCCCTTTACCAACACCGCGCCCACCATTGGATTGGGCGACGTCAGGCCGAACCCGCGTCGGGCGAGGCGTAGCGCAACACGCAGGAAATGGGCATCGGACATCGCGCGCATCGTAGCGGCTTTCGGCAGAAAGCCGCCATCCGAAAAACGGGGGAAGTGCGGCGCCCTACCGGGACGCCGCTGCGCAACTGGCGGACTCACTTGACCGTGATCTTATAAACCACGGCGAAATCGTTCGGCTCGTGTTTTGGTTGGGAAATAACCAGCGCGTCGGCGGTCTGTTGCCATTTGATTTTTTCACGGCTGCCCAGCAGTTCGATTTTGTGAATTTTTCCATCGAGCAGTTTGGCTGATTTGCCGAGCGAAGGGATTCGCACGCCATTGCTCGGCCAGCCCAGTTCGATGGCGTAAAGCGTGTTGCCTTTCACCGTAAACCGGAAGTCCTCCGCCGTGAACGGTTTGCCCTTGCCTTCATTGAAACCCTGCGCTCTTAACTTCGCGCCCGCCGACGCCGGGCCTTCACCAAAAATCTTCCACGGGTGCGTGTCGAAGATGCATTCCCGGTTCACGTCCATCCAATCGGCGATGCCTTCGACGATTTGCCATTCCTCATCGTCAATGGTTCCGTCACCGCGCACGGGAACGCTGAGCAACAGATTGCCGTTCTTGCTCACGACATCCGCCAGGGTCTGGATGACGGTCCGGGTGGTCTTGTAACCGTGCCGTTCGTAGATTTTCCGGTCATAATGCCAGTTGCCCAGGCAGGTGTCCGTCTGCCAGGGCAGCGGCTCGATTTCGTTCGCCTCCCCGCGCTCGATGTCCCAGACCATGCACTGGCGCTGGTCGGGGGTCAGGACCTTCCCGAACAACACACCGTCATCATTGGTCCCGTGCCACTGATTGTTGAGGTTGTAGAAATTCGCAGCCAGCTTCAGGCCCGCGTCGCTGATCGGCCACAACGGCAGCGCCGTGTCGTCGAAGTAAATCAGGTCGGGATGATACTTTTGGATAAGGTCCATGGTGCGGTTGTAATACTTGTCGCAATAAGCCTCATCCGGGATGCTCGCGCCGTTATTCCAGTCCCAGCGGTTGAACAGCGATTCGAATCTTTGATACCCCGGGCTGGGCGTGTGGTTTTGCGCATATAAATCCTGCGGGTCCAGGCCGTCCCACCATTTCCCCTGGCCGTCGGCCTTGGTGAGTTTGCCGTCGAAATCCTGCGCCGGTTCATACCAGGTCCAGGCGTGCGACGCATGGACACTCACGCCGAAATACAGGCCGAATTTGCGCGCCGCCTTGGCCCAGCCGCCGATGATATCCTTGTGCGGCCCGACGTTCACGGAATTCCACGGCTGATACTTGGAATCCCAGTTGTCAAAATTGTCGTGGTGATTCGCCAGAGCCATGAAGTATTGCGCCCCGGCGCGCTTGTAGAGTGCCAGCAGTTTGTCCGGGTCCCAATTCTCGGCCTTCCATTCATGGATGACGTCCTTGAATCCAAAATCCTTCGGCGAACCGTAATGCTGGAGATGAAACCGGTATTGCGGGGTGTTGGTAAAATACATCAGCCGCGCGTACCAGTCGCCATCCTCGGGCTCGCATTGCGGCCCCCAGTGTGCCCAGATGCCGAACTTCGCATCGCGGAACCATTCCGGACATTGGTATTGCTTCAGCGAATCCCAGGTCGGCGCAAATTTGCCGGGCACCATCGGTTCGTCGGCGGTGCTGACGACACGGAAGACGGCGTTCGTGCCCTCCGCGTAAGCCGGTCCGGTGAACGTAATCAAAACCGTAACGATGATCGCGGTGAGCGCTGATATGGGATTCGTGTTCATGGCAGAACAATCTGCGGACTTGGCTGGCGTTCGTCGAGGAAATCACGCTCCGGCTGTAGCGGCTTTCGGCAGAAGGCCACCATCTGAAAATTGGAGAAATGCGGCGCTCTGCCGAGACGCCGCTATTCCTCAAACAACGCCTGCGCAAACTGTTTGGCGTCGAAGGGCTGCAAATCGTCCGCCTGCTCGCCGAGGCCAATGAACTTAACGGGCAGGCCGAGTTCCTTCTGGATGGCCACGACCATGCCACCTTTGCTCGTGCCGTCGAGCTTGGTCACCACCAGGCCGGTGAGCGGCACGGCCTTGTTGAATTCGCGCGCCTGGTTCAACGCATTCATGCCGGTGGTCGCGTCGAGCACCAGCAGGACTTCGTGCGGTGCGCCGGGCAGTTGCTTGCCGATGACGCGATGCAGCTTTTGCAATTCCTGCATCAGGTTGTGTTTGGTGTGCAAACGGCCAGCCGTGTCAATGAAAAGGTAATCCGTCTTGCGCGATTGGGCGGCGGTGACGGCATCATGCGCCACGGACGCCGCGTCCGCGCCGTAGGCGCCAGCGATGACTTCCACCTTCAGCGTTTGTCCCCATAATTTGATTTGTTCGATGGCGGCGGCGCGGAAGGTGTCGCACGCGGCCAGCAACGCGGTCTTTTTTTGCGATTGAACCAGATGCGCCAGCTTCGCGGACGTGGTCGTCTTGCCGGTGCCATTCACGCCGACGATGGAAACCACGGTCGGCCCGTGCGGTGTTTTGATCAAATCGGGTTTGTTCGAGCCAAGACTCTTTACCACTTCCTGTTGTGCGATGGCGAACACATCCAGTCCCGCGCTACCCTGCGATTCGTAGGCCTTTTTTACCGCATCCACAATTTGCGCGGTGATGACCAGGCCGAGGTCGGCGGCGATCAGCGCGGCTTCCAGTTCCTCGAGCGTATCGGCATCGAGTTTGGGCGAGCGGGTGACGATGCGTTTGATTTCATGCGCCAGCTTGTTGTGCGTCTTTTGCAGGCCGGCCCGGAACTTGGCGAAGAGGTTCATTTGTCGAGAGTCGAGAGACGAGCGTCAGGAGCCGGAGTTGCAGCCGTTCCGGCCTTCGACTTTCGACTTTCGGCCCTGGACTTGAGCTTTTGGACGTGTTCGTAGGGCAGTTTGACGGTGCCGATCAGCGGTTTGCCCTTGCTGAAACCATGACAATCGGAGCCGCCCGTGATGAGCAGATGATATTTGTCGGCCATTTCCAGATAACGCTCGGAGGTGATGGTCGAGTGTTTCGTGTGAAAACATTCGATGCCATCCAGGCCCGCCTCGACCAAAACCGGGATCACGTCATCGGTCCGGTTCAATCCCGGATGCGCCATGACGGCGAGTCCGCCGGCCAGATGCACGAGTTCGATGGCTTCGAGCGCGGACATTTTGGCCTTGGGCACCCAGGCGGGCCGGTTCTTTTTCAGGAAACGCTCGAAGGCTTCGTCCAGGCTGCCCACCAGCCCGGCCTTCACCAGCGCCCGGGCGACGTGCGGCCGGCCGGGCGATTTGCAATTGGCCAGGGCGAAGACCGATTCGACTTTCAGAGGCACATTCAAACCATTCAGCCGGGCGACCATTTCATGGATGCGGCTCTGCCGCACGGCCTGAAATTTGGCGATGTCGGAAAGCAACTTCTGGTTCTCCGTGTCCAGGCAATAGCCGAGCAGATGAATTTCGGTGTCGTTGTGCTCGGCGGTGAGTTCGGTCCCGGGGATGAAATCAATCCCTGCCGCCTCACACGCCGCGACCATGCGCGTACAACCCTCCACCGAATCGTGGTCCGTCAGGGCCAGCGCGGCGAAACCGAGCCGGTGGCCGTGACCGACCAGTTCCTCCGGCGAAAACGTTCCGTCGGAGAAATAAGTGTGCAGATGGAGATCCGCGAATTTCATTCCACGATTCGGGCCGGCCTCATCAATTCACCTTTGATCTTGTCCAAAATCCCGTTGACGAACTTGCCGCTGTCCTGGGTGGAGAATTTTTTCGCGACGTCCACCGCCTCGTTGATGCTGACGACGGGCGGAATGTCGTCGCGGTAAAGCATCTCGTAGATGGCCAGCCGCATAATGTTGCGATCCACGGTCGCGATGCGGTGGAATTCCCAGTTTTTGGCGTGGCTTTTGATCCGCTCGTCGATCGCGTCGCGGTGTTCGAGCACGCCGCGGATGAGCGGGTCGGCGAACAGGCGCGTCTCGGCCTCCTCGACAGTCGGCGGCGGCAATTCATGGGGCTGGCCCCAGGTCGCCGGGCCTTTTTCCTCGGCGATGGCCGCGGCCCGCTGCGTCTGCCAGAATTCCTCCAGCGCCCGGCCCAAATCCTCGGGCGGATTCAGGTCGTGCTGAAACAAAAACTGAACGGCGCGTTCGCGCGCTTCACGGCGTTTGCCCATACATCAGATCCTAAGGTTTAAAGCCCAAAGTCTAAAGCTCAAATTCAAACAAACGCCGGAATGCATCTGTCTCCGGCGCCGCCCGGGCACGGTGGAACAGACCGGGCGCCCCCTGAGTTTGCCATAGCTGCGGCTGGGACAGCCGCGCTCCGAAAAACGAATGCGGCTGGTGGCTTTGGACATGAACCCGACCGATTGTCGGGGTGGACTTTGGGTTTTGGACTTATTAAATTTTGCCCATGAGCAAGGTGACAAAACTGCTGCATACGCGCTACCGTGTGAATGATCTGGAACGCACGGTGAAATTCTACCGCGAAATCCTCGGCCTCCAGGAAATCAAGCGGCATAAATCGCCGCGCGGCTCGGAACTGGTTTTTCTCAAGGCGCCGGAAAGCGACGAGGAGATCGAAATCTGCCATTTCCCCGGCAGCAGTTCCGTACAGGTCCAGCCCGATCTCACGCATCTGGCGTTCGAGGTGGACAGCCTCGACGAATTTGCAGAACACCTGGCCAAACACGGTTTGAAATATTCCGACGGCCCGACAACCAGTTCGAGCGGCACGACCTTCGCCTTCATTGACGCGCCCGAAGGCTATGAAATCGAGCTGATTCAAAAAGGCAGAGGACGGCGCTGAAAACTCGCAACTCGGAATTCGCAATTCAAAATTCTCATGAGCGTATTAATCGTCGGTTCCACCGCGCTGGATTCCATCAAAACCCCCAGGGCCGAAAACCCCCGCCTGCTGGGTGGCTCGGCCAGCCACGCCGCCGTCGCCGCCAGCTTTTTCAGTCCGGTGAAACTGGTGGGCGTCGTCGGCGAGGATTTTCCGAAGAAATACCTCGAGCTTTATCGCCGGCACAAAATTGACCTCGCGGGCCTCCAGGTTTTGCCCGGCAAAACGTTTCATTGGTCGGGCGAATACGAAGAGAACATGAACAACCGGCGCACGCTGCTGACCGAGCTGGGTGTGTTTGAGACTTTCACGCCCACATTGCCGGAATCGCACCGGGATGCCCGATTCGTCCTGCTGGCGAACATCGCGCCAGCCCTCCAGCACCACGTGCTCGACCAGATGCGACGTCCGAAATTCGTCGTGGCCGACACGATGGACCTGTGGCTGAACATCGCACTGCCGGATTTGCTGAAGCTCCTCAAGCGCCTGGACGGCTTTGTGCTCAACGACAGCGAGGCTCACCAGTTGACCAAGGAGGACAATGTCTTCAACGCGTTGAAGAAAATCCACAGGCTGGGGCCGAAATACGTCATTATCAAAAAAGGCTCGCATGGTTCGATTCTGTCCGGACCGCGCGGCTATTTCATCTGCCCGGCGTATCCGCTGTCCAGGGTCGTGGATCCGACCGGCGCGGGCGACTCGTTTGTGGGCGGCATGATGGGCTGGCTCGCGACGGCGCGCGGTTCGGTGGACGATAATTTCCGCCGCGCGATGATTCACGGCAGCGTCGTGGCGTCGTTCTGCTGCGAGGGCTTTGGCCTGACGCAGACCACCAAAACCAAACGCGCCCACATTGACCGCCGCGTGAAGGAATTGGAAAAGCTGACGAGGTTTTAACCGGCGAATTGGCCGACTGCTGATGAATACATCATCGCCAATCCGGGTGGGCGCCGTGCTTTTCGAAGGGTTTGAACTGCTCGATTTCTATGGACCGCTCGAAATGTTCGGTCTTTTGGAGGGCGAAGCCGGGATTACCGTGGTGGCGGAGAAAGCCGGCGCGGTGAAAAGTGCTGCCGGCCCGAGCGGCCTGGCCGACGCGACGATGTCGGCTTCCGGCGGATTTGACGTGCTGCTTATTCCAGGCGGAATGGGGACCCGCAAGAAAATGACCGATGCACAATTCCTTGCCGAATTGAAGCGATTGGCCGAGGCATCACGAATTGTGACCACTGTGTGCACAGGGAGCTTATTGCTGGCCAAGACCGGTTTGCTGGATGGGTGCAAGGCCACAACGAACAAACGGGTGTTTCAACTTGTGAAAACCAATGCGCCGAGGGTGAACTGGATTGCGAAAGCGCGCTGGCTGGAGGATGGCAAGTATTTCACGTCGTCGGGCGTCAGTGCAGGAATGGACATGGCACTGGCTGTGATCGCCAGACTGTGCGGTCGGGAAAAGAGTTTGGAGATTGCCAGCCGCGCGGAGTATGACTGGCA
>Ga0335083_10007002_pt1 | contig 13959 bp, 13 predicted proteins | sample Lox_Sample_42_FD_206716 | JGI IMG/M metagenome (GOLD analysis project Ga0335083, IMG submission 206716) | Soil microbial communities from Loxahatchee National Wildlife Refuge, Florida, United States - Lox_Sample_4.2 | ecosystem: Environmental > Terrestrial > Soil > Wetlands | place: USA...
GATCGCGGTGTTCTTCGTGACGTCGGCCGATTCAGGTGCCTACGTCATCGACACCATCGCCACGCGAGGCGCGGCGAATTCGCCGGTTTGGCAACGCTTGTTCTGGGCAGCGCTGCTCGGCGTCACAGCAGCGCTGTTGATTGTGGCGGGAGGGCTGAAGGCGCTCCAGGCGGTAACGCTGATCACGGCGCTGCCAGTCACTTGCATCATGCTGGCGCTTTGCTATGGACTATGGCGTGGACTGAAGGCGGACCGGGTGCATTCCTCGCAAACCATGGCGCCCGCCACCAGTTTCTGGACCGGGCAGCACTGGCGCCTGCGGCTGTCGCGCATCCTCAAACAGCACACCGAGGCCGATGCGCGCCAGTTCATCGAGCACACGGTGACGCCAGCGCTTGAACAGGTCGCCGCCGAAATCAGGCAAGGCAACGTCCAGGCGAAGATGCAGCGCAGCCTCGATGTGGCGCAACTTTCCTTGCCTGCCATGGGCCAGCGTGATTTCGTCTATGGTGCACGCGTGGTCAAGAAGGCCGCGCCCGCCTTCATGCCGCGAGGTGCCGCCAACGCAAGCGAACATCCCGATGCCTATGAGGTAACGACCTTCTTCGCCGATGGTCGCGAAGGCTATGTCATCAGCTACCTGCTAGCCGACGAAATCATTGCCGACGTCCTTCGCCAATACGAACGCTATGTGCTTCTCGCAACCGATCGCCGGACGGAACTTCTCAACAAGGCGCCGGGACATCCCGGTTTCGACGACGAGTAGACACCATGGGCGCACGCCTCGCATGGCGCGCACTGCAGGGGCGCATCAGCCACCCGACGCCTGGAAGACGATCATGATCTGTCGTATCTGGCATGGACGAACGGCAAAACGCAAAGCCGACGCGTATGCCCTCTTCCTTGAACAGCGCGCGATACCGGACTATCGCGCCATCGAGGGCGATCTTCGTGTGGAGATACTTCGTCGCGATGAAGGCGATACCAGCCATTTCCTGACGGTGACGCATTGGGTTTCCGAGGACGCCGTGCGCCGGTTTGCCGGAGCGAACCTGCTCCGGGCCAAGTACTACCCGGAGGATGAACTTTTCCTGCTCGAGTTCGAACCGCAAGTGCAGCACTTTGCTATTGTCGCGACAGAGGCGACGCCGGCATAACGGGTGCACGCACGCATGCGAATCGGCCACAGGCCCCGTGCTCGCCTTCGCCACGAAATCGACAAGTGCTTCCAACGGTGGTGCCTGGACAAGGGCGAGCGCAGGTAGGCGTTGCCGTCGACCGGAAAGCGGATGGCGGGTGCACGGGGCGGCCATGGCCCTCACACGTAACTGGACGCACCCACGACGGCCAAGCCGCGCCGGATGTACGGAAAATGCATCACCGGGGGAAGATCTCCCAAGCCGTGCCGGCGCACCAGCGCCTGCACAAGACCTTGCATGTCGCCACCCACGCTGGACGCAACGCGGTTCACCAAGGTGTTGAGTGTGCGAAGGTCCCACGCATCCAGATCGTCAGCGGGTTTCTGATGAAGGCGAACGGCCAGTGTCTCGATGTCCGATCCGGTGCGTGGCGTCATCCATTTCATGAGCAGGGTGAGCACGTGATTCGCCTCGCGATTGAGTGGCGACAGGCGCCCCAGCGGCGCTTCGTCGTGGTTGCCCAGCAGACGGTGCTTGTCGACGGCCAGCAGGTTCAGGGGATCGCAGAATGGAGCAGGCACGATGGTCGCGCCGGCAAGCGCCATCAGCCCCTGCAGGCAATCGATACCAGTGAAACAGGCGTCCACGACGCCCCCGGGCGCGTGCGGAATCGCGCGAAAGCGGTGGAACGGATGACCCGGAGGCAACGCCGCACCACAACAGCAGATGACCTGGCCAGCCTCAGGGACCACGCTATGGCCGACCGCGACCAACGCGTAGTCGCTCAGCATCCGGTGTCGTGCGTTGTCGCTGCATTCGATGCGAAGAGACAGGGGCCACCTCCGCGGTGATGACGGCGGCCTCCGGCCAGCCATTTGGAGCGCAGGCCACCTGCCCTTCATGGCCATGGCTGGCAGGGAGAGAAACCTATCGCGTGTGATGAACCGACGCCGTGGAAATCGGTGAAGTACGGCCATGTTGCGCGAATCGGACGCGCTGATCTTTGGGACTATTCCGAATTTTTCGCCGGCCACCAGGAAACCGGACGACGGCGGCGGGCGAGCCGTGGCGTCAGATCACGCTGGTCTTGCCACCATCCATGGGGATCACCGCGCCGGTGACATAACTGGCCAGCGGCGAGGCCAGGAATACGGCCACATGAGCGATCTCTTCCGGTTCCGCCATGCGCCCCATGGGGATCTCCGCCAACTGTTCCGCAAGCAGTTCGTCGGCAGGCCGCCCCGTGGCACGGGATGCCGCGCCAAGGCCTTCCTGCACGCGCCCGGTGCGCGTGATGCCGGGGTTGATCGCATTCACGCGCACGCCTTTGGCCGCATAGGCGGAGGCATAGCCCACCGTGGCCAGCATCAACGCCGCATTGGCGGCGCCACCGCCGATATGCAGCGGACTGGCCTGGCGTCCGCCCTGCCCGATCACGTTGACGATGCTGCCGCGGCCACGCGCTGCCATGCGCCGGATCACCGGGTCGATGATGTGCATGTAGGTGAAGTACTTCGCCTGCATCGCCGCATGCATGGCATCCGCATGAAGGTCGGCGACGGGCGTGCGTTTTGCGGCGCCGGCGCAATTGACCAGTGCATCGATCGGGCCGAATTCATTCTCGATGTACTCGGCCACCATCTGCGCTTCGACGCTGTCGCTGAGGTCGGCCGCGGCGACGTCGATATGCAGGCCCTCGCCCTGCAGTTCGTGCTGCGCCGCATGCAGGTGAACGATGCCCCGCGAGACGCCCACCACCTTGGCCCCCTCGCGCGCGAACGCGGCCGCGCAGGCCAGGCCGATGCCCTTGCTTGCACCGGTGATCACTACGACACGCCCTGTCAGGCCGACATCCATGGACCGCTTCCTTCTAGGCAACGAGGACATTGAAGCACGGTCGACACCCGCAGCACGTGAGGTGATGCCTGTCATCCGGGATAGCTGATGACCGCTTCTGCCATGCGCGTGCCTTAAAGCCGAGGCTATGCGACACGGGAAGGGCCCGGGCCGGCCCTGACACTCGTTCAGCTTTATAGGCCATCAGTCATATTGCGAATTTTCATCCCGGCTATTGACGCCTCTGGATATGGTGTTATAGTTCACTACAACACCGGTCCACGAGGTCACTAAAGGAGACCCGCCATGAAAGCGAATAACCTGCTAGCACTGACCGCCGCTGCCCTGTTCACCACGGTAGGCCTGGCCGCCATCAACTCCAACGTTCACAGTCTCCCGGTTTCCGAGATCAACGGCGTCAAGGTCATCGACCTGGCTCCGGTGAATGTCCACCCGACGGCTGAAGACATGCGCGCAGCCGTTCTGTCCGACGCCGGCGTGGCCGCCCTGACGGCTTCCCCGCTGCTCCGTCCGGAAGCCATCGCCGCCCGCGGCGCGCTCGGGGCTCAGTTGGCCATGCCCTACTATTCGTTTGGCACGCAGTTCGGTCGCATCAGCAGCAGCAAGGAATAACCGTATGACCATCACCTGGAACGACAGCGTCCCGATTTATCGCCAGCTCCGCGAACGCGTGGTTGCGATGATTCTGGACGGCGCCTTGAACGAGGGCGACCCGCTGCCGTCAGTGCGCCAGGTGGCCGCGGATTTTCAGATCAATCCGCTGACCGTCTCCAAGGCGTACCAGGAACTGGTCGACGATCAACTGGTGGAAAAAAGGAGGGGATTGGGCATGTTCGTGATCGATGGAGCCAGGGAGGCGTTGCTCAAGTCAGAACGCGAGCGCTTCCTTCGCGAAGAATGGCCAGCGCTTTACGCCCGGCTGCAACGCCTTGGGCTGGATCTTAAAACCCTGGTGCGCGAAACCGCCGACAATGCGTCGGCCAACGGGGAGAACCAGCCATGAACGCGGTCGTGACTGCCAGCGGATTGAACAAGCGCTACAAGAACACCGTCGCGCTGGATCATGTGAACTTCCGCATCGAGTCCGGCCGCATCGTGGGCCTGATCGGGCCCAACGGCGCCGGCAAGACCACCGCACTGAAGGCCATCCTGGGCCTCACCGATTTCCAGGGCGAGCTGAACGTGCTGGGCCTGGACCCTCGCACGCAGCGCGACCAGCTGATGGAACAGGTCTGCTTCATCGCCGACGTGGCGGTGCTGCCACGCTGGATCCGGGTACGCGAGGCCGTCGATTTCGTGGCCAACGTGCACCCGCGCTTCAACCGCGCCAAGTGCCAGGCTTTCCTCGCCCGCACCAAGCTGACACCGGACATGCGCGTGAAGCAGATGTCCAAGGGCATGATCGTGCAATTGCACCTGGCCCTGGTGATGGCCATCGACGCCCGCCTGCTGGTGCTGGACGAGCCGACACTCGGCCTGGACATCCTCTATCGCAAGCAGTTCTACCAGAGCCTGCTGGAGGATTACTTCGACGAGAACAAGACGATCATCGTCACCACGCACCAGGTGGAAGAGATAGAACACATCCTTACCGACCTGATGTTCATCCGCGACGGCAAGATCGTGCTGGATGCCGACATGGACGCGGTGGGCGAGCGCTTCGCCGAGGTAATGGTGAGCGCCGACAAGGCCGCCACCGCACGCAGCATGAAGCCGCTGGATGAGCGGCAGGTGTTCGGCAAAAGCATCTTCCTGTTCGACGGCGCCGACCGCGCCACGCTGGAAAGCATGGGCGAGGTACGCCGCCCCACCGTCAGTGACCTGTTTGTTGCCACCATGAAGGGAACCTACGCATGAAAACCTTCTACTGGCTCGTGAAACGCGAATTCTGGGAACACCGCGGCGGCTTCCTATGGGCCCCGGTGATCACGGGCGCGGTCTTTCTCGTGCTCAACATCATGGCCATCATCACCGCCGAAGTACTCGGCGCACGGCATGGCATCGAGATCGGCGGCAGCAACTGGCAGATGATGGTGGCCAAGGCCAACGAGGGCGACCTGGCGCAGATCGGTGCGGGCCTCGACATCGTCATGATGTCCTCCATGGGGCTGATCGGCATCGTGATGGGCATCGTGGTGCTGTTCTACTGTCTCGGCTCGCTTTACGACGACCGACGCGACCGCAGCATCCTGTTCTGGAAGTCCCTGCCGATTTCCAATACCAACACCGTGCTGTCGAAGGTGGTCAGCGCCACGATCCTGGCGCCTGTCATCGCCGTGGTGATCGCCGTCGTCAGCGGACTGATACAGCTGGTGATCTTCGCCCTGGTGCTGTCCTTGCATCATGTGAACGCATGGGAGCTGCTGGGCCTGGCCCATCCGTTCCGCGCCGTGGCCACGCTGGTCACCAGCATTCCGCTGTATGCACTGTGGGCCGTTCCTTCCGTCGGCTGGCTGATGTTCTGCTCGGCCTGGGCACGCACTAAGCCCTTCCTGTGGGCAGTGGCGGTACCGGCGGTGCTGGGTCTGCTGGTGAGCTGGTTCGGCATCATGGGCCTGTTCAACCTGCCCACCGTGTGGTTCTGGAAGAACATCGTGCAACGCGCCCTGCTCAGCGTGTTCCCGGGCTCCAACATCGTCTACAGCGACAGCGCCCTGGAAGCCACTGCCGATCTGGGCGATGCCCACAACCCGCTGAGCGTGCTGTCGCCGATGCACACCTACACCCTGCTCGCCTCGCCCAATCTGTGGCTCGGTGTGCTGGCCGGTGCGGCATTGATCGCCGGCGCCATCTGGTATCGCCGGGTTCGCGACGACAGCTGACATCCAACTGCATTTGCTCGGGGGAGATACATCATGGGAACCAACGCAGTCGCCAGCCGCTTCCTGGCCTTGACCCTGCTGTTGCCACTGGCGGCCTGCAGCTCGTCCGACCACGGCAGCAACAGCGATGTGGCGCAGGCCATGAAGGAGGCGCAGAAGCAGACCTCGCCGTCGCTCATCGGCGCGGAAATCCAGAAGGGCATCGACCAGGCCAAGCAGGAACTGCTCACCAAGGACATCGACGTCACCCAGATCCATGTCGGCGGCCACTCCTCGCATGACAGCGGCACTCGCGCGAAAGCCGTCATCACTCCGGAAGGCCAGCTGGTGATCGCGGGCCATCCGGTGGATGCCACGCCCGAACAGCACGCCTTGCTGGTGGACTACCGCCAACAGATCATCGGCATCGCAAGCGCCGGCATGGACATCGGCGCGAGTAGCGCCAACATGGGGCTTGGCATGGCGAGGGAAGCAATCTTCGGCAAGCTCAGCGGCAAGAGCGACCAGCAGATCGAAGCCGACATCAAGCCGCAGACCGACAAGATCGAGGCTGCAGCCAGGCAACTGTGCAAGCGCATGCCCGACCTCATGACCTCGCAGCAGAAACTCGCCGCCGCCCTGCCTGCCTTCCAGCCGTACGCGACGATGACGCAAAAAGACGTCGACGATTGCGGCAAGCACACGGACAAGAACAGCAAGGAAGGCGTGGTGTTCGATTGATCCGGTTGAACCCGGCGGCCACGCACTCGTTGCGATCGTCTCCGCCCACGCGTTTCGACAGGCACGCGGCGACAGTTTGATGGTTCCTGTCGCGCCCGTAGTTTCCGCATGGATGCGGAGTGCGGGCGGGACAACCTTTCGAGGAGAGGATATGCGCCAGTGGCTTGCCCTTTTCCTTGCGTGCCTGGCCTGCGGTTTCAGCAGTGCGCACGCCGGCACCGACGAATCCAGGCTTCGAGGCAAGGCGCTGGACCAGCGCGTGGAACAGCTGATGCGGGCGGCCCATGTTCCCGGTCTCGCGCTTGCGCTGGTCGAGCATGGACAGGTCACCTACCTGCACGCTTACGGAGAGCGTGATACGGCCAACCACCAGCCGCTGACCGTCGACACGGTCATGTACGCGGCCTCGATTACCAAGGCTGCCTTCAGCTATGCCGTGATGACCCTGGTAGACGAACATCGCCTGGCGCTGGACAAGCCCATCACCAACTTGCTGCCCAAACCACTGCCTGACTACGCCAAGTATGCCGATCTCGCCGGCGACGAACGCTGGCGCAGCATCACGCTTCGCATGCTGCTGGCCCACACCGCCGGCTTTCCCAATTTCCGATTCTTCACCTCCGCTGGCTACGATCCCAAGGGCAAGCTGACCATCGCCTTCGATCCCGGCGCGCGCTTCGCCTATTCCGGAGAAGGCATCAACCTGCTGCAGTTCGCGCTGGAAGAAGGCACGCGTGTGGATGTCGGCGAGCTGATGCAGCGGCAACTGTTCGACCGTTTCGGCATGACGCGCACCGGCATGACATGGCGCGATGCCTTTGCCGACAACCTCGCCGTGAACTACGACGAGGCCGGCAAGCCGCTGGAACACAAGCATCGGGAATCGGTGCGCGCGGCCGGCTCCATGGACACCACGCCCCACGATTACGCACAACTGCTGGCCGGCATGGTGCGCGGTGATGGACTGAGTGCCGGCGCACACGCGGATTGGCTACGTCCGGTGATCCGCATCCATTCCGCGCAGCAATTCCCCACGCTGGATACCGCTACTACCTCGGACAACGACGACATTGCGCTTTCCTATGCCAGCGGCGTGGCCGTCTATCGATCGCCGCAAGGGCCAGCCTGGTTCAAGACCGGGCATGACGATGGCACTAACAACCTCGTCCTGTGCCTGCAAGCCTCGCAGGATTGCGTGATGATCATGAGCAACAGCTCCCATGCCGAGGGCATCTACCGCTATTTGCTGGACATCACGCTCGGAGCGACGTGCTATCCATGGTTCTGGGACAACGACATCCCCTACGATCATCCCGAGTGGAGCAGTAGCGAAGCACGCGGCATGCCGCATCCACCCTGCGCCGACCTTCCCTTTCCACGTTGAGGAGTGAACACGATGATCCACCGTTACTTGCCCTTGTTGCTTGCCATGGCCACGTTGACGGCCGCGTGCAGCGGCGGCTCAGGCAGCGATGTCCAGGTGTTCGGCGGCAGCACCGACATCATCAACAACCGCATCACGCTGCATGAAGGAAGCGTGACCGTTCGCGCCTCGGGAGCACCGGATGCCACGGTCGACGCCCACGGCCAGCTCGCCATCGATGGTCACGACGTGACCGTCAACGACGCGCAACGCGCGCTGCTGCAGCGATACAACGCTGCCGCGCAGGCCATGCGAACCGACGCCATTGCTACCGGCAAGGCGGGCGTGGCCACGGCGACCAAGGCCATCGGCGCCGCCGCCGGCAAGATCACCGGCAGTGCGAATGCGGATGAGGCGAGCGCCAAGGCTGATGAGGCCGCGGCCGACGTGAAGGCTGCCGCCGCCAAGATCTGCGACGACCTCGTCAGCATGAAAACGGCACAGGACGAACTCGCCACGCAGTTGGAGGCGTTCAAGCCGTATGCGCATGCGTTGGACGACGCGAACATCGAGAAGTGCCGCAAGGACACCAGGCACTAAACCGGTATGACACGTAGGAGCGCACCCAGTGCGCGACCGCGGCGGTTGGGCGTCATCGCTCCGTCCACTTTTCGCGCACTGGGTGCGCTCCTACAACAACTGATAAGTGGGACGCCTCAACCGCCTCCCCCGCCACCGCCATGAATGCCACCCTTGGTCAGCGTCATCGGATCGAGCAACTTCTGCAGATCGGCCTTTGAGAGGCCAGTAGTCTCCAGCGCCACATCCAGAATCGGCCGCTTTTCCTTGTATGCCTGCTTGGCCGTCGCCGCGCCCTTTTCGTAACCGATCACTGGGTTGAGCGCGGTCACCAGGATCGGATTCTTCGCCAGCGCCTCTTTCACATGCGCCGTGTTCACCTTGAAACCGGCGATGGCCTTGTCGGCCAACAGCACACTGACGTTGGAAAGAATGCCGATCGACTGCAGCAGGTTGTGCGCCACCAGCGGCAGCATCACGTTGAGCTGGAAGTTGCCAGACTGGCCGGCAATGGTGATCGCGGCGTCGTTGCCGATCACCTGCGCGGCCACCATCGCCGTGGCCTCGGGAATCACCGGATTCACCTTGCCCGGCATGATCGACGAACCGGGTTGCAGCGCTGGTAACTCGATCTCCCCCAGGCCGGCCAGCGGTCCGGAATTCATCCAGCGCAGGTCATTGGCGATCTTCATCAGCGCCACCGCCAGCGTTTTCAGCTGCCCCGACAATTCCACCGCCGCATCCTGGGCCGCCATGCCCTCGAAGAAATTGCCGGCCGACTCGAAGCTGACGCCGGTGAGCTTCTTCAGTTCCCGGGCGACGTTGAGGCCAAACTTCGGGTCCGCGTTGATGCCGGTACCGACGGCGGTGCCACCGAGCGGCAGGCGACGCATGCGCATCAGGCTGTCCTGGATGCGCTCGATCGCCGTGCCGATCTGCGCCGCCCAGCCCGACAGTTCCTGGCCGAAGGTCACCGGCATCGCATCCATCAGGTGCGTGCGACCGGTCTTGGGCACGTTGCGCAGTTCACGCGCACGCCGTTCGATGGTGCGCTTGAGATGCTTGAGCGCCGGCAGCAACCGTTGGCTGGTGGTGAGCGTGGCACTCACATGGATGGTCGTTGGGATCACATCGTTGGAGCTCTGCCCATAGTTGACGTGATCGTTGGGGTGCACCTTCAGACTGCCCTGGCTGGCGACGTGGGCAATCACCTCGTTCGCATTCATGTTGGTGCTGGTGCCGGAACCGGTCTGGAACACATCGATCGGAAACTGGTCGTCATACTCGCCCTCGGCCACTGCCAGCGCCGCCTTGCGGATGGCATGCGCCTGGTTTTTCTTCAGATGACCCAGCAGGAAATTCGCATCGGCTGCCGCGGCCTTGATCAGGCCCAGCGCGCGGATGAAGTCGCGTGGCATGCGCATGCCGGAAATCGGGAAGTTGTCGACGGCGCGCTGTGTCTGCGCCCCGTATAGCGCCCTGGCCGGCACCTTGAGTTCGCCCATGCTGTCGCGTTCGATGCGGAACTGGCTCATGACCTTGGTATTCCTCGGGGAGATGGGTTCGACTATAGGTCGGGGCGCGTTAGTGGGCTGCCAAGGGAGGCGCACGCGTCACTTGCCCCTACTGTAGGAGCGCACCCTGTGCGCGGCTGCCTTTCGCCGCGGCCCTTCCTATTCGTCACTCCTGCGAAGGCTGTACAAGCGCGAAGCGCGCAGAACGCCCGCAGGGCGGCCCCGAAGGGGCGAGCTTCGCGAGTAGTCCAGTGACTTTCGCCTTTGATCTTCCATTGTCGCCAGCGGGCTCGCCCGCCGCGGGCTTCCGTCCTTCTGCCGGAGGCCGGGTCACTTTCTCTTGCTTGCCCAAGAGAAAGTGACCACAGAGAAGGGCATCCCGCATGGCGCTGACCGGACCTACGGCCCGGCCAGTTCGTGAGGCGCGGCCGGGCTTTTCGACCGGGCTCCTGCCCGGACGAAAAGTGCCCGACGTCCATGTCGGACACCCCTGCGGGGCCTATTCGTCCACCCCCTACCGCCACACAGGGGCTCCTCGAACGCTCGTGCCGCTGCGCGGCACATCGCGGTGAGCAAAGATGTAGCAGCGTGTAGCTGCCTTCTTTGGCATCAAGCGTTTAGGGCACCTATCCACAGGCTTCTCCCATCTGCTTCCACACCTGCTGTGGAAAACCTCAGTGAGTTCGTCTGCTTCTGCGATGCGCGGCTCCCGCTCTCGCTCTGGCTGTGCCTGTGGCCGTGGCTTTTGAACTTCAGTCCCCTATGACGCGAGCAGGCGGGAGGTGGAACAGCCCGCAGGGTGGGCGGCAGGGATGCCGGCCAGTGGATCGTCAGGGCAGGATGCCCAGTCGATCTACCCCGCCTCCCGCCCGCGCCCCCGAAGGGGCGCGGCATCGGGGTGGCCTTTCTCTTGGCATTGCCACCTTCACGGTGGCATTGCCACCTTCACGGTGGTTACTTCTCTTTGGCCAAGCAAAGAGAAGTGACCCGGGCCGCGGCAGCGGTCCGGAAGCCTGCGGCAGGCGAGCAAGCTGCGGGAACAGCAGGTCCTGAAGCCGAGAGCTAAGTCACTGGATTCCCGCTTGACCAGCCAGCGGCTGTTGAAAAGCGCCTCGCGGGAATGACGATGGGGACTGCGGCGAAAGGCGGTCGCGCACTGAGTGCGCTCCTACAGGAGCGTGCGGGCGCACCAATCCGCGATGAGGCTAGATTGGCCCCTCACCCCAACCCTCTCCCCGGAGGGGAGAGGGAGTAAAGCTTCGCGCCCTCGCCAGAGGCGCCAAATCCGCCCCATCCCGCCCCTGTTGTAAAATCTCCCCTTTCCCGCCTTGGAACACCCCCGATGTCCTCCCACGCCCTGACCGCCCTGTCACCGCTGGACGGCCGCTACGCCAGCAAGGTCGAAACGCTGCGCCCGATCTTCAGCGAGTTCGGCCTCATGCACCGCCGCGTGCATGTGGAGATCGAGTGGCTGCTGGCGCTGGCCGCCGACCAGGGCATCGAAGAGTTGCCGGCATTCACCGCCGACCAGATCGCCCGGCTCAAGGGCATCTCGGCGGATTTCAGCGTCGATGACGGTGCCCGCATCAAGACCATCGAGGCCACCACCAACCACGACGTGAAGGCGGTGGAATACTTCATCAAGGAACGCATCGGCAACGACGCGTCGCTGGCGCAGGCCAAGGAGTTCGTGCACTTCGCCTGCACCAGCGAGGACATCAACAACCTCTCCTACGCGCTGATGCTGCGCGACGCGCGCGAGCAGGTGCTGCTGCCGATGATCGACGGCATCATCACCAGGCTGCGTGAGCTGGCCCATGAAAACGCCGCGCTGCCGATGCTCTCGCGCACGCACGGCCAGACCGCTTCGCCGAGCACGCTGGGCAAGGAACTGGCCAACGTGGTCGCGCGCCTGGAGCGTCAACGCAAGCAGCTCGTCGCGCTGGAAATCCCCGGCAAGATCAACGGCGCCGTGGGCAACTACAACGCGCATGCCATCACCTATCCGGAACTGGACTGGCGCGCGTTCTCGCAGCGCTTCGTGGAAAGCCTGGGCCTGGACTACAACCCGTACACCACGCAGATCGAGCCGCATGATGGCGTCGCCGAATATTGCGACGTGATCCGCCGCGCCAACATCATCCTGATCGACCTGGCGCGCGACATCTGGGGCTACATCTCGCTGGGCTATTTCAAGCAGGCGCTGAAGGCGGGTGAAGTCGGTTCGTCGACCATGCCGCACAAGGTCAATCCGATCGACTTCGAAAACGCCGAAGGCAACTTCGGTCTCGCCAATGCCCTGCTCGGCCACTTTGCCGAGAAGCTGCCGATCAGCCGCTGGCAGCGCGACCTCACCGACTCCACCGTGCTGCGTGCGTTGGGCACGGCGTTCGGCCACACCCTGGTGGCGCTGGAATCGTTGAAGAAGGGCCTGGGCAAACTCACCATCAATGCCGACCGTCTTGCCGCCGACCTCGACGCAAGCTGGGAAGTGCTGGCCGAGGCAGTGCAGACCGTGATGCGCCGCTATGGTTTGCCGGAGCCGTACGAACAGCTCAAGGCACTGACGCGCGGCCAGGGCATCACCAAGGACTCCATGCGCACCTTCATCACCGGCCTCGACCTGCCAGCCGATGCGAAGCAGCGCCTGCTCGACCTCACGCCGGGTGGTTATATCGGCCTCGCCGTGCCACTGGCGAAGGACATCTGATCCAACGATCATCGGGGTATTGGGGCTTCGCCCTGCACCCATGGACGGGAGCCCTGATGCCATTCGGCCCACAACGCGAAGCCGGTGAACCCGAAAGCACGTACTACTCCCGCATGGCGGCGTTTTGCTGGCGCTGGACCTTCTGCTCCGCACCGGCATTCGCGCTGACCATCTACGCCCTGCTGCAGGGCCTGGGCGATGGACTGCTCTGGAAGGGCACCGTATTTGCGATGCTGCTTGCTGGTTTCGCGCTGGGCATGTCCGTGTTCGCCAGCATCGGCTTCTCGATAGGCACCGGCCTTGCGCATATCTGCGAGGCCGGTGCCAAGACGGCAAAGGGCATGGAGCGCGCGTTCTTTGTGCTCGCCAGCTTGCTGATCCTTCCCGTCTGGATCTTCGCGGGCTACCAGCTGCTTAACGCCATTCTCTGGCAGGAGATCATCGCGACGGACAGGCACACCGGGTCACGATGGGCCACACTTCAGGATGAGCCCGTGCTTTTCCTGTTCGCCTTGACGATATTCACCATCAGCTTTGCCGCGCTGCCGCCCCTGTGGATGCAGTCTGCGCGCGCCACGTTTACTCGTCGGACCCGCACTGGCACCGCCTTGGACATTGCACCCGGTGCACACGCCCCGTATCGATTGCGGGAGCGGCGCGAGACACCCAGGATCGGCAAGGACACCTAGCCGTCCAGATACGCGCCCCTTGAAGAGGCGCGTATCCATGAGCGCTCGCGTCAGGCAGCTGCCTTGGTCAGCCCCTCCGCCACCATAGCCGCTTGCACGTTCGGCCGTTCACTCACCCGCTTCTGGAACGCTAGCAGCGCCGGGAAATCCGACAGGTCCAGATCCACGTGCTTTGCCCAGTTGGTCACCGTGAACAGATAGGCATCGGCCACGCTGAAGTGATCGCCCACGAGCCAGTCGTGCTTGGCCAGGCGCTGTTCGATCAAGGCGTAACGCTTGCGCAGGTATTCCTTGCGTTCCTGCTTCGCCGCGTCGGCGGTGTCCGGCTTGAACAGCGGCGTGTAGCTCTTGTGCAGTTCGGAATTGATGTAGCCGAGCATTTCCTGCAACCGATAGCGCTCCGCCGTGCCGTTGGCAGGCGCGAGCTTGCTGTCGGGCTTTTGGTCGGCGAGGTATTGCACGATGGCCGGGCCTTCGGTCAGCAGTTCGCCGTTGTCCAGCGCCAGCGCCGGCACATAACCCTTGGGATTGATCTGCCAATAGTCGGCGCCGCTCGCAGTGCGCTT
>Ga0335083_10007004_pt1 | contig 13957 bp, 10 predicted proteins | sample Lox_Sample_42_FD_206716 | JGI IMG/M metagenome (GOLD analysis project Ga0335083, IMG submission 206716) | Soil microbial communities from Loxahatchee National Wildlife Refuge, Florida, United States - Lox_Sample_4.2 | ecosystem: Environmental > Terrestrial > Soil > Wetlands | place: USA...
AGAAGCTTTTGCGTGGTGAAAGCAAGGCCCGCAACGACCAGAAATTTCAGAGCCAGCTTTCGAGTTTCACCGGGGAGCAGAAGCAAGCCGTCCGTGATGCGGTCGATGAGCTGATTAAAGCCGGCATGCACGATTTGCTTTTTGCGATCCAGGAGGAGGCTGATTCCAATGGCTCTTTCAAGATATTGGTGGATGGCCAGGAAGTCGCGAAGCTTTCCGACGGCTTGCATGGCGAGATTTTTGGCGATGAAGGATGGATTGTTCGTTTCAGCAAACATCCCTGCCCGTCAGAGATTGAAGGATCTAAGCGGGCCAGGGAATTTATTGCCAATTGGATGAAGGTGCGGCCTCCCGGCCTGGGCGAGCAGCCGGAATCGAAATAATTTCAAACTGCGGGTGGCACAATCGCTAATGCTTTTCCTTTTCCAACAATACGACCGCCTTCGTTTAATTGAATCGGCATTTCGGTAGAAACAAGATCTTTGCATTGCTCCCAAAACATAAGCTCAAGTCCCACCTCGTATTCTTTGCCCAATTCAAACAATTGTTCGGGAATCGCGCTCCATACTACGCACGAAGTCAATTGATCACCTACCTTCAATTGTGGTCTGACACCTGACATGGGAGCACTTCTCCGCCCGCCTTCTTCGGCCGTAAGAAAGGTCACTTTTGCTTTTATCTGTGCTTTTTCAATCATGCCAACTCCACAACTTCTCGATCAATTGCAGGCGCATCGCCGGTTTTTTTCCCGTTAATCCGGCATGCCCGAGCGAAGATAAAACAGCGACGCCCAGACGCGGCCGGTTTCGCCCCGGCTGATCAAGTCCGCCGGGCTGCGGTTTTCAAACTCATCCATCTCCGTGAGCAGCCACGGGCCGATTTCCCTGGGCTTCATCAGTTGCTTGAGCTCGCTATACAGGCTCTCCACCTCGCGCAGTTTGGCGGCATAAACGGGGCTGATGGGGTCGCCCGATTCCCAATTCACAATCGCGCGGTCGGACGCGTTCATCACGCGTGCCAGTTGGTTGCGGCTCCAGCCTAAATCGGCTCGCAGCCGGGCCAAGCGGTCGCCTTCCCGCTCGGGGTTGACCTTCAATTTGTTAACGGGGCGTTCTTTGACGGCGGCACTCATGGAATCAATATCAAGCATATATTGAAATATTTCAAGAAGTATTTCGCGCAATATTTCATGTAGTATTTCATTATATAGGCTTTAGGCTGGGGGTGTTCAACGTCTCTTTTGGGCTTAGATTTTGGGGGAAAATGGCGATATTTTTCTGCCCGGGACAGGCTTGCGAGGGGGCGGCCAGGCCGGAAAAACCCATTTTTTCAATCGCCCGGCCAATGGCTTGCGAAACGGCCTCCCGTCGGTCCTGGATGGCACGCCAGTGAGCTTTTTCGGTTTCGAGCAGGGTATTCACGATGATGGCCGTGTCCTTCTCGGTCAGGTCCAATAAATTCGCGACCTTTACCTTAACGCTCAGCATCATCATCGGCAGGGATTTGTGATCGGGAATTTTCATTCGGCGGCCGCGGGCCAGATATTCCTGGAGCGCCGCTTCGGCGGTCTCGCAAAGATAGACGGTGGGAAATGAATTTTTCGGGGTCCAGCGCGCGCCGTACATCCGGCTGCCCAGGCCGGCAATCACCTGATCCGCGAATTTCGGCTCCACGCAACGATAACAAACCGCTGCAAATGGTTTGCCCCGCTGGGCAAACTTTTGCAGCACCCGCTTGATCTCACTGAACCTGGGGTGCGGTTTTATCGGCATAACCTGGCGGTAACCAGCAATTATCCCGCCAACTCCACAAAGTTCTTGAGTAGCTGCAGGCCGGTGCGTTGGCTTTTTTCCGGGTGAAATTGCGTGGCGAAAACATTGTCGCGCCAGACCGCCGAGGCAAAGGTCTCGCCGTAGTCTGTTTGGGTGGCGATAATTTTGCTGTCCACCGGCTTGGGGAAAAAGCTGTGCACGAAATAAACGTAGCTGCCGTTCTCGATGCCTTTGAACAGGGGGCAATCACGCTGGACGACTTCAATCTGGTTCCAGCCGATTTGCGGGATTTTTAAACCATTTCCTGGCGAGAAGCGCACAACGCTGCCCTGGAAAATGCCCAGGCCTGCTGCGCAGGAATTGAATTCCTCGCTCCGCTCAAAGAGCGCCTGATAGCCGACGCAAATGCCGAGGAATGGTTTGCCGGTCTGGATGAAGGCCCGCGAGGCTTCGAAGAGTTCCTGCCGTTGCATCGCGTTCATGCAGTCGTCAAAGGCACCCACGCCCGGCAGAACCACGGCGGCGGCACCGACCATTTCCTCGGGCGTCTGGCAAATGCGCACGTCCGCGCCAATTTTCACCAGCGCCTTGTGCGCGCTGCGCAAATTGCCAGAACCATAATCCAGGAGAGCAATCACACGCCCATCTTAAAGGAAAACGAGGCAAAGAAAAAAGCGAAATGCGGAATAGTCATTTTAACGGGAACATTTCTTGTTAAAAATATTGACATTTTAAAGTGTAAACCATAGCTTCGACACGAGCCAAGGGGGAGGCCGAGTTAAACGTTGTTTCTTTACTAACGATGAAAGACGCTTTTGAGCAAGTGCGGCAGCAAATCCATGAGATTCGCAATATCATTGGGCCGGTCAATTTGAAATTGGCGGACATGGACCATCAAATCGCCACCAGCAAAGCCTACCTGGAAGAAAAAGTTATGACGCTCGAATCGAAGCTGCTGGCGACCGTCTTTCGCCTCGATAAACAGGACCTTAAAATCGCCGAACTTCTGGCCGGCCAACAAAAAATGACGGAACGAATGAAGCGGCTGGAGCGGTAAAGTTTCGCGATGCGCAATCAGGGTCCGGATTGACGCCGTTGGTTTTGCTGCCCACACTTACCGGAAATACCAACGGACCATGGGCAATTTTTATACGAATTATACATTGCGGGGGCCAAGCCAGCAGTCTGTTGTCCAGGTATTGGCCAGCCGCAATGCTATTGTCACCCCTGTTCAGGATAATTGCGTGGTGGTCTTTGACGAGGAATCCGATGAACAGAACGGTGAAGTTATTGCCGAGCTTGCCTCACAATTGTCCGGCCAGTTGCGCTGTCCACTGCTGGCGGTCCTCAATCATGATGACGATATTCTCTGGTATCAACTTTATCTCAATGGCGAATTGGTGGACGAATATGATTCAACGCCTGGTTATTTTGAAGGAGGGTCCGCGGCTGACCCCGAGGGCGGCGATGCAAAAAAACTTTGCGATGCCTTTGAGTCAAACGCCATCCACGAAGTTGAAAAAATATTGAGAAAACCGGCTATCGGCGGAGACTATACCTTTGCCGTGGAACGGCATGAGGAACTGGTCGGGGCGCTGGGCATACCTTCGTTTGCGATTGGCGGTTTTCAGCAAATCAACGGAGGGGAATTTCCGGAAACACTGGACGAAAACAGTTGCCTCAGGACCGGAAGCCTCACTCCCGTTCAACTGCCCGATCCTGACCCGGTTCCCGGTTACTATAAGTTGAGTTTTCGTTCCCATCCCAAAATGACAAAATCTGTTCCAGTGGGATGGATGCCTTCCAAATGGGAGGAGCTTCGATGCGAAGAACGGGTTCTTTCAGATGATTGCCGGAAAGCAATCGCGGAATACCATGATAAATTCAGACAACTGGGATTTTCAGCGTTGAATTTTAAGAGGCTGACCCGGATCCTGAATCCCAGCTACATCGACAATGGAGGCATAAATTATTTGGAGGGCAGCCGCCGTTATTTTGGCCAGCTCATTTACCACAAAGTAAATGTGCCGTCTCTCAATCAAACGAAGGAAAAAGTTCTGGTTGTCTTTACTGCTGTATTCGAGAAGGAAATCTTCAGTTGCACTAACAATATCCAAAAAGAGGTGGCCCCTCTGTCCCGGCACCACGTGGTGAGAATTGATTCGAACGATGCCGAATTACTTTATAAAGAATTTATTGAACAATTGAAGCAACGCGCAGATCAGCCGCGTCAATTTTCCGATGTTCAATCGCTCGCAAGCTGGTCTGACTCCTATCAATTTGAATTATTTGAACAAAATGTGCGAAAAAGGTTGTGGGTTCGAATGAGCGATTATGAAGTGGCCGTTGCCCGGCGCAAACTGCCTCCGCAACTTTTATGAAATTGATAGAACCCAAGGCAACGGGTCCCATCTTACCGTGTTACCCAGCCCTTAAAGTTTAAAAAATTGAGAGGACCATCCAGTAACCATTGCGTTTTCACGGCCGTCTCTCACAATGTTCGCCCAATGAAGTCCTTTTTACAACGCGTTGCGCACTGTTTCCTGTTGCTCATCGCTTTTGCTCCGGCTGCCCGCGCGACGCTTGATCCTGATCGCATCCGTGAAATTGCCGCGATGCTCCCGCCTCATGCCACCAGCCTGGGCCAATCCATTACCAATCGCGCCGCATGGCATGATATCCTGGTTTATCATCCCGATTTGACCAATGTCATCGCGCTCGCTGTCAAGGACGCCGCCACGCCGCTGCCCGATCAGCCGGATTCCCTGTACCTGGAATATTCCCGCGATGGCAACCGCACGGACTACCAAAAAGTAGCCGCCGCCCGACGCGACCGCATTGCCGTTTTCACGCTCGCGGAATGTTTGGAGGACAAGGGGCGTTTTATTGGCCCGCTGCAGGATACCATTGCCGCCTTTTGCGCCGAGCGCACGTGGGTGTTGCCCGCGCACGATGGCAAGCTGGAAAACTTTAACGGCCAGTCTACGGACATTGACCTGGATGATGCGATGTACGCCGCCGAACTGGCCACAGCCAATTATCTGCTGGGCAATCGCCTTTCATCGAAGACCCGGAAACTCATCCTCGACAACCTGGAACGCCGCGTTTTCGCACCCTATCGCGCCGCGGTAAACGGCGGGCGCCCGGAATTTTGGTGGATGAACGGCAGCAATAATTGGGATGCCGTATGCCTCGACGGTGTGACCGGCGCGGCGCTGGCCACGTATGATTCGCCCGCAGAACGCGCCTGGTACATTGCCGCCGCGGAAAAATATATCGGCAGCTATTTGGCCGGGGGCTTTACGCCGGACGGTTATTGCGTGGAAGGGTTGGGCTACTGGAACTACGGCTTCGGGAATTTTGCGTTGATGTCGGAGAACATCCGCAGAGCCACCGGCGGGCAGCTCGATCTGCTGGCCCGGCCGCAGGCCGCGCAACCCGCGCTCTTTGGCTTGCGCTCGGAAATTTTAAACGGCGTGTACACGTCTATTGCGGATTGCAATCCCGATACCGCGCCATCCCCGCCGCTCACGCGGTATTTAGCCGGGCGCTTTGCCTTGCCCGGCAACATGTATTTTCCAGTGTGGCATGCAGACCGGTTCAGCTACCTGATTTATTATGAAGTGTTCAAGCTGTTCATGCCGCAGGCGATGCCTGCGTTGCCTGTCCGCGGTGACGTGACCGCCTTCCCCTGGCGTACATGGTTTCCCGATGCCGGGGTTTTGATCTGCCGACCCGGGCCCAGGGCGGAGGCACAGTTTGCTGTGGCCATTAAAGGCCGCAACAACGGCGTGAACCACGGCCACAACGACGCCGGCAGCTTCAGCGTCGTGGTGGGAAAGCAGATGGTCATTTGCGATCCGGGTGGGGAAGTGTATACCGCGCGCACGTTCGGCTCGCATCGTTATGACAGCGAAGTCCTGAACTCCTTTGGCCATGCCGTGCCGATTGTGGCCGGACAATTGCAGAGCAAAGGCAAAGCCGCCCAAGCCGTGTTGCTGGCCACCAATTTTTCCACCGCCGGCGATGGCATTGTTTTCGACCTGCGCTCGGCCTATCCGGTGAGCGATTTACTAAAGCTGGAACGCACGTTCATTTTCCGGCGCGGAGCGTCGCCGATGCTGCAGGTCCGCGATGATGTCGCGTTTGCCTCGCCGGAAAATTATGAATCCGCGCTGATCACCTGGGGTGAAATCCGCCGCGTCAGCGACAACGAACTGGAAATTTCCGATCGCGGCAGTGCCGTGCGTGTGAGCATCGATACGCAAGGTCATCCGTTTCATCTGCGCCAGGAAGTCATCAATGAAAACACTGAGAACGGCCGCAAGCCCATTCATTTGGGTATAGTACTGAATGACAAAATTTCCTCGGCCGCGGTGATGTTGCGGATTTCGCCGGCGAAAAGCAATTGACGAAAATCACTTAGCCAAAAGTGTTTTCCGTTTGCCCTGACTCACTACCCTACCCTAGACTATACTTTCGATGAAGCCGGAGAGTCGCGCCACCATCTATCATACGATTGCCTTTTGGCTGGGTACGCAATTCATCGTCGCAGGTTTTCTCTTTCACCTGCCGGATTTTCTCGCCGCGAAAAAAATGCACTTCTGCATGTACTGCATGCCGATGTCCAAATTGATGTTATGCGGCATGGGACTGATCCTGACGGGTATTCCGATGGCCGCCTACGGCCTGTTTCCCGTCCGGAACAAAGAGAAGAAAAATTTAACCGGCGATTATCAATTCAACACCCTCGACAACGCCCGGTTGGGCTGGGCGCACTGGCGATTGTTCATTGTCCTGGCGGTAGCCCTGATTGTGGACGTAATGAAACCGGCCACGCTGGGATTTGTCACGCCCGGCATGATGCATGAGTACGGTCTCACCAAGCAAACGGCGTCGCTGCTGTCATTATTTGCCCTGATTGGGACGACGGCAGGCTCCATCCTTTGGGGCATCCTGGGGGACAAGCTTGGCCGGCGCGGTTCAATCCTCCTGGCGTCGTTGATTTTCATCAGCACGGGTATTTGCGGCACCATGCCGGCTTTCAAATGGAATCTGTTCATGTGCTTTTTTATGGGCATCTCAGCGGGCGGTCTCCTGCCGATTGTCTTTGCATTACTGGCAGAAATGGCGCCGGCAAAGCATCGCGGCTGGCTGCTGGTGCTCATGGGCGGCATCGGGAGCACGGGTGGTTACCTGGCGGCAAGCGGCGCCGCGGCGTGGCTGGAACCGATTTTTAGCTGGCGCATTTTGTGGCTGCTGAACATGCCCACTGGATTACTGGTCATTATCCTGAGCCGTTTCATTCCCGAATCCCCGCGTTTCCTCTTGCACGAAGGACGGGTGGAGGAAGCGCAGCGCAATCTCGCGCGTTTCGGCGTCAAATTGATCCCGGTCCCGGAAAACGCGCCGCGCGAGACGATCACCCACGCAACGGAATTCAAACAGCTGTTTCGCAAACCTTATTTGGTGCTCACGATGACGGTCTGTCTTTATGGCCTGTCCTGGGGGCTGGTGAATTGGGGTTTTGTGAACTGGCTTCCGACGGTCATGCGCGATTATTTGCACATGGATGCCAATATCGCCAATCATCTCCTGGCCAAATCCGCGCTGTTTGCTCTGCCGGGCTGTTTTGTGGTGGCCTGGCTGTATGGCTTCTGGAGCAGTAAAAAAACGATGACTATTTTCGCCATCGGCACGGCTGCAGTGTTGGTGGGGTTTTCGACTTTCCAACCCGGCGACAGCCAGGCTTTATTCAGCGTGTTAACTGTCCTGCTTTTGGTCTGCCTGAGCGCGATGATTGCCATGCTTTCACCGTATGCAGCGGACCTTTATCCGACCAAACTTCGCGCCAGCGGCGGCGGCATTTCAGCCAGCAGCAGCAAGGCCGGAGGCATTATCGGCCCCTTTGCGATGGCCCGGGTCATGACACTTTTTCCGGGACTGACCATTCCGGCGCTCTCGGTCGTTGTTCCGTTATTGTTCGCCGCCGGCGTGTTATTTTTCAACGGCATCGAAACTTCGGGCAAACGATTGGAGGAACTGCAGGAAACAGTAGATCCATCCCTGTTGGGCCAGGCAAAAAAATCTGTTTAACCTACGTGTTGTTCCGGCTCCGCTTTGTGCAGGCTGATGGCCTCGCCGTCATTGGGCTTTAGTTCGCTGAACACAAGGGAGGATAAAATCGTCCAACCGCCCAGGATCAGGAGAGCCTTATGGATGTCCGCAATCATCTCCGTCGGCCCGGCGTGGACGCGGTCGGCGATGAAGAATTGCGTGATGAGAGAAGCGACAGCGATGCCGAAGCTGATGGCCATTTGTTGCATGGTGCTGGTAATGGCGCTGGCGCCGCTGGTCTTTTCCGGCGGCACATCGGCGTAGACGAGCGTGTTCATGCTCGAATATTGCATTGAGGTAAACACTCCCAGAATAAATACCTGCACGACGATGCGCCACACCGGCGTACCCGCGCCGACCGTGGCGAACAGCGCAATCATTGCGCCCAAAATAATGGTGTTGAACACCAGCACGCGGCGAAATCCGAAGTATTTTAAGATGCGTGGCAATACCAGTTTCAACGAAATCGCCGCGGCAGCCTGCGGCATAATGAGGAGGCCGGATTGGATGGGCGAAAATCCCAGGCCGACCTGGTAAAGGAGCGGGAAGAGAAATGGAATCCCCCCGATGCCCAGCCGGGTCAGGAAACTGCCGCTGACCGAGGCGCGAAAGGTCCGGATGCGAAACAGCGAAAGCTGGAGCAAGGGATATTTGATGCGGTTGACATGCAGGCCATAACCCGCGAGGCAGGCGACGGAAACCGCCAACAGCCACAGGATGGTGGTGGCGCCAAGGGTATGCTCGCCAAACACTTCCAGGACGTACGCCAGCAACCCTATGCCGCTGCCAAATAGAATCAGCCCAACGACGTCCAGCGGACGGCTGCGTGCTTCACGAAAGTCGGGCAAATGTTTATGGACCATGTAGAGGCCCAGGAGGCCGACGGGAATATTGATGAAAAAAATGACGCGCCAATGCAGGTAAGCCACGATAAATCCGCCCGCAGCCGGGCCCAGCATAGGTGCGATGAGCGCCGGCACGGCGACAAAGCTCATGGCGCGGACCAGTTCAGACTTGGCGAATGTTCGCACCAATGTCATGCGACCCACGGGCACCATCATCGCACCGCCGCAGCCCTGCAAAACCCGGCAGGCCACGAGGAGATCAATATTGTTGCACAGGCCGCACAAGAGCGAACCGAGGCTAAACAACCCAATGGCCGAGGCAAAAACCCGCCGCGTGCCGAACCGGTCGGCCATCCAACCGCTAATGGGAATAAATACCGCGAGGCTTAGCGTGTAGCTTGAAAGCACCGCTTTCATGTCCAGCGGCGCGACGCCCAGCGCTTTGGCGACGGCAGGAACGGCAGTGTTAAGAATCGTCGTGTCGAGCGATTCCATGAAGAAAGCCACCGCGACCAGCCACGGTAACAGTCGCTTCACGGAATCGCCCGGCGGATGGCTGCCGGCAGCGGACGTCATTTCCAGGTTGCGGCGTCCAGTATTCCTTCATCCTGCACTAATGTCCAATCCTTGTCCGGGTTGTATTCTTTTATCCGTCCCGCCTCGCGCAATGTCTCATCGCCAAAATTCCGCTGATAAACTTTTCCGTCCTGGTTCACAATAAACGTCATGACGCCGGATTGGTTCCAATGTTCCGGATAAGCCAGCAGCGCGAAACCATTCTTGAGCTGGCCGTCGCTGAGGTAATCCTTGCGTCCGCCGGGGGCCGCTTTGCCCTGCTCCGTTAAAATTTTGAAATAATAACCATGAAACGCCTGCGCGCCTTTATGCCCGGCCACGATATCGGCTTCTGCCACTAAAGGCCCAAATTTGCTGGCGGGTTCGTTTCGCGCCGAGGTCCAATAGAGGCCGTCCTGTTTGCCGGGCGTGCTCTTAAATTTCCGCGCATACACGCCTCGGTTCATCGTCGCGAATTGTTGCTGTGCGCTGACATAAGCATGGCACACACCGATGGCCGCCAGTTCGTCTTTGCCAATGTGGCGGTCGATAATTTCCTCTTTGCCGGCCGCGGTGTTGAAATACCACTGGCCATTGGTCTCCATCAGGGGAACAGCCATCGGATAATTATTAGTACCCACATCAACAAAGAATTCCGTATCGCTTTGTTTATCCAGGTTGCAGCTCACCGCCATGGCATTGGCGAAATGGCGGGTATTTTTGGCGTCCTGTACTTTATCTCCCGTCTGGACGGATTGGAATTGCGGGCCGAAAATTTGTCCCAGGGTGGCGCGGTCATCAGCCACGACGGCGGCGCGCAACGCTTTGACGGCGTCTTCAGGCGAAGCAAACATTTGCTGGCCGCCGGTCTGGTTTGACGCCGGGGTTGAGGGCATGCCGCCGCCTTCGGAAGGGCTCGAGGGCAATCCTTTCCACATATCGTCGTCCGCCTGGAGTTTGAATGGCGCCGCCAAAAATGCGGCGGTTAAAAGATACGCGCAGCTATAAAAGAAGGTTGAAGATTTCATAAATTAGTTCTGTGGGTTAATACCAATGGTGATGATCATCCGAGTGGCGGCTTTCGTATCCACGATGGCTGTACCAATGCTCATCGTGGTGTGAATCATAGTCGCCGCCAAAGACAACCACTCCCGATGGGGGTGGCGGCGCGACGACGGCCACACCGCCGCCGCCATCCACGTAACCGACACAACCGGTAATGGTAATTAAAAGTGACCCGCAGAATAGAATCCCCGCGGTCTCCCGCAACCAACTCCTTGTCTTCATCATGCAACGTAATGCCAAACGAAAAATTTGCAACCGGGAAACGTTCTGTCAAAGGTTCCGGTCAAAGCCGTGCTGGTTTTTCGCGGCAAAACCGGGGGAAAAATTGAACAGATAATAAGTTGCCAAGTCATAACTAATTGGTTACTTATATAAAGCAATGAAGATTAGTGAGGTTAAATTTGGGTGGCCGCAGGCATGAAAAAAGATGCGGCAAACTCCTCCTCTTTGTGTTAATTCCATAGTTTCCGGATTGAGAGAAAACGTATGTGGATTGTTCTTTTAGCGCTGCGCCGGCCCTACACGTTTGTAGTGGCCGCGTTGCTGTTGGTTATCCTGACGCCCTTCATCCTGTTGCGGACGCCCACGGACATTTTCCCCTCCATTGACATCCCCGTGGTCAGCATCATCTGGCAGTACACCGGCCTGGACGCCAAACAAATGGAGCAGCGCATCGTGTTTGCCCATGAACGCGTGCTGACCACCACGGTCAACAACATCGAGCACATCGAATCCACCTCTTACAACGGCATTGGGGTCATCAAAGTATTTTTCCAGCCGAAAGTTTCCGTCGCCATGGCCGTGGCACAGATCACCGCCGTATCACAAACAATCCTGAAGCAAATGCCGCCGGGCGCCACGCCGCCGTTGATCATCCAGTACAACGCCTCGACAGTGCCGGTTTTGCAATACAGTTTCAGCAGCCCGAAGCTTTCCGAGCAGCAGTTGCAGGACATCACCATCAACCAGGTACGCGTAGGCCTGGTCACCGTTCCAGGTGTATCGATTCCTTATCCTTACGGCGGAAAAAGCCGTGTCGTGGAAGTGGACCTCGACCTGACCGCGCTCAAGGCCAAAGACATCCAGCCCCAGGAAGTGGTGAGTGCCATCAATGCCCAGAATCTCGTGCTGCCCAGCGGCACGGCCAAGATCGGCGCCACCGAATATGCCGTCTCGGTGGACGCCAATACCAAGCTGATTGATGAACTGAATGATCTGCCGGTAAAAGTCATCAACGGCACCACGGTTTATGTGCGGGACGTGGCGCAAGTGCACGATGGTTATACCCCGCAACAAAATGCCGTGCGCGAAGATGGGGTACGCGGCGCGCTGCTCACCATTATGAAGCAGGGCAACGCCTCCACGCTCGATGTGGTCAGCGGCGTCAAAGCGGCTTTGCCCCGCGTGATGGCCACCGTCTCGTCGGACCTGCACGTCCAGGAATTTGCCGACCAATCCCTGTTTGTGCGCGCAGCGATCAAAGGCGTATTACGCGAAGGCATCATTGCCGCCTGTCTGACCGCCATAATGATTTTGCTCTTCCTGGGTTCCTGGCGCAGCACTTTCATCATCGCGCTGTCCATTCCATTATCAGTGCTCAGTTCCCTGGCGATATTGAGCGCGCTGGGCGAAACCATCAACCTGATGACGCTAGGCGGCATGGCCCTGGCCGTGGGTATTCTCGTGGACGACGCCACGGTAGCGATCGAAAATATTCATCGTCACATGGCTTCCGGCCAGACGCTGGAGGAATCCATTATTAAAGGCTCGCAGGAAATTGCGATCCCGGCGTTTGTTTCGACCCTTTGTATCTGCATTGTTTTCGTGCCAATGTTCTTCCTGACCGGGGTGGCGCACTATTTGTTTGTGCCGCTGGCGGAGGCCGTGATGTTTGCCATCCTGGCCAGTTATGTGATTTCCCGGACGCTCGTGCCTACGCTCGTCATGTGGTTTTATCGCAACGTCCAGCAGCACGGCGAACACATTGACGAAACGAAGGTTCCTTTTTGGCTCCTGCCGTTCGCCCGCTTCCAGCGCGGTTTTGAAAACTGGTTTGACCGTTTCCGCAACGGTTATCGCGGCATCCTGCAAAGCTGCTTCGACCATCGCAATATCTTTGCCTGCACGTTCCTGGCGTTCTGCATTTGTTCGTGGCTCCTGTATTTTGTCCTGGGCCGGAATTTTTTCCCGTACGTGGATGCCGGGCAATTTCTCCTGCACGTGCGCGGGCCTACGGGCATGCGCATTGAAGAAACCGAACGCCTGACCGGCGAAATCAACGATATCATTCACAAGGAAATTCCCGCCAATGAGCTCGGCGGCATCCTGGATAACATTGGCATCCCGAATTCCTCCATTAATTTGAGCTATAACACCAGCGGCCTGATTGGCGCGAATGATGCCGATATTTTGGTCTCGCTCAAAGCCGACCACGCGCCGACCCAAAACTACGTCCGCAAATTGCGTGAACGGTTGAACCGCGAATTTCCCGGCGACCTCTTTTACTTCCTCCCGGCGGACATCGTGAGCCAGACGCTTAATTTCGGTTTGCCAGCTCCGTTCGACGTGCAGGTGGTGGGGCGTGATCCCAAAAATCACGACATCGCCGTGCATCTGGCCGAGGAAATCAAAAAAATCCCCGGTGCGGTGGATGTGCGCGTGAACCAGCCCAATAACCTGCCGCAACTCACCATCGAAGTGGAGCGCGTCAAGGCGGCGCAACTCGACCTGGCAGAAAATGACGTGGCCAATGCCATCCTGCTCGGCTTGAGCGGCACCAGCCAGGTGCAGCCGGTCTATTGGCTCGACCCGCATTTGGGAATTCAGTACCTGATTGACGTTTTTGCCCCGCAATACGCGATCGATTCGATCGAACAGCTTAATGCCATGCCGGTAAAAGTGGGCCAATCAGCCGATCAAATCCTGGCGAATGTGGCCACGATCAAGCGCGAAGAAGTTCCGCCGGTGATTTCCCATTATAACGTCATGCCGGTCGTTGACGTTTTCGGCGGGGTAGATAATCGTGACCTAGGAAGTGTTGTTGCCGAAATCAGGCCGTTGCTGAAAAAAGCGGAAAAAGATTTGCCGCGCGGCACCACTATCATGATGCGCGGCCAGGCGGAAACCATGCATTCCAGCTACATCGGGCTGGGCGTTGGTTTGGTCATGGCCATCATTTTAATTTATTTTTTGCTGGTCGTGAATTTCCAGAGCTGGCTGGACCCATTCATTATTATCACGGCACTGCCCGGCGCACTCGCGGGCGTTGTCTGGGGATTGTTTTTGACCCAGACCACGCTGAGCGTTCCTGCGTTGATGGGCGCCATCATGTCCATGGGTGTGGCCACGGCGAACTCTGTGCTCGTCGTGTCGTTTGCCCGCGATAACCTGCTGCGCGGCCTGTCACCCGTCGCGGCGGCGATCGAAGCCGGCATCGGCCGTATCCGGCCCGTAACCATGACCGCCCTGGCTATGATTATCGGCATGGCGCCCATGAGCCTTGGCCTGGGCGAAGGCGGTGAACAAAACGCCCCGCTCGGCCGCGCGGTCATCGGCGGTCTCGTGCTGGCCACCGTCGCCACGTTGTTTTTCGTCCCGATTGTT
>Ga0335083_10007005_pt1 | contig 13956 bp, 9 predicted proteins | sample Lox_Sample_42_FD_206716 | JGI IMG/M metagenome (GOLD analysis project Ga0335083, IMG submission 206716) | Soil microbial communities from Loxahatchee National Wildlife Refuge, Florida, United States - Lox_Sample_4.2 | ecosystem: Environmental > Terrestrial > Soil > Wetlands | place: USA: Florida...
GGGCTTTCCCCGGTTGGGCACGAAAATGGAGCGACCCAGAATCAAGCTGCACATCCCACGGGTCGGCCATTCGGCCGAAGCGGGCCCGAAGGTGCTTTGCTAGACTCGAAACGCTGGCGGGGATCGCGTCTTGTGATCCGCCGTATGCGAAGGAGCGAAGATGCTAAACAGCGCCACCCTCGACGAACTCGCGAAAAAAATCAGCCAGGCGCTCGACGCCTCACCGGCCAAGGACGTCGAGAAGAACGTGAAGGCACTGCTGCAGGCGAGCTTGCATCGGCTTGATCTCATCCCTCGGGCGGAGTTCGAGCTGCAGACGCAGGTGCTTCAGCGCACGCGCGAAAAACTCGAGGCGCTCGAGGCGCGGGTGGCCGAAATCGAATCGCGCGCTCCGCGCAAGCGCGGCGCGTAGCGTCGTCGGCCGTCGCCTTTGGCGGCGTGAGCGGCAATCCTTGCGCACGCCCGATGCCGCTCGCCGTTCTGCATAGCCGCGCGCTTGCCGGATTCGACGCTCCGCCCGTCGTGGTGGAGGTGCATTTGTCGGGCGGGCTGCCGGCTTTCAACCTGGTCGGCTTGCCCGAGACCGAGGTCAAGGAGAGTCGCGATCGCGTGCGCGCAGCGCTGCAAAATGCGCAATTCGAATTCCCCGCGCGCAAGATCACCGTCAACCTGGCGCCCGCCGATCTGCCCAAGGAATCGGGACGCTTCGACCTGCCGATCGCTCTGGGAATTCTCGTGGCCACCGGGCAGGTCCCTGCGCCGCCGGTTGCCGACTACGAATTCGCGGGCGAGCTCGCCCTGTCCGGCGATCTGCGGCCGATACGCGGCGCGCTCGCGATGACCTTGAAGGCGCATCGCGACGGGCGCGCGTTCGTGCTTCCCACCGGCAGCGCCGAAGAGGCGGCGCTGGTGAGAAACGCGATCGTGCATCCGGCCCGCAGCCTTCTAGCCGTTTGCGCGCACCTGACCGGACGCGAGAGACTGCCGCGCGTCGTAGCGCGCGAGAGCGTGGATGTGGAACCGATCGCGCCTGATCTCGCCGATGTCCGAGGTCAGGCGCTGGCGAAGCGAGCGCTCGAAGTCGCGGCTGCCGGAAGGCACAGCCTGCTCATGCTCGGACCGCCGGGAACGGGCAAATCGATGCTCGCGCACCGCCTGCCGGGTCTGCTGCCGCCGATGAGCGAAGAGGAAGCGCTCGAGTCCGCAGCGATCCATTCGCTGTGCGGGAGTTTCCGCCGCGAGGCGTGGGGCCGGCGGCCGCTTCGCGCGCCTCACCATACGGCCTCCGCCGTCGCGCTGGTCGGCGGCGGCGGCGATCCGCGGCCCGGCGAGATATCGCTGGCACATCACGGCGTACTCTTTCTCGACGAGCTTCCGGAGTGGGACCGCCGTGTGCTCGAAGTCCTGCGCGAGCCGGTCGAAACTGGAGAGATTCATATCTCGCGCGCCGCGCGCCATGCGACTTTCCCGGCACGCTTCCAGTTTCTCGCCGCGATGAATCCATGTCCCTGCGGCTATCTCGGGCACCCGGGCGGAAAATGCTGCTGCACCCCGGAGCAGATCGCGCGTTACCGTGCACGCATCTCCGGTCCGCTGCTCGATCGCATCGATCTGCAGATCGAAGTGCCTTCGCTGCCTGCCGACGCATTGCCCGCGAGCGGACGCCCCCTCGCCGAATCCAGCTCGATCGTCCGCGCGCGCGTCGCAGCGGCCGCGGAACGACAGCGTGCAAGGCAAGGGAAGCCCAACGGCGACCTGCAGCCGAAAGAGGTCGAGCGCCATTGTGTGCCCGATCCCCAGGGCGAAGCGCTGCTCAAGAGCGCGTTCGCGCGGCTGTCGTTGTCAGCCCGCGCCTACCATCGCATCCTGAAGGTTGCGCGCACGATCGCCGATCTCGCGGACTCGGAGAGACTCGCGGCCGGCCACGTCGCGGAGGCGATCGGCTACCGCCGTCTCGACAGGGCCCACTGACGCATCATCGAAACCTGTACTTGATCTCGAGAAGCGCTTCGGCTTCAAGCACGACGGTTCGCCGATAAGGCGAGAAGTTCCTGTTCCTGATCTCGATGACGTGTTTCCCCGGCGCCAGGCTTATCTCGTTCAGCGGCGGAGAGCGGCCGTGCTTGCGCCCATCGACAAAGACTTCGCCCCATGGGGTTATAGCCAGACCCAGGCGGGCGGCTCGAAGTGCCGCCGGCGGCGCTTCGGCACCCGGCGTGGGGTGGGAGGCTGCGGTCGGCGGTGCGCTCGCGACGGATGCGGCGGTTTCCTTCGTTTTCGAAGGGGCGTCCGCACCGGCGAGTTGCTGTGCGGAAGGAGAGATGGGACTCTTCGCCGCTTCGACCGGCCTCGCTACGGCAGGCGCACGCTGCGCGAGACGGCTCGCCAACCATGCTCCGCCTGCGACCGCGACCAGCGCAGCCGGCGCGCCGACGAAGACAAGAAGCTTGCGGCGCTGCGCGCGTGCGGGCTCGCTCGCTGCGGCGGGCGCAGGCACCGGTGTTGGCGGGACCTCTCCCTTGCGCCGACGAATTGCCCGGCGCTCGAGCGTACGGGTCCCCGGCGCAGCCTCCGCGGGCAACTTCAGATCCTGATAGCCGCGGAGGTCGGCAGCGAGCGCCCGCGCGTCGGAGTAGCGGCCGTCAGGATGCTTCGCCATCGCCTTGGCGACGATGAAGTCGAATACTGCGGGGATGCGCTTGTTGCAGCTGCTTGGCGCGGCCGGCATTTCGTTGATCACCTGATAGAGAACGTCGTCGAGGCTGCCGCCATGGAAAGGCGCGAAGCCGGTCAGCATCTCGTAAAGCACCGCGCCGAGCGAGAAGATGTCGGAGCGACCATCGACGGGACGGCCGATGATCTGCTCGGGCGACATGTACTTCGGCGAGCCGAACACCCGGCCGGTGAGCGTGGCCGAGCCCGAGGGCAGAAGGGCGATTCCGAAATCCATTATCTTGATCGCGCCCCGGTCGAGGACCATGATGTTCGCCGGCTTGATGTCGCGATGCACCACGCCGCTCTCGTGAGCGAAGGCGAGCCCGTCGGCGACCTGAGCGCCGATGTCAGCGATTCGGTCCGGGGGAAAGACCACGCCGAGGTCGAGCATCACCCGCAGCGACCGCCCCTGCAGGAACTCCATGGCAATGTACGCCACGCCGTCGCTCTTGCCGACGTCGTGGACCGTCACAATGTTGGCATGACTCAGTCGCCCCGCGGATCGCGCTTCGCGATAGAAGCGCCGCTCGAACGCCTCAACTTCGTCGCCCGCGAGATCGACGCTTACGGTCTTGAGAGCAAGCGCGCGGTCGAGCAGCGGGTCGAGGGCCCTGTACACGATGCCCATCGCGCCGTGGCCGATTTCCTCGAGTATTTCGTAGCGACCGATGTGCTCGGGTGTCATAGGTTCGGGCTGCTATGATACTTCGCCGCTCCCGGGCGCGCCGCGACGGGAGATTCGATTCCACGCCGGGAAGGTGCCGTGCGCAGCATGCCGCGCAATTTCGTCGAAATGGCCGCCGTCACCGACGCCGGCAGCGTGCGCCAGTTCAACGAGGACAGCATCGTGACCGGTCCCGACATCGGCCTGGCGGTCCTTGCCGACGGCATGGGCGGACACCGCGCCGGCGAAGTCGCCAGCGGTATCGCAACGCAAGTCATTTTCGAAGCCCTCCAGGCGCAGCTCGCCGAACTCCGATCCGACGCGGGCGCGCGCTCGCCAGTGCAAGCCATCGACAAAAGCATAAACCGAGCCAACAAGGCGGTCTTCGACGCGGCACAAGGCCAGCCGTCGTATCGGGGGATGGGAACCACGCTCGCATTGGCGCTCTTCTACGACAATCGTGCCGCGCTTGGGCACATCGGCGACTCGCGCATCTACCGGCTGCGCAACGATGTCCTGCAGCTTCTCACCAGGGACGATTCGCTGCTGCGCGATCAGATCGAGATCGGACTCGTCTCGGCCGCCGACGCCGGCGGGTCCCACAACCGCAGCCTCGTCACGCGCGCGCTCGGCACCGAGGCCAGCCTGAGCGCGCACCTGCGGGAGGACGAGGTCGTTCCGGGCGACATCTACGTGCTCTGCTCCGACGGGCTCAACGACCTCGTCGAGGACGCCGACATCGAGCTGATCGTTCGTTCGCTCAAGACGAACCTGCCGCTTGCAGCCCATCACCTCGTGCAGGCCGCGAAGGACAACGGCGGCTACGACAACGTATCGGTTATCCTCGTCAAGGTGCTGAAGCCCTTTCCTGCGGCCGACGACGCGCGATGGCTGCTCAGTCGTCTGATCCGCTGGTTCAGGTGAAGCACGGACCGGAACGCGCATGGCCAAACTCATGCTGAGCCATGGGGGGTCGATCCTGCAACAGCGCTTCCTCGACAAGGAGCGTTTGAGTCTGGGCAGGGATCCTCGCAACCAGATGGTCATCGATGATCCGGCCGTCGCGATGGAACACGCCGTGATCATCCCGGTCGGCAACGACCACATTCTCGAGGACCTGCAAAGCGAGACGGGCACCTTCGTCAACGGCGAGCGCGTGTCCCGGCACATCCTGCAGCACGGCGACGTCGTCGAGTTCGGTTCGTTCTACCTGCGCTACCTCAATCCGCGGGCGTCGGCGGAAGCGGACCTGGACCGCACCATGCTCATCTCGGGGCTGCGCAGACGCGACGATGGGGCGTCGGCCGAATCGCCTCCGCCGCAGGAAGAAGTGCGCGCGCCCGCTCTTCATCGGGCGCGGGTCCGGTTTCCGAAGGGCCACGTCACTGTGCTGGCGGGCGGTCAGGTGGGCGCCGTGATCGAGCTCGACCGCGTGGTCGCAACCTTCGGACGCGCCGACGCAGACATCGCCGTCATCACGCGGCGACTGCACGGCTATTTCATCACCCAGGTGCACGGACGCCGAAGGGCGCGCGTCAACGGCCGGCCGATCGGCGACGAAGCGCAGGCACTGACGCACGGCGACGTGATTGAAGTCGCGGAGCTGAAGCTCGAGTTCCATCTCGACGGATGACGACCGTTTTCGACCGCTCGCCGCTGGGCAGGGCGACCGATTATCCGGACCGATACGATCCCGCGCTGCTGTTTCCGATCGAGAGAGCCGCGCAGCGCGAGGCGATCGGCCTGTCGGGCGCGCTGCCGTTCCGCGGTGCCGATCTCTGGACGGCCTACGAGATTTCCTGGCTCGACGCTCGCGGCAAGCCGCAGCTCGCCATCGGACGCCTCGCGGTGCCCGCCGACTCGCCTGCGATCGTGGAGTCGAAATCGCTCAAGCTCTATCTCGGCTCGTTTGCGCAGGAACGCTTGCCCGGCATCGACACGCTCGAGCGGCGGATCGGGGACGACCTCGAGCGCGTCTGTGAGGCTGCGGTTCACCTCGAGCTGACGCCGGCAGCGCGGTTCGAAGAGCTCGCGCTCGAAGAGCTGCCCGGCGAGTCGCTCGACGGGCTGGACGTCGCGCTCGATGCGTACGAGCCGGCGCCCGAGCTGCTCCGCTCAGGCGGCGCCGAGACCGAAGAGACGCTGCGCTCGGCGCTGTTTCGCTCGAATTGTCCTGTCACTGGCCAGCCCGACTACGCGGACGTGATGGTGCGTTATCACGGCCCGAGGGTCGATCGCGCAGGACTCCTTCGCTACCTAGTCTCCTACCGCAAGCACGCGGCATTTCACGAGACGTGCGTCGAGCGGATCTTCGTCGAAGTGCTCGAGCGCTGCCGGCCAAGCGCGCTCACTGTCAACGCACGCTTCCTGCGCCGCGGCGGCATCGACATCAATCCCTTTCGGAGCAATTTCGAGTCGGCATCCACGGCCACGGCCCGCACGCCGCGACAGTGAGCATTGCTTCAGCGGCGCGCAGCTTGCTGCGCTGCGGTAGAATCGATCGGCCATGAACGCGCTCGTCGATGCTCCGCTCAACGACGCGAACGCCGACGTCGACGCGCCGCGCCTGCGCGAGATTCCCTACAACTACACTTCGTTCTCCGACCGCGAGATCGTGCTGCGCTTGCTCGGTCCTGAGATGTGGGCGCTCCTCGGCGAGTTGCGCACCGAGCGCCGCACGGGCCGGTCCGCGCGCATGCTCTTCGAAGTGCTGGGCGACATCTGGGTTGTCGATCGCAATCCGTATCTGCAGGACGATCTCACCGACAATCCCGGTCGCCGCGAGCTTCTGATCGGCGCGATGCGTCACCGGCTCGAGGAGATCGAGAAGCGCCGGCAGTCGAATGCCAACCGCGGGGCCGACGCGCGCGTGGGGCGCCTCCTCACCGCGGCGAGGGAGGCGGTCAACCGCTTCGAGCGCGAGTTTGCGGCCACGCGCGAATTGCGCAAGCGCTCGCTGCGTCTCCTCTCGCGGCACACGCGCAAGGACAACGTCGCCTTCGACGCGCTCGCGCGCGTTTCGCACGTGACCGACGCGACCGACTGGCGCGTCGAGTATCCGTTCGTCGTGCTCCATCCCGACGCCGAGTATGAGATCCCGGGTCTCGTGCGCGACTGCATCGATCTCGGGCTCACGATCATTCCGCGCGGCGGCGGCACCGGCTATACCGGCGGCGCGGTACCACTCGACCGGCGCTCGGCCGTCATCAACACCGAGAAGCTCGAACGGCTCTCCGCAGTCGAACGGATCACGCTGCCCGGCCACGATGCGGCCACGCCGACGATCGACGCCGCGGCGGGCGTCGTGACCAAGCGAGTGATGGAGGCGGCAGAGCGCGAAGGACTCGTGTTCGCCGTCGATCCGACCTCGGCCGATGCTTCGTGCATCGGCGGCAACGTGGCGATGAATGCCGGGGGCAAGAAGGCGGTGCTGTGGGGCACCGCGCTCGACAACCTCGCCTCCTGGCGCATGGTGACGCCGGAGGGCGACTGGCTCGAGGTGACGCGCCTCGATCACAACCGCGGCAAGATTCACGATGCGCGCTTGGCGAGCTTCGAGCTCGCGTGGTACGCGGCCGGCGCGAACGGCGGTCTCGGCGCGCTGAAGCGCAAGGAGGTGCTGGCGATTCCGGGCGAGAGGTTCCGTAAGGCGGGTCTCGGCAAGGACGTCACCGACAAATTCCTCTCGGGGCTCCCCGGCGTGCAGAAGGAAGGCTGCGACGGCATCATCACGTCGGCGCGATTCATCCTGCATCGGGTGCCTCCGGCGGCCCGCACGGTGTGCCTCGAGTTCTTCGGCCCCGTGCATGACTCCACGCCGGCGATCGTCGAGATCAAGCGCTACCTCGATGCACGACCCGGCGGTGCCGTGCTTGCCGGCCTCGAGCATCTCGACGAGCGCTACGTGAAAGCGGTCGGCTACGCGACCAAGGCCAAGCGCCACGGGCGGCCGAAGATGGTGCTCCTCGGCGACATTGTCGGGGAGAGCGACGACGCGGTTGCGCGCGCGGCCTCCGAGGTCGTGCGCATGTGCAACGCGCGCGGCGCCGAGGGCTTCATCGCCGTGTCGCCGGAGACGCGCAAGAGGTTCTGGCTCGACCGCTCGCGCACCGCAGCGATCGCGCGGCACACGAACGCGTTCAAGATCAACGAGGACGTGGTGATCCCGCTCGATCGCCTCGGCGACTACACTGACGGCGTGGAGCGGATCAACATCGAGCTATCGATCCGTAACAAGCTCGCGCTCTGCGACGCATTGACGAGGTTCTTCGCATCTCCGATGGCCCCTGCGCTCTGGCCGGCGGATGCGGAGGCTGCGCCGCCGCAGGAGCTGCTCGATTCGAAGCTCGACGAGGCGCGTGCGGTTCTCGCCGCAACGCGCGAACGCTGGCAGGACCTCCTCGACCGGCTCGCGGAAACCTTCCCGGCGCTGCAGAATCATTCGATCCGCGCGTCGTGGAAGCGCGAGCTGAAGGCCACTCTGGAGGAGATCTTCGCCGGGCTCGCCTTCGGCCCGATCCTCGAGCGCTGCAACGCGATCCATCGCGAGGTGCTGCGCGGGCGAGTGTTCATCGCGCTGCACATGCACGCGGGGGATGGCAACGTGCACACGAACATTCCCGTGAACTCGGATGACTACGCGATGCTCAATCAGGCGCGCGAAGCGGTGGCCCGGATCATGACCCTGGCGCGTTCGCTCGAAGGCGTCATATCGGGCGAGCACGGCATCGGCATCACCAAGCTCGAGTACCTGACCGCGGACGAGCGCGCGCCTTTCGCGGAGTACAAGCGGCGAGTCGATCCCGAGGGCCGCTTCAACCGCGGCAAGCTCCTGCCGGGCGCCGATCTCGGCAACGCGTACACGCCCAGCTTCAACCTCATCGGCGCGGAAAGCCTGATTCTCGAGCAATCCGACATCGGTCGCATCTCCGATTCGATCAAGGACTGCCTGCGCTGCGGGAAATGCAAGCCGGTGTGCGCGACGCACGTCCCGCGGGCGAACCTGCTCTATTCGCCTCGAAACAAGATCCTCGCCACCTCGCTCCTCATCGAAGCGTTCCTGTACGAAGAGCAGACCAGGCGCGGCGTGAGCCTCAAGCACTTCGACGAGTTCGCAGACGTCGCCGATCACTGCACGGTCTGCCACAAGTGCGCCAATCCGTGCCCGGTCGACATCGACTTCGGCGATGTGTCGATCGCGATGCGCAATCTGCTGCGCCGGCAGGGCCGTCGCGCGTTCAAGCCGGCGCTCGCGGCGACGATGTTCTTCCTCAATGCCACCGACCCGGCGATGATCCGTCTCGCCCGGCAATTCATGATCGGCATGGGGTACCGCGCGCAGCGCATCGCGCACGCCGTTGCCGAGCGGACCGGTCTCGCGCGACGGCAGACGCGCCACCCGCCGGCGACCGTCGGGGCCGCGCCGGTGAGAGCGCAGATCGTGCACTTCGTGAACAAGCCGATGCCCGGCGGGCTACCGAAGCGCACGGCGCGCGCACTGCTCGACATCGAGGACCCGAGGATCGTCCCGATCATCCGCAACCCGGCCACGCCCGTCGAGGACTCGGAGGCGGTCTTCTATTTCCCGGGCTGCGGATCGGAACGGCTCTTCTCCCAGGTCGGGCTTGCCACGCAGGCGATGCTCTATCACGTCGGCGCGCAGTGCGTCCTGCCACCGGGGTATCTATGCTGCGGCTATCCCCAGACGGCAGCTGGCGATCAAGAGCGCGGACAGGCGATCATCACCGACAACCGGGTGCTCTTCCACCGTGTGGCGAACACGCTCAACTACCTCGACATCCGCACCGTGCTCGTCTCGTGCGGCACCTGCATGGATCAGTTGCAGAGCTACGAGTTCGAAAAGATCTTCCCCGGTTGCCGGCTGCTCGACATACACGAGTATCTGCTCGAAAAAGGCCTGAAGCTCGAAGGCGTAAGCGGCGTGCGGTACATGTACCACGACCCCTGCCATACGCCGATGAAGACCTACCAGCCGCTTCGGGTAGTGAACGAGCTGATGGGCGGCTCGGTGAGGCTCAACGAACGATGCTGTGGCGAGTCGGGAACGCTCGCGCTTGCCCGGCCGGACATTTCGACGCAAGTCCGGTTCCGGAAGGAGGAAGAGCTCAGGAACGGCGCCTCGGCGCTGCGCGCCGATAGTTTCATCGGGCCGGTGAAGGTGCTCACCTCCTGCCCGTCATGCCTGCAGGGATTGGCGCGTTTTAATGACGACGGCGGCACCCAGGCCGACTACGTCGTCGTCGAGATTGCCCGCCGCGTCCTCGGTGAGGATTGGTTGCCGAAGTATGTCTCCGCGGCGGGCAACGGGGGTATCGAGCGCGTCCTCGTCTGAAGCTGAGGCTCCCCGCTTCGCCGGTCAATTCCGGGGATGCGAAATCGCGAGCGGGAGTTGTGACGTCGTCGCGACCAGTTCGAATGCGGGGTTTGCCGCCACGGACGGAGAGTCGATCACGCGGGGCGCTACCGTGAGCAAGCCCAAGGCCGTCACGGCAACGCACAACAGGGGCACGAAGCCGCGGCACAGCCCGCGTTCGCCGCACCCTGCCAAAAAGGCCCCGCGGCTGCGCGTGGAGCGCGCAGCGCGGGTCGGAGGCAAGCTGGCGGCCGGCGTCGAATCCTTCAGCCGAGTCACCGCAGAATGGGGCGAGAAGCGTTGTGTCGTGGCTTGCATTTGCTTTCTCCTCGGAGGCGCTGCTCAGGACCGCCTCGTTGGGATGAAGTCTGGCCGATCGGCGTCGGGTACGCGCGGGAACAATCCGCGGGGGAGTTGTCGAATATTCACAACAGGAGTCGTCTCCCGCCCGGGATGGCAGGCGGTGCGGCACGTCGGGCCGACCGGCGGCTGCGGCGCGGTTTGTGCTATAAGGGCAGGGCGGCCCGAAACCGCGTTGGCCGACCGAGGCGGCGAACGTTCCGGGCGCGCGGAGATACGGTGACCAACGAGTTCACGCTCACGCAGACCGGCGCCGAGCCGACGGCGCTAGCGTTCGCCGACGCAGACGGCTGTGCTCGTTGGCTGCGGGCGCAGCCGCTGTCGAACATCCCGAAGCATTACGATGCAGTGCTCGGCCAGCTGCAGAAGCTTGCCGACGCCGACGTCCTTCCGAGGGAGCGCGCTCGGATCGCCGAGGTTCTGCGCGAACCGATCGTCTATCTCCACATCGAGCTTGCACGCCGCTACGCGGGCAAGCCGCATCCAGCGAACGAGCGCGAGCACGAGGCGGCCGAGCAGGCTCTGGTGCTGTGGCAGGCGCTCTGGGCGCAGTATTCCGCGTGCCTCAAGCCGCTGCTCGAAGGCGACCCCGAGTTGCACGGGGTCAAGGCCAAGCTTCTGCAGCGCGGGCTTTGGGTCGGAAAGCAGGTGATTCTGGTGCACGGGCTCGCCCGGCGTATTCCGCCCGCCTCGCTGTGGCAGGAGCTGCATGCCTACTATCGCCTTGCCGAGCTACTGGAGTGTGCCGTCACCGCGGTTTCCGACGAGTTGATGCCCAATGCCATCGGCGTGTCCTGCTATTCGACCTATGCGCACGCGCTGCTTCTGAACCTCGCCGATCTCTGTGCACTGACGGTGCGTCAGATCGAGCTGACCGACCGCTGGCTCGCGATGTGGGCGCGGAAAATCTTTCCCTACGCGCAGCAGCGCGAGACCGAGGGGCCGGTGATCGTCACCGATCTCGACGCGCCTGCGGGCGCGACTCTCGCGCTCGTCGCGCCACGCCATGTAACCGATTCCATGCGCTTCGGCTATCCGGGCAAGCTCGCGACGAGCGTACGCGGCCGGCTGAAGAGACTCTCGACCGGCGCCAATCCGGCCGAGCTGCAGCTCGGGCATGACGTTTCGGTCGAAGCTTGCACGGTGCTGCTCACCCATCTCGATCAGCAGTGGTACGCTCTGCCGAAGAAGACCGGAAACGAGACACAGACCTCGCTGGATCTCTGCGTCGGTGGACTTGGTGCCGCATATTTCCGCGTCGCCGGGCGCACGTTTAACCGTCAGGACCCGCTCGGCCGCCTCTCCTATCACGGCACCCAGCATCTCGCCACGCTCGGCGCGCTGACCGACTACGATCGCAACAAGGAAGAAGCCGAGAAGAGCTGGGCGTGGGAGCACTGGCAGGGCACCTACGATTGGGATGACGCGAGCGTGCGGCGTGTCAGCGCCGCGTTGCATCGCTGGCACCTCGAACAGCTCGTGATCCTGCGCGACGATGAACGCGTGCGTTGCGGCTGCGTCACCCGCGTTGCGCTCGATGGGCGCGGCGAGATTTCGGTCAAGCTGCGCCTCTGGGCGGGTTCGCCCACAGCTCTCGCCGTGCGACCACTCACCACGATGCTGGCGGAGGACGCGCCAGTTCCGGCGATTCTGCTCGGGCATACCCCAGACGAGCCCGCAACGATGATCACTCCGCCGCGCACCTTCAACCCGGGGCGTTCGCTGCGCTCGATGGACACCGGACCCGAGCGGCGCTTCCGGTTGACGAAGCTCATCCAACGGGGCGCAGACTTCGAGCGCGTCGCCTTCGAGGAAACCGGAGACTGATCGGCATCGCAGTCAAGCCCACGCGGGCTGGAATTTCCTGAGCTGATCCGAGAAGTCCGTGCCGAACCATCTGCTGGGCGAGACGAGCCCCTACCTGCTGCAGCACACCGAGAACCCCGTCGACTGGTATCCCTGGGGCGATGAAGCGCTCGAGCGGGCGCGGCGCGAAGACAAGCCGATCCTGCTATCGATCGGCTATTCGGCCTGTCACTGGTGCCACGTGATGGCCCACGAATCGTTCGAGGACGAACAGGTGGCGCGGCTCATGAACGAGCTCTTCATCAACATCAAGGTCGACCGCGAGGAGCGGCCGGACCTCGATCAGATCTATCAAACCGCGCATGCGATGCTCACGCAGAGGAGCGGCGGCTGGCCGCTCACGATGTTTCTCACGCCGACGCAGGAGCCTTTCTTCGGCGGCACCTTTTTCCCGAAGTCCTCGCGCTACGGGCTCGCGGGCTTCGCGGATCTCCTGCCACGTGTCGCCACGGCGTATCGCGAGCAGGGAGGTGCGATCGCGGAGCAGAACGAGCGACTGAAGGCCGCGCTGGCGCTCACCAATCCGGAGCCGCCGGCGGATAACACCGCGCTCCCCTCCGATGCGCCGCAGCTTGCCTTCGCCGCGCTCGCCCGTGCGTTCGATCCGGACTGGGGAGGCTTCGGCGCCGCGCCGAAATTCCCGCACGCGACCGATCTGGCCATGTGCCTGCGCCGTCACGCGCAACGCGGCGACAAGAGCGCGCTGGAGATTGTTTCGGTCACGCTCGCGCGGATGGCCGCGGGCGGCATCCACGATCAACTCGGCGGCGGCTTCTGCCGCTACAGCGTGGACGCGGAGTGGACGATCCCGCACTTCGAGAAGATGCTCTATGACAATGCGCTGCTGCTCGCGCTCTACGCCGATGCATGGCGCGCAATCGCGGAGAGCGCGTTTGCGCGGGCGGCGCGAGGCATCGTTCGCTGGACGCTCTCCGAGATGCGCGCGCCCGAAGGCGGGTTTCATTCGAGCCTCGATGCCGACAGCGAACATGAGGAGGGAAAGTTCTACGTGTGGAGGCCCGACGCCGTCGAGTCCGCGCTCGACGCCGAAGAATGGGCGGTGGCTTCGCGGCACTGGGGGCTGGACGGTCCGCCGAATTTCGAAGGCGAAGCCTGGCACCTGCACGTCGCCGTGCCGCTCTCCGAGGTTGCGCGCGAACGCGCAATCTCGCTCGCCGTCGCCGAGGCCCGGCTCGAAGCGGCGCGCGAGAAGCTTTTCGCTCTGCGCGGCCAGCGCGTGCGGCCCGGGCGCGACGACAAGATTCTCACATCGTGGAACGCGCTGATGATCGCAGGACTCGCGCGCGCGGCGCGCGTGTTCGACGAAGCCGATTGGCTTGCAAGCGCGCAAGCCGCGGTCGACTTCCTGCATCGCGCGATGTGGCGCGAAGGGCGGCTCCTCGCCACCTACAAGGACGGCCGTGCCCATCTGAACGCCTATCTCGACGATCACGCGTATCTTCTCGCCGCCCTCGTCGAGCTGATGCAGGGCTCGTTCCGGGCGCAGGATCTCGCGTGGGCGACCGAGGTCGCTGAGGCGCTTCTGACGCGTTTCGAGGACGCTGCGCACGGCGGCTTCTTCTTCACCGCGCACGATCACGAGGCGCTGATTCACCGCCCCAAGCCCGGGCACGACAACGCCACCCCTTCCGGCAACGGCATTGCGGCGCAGGCGCTCACCACGCTCGGGCATTGGCTGGGCGAACCGCGCTATCTCGCCGCCGCCGAACGGGCCGTGCGCGCTTTCGCCCGCGAGCTCGCCGAGCGCCCCGCGGGATACGCGTCGCTGCTCATCGCTCTCGAGGATTGCCTCGATCCGCCGACGACGGTGCTGCTGCGTGGCGACGCGGCGACGTGCGCGGCGTGGCAGCGCAGGCTCGAGCGGCGGTATCGCCCGGCCCAGCATACGCTCGATCTGTCGCGCCAGGATGCGCTCCCCGGCGCCCTCGCCAAGCCGCACGAAGCCGGCGAAGGCGCC
>Ga0335083_10007006_pt1 | contig 13955 bp, 13 predicted proteins | sample Lox_Sample_42_FD_206716 | JGI IMG/M metagenome (GOLD analysis project Ga0335083, IMG submission 206716) | Soil microbial communities from Loxahatchee National Wildlife Refuge, Florida, United States - Lox_Sample_4.2 | ecosystem: Environmental > Terrestrial > Soil > Wetlands | place: USA...
GGCACGACGATACCCCCGGGCGATTCCGCCGTGAGGTTCCGGCTTGGTGCGCCGTGCGCCGTCGCCCGCGGATGGTTGCGGCAGCCATACGGCTAGAGGCGGATGGTTGTGGCAGCGATACGCCTACAAGCGGCTGGTTGCCACAACCATCGAGTTCGGCGAGGGCGCTTCCGGGTCAGTTCGCGGTCAGCTTGCCGAGTTCGGCTGAGCGCTCGGGCGTCCAGCCGGGCGGCGGGATGATGGCCGCCCAGGACGAGGCGCCCTGGAGCATGCCGTAGGTGTGACCGTGCCCCGCAGGAACTCCCGCGGCCAGTGCCAGGTCAGCCGCGACCTGCCAGAACGTGACCAGCGGGTACCAGTTCATGTCCGGGGACACGTCGGGCGGGTGCGGGCCGCTCAGCCAGTCGGGCTGGTGGAAGGCCAGCGACCAGGACCACCACACGATCGGGTCGGAGGTGTTCTGCAGGTACACGACCCGCGGCTGCGACCAGTCGGCGGGCACCGGGTTCAGCTGGCCGAGCGAGGTGACGAAGCGCACCGTCGTGCCGTCACGGTAGACCGGCCGCCATTCCGGCGATCCGGGATCGCGGTCGCTGGTGAACCGGCTCCACAGCGTGTTGCTGTTGGTCGGGCCGACCCAGAGCACGCCAGAGGTCCGGTTCCTGATGTCGTTGACGCCGCTGAAGGCGTTCTCGCCGCCGAACGAGCCGAGGCTCTCGCCGAAGACCACGAGCTTCGGGCGATGGTCCGCGGGCAGCCTGCTCCACTGCGCGTATATCGCGTCGAACAGGTCACGCCCGGCCTCCTGGGCGGGTGCCTTGTCCGCGATGAAGGAGATCCAGCTTGGCAGGAACGAGTACTGGATGGCGGCGATCGCCGTGTCGCCGCCGTACATGTACTCAAGCGGGTCGATCATCGCCGGGTTTACCCAGCCGGTTCCCGTGGTGGTGGCGACCACGAGCACCTTGCGGTCGAAGGCGCCGGTCCGTTCCAGTTCCTTCACCGCAAGCTCCGATTCCGCCTCGATCGAGGGCGCCGACTTCAGTCCCGCGTACACCCGGATTGGCTCCATTGCTTGCTGCCCGGTGAACTGGCTGATCTGCGCGGCCGTCGGGCCGCCTGCGACGAACGTCCTGCCCTGCCTGCCCAGAGTGTCCCAGGGCACGAGCGAATCCGGGCTGCCAGAGCGCAGCGCGGAGACCGGCTCGGTCACCCCGGCGGCGGTACTGTTGTCCACGCCGCTGAACACCGAGTTGGCCAGGCCGAGCACGCCTCGCGACAGCGCCCCGGTCAGCACCAGCAGGATCACCACGCAGATCACCAGCACCACAGTGGCCGCCGCCGCGCGGTCAGGCACGAACCGGCCGACAAGCCGGGCGATCTGCCGCACGACCCAGCGGATGCCACGCGCCGCCATGAGGAGGCCAAACGTCAGCAGCGCGGTCACGAGAACGACCAGGATGTAGTTGGCCTCGTCCGGCTGTGGCGCCTCGACAAGCTCCCTGATGTCGTGCTGCCAGCGCGCGCCCAGTACGCCGAACAGCGGGATCAGCACGATGGCGGCCACCGCGAGGGACAGGCGGATGATCCGCCGCAGCGTGCGGCCCGGCCGCCACGGGATTAGCGAGCGCGCCAGCCAGCCGACGAGCAGCCCGATGGCGTAGCCGATGGCCGCCGTCACCGCGGACATCACCGCCTGCAGGTACCACGCCCTCGGCAGCAGCGACGGGGTGAGCGACAGGCAGTAGAAGATCAGCGCACCGGTCAGCCCGGCGAAGCTGAACCCGGCGAAGAACTCCAGCAGGCCATGCCACCAGCGCCGCCGCGCGTGCCGCCCCGGCGCCACAGGGCTCGCGGTGGTCACGGGGCTCTCGGTGGTCACGGGGCGCTTGGCGGTCATGGGGTGCCCCACGCCCAGACGGCGGCCGAGGCGAGCACGGCCAGCCCGTTGACCGCCCAGTGCAGCCCGGCGGGCGCGAGTAGCGACCCGCTGCGCCGCCGCAGCTCGCAGAAGACCACGCCGGCCAGCGCGGTGAAGCCCATCGTGGCGAGCACGGTGACCACCTCGGCCGACCGGCCGCTGCCCACGGTGCCGGAGATGGCCTGGTTGGCTGACGCGAGCCCGAGCGAGGGCAGCGCGTGCCACAGCCCGAACAGCAGCGAGCTGACGACCGTCGCGGTCGCCGTGCCGCGGGCCCGGCGCAGCAGTCCCCACAGCACGCCGCGGAAGGCCACCTCCTCGAGCAGCACGGTCCCGACCGGGATCAGCACCAGGCTGTCGAGCAGTGCGCCGCCCAGGCTCAGGTGATACCGGGTGTCACGGAACGCGTTCCTGGTGAGCGGCAGCGCGGCTCCCGCGGCGATCACCACGGCGACCACGCCGATCTCGGCGCCCGCCCAGCGGAGCCCCGGCCGCCAGGTGCCGCGGCCAAGCCCCATGTCGTTCCAGCTGAGCCCGGCCATCCGCCCGATCAGCGGCAGCCCCACGGCGCACACAGGCCCGGCCACCAGGGTGGCGTGCGGAACCTTGATGTCGATGACGTTGACCGCGGCGAGGATCGCGACCACCAGGCCGGCGGCCACCCAGGGGGAGAGCAGCTCGCGCTCGATCGCCATGTCCGACCACCGCATAACAGTGCGGTCTGCGAGGCGAGGTCACCGGCCCGCTCGTCCTCCCGGATCAGGTGCATGACCGCGTTGATGAGCGCGAGGTGCGAGAAAGCCTGCGGGAAGTTGCCGAGGTGCTGCCCCGAGTGGTGGTCGATCTCCTCCGCGTACAGCTGCAGCGGGCTCGCGTAGGAGAGCAGCTTCTCGCACAGCGCCCTGGCTCGTGACACCTCGCCGATCTCGGTGAGCGCGGAGACAAGCCAGAACGAGCAGATGGTGAACGTGCCCTCCTCACCGCTGAACCCGTCGTCGGTCTCCTCGACGCGGTAGCGGAGCACCAGATCGTCCTCGGTGAGCTCGTCGGCGATGGCGAAGACGGTGGCGCGGACTCGCGGGTCGGCCGGCGGCAGGAAGCCGAGCAGCGGGATGAGCAGCACCGACGCGTCGAGCGCGGTGGTCTCGTAGTGCTGGCAGAAGACGCCGCGCTCGTCGGTGCCGTTCGCGCAGACGTCGGCGTGGATCTCATCGGCCGCGCGCCGCCACTCATCCGCGCGCCCCAGGTCGCCGCGGAGCAGCGCGAGCCTGGCGCCGCGGTCGGCCGCCACCCAGCACATGACCTTGGATGCGGTGAAGTGCCTGGCGGGCCCGCGCACCTCCCACAGTCCCTGGTCCGGGTCGCGCCAGTGCTTGATCGCGGCCTCCACCTGCGTGATGAGCACCGGCCAGCGCCGTTCGTCGGCCTGCTCGCGTGACCTGGCGTGCAGGTGAACCGAGTCGAGCAGCACCCCCCAGACGTCGTGCTGGCGCTGGTCCCACGCGCCGTTGCCGATGCGGACAGGGCGCGCGCCGTCGTACCCGGACAGATGGTCGAGCGTTTGCTCGGTGAGCTCTTCCTCGCCGCCGATCCCGTACATGATCTGGAGGTCGCTCTCGCCCTCGGCCAGGTCGGTGATGAAGTAGTAGAAGTCGTTCGCGTCCCTGGTGAGCCCGAGCGTGTGCAGCGCCCACAGCATGTAGGTGGAGTCGCGCAGCCAGGAGAAGCGGTAGTCGTAGTTGCGCTCGCCGCCCGGCGTCTCCGGCAGCGACGTGGTCGCGGCGGCGAGCAGCGCCCCGGTGGGCGCGTAGGTGAGGCCCTTGAGCGTGAGCGCCGACCTGACCAGGTACTCGCGCCACGGGTGGTCGGGGAACTGGCCCCGGCTGATCCATTCGTGCCAGAAGTCGCTGGTCACCGCCATCCGCTGCTTGGCCTCGGCGAAGTCCTCAGGCGCAGACCCGTCACCCCAGGACAGCGCGCAGAACACCTGCTGTCCCTCGCGCAGCCGGTGCCGCGCCATGGCGAGCGGCCCCTCGAAGCCGAGACTCAGGTCGGTGGTGAGCCGGATCTGCCCGTGGTCGGGCGACACGCACTCGGCGACGCCGTAGCTGCTGCCCGCGTACCGCCAGGTGCCACGCTGCCTGCCGTAGTCGAAGGCCGGCTCGCACTCGAGCAGGAGGTCGACCTCACCCTCCAGGCAGCGGACAGTCCGCAGCAGCACCCGGGCCGCCCGGTAGTCGCCCGGGACACGCCGGTAGTCGTCGGACTCCCGGCGCGCGTCGGTGGGCCATCGGCTGACCAGGAGGGCGTCGCGGATCACCAGCCAGCCGGTCGGCGTCGCCCAGGTGGTCTCCACGATCATCGTGCCCGGCAGGTAGCGCCGCCCCGACGGCACCCGCACGTCGGCGGGCCCGAGCCGGAACGACCCCGCTCCCCGGTCGAGCACCGCGCCGAATACGCTCGGCCCGTCCATCCGCGGCAGGCACATCCACTCGACGGCACCGCTGGAGGCGACGAGAGCGGAGACCTCGCAGTCGGACAGGAAGCCGTAGTCGGCGATCGGCGGGAACGGACTGCCGGCTGGCACCGGATGGCCGGGTTCGATGGTCATGCCAGGCGGACGCGGCGCCGGAACCGAGTGGGTCAGGTCGGCGGAAAGACCGGTGTTCGACACTCTGACGGCGTACCCGACAGTGAGCCGCGGCAACCGTTGATTGTCACTCTGTGTACTCGGATTATGATTATAAGTTAGTGATTACGCGGGCCCGGGCGAGCCCGCCGGATAGCCGCCCATCGGGACGATGTCCCGTGCCCAGCCGTCGAGCACCGGCGTGACCACGCGCCAGGATTCCTCCGCCTCGTCGCCGCGGATCGACAGCGACGCGTCGTGGCTGAGCACGTCGAGCAGCAGCTGGCCGTAGGCGGACAGGCTCGGCGGCCCTAGTTCGGTGGCCAGCGTGAGCGGGCCCAGCACGCCGAGCCGGCCGGTGACCCCGGTGAGCTCGAGGCGCAGGCTCTCCGGCTCGAGACCGAAGCGGAGCACGTTGGACTCGCCGTGCACCGCCGCGGGCAGCTGCGGCACCTCGCGGAAGTGCACCGCGACCTCCCTGCGGCCGCCGCCGACAGCCTTGGCGGCGCGGATGCGGAACGTTGCGCCCGACCAGCGCCAGTTGTCCAGCTTCAGCTCCACCTCGGCGAACGTCTCGGTCTGCCGCGCCTGGTCCACCCCCGGCTCGTCGACATAGGCGGGAATCTCCCGGTCGCCGATCCGCCCGGCCAGGTAGCGGGCCCGCCTGCTGCACCGGATCACGTCGTCGTCGGTGAGCGGCCTGATCGAGCGGAGCACGTCCACCTTGCGGTCGCGCAGGTCCCGCTCGTCCAGGCTCACCGGCGGCTCCATCGCCACCAGGCAGAGCACCTGGAGGAGGTGGTTCTGCACCATGTCCTTGAGTGCGCCGACCCCGTCGTAGTAGACGGCCCGGCCCTCGAGCGCCAGGTCCTCCTCCCAGATGATTTCGATCAGGTCGATGTGCGCGCTGTTCCATATCGACTCGAGTATCCGGTTGGCCAGCCGCGAGCTGAGGATGTTCTGCACCGTGGTCATGTGGAGGAAGTGGTCGACGCGGAATATCGCCTGTTCCGGCAGCACCCCCGCGAGCAGCCGGTTCAGCGCCAGGGCGCTCGCCAGGTCCTCGCCGAACGGCTTCTCAAGCACGATCCGGCTGCCCTCCGGCAGCTTCGCGGCGCGCAGCGCGGTCACCGCCGCGGGGAACACGGCGGGCGGCAGTGCCAGGTACACGGCGACCGGGCGGTCCCCGTCGCCCGCGACCGCCGCCGCGACGGCCGCCGGGTCGGTCACGTCGGCCGCGCGGTACCGCGCAGCCGCGACGACGGCCTGCCTGACCTCCTCCGGCTGGTCGCCTGCGAACCTGGCGAGCTGCGCCGCGGCCCACTCCCTGAACTTGCCATCGTCCCAGTCCTCCCGGCCGACGCCGGTGAGGCTGAACCCGTCGGGCAGCTCACCCGCTGCCCGCAGCGCCGCGATCCCCTCGAGCAGGAAACGGGCGGTCAGGTCTCCGGTCGCGCCGAAGATCACCAGCCGGTCAATCATGGGCGGTCGCGTCACGTTCGGTAGCTACCCCTTGGTGCACACGCGAAGCGTTTGAGGCCCGGCGGTGTTTGAGGCCCGACTGGCGCCGGGCATCACCCGCATCGTTCCATGGACGCGCGTGACGATCTGAATGCCCCTGAAGTGGCCGCGTGGACGCCGCCGCTTGCACCACCGGCGCGCCGGCTGCTGATCTGGGAGATCATCGCGCTGTTCGCGGTGTCCCTCGGGATGAGCGGCGTGCGCTCGATCGTCTCGCTGATCGGCTCGCTTACGGAAACGCAGGCGCTGCACGCGCAGCACGTGGTGATGAACGGGTCGCAGGCGCCGGGGCGGCCGCTTTACGACCTGGGGCTGCAACTGGTGGCGGTCGCCAGCGGACTCGCGCCGACGTTCCTCGCGTTCTACCTGCTGGCGAGGAACGGCGAGCGGCCCTCGTCCATCGGAGTTGACCTGTCGCAGCCCGGCCGCGACCTGCTGCGGGGCGCGGGACTCGCCGCGGTGATCGGCGGCTGCGGTCTCGGCTTCTACGTGATCGCCTTCAAGGCGGGCATCAGCCTGAACATCGTGGCGGCGAGCCTGCCGCACGCCTGGTGGCGGTTCCCCGTCCTTGTGCTCAGTGCGCTACAGGACGGGATCAACGAGGAAGTCCTCGTCGTCGGCTACCTGCTGACCAGACTGCGACTGCTCGGGCTCGGGCCGGTCGCGGCCGTGGCGATAAGCGCCGTGCTTCGCGGCTCCTATCACCTGCACCAGGGCATCGGGCCGTTCCTCGGCAACGTCATCATGGGTGTCGTCTTCGGGTCGCTGTTCGTGCGCTGGCAGCGGACCAACCCGATGATCATCGCCCACACGCTGATCAACGCCGTGGCGTTCATCGGGTACACACTGCTGGCCGGCCACGTGTCGTGGCTTCCGTAGCCGGGCGGCGCTCCCCCGGGCCTTCACCCGGCGCGGGTGATGCGGGTGGTGCGGAACGACCTGAAATCCTGCGGACATGATCGCTCAGCGGTGCACCGGGTTCGCCGCGGCGTGCGTCGTCATCGCGTCGTTCGCCGCGGGTTGCAGCAGCACCACGACAAGCGCTCCCGCAAGCCCAAGCGCGAGCGCCACGACGAGCGCCAGCACCAGCGCGGCGGTGTGCCACAGCGCGGAGAACCTCAAGACGTCGGTGACCGGCCTCAAGGACACCAACATCACGGCCAACAGCCTGTCGGCCATCCAGGACCAGCTCACCAAGATCGAGCAGCAGTTCCAGACGTTCAAGACCGACGCGAAGGGCCAGTTCACTCCGCAGACCGACGCCATGTCCAGCGCGCTGTCCATGCTGAGCTCGAACCTCAACGCGGCCAAGGCCAACCCGAACGCCAGCACGCTCACCGCGGTCGCCTCGTCAGCCGTCTCGGTCGTCACCGCCGGGAAGAACCTGACTACCGCGGTCACGAACACTTGCTGAGTCCAGCGGCGCTGTCACCCGAACCGGGTGAACCTGCCGGCCGCTCGCGCCTTCGCGCAGCACGGCGACGCGGCACGCCGGGTTCACCCCGCGGGGATGAGGCGATCGCATGGCGTCCGTCCGATGCTGACCCCATTCGTTCGGCGGAAGGAGCCGGTCATTAACGGCGAGAAGCGTCATCAGTCAGCCGGTTCGCGTCCCCGGTGGTGGCTGTGGGGGCTGGCGGGCGGCGTCGTGGTCGTCGGCGGCCTGGCCGGCGGCCTGATCGCGACCGCGTCGGCTGCGCCTAACTCCTCCTCGACGGCAGACGCCTCTGCCGACGGCAGCGCCTCCGCCACGTCCTGCCCGGTCGCGGCGATCGCGGACAACGTGCTGCCCTCGGTCGTGACGATCTCCGCTTCCGGCACGGGCGGCGCGGGCACCGGCTCCGGTGAGGTCATCCGCTCCGACGGCTACATCCTCACCAACAACCACGTGATCGCGATCGCCGCCAACGGCGGGAAGGTCGAGGTGCTGTTCGCCGACGGGACGAGCGCGCCCGCGACCATCGTCGGCAGGGACACACTGACCGACCTGGCCGTGCTCAAGGTGGGAGGCAAGGACAACCTGAAGCCGGTCACGCTCGGCACGTCAAGTTCGGTGCAGGTCGGCGAGCCGGTGATCGCGCTCGGCGCTCCGCTCGGCCTGTCCGGCTCGGTGACCTCGGGCATCGTGAGCGCACTGGACAGGACCGTGGAGGTCCCCGCCGAGGACGACAAGAACGCGCTGCTCGTCTCCGCGGTGCAGACTGACGCCGCGATCAACCCGGGCAACAGCGGCGGCGCACTCGTCAACTGCTCGGGCGAACTGGTCGGCGTGCCGTCGGCGGGCGCCACCGTGCCGAACGAGTCCGGCGAGTCGTCGGGCGGCAGCATCGGCCTCGGCTTCGCGATCCCGGTTGACGCCGCCAAGACGATCTCCGACGAGATCATCGCGACCGGCCGCGTGACGCACGCCTACTTCGGCCTGCAGACCGTGCCGATTCCGGAGAGCGCGGCAGCCGAGGCCGGGGTTCCGGCGGGCCTGTTCGTCGCCGGCGTCCCGGCGGGCGGTCCGGCCCAGAAGGCCGGCATCCAGGCCGGCGACGTGATCACGACGATCGACGGCCAGCCGGCCACGAGCAACGTACAGCTCCAGGAGCTCACCCTGACCAAGAAGCCGGGCGACACGGTTGAGCTCGGTTACGCGCGGGACGGCAGGGAAGCGACGGCCACCGTCACCCTCGCGGAGCAGCCATAACCGCCTCGGCGCTACTCGCCGACGTAGCCGGTCAACGACAGCGAGAGCCACAAGCCCGCCCGGAGAACGGGTGCGGGGTATCGGGGGAGCCCCGCACCCGTTCGGATAAATCTTCTTTGGCTGGCTCCCGCCGGGCACGGTTACATCGCGTCGGGATCTGCCAGCACATCGGACGGCTCAAGGCGCGTCAGGTCGTCCATGCTTACTACGGTCAGGTTCGCTGGCGAGGCGGAAGCATGTCGGAGCCTGGCAGCCTCAAGCGCGTTGCGGACGCTGCGGGCGTTGGCGAAGTGCGACTGCGTCCCGTGCAGCGACAGGTAATCACGGAATGCCGCCATTGCGTCGTCCGACAAGTAGTAGGAAGACCTGTCGAGCATCAGCTGTCCGATGGCAGATCACCACGAGGTTGCTGCGCTCGTTCTCCATCACCTGCATGAGGATTTCGACGCATTCCTGGCCATAGTCGCGCGAATCTTCCGCACGGTAGAGGGAGTATGCCTCGTCGATGAAAAGCACCCCGCCCATCGCGCGGCCGAGAACGCGGCGGCCATGAACTCCGCATGGTTCAGCCGCAGCCAGGCAAACAGAAAAGCGCCGGCGAGGATTAGCAGGAATATGCCGAGACCTGAATAGCGCAGTCTGACGGTCCACATGACATCAGAGAGGCTAACCATGCGACAAGCCGCTGGTCAAACACCTGAAACCCCCCGCTTCCCCGCGATCCACGGCAAAGGGAGCCCCGGGAGATCGCGGCCATGTCACGGGAACCACGCAACCGTTCGGCATACGATTTATTGATCAAGAGCCGGTGACGAGCGTGCCGCCCTTGATGGTGGCGAGGAAGCTCTCCCTGGCGATGAGTTCGGCGCGGGGGCGTCGTCTGATCTGAGACCGCGTGACTGAGTAAGGACGAGGGAGTCTGATGGCCAAGCTGATCTATTCGGCGCTCGCTTCGGCGGACGGGTACGTGGAGGATGCCAAGGGCGGCATCGACTGGGCGGCACCCGACGAAGAGGTGCACCGCTTCGTCAACGACCTCGAACGGCCGATTGGCACCTACCTCTACGGGCGCCGGATGTACGAGACGATGCGGTACTGGGAGGACGCGCACACGCGGCCCGGCGAGCCCGCGGTCGGGCTGGAGTTCGCCGGCATCTGGCAGGCGGCGGAGAAGATCGTGTTCTCCCGGACGCTCACGGCGCCGGTCACCGCCAGGACGCGGATCGAGCCGGCCTTCAATCCTGGCCTGGTGCGGCGGCTGAAGTCGTCGGCGGAGCGCGACATCTCCGTGGGCGGCGCTAACCTGGCCGGGCAGGCCATGCGGGCCGGGCTGGTGGATGAGCTGCAGCTGTTCCTCGTTCCCGCCATCGTCGGCGGCGGCAAGCGGGCGCTGCCCGACGACCTCCGCGTCGACATGGAGCTGCGGGACACGCGGCGGTTCGCGAGCGGCGTTGTCTACCTCTGGTACGTTCTGCGGCCGGCCTGACTTTGCCGCGGCGTTGATCCGCCTAACGGCTCCGCGACGTATCAAGATCAGGCCGGCCGCATGGCATGGATCGTTGGCGGGGAGAACGCGGGCGTGATCGAGGAGCTGATCGGCCGGATGACCGCGCTGCTCGGGCCGCTCGAGGCGGCGGGCGACAAGCGGCGGTACTTCCACGCGACCTACCTGCGCACCACCATCGCAGTGCGCGACGAGCTCGCACGCGGCGGCTTCGCGGACACCGAGTGGGTCGAGCGGTGGGACGTCGTGTTCGCCGGCCTGTACCTGGACGCCCTCGAGGCCGACATGGCGAGCCGGGAGCCGAGCCGTCCCTGGGCGATCGCGTTCGGCGCGCCCGCGGCCCTGCCGCCGCTGCGGCACGTGCTGCTCGGCATGAACGCGCACATCAACTACGACCTGCCGCAAGCCCTGGTGGCTGTGATCAGCGACGAGCAGTTCGGCGACGCGGCGCTGCTCGCCCGGCGGGATGCCGACCACCGGGCCATCGACGACGTGCTCGCCTCCCGGGTCGCCGCGGAGGACGACGAACTGACTAGCCTTTCCCATCCCGCCCCGCTGCTCGACCGGCTGCTTCGACCGCTCAACCAGCTCGGCACCCAGCGCTTCCTGCGCGAGGCGCGGCAGAAGGTGTGGGCCAATGCCGTCGCGCTGAGCCAGGCGCGCAGGCAGGGCCCGGACGCCTACACCGCCCGGCTGGCCCAGCTTGAGGAACTGAGCGCCGCGAAGGTCAGGGCGCTGCAGGCGCCAGGCCAGGTGCTGCTCAAGCTGGCCGCCCAGGGCTTCGGCGTGCGGCTTCCTCCTGCCGATGACACGGCCGCGGCGAGACGGTTAAGCGCGGGTCGTCCAGCGCGGGCCCGTCGCCCGCCAGTCGGCGTCCCACGCGGCCATCCGGCGCCTGTTGATCCACCAGCGGGCCAGCAGGCCGGCCAGGATCACCACCAGGGTAAGCACGGCCGCGCCCGCGACTCTGGCGAGGTCTGTCAGCGATGCCACCTGCGATTCGGCCAGCGGCGCCGTGGTGAGCTGCCCGTCACGGGTGGTAAATACCTTCACCGTGTCGCCGGGCGCATAGCCGATGGCGACGGCCATCTCGTTGCTGACCCGTTTGCCATTCGGCGCGGTCCACTGGGCCAGCACCTCCGTGGTGAGGTTCCCGCCCGAGCCCGCGCCGGTCGCCTTCACGATGTGTGCAGTGACCTGATACTTGGACGCGTGCTGAGCGGTCTCGGCCCGCTGCGCTATCGAGTGCATGCCCGCTCCGGCCGCCAGCGCGGACAGCGGCGCGCCGACCAGGAACAGCACGGCAAGCAGGATCAGCACGACGGTTTCCGCACGGTCCGACGCGCGGCGCAGCGGATTGCGGTCAAATCGCATCCCCCGGACGAACCTGCCCGCCGTCGTCACCCCGGGCCTTCCCCGCCCGGGGCCCATCGGCCTCACCCCATCAACTTTACGTTGCCTGCCGAGTGCACATTTCAGCCGGCTGCCGCTACGGCGGCGGGGTCACAAGTCCCGGCCGAGCGCGCGGGCGGCTTCCCACAGCCGTTCCCGCGCCGAGGGGTGGGCGACGTGGTCGATGATCTGCTGCGCCTGGCCGCGCTCGTCGTGCCCCCAGATCGTGGCGGCGCCCTGCTCGCTGACGATGTAGCTGTGCTGGAACGACGTCACAGGCCCGGCCAGCATCGGCACCACGGTGGACACATCCGCCTTGGGATGCCAGGACGGCAGCGCGATGATCGCCTGGCCGCCCGGCGAGTGCAGCGCGCCGACCACGAAGTCGGTCTGCCCGCCGAACCCCGAGTGGACCTTCCCGTTCACCCAGGTCGCGTTCGCCTGGGCGTGCAGGTCGACCTGCAGCGCGCCGTTGACCGAGGCCATCGCCGGGCGGCGGGCGATCCGCGCCGGGTCGTTGACCGTCTCGGTCCGCAGCATGCGCACGTCCGGGTTGCGGTCCAGCCACGCGTACAGGTCAGCGCCGCCGAACGCGAACGAGGCGGTCACCGGCTGGGCCGCGTCGAGCGCGCCCGCCTTCGCCAGGCCGAGCACGCCGTCGCTGAACATCTCCGACCAGACCGCCAGGCCGCGCCTGGCATGCAGCCCGGCCAGCACCGCGTCGGGGATCGCGCCGATGCCCGCCTGCAGCGTCGCGCCGTCGCCGATGAGCGCGGCCACCCGCTCCCCGATGACCGCGGCGGCCTCGGTCGCGGGCCGCGGCGGCGGAGACGCCAGCGGCGCCTCTGCCTCGATCGCGTAGTCGATCATCTCCCACGGCAGTTCCGCGTCACCGTAGGTGTACGGCACCCGCGGGTTGAGCTGCGCCACCACCAGCCCGCCGCGCGCACGGACGGCCTCGACCGCCGCGGGCAGGATGTTCACCTCGGTGCCGAGCGACACGCGGCCGCCGGCCGGCGCCGACGTCTGCACGAGCACCACATCCGGCGGCAGGACCCCGGACAGCAGCGCCGGCACCAGCGACAGCCGGCACGGGAAGTAGCGCAGCCGGGCCCGCCCCCGCATGCCGGGCCCCACGAACGGCGACTCCAGAACCACCCCGTCGCGGTCAGGCACTCCCGCCTGCGCGTTCAGCGCGAACAGGCGGTAGCTGGCGACCGAGCCGTCGAGCACGGCAAGGGCCTGCCAGGGCGTGGCGAAGTTGCCGCCGGCCACGATCCGCGGCGTGCCTGGCAGCGCGCCAAGCACGGCCGCGAGCCGCTGCTCAGAGATAACGCGCATCGCTGCCCTCCGCTCGTGGCTCCGTTTGTGGCGGCGTTTGTGGCGGCCTGGCAGGCCAGCCGTTGATCTCCATGCTAGGCAGCATGCCCGCTGCGGGCTCGTCCGGTGGAGGGAAGAAGGTCCCGAAACCGGCAGGCCCGATGTCACCGCGCGCTGGCGCGCCATCCCGGGTACACCTATACAGGAGACCTCGTGAGGAGGCGGTAGCCATGAACGCCATCGTCAGGGACGTGATGAGCACCCACGTGATCGCCGTCAGGGAGATCGCCACGTTCAAGGAGATCGCGATCAGGCTGCACGAGCACCGGGTCAGCGCGTTCCCCGTGATCGACGCAGGCAACAAGTGCATCGGGGTCGTCTCCGAGGCCGACCTGCTGGCGAAGGAGGCGGCCGAGGACGAAGGTTCCGCGGCGACGCCCGGCATGACCTGGGAGCGCGACCAGTCCAAGGCGGAGGCGATCACCGCGGGCGAGCTGATGTCCAGCCCTCCGGTGACCATCGGCGCGGACGAGCCGGTCACCCGCGCCGCCCGGCTCATGTACGCCAGGCGGGTCAAGCGGCTCCCCGTCACCAGCGAGGACGGGACGCTGATCGGCATCGTGACCCGTTCCGACGTGCTCAGCGTCTACGGGCGCCCTGACCAGGACATCGCGGACGAGATCACCGGGGAACTGATCGCCGACCCGGACCGCTACACCGTCATCGTCAAGGACGGCATCGTCACCCTGGAGGGCACGCCGCAGGACGCGGGCACCGGCCGCGGCATCGTCGACGCCGCCAGGCATGTCGAGGGCGTGGTCGCCGTCCGCGACAGGCTCGCCTACCCGAAGGACAGGCCGTAGCGGCATGACCATAGCGGCACCATGCCGATGCCCGTCCCGCGGCCGGTGTCGCTAGATTGGCCGGGTGACAAGTTCCCCCGGCTCCGCCAATGCTCGTCCGGCCACACCCAGCG
>Ga0335083_10007007_pt1 | contig 13955 bp, 11 predicted proteins | sample Lox_Sample_42_FD_206716 | JGI IMG/M metagenome (GOLD analysis project Ga0335083, IMG submission 206716) | Soil microbial communities from Loxahatchee National Wildlife Refuge, Florida, United States - Lox_Sample_4.2 | ecosystem: Environmental > Terrestrial > Soil > Wetlands | place: USA...
AGAAATCCCGCCGAATCTGCTAAAACGAAAATAGAGAGTCAGACAGGGCATGTTTCCTGATCTGGCTCTTTTTGCGTTGGGTACAGCATAAGTTCACCACGGAGGCACGGAGAGCACGGAGGAATAAAAAGATCTCAAGTTCCTCTCTGTGTCCTCCGTGTCTCTGTGGTGAATCGGTTTTCCTTAAGCTGAGCCGAATGTCATGATCCGCTCATGCCAGATAGGGCCGCCAGCCGTCGCACTTCTTTCTTGCCGCGTTCTCTGCCGAACGGTGAAGAGCGAATGGCAAAGAGCGATTATCGAGGCTCATGCCGCCGCAGCAACTCAGCAGTCGCGCGCCTTCCTCCCAGCTTCATGAAACCTGCATGAACACTGCGCGCGGATTGGTTGACATGCCTCGTAGCGAACAATACACTCAATAATTTAGCCGTTGATGCGCAACGATTCCTGAACGGCCTTCATACATGCCTGAAACATACTTTGCGCGCTATATACCGCTGCTGATCCAACTGTGCGTAGCAGGTGCATTGGCCACGGCGATGGTGCTGCTCTCGTATTTCGTCGGCCAGCACAAATACAACAAAGTGAAGATGTCGCAGTACGAATGCGGCATGACGCCGGTGGGCGATGCGCGCCAGCGCTTCTCGGTGAAGTTTTACCTGGTTGCCATGCTCTTCATCCTGTTCGATGTCGAGGCGGTGTTCCTCTATCCCTGGGCCATTATCTTCAAAGACCTCAAGATGTTCGGTTTTTGGGAGATGCTGGTGTACATCGGCATCGTGCTCGCCGGGTACTGGTACATCGTGAAGAAGGGCGTGATCGACTGGAACACCTCGTCGAAGGCGGAGAGGATCTAGCGATGCCATGGCCGCCGGCAATCACTGATATTGAACAACTGAAGGACCGCCCTGAGGTCGCGTTGCTGCTTGCGTCGGATACGGTTGCAGTTGAAGCGGTCAAGTTCGATCGTGATGAGCTGACCATCTGGGTCGAGCGTACGGGGCTTCGCGATGCCTGCCGCGTGTTGAAGGGCTCCGAGCTGAGGTATGACGCGCTGATGGATGTCACCTGCGTCGACTGGTATCCCAACGATCCGCGGTTTGAGGTTGTGTATCACTTGTTCTCGACCACGACCAAGAAGCGCGTACGGCTGAAAGTGAAGCTCGCCGGTTTTGATACCAGCGTGGACTCGCTGGTGCCTCTTTGGGCGGGCGCGAACTTTTTCGAGCGCGAAGTTTTCGACCTGTTCGGCATACGCTTCGACGGCCATCCGAACTTGAAACGCATCATGATGCCCGAGGGCTGGGAAGGCCATCCGCTGCGCAAGGACTACCCGGTTGAGGGATACCGCTAATGGCTGAGATGCTCGCACGCCCGCCGGTACTGGATTCGACCGAAGATCGCACCATGCTTATCAACATGGGGCCGCAGCATCCGTCGACTCACGGCGTGCTTCGCCTCATGCTGGAGATCGACGGCGAGACCATCGTGCGCATCATGCCCGACATCGGGTATCTGCACACTGGCATCGAGAAGACCTGCGAAGCCAAGTTCTATCAGCAAGTGGTCCCAATGACGGACCGAATCGATTATCTCTGCCCCATGACCAACAACCTGGCGTATTGCCTGGCGGTGGAGAAGTTGCTGGGGCTGGAGATTCCGCCGCGAGCGCAGTGGATCCGCGTGATGCTCAATGAGCTGACCCGCATCAACTCGCACCTGGTGTGGCTGGGCTCGCACGCCATGGACATCGGCGCCATGACGGTGTTCCTCTACTGCTTCCGCGAGCGCGAAGACATTCTGCGGCTGTTCGAAGCGGTTTCAGGGCAGCGCATGATGACCTCGTACTTCCGCATTGGAGGCCTGGCGCTGGAGCCGCCGCTGGGGTTCTTCGACAGAGTTAAGAAGTTTAACGACCGCTTCCCTGCCGATATCGATGAGTACGAAGGGCTGCTGACTGGCAATCCGATCTTCATCAACCGACTCAAGGGCGTTGGGCAAATCAGCGCCGAAGACGCACTCGCACTGGGCGCAACTGGTCCTACGCTGCGCGCCAGCGGCATCGATGTTGATTTGCGGCGCGACAATCCGTATTCGGGTTACGAGAATTTCAAGTTCAACGTGCCGGTGTTGAAGGACGGCGATGTTTGGGCGCGGTACCTTGTTCGCGTGCAGGAACTGCGCGAATCGCAGAAGATCGTCGTCCAGGCGCTCGAAGGTCTGCCCGAGGGCCGCATCAAGGCTGAGGCTCCAAAGGTGGTGCTGCCCGACCGCGAGAAAATGAAGACGGAGATGGAAGCCCTCATCTATCACTTTAAGATCGTGACGGAAGGTTTCACGGTTCCCGAGGGCGAGGTTTATATGCCGGTCGAGTCTCCGCGTGGCGAGATGGGCTATTACGTCGTGAGCGACGGAACCGCGAAGCCGTATCGCGTACACATGCGCTCGCCCTCGTTCGCCAATTTGCAGACGCTGCCAAAAATGTGCGAAGGGCGGTTGATAGCGGACGTGGTGGCGGCGATTGGGTCGATCGACATCGTGCTGGGAGACGTGGATCGGTAAAGAAGCAACTAGCAATTAGCAATTAGCAATTAGCAAAAACCAGATGCTGTTGCAAGTTGCGCAGGATCACGGTTAACAAGTGCACCCGCGCCGTAGGCGCAATACAGGATAGCCCAGCGCTTCAGCGCTGGGTAGGCGTAGATAAAGGATTGCGAGTACCGTAGGGGACGACAGAGCAGCAGGTCCTTCGCTTCGCTCAGGATGACAGCTCTGGAGCAGATTTTGCGACCCGCGAAGAACGACTGAATGGCGACAGCAACCCACAACCCGGCGCCTGACGAGAAGCGCGAGTTCCTGCGCCACACGCTGGCGACGCTCGCGTACCGCGGCGGTAAGGCTATGCGGGGCGCGCCGGCGGAGTTCGCAAGTTTTCGAGTCGCGGAAGGTTCACGCACCCCCGGGGAAATTCTGGCGCATCTCGGAGACTTGCTCGACTGGGCGCTGTCGATGGCTGAAGGCAAGCAGCGCTGGCAGGATTCGCCGGTGGTCGATTGGGAAGAGGGAGTTCGGAGGTTTCATGCCGGCTTGCAGAAGCTCGATAATTACTTGGCTTCGGGGGCGCCACTGGCGGTAGGTGCCAAGTCGCTGTTTCAGGGTCCAATTGCCGATGCGTTAACGCATGTCGGCCAGATTGCGTACTTGCGACGTGTAGCCGGTGGTCCGATGAAGGGCGAGAACTACTTCAAGGCCGAGATCGTTGCAGGCCGCGTCGGGCCGGAGCAGGCCGCGCCGAAAAGGGAATTTTGAGTGATGGAGTCCCACTCAAGCCAAAAGACTGCTTGAATGGGGCACCCGGCCTTTAGCCAGAAATCGTGACCAGGGACTCTGGCCAATAGCCAACAGCTGAGAGCTAAGAGCCGATAGCGAAAAATGAAATTCTCTGAGCAACTCGAAGCACGTTTCGCCGAGATGATTACGCATTATCCGACGAAGCGCTCGGTGCTTGTGCCCATTCTCTTGTATGTACAGGATGAGCTGGGCGAGATTACCGACGAAGCAATTCACGAGCTCGCGCAACGGGTAGAGCTCTCGGACCTGGAAGTACGCAACGTCATCAGCTACTACTCGATGATGCGTACGCATCCTGTCGGCAGGTACAACCTGCAGGTTTGCACGAATGTGAGCTGCCTGCTGCGTGGCGCGGACAAGATTTTCGAACATTGCAAAAAGAAGCTGGGCGTCGGTAATAAAGAAGATACGGCTGATGGGCTGTTCCATCTGGAAGAGGTTGAATGTATCGGCGCCTGCTCGTGGGCTCCGGCGATGCAGGTGAATTACGACTACCACGAGAACCTGACGCCCGAGAAGATTGACGAGTTGATCGATGGGATCAAGAAGAAGGAACAGCAGTAACAACTAGCAATTAGCAACTAGCAATTAGCAACTAGTAAAAAACAGTCGTGCGACCCTCGATTAGGAGAAAGGGTGAAAGACTTTAGAAGGCTGACGGTTTGGGAGCGGGCGCACGTATTGACGCTGGAGGTCTACCGGATTACGGCGGGATTTCCACGCGAGGAGCTGTTCGGAATCACCAGTCAAATGAGACGGAGTAGCTCTTCGATAGCTGCAAACATAGCTGAAGGTTGCGGTCGTACAGGTAACGGAGAGTTTCATAAGTTTCTGAATACAGCCGCCGGATCTTCTGTTGAGCTCGAGTATTTTGCGCTTCTGTCGAAAGATCTAGGCTTACTGCCGGCAGAGGTTTACGAAAAACTCCAGCGCGGTGTTTTGGAAGTGCAGCGCATGCTCGCGTCCCTCCTCCGCAAAGTTGATACCGCTCGGAGGTCAAAACCAATTGCTAGCTGCTAGTTGCTAGTTGCTTTTTTTATGGCTTATTTAGTCTCCCATCCCGACGAAGTAAAGGTCGTCTCCAAGCGCTTTGGCATGGGCGCGACCAATCTCGATCGCTACCTCGAGCTTGACGGCTACAAGGCGCTCCAAAAAGCGCTGACCATGCAGCCCGACGCGATCATCAACGAGGTGAAGACGTCGAACCTGCGTGGCCGCGGCGGCGCCGGATTCCCCACGGGCATGAAGTGGTCGTTCGTTCCCAAGCAGTCAACCAAGCCGAAATACGTACTGTGCAACGGCGACGAGAGCGAGCCCGGCACCTGCAAAGACCGCCTGATCTTCGAGCATGATCCGCACTCTGTCATTGAAGGTGTGATGATTGCCTGCATCGCGATTGACGCGAAGGTCGGCTACATTTATCTGCGCGGCGAGTATCGCTACCTGGTCAAGATCATGGAAAAGGCCGTGGCCGACGCTTACGCGCGCGGCTTCGTCGGCAAGAACATTTTCGGTTCGGGACGCGATCTCGACATTTATATACACTCGGGTGCCGGCGCATACGAGGTTGGAGAAGAGTCGGCGCTGATGGAATCGCTGGAAGGCAAGCGCGGCGTGCCGCGCATCAAGCCTCCCTTCCCTGCCGTTGTCGGACTTTGGGGCGGCCCGACCGTCATCAACAATGTCGAGACACTGGCCAGCGTTCCGCACATCATGCTGGGTGGCGGGCAATGGTTCGCTGATCTCGGCACGCCGAGGAACGGCGGCACCCACCTGGTAAGCGTCAGCGGCAACGTTGAGAAGCCTGGGGTGTACGAGCTGCCGCTGGGTTACAACTTCAAGAAACTTTTATACGACGTCGCTGGAGGTATCCAGGGCGGACGCAAGCTGAAAGCGGTCGTGCCCGGCGGCTCGTCGGTGCCAATTCTCAAGCCGGATGAGATTGACTATCCGTTCGATTACGACGGCATGGCGAAGGCCGGCACGATGATGGGATCCAGTGCCGTGATTGTGCTCGACGACACGCAGTGCATCGTAAAGTTTGCGCTGCGGGTGATGAAGTTTTATCAGCACGAGAGCTGCGGCTGGTGTATTCCGTGCCGCGAAGGTACCGACTGGCTGAAGAAGACGCTGATTCGTTTTCACTCCGGCGGCGGCGTGGCGAAGGACATCGACAACATGAAGTACCTGGCCGACAACATGCTGGGACGCACGTTCTGTCCGCTGGGCGACGCGGCGGCGATGCCGATGATTTCGTACGTCCAGAAGTTCCGCGAAGAGTTTGAAGCGCATTTGGACGGCAAGCCGTGCCCGTATGAGCATGTACACGAGCCGGCGCTCGTGTAGTTGTCAGTTGTCGGTTGTCAGTTGTCAGACTGGCCACCGGTAGCTGTAGCTGACAGCTTTTGTAACGGAATTGAATTTAAGACAGGTGCGGACTGACAACTGATACCTGACGACTGACAACTGGTTCTAAATGGCTGATGTAAATCTCACTGTCGACGGCAAGAAACTCACGGTTCCGGCGGGAACGCTGCTGATTGAAGCGTGCAAGGCCACGGGTATTCATGTGCCTTCGTTCTGCTACTACCCCGGGCTTTCGCTGCAGGGCGCTTGCCGCATGTGCCTGGTGGAAATCGAAAAGATGCCCAAGCTGCAGACTGCGTGTACCACCGTGGTCGGTGAAGGCATGGTGGTCACCACCGAGAGCGACAAGATCAAGCAGGCGCGCAAATCGATGATCGAACTGCTGCTGGGCAATCATCCGCTCGACTGTCCCGTGTGCGATGCCGGTGGCGAATGCGAACTTCAGGACATGACCTTCACCTACGGCGCGGCCGAGTCGAAGTACATGGAGCTGAAGAACCATCGCGAGGAGCAGCAGTGGTCGCCGGTGGTTTACTTCGATCGCCCACGCTGCATCCTGTGCTACCGCTGCATCCGCGTCTGCGGCGAAGGCATGGACGTCTGGGCGCTGGGTATCCAGAACCGCGGATCGAGCGCCATCATCGCGCCGAACAAGCAGGATCACCTGGAGTGCGAAGAGTGCGGCATGTGCATCGACATCTGCCCGGTCGGCGCGCTTACTTCTGGGGCGTATAGATATAAGACGCGGCCTTGGGAGATGAAGCACGTCGGCACCGTCTGCACGCATTGCGGCGACGGGTGCAAGACAACGCTGGGCGTGCGCCGCGCCGATACCGGCATGCAAATTGTGCGCGGCGATAACCGCGACAAAAGCGGCATCAACGGCGACTTCCTCTGTGTGAAGGGACGCTACGCTTTTGACTTTGCTCATAACGACGACCGCCTGACCAAGCCGTTGATCAAGCGCGATGGCAAGTTCGTCCCCTCGACGTGGGAGCAGGCGTTCGAGCTGATCGCCTCAAAGTTCAAGGAAGCGTTAACTACGGCCGGACCGCAGGCGGTCGGCGTTATCGGATCGAACCGCACTTCCAACGAAGAGAACTATCTGCTGCAGAAGTTCGCGCGGCTGGTGCTGGGGACGAACAACATCGATCACCACCGCACGGCGGACTTCCCTGCTTTCGCTTCGGCGCTGGCGGGCAAAGAGAATGCAACGGCTTCGATGCGCGAGGTTGGCGAGGCGCCGGCAATCCTGCTGATCGGAAATAACCCGACGGACCAGCATCCACTACTAGCATGGCAGATTCGTACCAATGTTCGCCTGCATCGTGCGCGGGTGTACGTGGTGAATTCGTACCCGATCAAGCTGCGGCGACAGGCGACAGCATTTGCTCAGATCGCGCCCGGCTCCGAGGGCAGCTTCGTGCAGTTCCTCGCCGGAAACGATTCGGCAGCCGATTCGATTACGTCGCCCAATCTCACGCGCGACGCGCTGAACGCCTTGCGCGACAAGATCAAGGGCGAGAAGCCGCTGGTTATCGTGTTCGGTTCCGAAATTCGCGGAGCCGATGTCAAAGCGCTGGTCGACTTTGGGCTGACGCAAGGAGCGAAATTCGTGTGCTTGGGCGATTATGCCAACTCGCGCGGCGCAGCCGACATGGGCCTCTATCCCGACATGCTGCCGGGATACGCGCCTATTAACTCGAAGACAACCTATCACGAAGAATGGCTCGACGAAATTCCCAACCAGCCCGGCATGAACCTGCTGCAGATGATGGATGCGGCAAAGGCCGGCACGCTGAAGGCGTTATACGTCGTAGGTTCCAATCCGATCTCTCGCTATAACGTCGACCCATTCGTGTTGAATGGCACCTTTACCGTTGTGCAGGACATGTTCCTGACCGAGACGGCGCTGGCCGCCGATGTCGTGCTGCCGGTGGCGAACGCCTATGAGAAGTCCGGCACCATGACCAATACCTGCGGCGATCTGCAGATGGTGAAGAAGGGCGGCGAGTTCTCGGGCGTGCGGTCAGATTTCGAATGCATCGTGCGCATTGCCAACACGATGGGATACGACGTGCATAAGCTCGTGCCGTTCGGCCTCGGTGGCGAAGGCACACGCGCCGACATGGGGCAGTCGCGTGGAGCGCAGTCCGGTGAATCCGATCGTCACGCTGTGTGGCTTGCGTCGCACAACCTCGAGCCCAAGATGAGTCCGACCGATCCGATTGCCATGCTGGATGAAATTCAGCGGCTGGTTCCGGGATACGACATCTCGCGCTTAGGTATTCTGGCGGGTCAGGACGAGCACACGCAGCTGGTGCAGATTACCGGCGCAACGAGCGCGGGGCATCCGGAGCTGATTCTGCCGTCAAACGATACGTTGTTTACCTCGGGAACGCTGGGACGTTATTCCGCGACGCTGAATACGGTGATGGAGCGTTATCGGACGGAGCCGGCAGATAAAGAGGTCGCGGCGGATTAGAGAAAGTTGTCAGTGGTCGGTAGTCAGTTGTCAGAAAGAAGTTCTTGGGTATCAGGTTTCAGAAAAGATTTAGACGGACTTATTGGTTGTGTGTTGTTGCCTCGGATGCAGAGTAACCCGTCCCGCAGAGCGGGACGACAGAAGATAGCCCAGCGCTTCAGCGCTGGGTGGGCGCTGTAAAGAATTGGAAGTCCCGTAGGTACGGCAGACGTTTGGGTTGAGGTCGAAACACCCCCACCCCGGCAAAGGAAGCCGGAATGGGGCACCCGGTTCGATCGTCACCCGAACGCGAAACTTGAAACTTCATAAATGAGCATCGGACTCTTCATCCTCGTTTCGCTGATCAAGGTTGTGATCGCGCTTGCCGTTTTGCTGACGGGCGTCGCCTATACGACGCTGGCAGAACGCAAGGTCGTCGCTCATATCCAAAATCGTTGGGGGCCTTCCCGCGTGGGGCCATTTGGCATCTGGCAGCCGCTGTGCGACGGCCTGAAGTTCATCTTCAAGGAAGACCTCACACCTCCTTACGTTTACAAGCCTTTATACCTTCTGGCGCCAATCCTTTCGTTGACCGTTGCCTTGACCTCGATTGCGGTCATTCCGATCGGTCCGTGGGTGACGATTGGCTCGATCCACACGCCTCTGCAGATCGCCGACGTGAACATCGGCCTTCTGGTGATCTTGGCACTAACCGGCATCGGCGTGTACGGCGTGGCGCTGGCGGGATGGTCGTCGAACAGCAAATATTCGATGCTGGGGAGCCTGCGTGCAACGGCGCAGATGGTGAGTTATGAGATCGCGCTCGGCCTGTCGTTGATCGGTGTGTTGATCTACGCCGGCAGCTTCAGCTTGCGCGACATTGTGCTGGCGCAACAGGGCACCTGGCTGGGCTTCATTCCCAAGTGGAACATCTTTACCGGGCAGATTGTCGCGTTCTTCATTTACATCATGGCGGCCTATGCGGAGACGAACCGCATTCCGTTTGACCTGGCGGAAGCGGAGACCGAGCTGGTCGCCGGATATCACACCGAGTACAGCTCGATGAAGTTCGCGATGTTTTTCATGGCGGAATACGCCAACATGTTCACCGTCGCTTGCCTGGCGACGGTGCTGTTCCTGGGTGGATGGTCGGGGCCGGTCTTCGGTCCGCCGATTCTGCATGTTCTGTTGCCGGTCTTTTGGTTCGTACTGAAAGTTATCGTTTTTATCTTCATTTACATCTGGGTCCGCGGAACGCTGCCGCGCTTCCGCTACGACCAGTTGATGGCATTTGGCTGGAAGTTCCTTTTGCCGCTGGCACTGGCGAACATTATTGTGACCAGCCTCATCGTTGCACTGAAGTAAGAGGCTGTCAGCTGTCAGCTATCAGTTTGGGCATCAGGTGTCAGGTTTCAGGTATCAGTAGAAGCCCACGGGAACGTGGTGACGAATTTCGGGAGTAGCCGTCCCGCAATGCGGGACAGTAGATCTGAGCCTGCTGGGAGGGTTTCTGCCCGCTCAGGATGACAAAGTTGTTATTGGGCTGGCGGCTGGCAGCTTAGAAGTGACAGTTATCCCATCCAAGCCAAACGAAGGCTTGGATCGGGCACCCGGGCGAATAGCGATTAACCATGTTGCATTTGATCTTGTTCTTCATCTTTGCGGCGGTGTGCATCGGCGGGGCGATTAACCTTCTGGTGCAGAAGCACCCCATCAACAGCGCCCTGTCGCTGATCGTGGTGATGGGCTCGCTGGCCCTGCTCTACTTGCTGCTGGGCGCCGAGTTTGTTGCGGCGGTGCAGGTAATAGTCTATGCCGGCGCGGTGATGGTGCTGTTCGTCTTCGTCATCATGCTGTTAAACGCGGGCGCGGAGGAGCGCACGGCACACGGCAGCCGGGTGGCGATCACCATTGGGGTCCCCGGTCTGATTATCGGCCTCGGGATTGTTGCTGCGGTCGTGAGCCGCATGACCGGTCTGGATCGCATCGAGATTGGCGGTCCCCAGGTGATGAACGGGACGGCAGCGTTCGGCGCCCCACAAGCGATCGCACATCTGCTCTTCCGCGATTATCTGCTGCCGTTTGAGGTGACGTCGATCCTGATCCTGATCGCGATCATGGGCGCCGTGGTTCTGGCGCGGAGGGAGGAGTAGATGGTCCCTCTTTCTTATTACCTCATCCTGAGCGCAATCCTGTTTTCCTGCGGTGTCGCGGGATTTCTCATCAAGCGCAACATCATCACGATTTTCATGTCGATTGAGCTGATGCTCAATGCGGTGAACCTCACGTTCGTGGCCTTCGCCGCGCAATTGAAGCAGCTCGATGGCCAAGTGTTCGTTTTCTTTGTGATGGTCGTAGCGGCAGCCGAGGCGACTGTCGGGCTGGCAATTATTATTTCTATCTTCCGCACGCGCGAGACGTTAAATGTCGATCGCGTGAACCTTCTTAAGCTGTGAGCGCGCCAAAGCAGTTAGAGGACGCGTCGCGATAAGAGCATGAACTTAAACCTTTGGATCATTCCGGTGTTGCCGCTGCTCGGGGCCACGATCAACGGGCTGCTGGGCAAGCGCTTTTCGAAAGCGCTGGTGAATACCATTGCCCTGGGATCAACCGCGCTGGCTTTTGCTTACGCGCTGTGGGTGGCGGCCCAGTTCTCGGGATTGACGTCGGTTCCCTACGTTGAGCACCACGTGAGGTGGATGGCGGCCGGCAACTTCTCGGTCGAATGGGGATTCTGGCTCGATCAGCTTTCGCTGGTAATGCTGCTGATTGTGACCGGCGTGGGCTTTGTGATCCACATCTTCTCCGTCGGCTACATGGCGCACGAAGACGGTTATTACCGTTACTTCGCTTACCTCAACATCTTCATGTTCTTCATGCTGATGCTCATCCTGGCAGACAGCTACCTGGTGATGTTTGTCGGATGGGAGGGCGTGGGGCTGGCGTCGTATCTGCTTATCGGCTTCTGGTTCCTGAAGCCGTCGGCAGCGAATGCGGGCAAAAAAGCGTTTATCACCAATCGCGTCGGCGACTTCGGATTCCTGATCGCGCTGTTCCTGCTGATCAAGCATTTCGGAACGCTGGAGTATGCCGGCGTGTTCAATGCTGTCTCGGGACTGGGAATTGAAACTACCACGGGCGTGCTTACCACGGTGGGCCTGTTGATGCTGGTGGGCGCGACGGGAAAGTCGGCACAGATTCCGCTGTACGTCTGGCTACCGGATGCGATGGAAGGCCCGACCCCGGTATCAGCGCTAATTCACGCAGCGACGATGGTGACGGCTGGCGTGTACATGGTGTGCCGCTCGCACGCGATTTTTGATCGCGCTCCGAACGCGGCCTTGACGGTTGCCGTCATCGGAACTCTGACCGCGATCTTCGCGGCTTCGATTGGAATTGTGCAGACCGACATCAAGAAGGTCCTGGCATATTCGACCGTCTCGCAGCTCGGATACATGTTCATGGGCGCGGGCGTACTGGCCTACGGAGCCGGCATCTTCCACCTGATGACGCACGCCTTCTTCAAAGGCTGCCTGTTCCTCTGTTCCGGCTCGATCATTCACGGCCTCGGCGGCGAGCAGGACATGCGCTTCATGGGCGGGCTGAAAAAATACATGCCTTGGACGTTCTGGTGCATGACTTCGGCGACATTTGCCATTGCGGGCATTCCTCCCTTCGCGGCGTTCTTCTCAAAGGATGCGATCCTAGGTTCGGCCTTCACCAGCGGCCATCAGATTCTGTGGCTCATCGGAATCATCGCCGCCGGCATGACCTCGTTCTACATGTTCCGACTGTGGTTCATGACGTTCTTCGGCGAATATCGCGGACCGAATCCGGCAACTGCAGGACATGGCCATGACGCGGACACGCAGCATGCCGGCCATGGCGGTGCGGTTCATGATGCCCAGGACAAACACGCTGCGGGTGGCGGTCACGGCGCTCCGCACGAAAGCCCGTGGGTGATGGTCGTGCCACTGATTATCCTTGGCTTCTTGTCGCTGGTCGGCGGATGGATTGGGGTTCCGGCAGTGCTGGGCGGGTCCGATCACTTCCAACACTTCCTGGATCCGGTGTTCACTGCCTATGCGCCAGCGGCAGAAACTCCCACGCCCACCCCGGCAAATGAAGCCGGAGTGGCGCACCCTGAGCCTGCCGAGCACGAAGATACCGGCTTGGAACTGGCGCTGATGGGTACCTCGGTCGGCGTCGCCGTGATTGGATTTGCGGGCGCCTGGTATCTCTACTACAAGCGGACCGACCTTCCGGCGAAGATGGCGGCGAGCGCGGGCGGGCTTTATCGGCTGGTGCTCGACAAGTATCGAATCGACGAGCTTTATGGAGCGGTAATTATCCGACCACTACTGTTGCTATCCACCAATGTCCTCTGGAGAGGTATCGACCAGGGGATCATCGATGGTGCCGTGAATAGAAGCGCGGCCGGGGCACAGGATGTTTCGGATGCGATGCGGCACATGCAGTCGGGCAACATTCGCTCCTATGCCGGGTGGGTGGCAGCTGGTGCGGCTGCGGTAATCGCATTCATGGTATGGCGAGGTCTGCGATGAACCTCCTCCATCAAAATCTCCTGAGCATATTGCTGTTCCTGCCGCTGGCAGGGTCGCTGCTGCTTCTCCCCTTGCGGAATCGTGACCAGCACGTCCTCATACGCTGGATCAGCCTGGTCGTGGGGCTGCTCGCGTTCCTGCTATCGTTTGTCCCCGTCTATTCGATTCCCCCGGGCTCAAGCGGCATAAAGCTGGAAGTCCTGCTGCCGTGGATTCCGCAATGGAACATCAGCTACCACCTTGGCGTTGACGGCATCAGCATCTTCCTGGTCCATCTGATCACCCTGCTGACACCGATCGGCGTGCTCGCGTCGTGGAGCGAGATCAAGCACCAGGTGAAGGAATTCCACATCTTCCTTCTCCTGCTGGAGATGGGAGTTATTGGCGTCCTCATCTCGCTTGACTTCTTCCTCTTCTTCTTCTGGTGGGAGTTCTCACTGATTCCCCTGGCGCTGCTGATTGGCATTTGGGGTCATGGCCGACGCATCTACGCCGCGGTGAAGTTCGTGTTATTCACCATGGGTGGCTCGATCTTCATGATGATCGCCATTCTCTGGCTGCGTGCCCATACGGGCACCTTCGACATGGTGGAGATCCATCGGATGATCGAGAGCGGGCAGTTGAGCCTTAACCCGCGCACGGAGATGTGGCTCTTCCTGGGCTTCTTTGTCGCATTTGCGGTGAAGCTGCCGATGTTCCCGCTGCACACCTGGCTGCCGGATGCACACACCGAAGCACCAACCGCGGGCTCCGCGGACCTGGCGGGCGTGCTTTTGAAACTCGGGGGCTATGGCATCATCCGCATCTGCCTGCCGTTTTTCCCGAACGCATCACACGCTGCGGCGCCGTACATTGGTGTGCTGTCGGTTATCGCTATCGTTTACGGCGCACTGCTATCGATGGTCCAGCCGAATCTGAAGCGACTGGTCGCATATTCCTCGGTCAGTCACATGGGATTTGTAACCCTGGGCCTATTCTCTTTCAACCTGATGGCTTTCCAGGGAGCCGTTTACGTGATGCTGGCGCACGGAATTACCTCCAGTGCGCTCTTCCTGTTGTGCGGCATGCTGTATGAACGCCGTCACACTTACGAGATTCGCGAGTTCGGTGGGCTGGCGACGCCCATGCCGCGTTATGCTTCGCTGTTTCTATTCGCCTCGCTCGCCGCGATCGGATTGCCTTTGTTGTGCGGGTTCGTGGGTGAGTTC
>Ga0335083_10007008_pt1 | contig 13954 bp, 12 predicted proteins | sample Lox_Sample_42_FD_206716 | JGI IMG/M metagenome (GOLD analysis project Ga0335083, IMG submission 206716) | Soil microbial communities from Loxahatchee National Wildlife Refuge, Florida, United States - Lox_Sample_4.2 | ecosystem: Environmental > Terrestrial > Soil > Wetlands | place: USA...
ATCCCGCCGCGGACCCCGCTCGCCCGCCAGCACCGCGACGGCAATCTCGCGCTGCCGGGCCTGCTCGCCTCCCAGCAGGTCTTCGGCGTTCGCCGCCGGAACCGCGAAATCCCCCGGCTCCAGCATGCGCCGCTCCGCCTTCCCCTCGCGGACCTCGAACGCCAGCGTCGCTCCCGTCGTCGTAATCTCGTCCATTCCGTCCGATCCGTGGACCACGAACCCGTGCCGCAATCCCAGCTTCGCCAGCGCCTCCGCCATCAGCTCCGCCGCCCGCTCCGATGGAGCTCCCACCACTTGCGCATCCGCCCCCGCCGGATTCGTCAGCGGACCCAGCAGGTTGAACACTGTTCGTATTCCGAGCTCGATCCGCACCGGCTGCGCGTGCTTCATCGCCGTGTGCACCGACGGCGCAAACAGAAATCCGATGCCCACTTCGCGGATCGCACGCGCGGCCTCTGCCGGCGCCATCGGCAGCCGCACCCCCAGCGACTCCAGCAGATCCGCGCTGCCGCGGCCCGTCCGGCTCTTGGTGATCGACCGGTTGCCGTGCTTCGCCACGTGCACGCCCGCCCCCGCCACCACAAACGCCGCGATGGTCGAAATGTTAAATGTTCCCGATCCGTCGCCGCCCGTGCCGCACGTGTCCACCAGCGGAACTCCCTGCAAACCGGCGTCGACCTTCACCGCCATCTGCCGCATCGCCCGCGCGAACCCCACCAGTTCATCGGAGCTCTCGCCTTTCATGCGCAGCGCCACCAGCAGTCCCGCGATCTGTGCCTGGCTTAATTCGCCGCTGAGGATCGCGTGCATCGCCGCCTCAGCCTCTTCGGCCGTCAAATTGCGCCGTTCAGCGACACGTTCCAGGTGGCTCAGAAACGACATGATATAGTGAACAGTTGGCGGTTCCGCCATAGTAGCACAAGCAGATTTCCATGAAAATTCACGAGTATCAGGCGAAAGCCATTCTGGCCCAATACCACGTTCCTGTGCCGCGCGGAGAAGTTGCCTTCACTGTCGAGGAGGCCGAAACCGCCGCCAAGCGGATCGGCGGAAGTGTGGTGGTGAAAGCACAAATCCACGCCGGCGGGCGCGGCAAAGGCGGCGGTGTGAAGGTCGCCAAAGACGCCGCCGATGCCGCTGACATCGCCCGCCGCATGATCGGCATGAAGCTCGTCACCCACCAGACCGGACCCGAAGGCCGCATCGTCCAGCGGCTCCTCATCGAAGAAACTCTGCCCATCGCGCGCGAACTCTACCTCGGAATCGTCCTCGATCGCGTGCAGGGCAAGCCGGTCTTCATGGCGTCGGCCGCCGGTGGAATGGAAATCGAGGAAGTCGCCGCCAAAACCCCCGAGCTCATCCTCAAGGAGACCCTCGATCCCTGCTCCGGCCTCAGCGCCTGGCAGGCCCGTAAGCTCGCCTTCGGCATCGGCATTCCCGCCGCCAGCGTCAACGGAGCCGCGGCCGCGATGTCCGCGCTCGCCAAGGCCTACCTCGCCATGGATGCCTCGCTCGCCGAAATCAATCCCTTCATCCTCACCGCCGACGGCAAGGCCATCGCGCTCGACGCCAAAATCAATTTCGACGACAACGCCCTCTACCGCCACAAGGATCTGCTCGAACTCCGCGACCTCAACGAGGAGGATCCGCTCGAAGTCGAAGCCTCCCGCTTCGGCCTCAACTACATCAAGCTCGATGGCGCCGTCGGCTGCATGGTCAATGGCGCCGGGCTCGCCATGGCCACCATGGACATCATCAAGTATGCCGGCGGCAGCCCCGCCAACTTCCTCGATGTCGGCGGCGGCGCGTCCGCCGATCAGGTCAAGAATGCCTTCCGCATCCTGCTCTCCGACCACAATGTCAAGGCGGTCCTCATCAACATCTTCGGCGGCATTCTACGATGCGACACATTAGCCACCGGCGTCGTCGCCGCCGCCCGCGATCTCAACATTCAGGTGCCCATCGTCGTGCGGATGGAAGGCACCAACGTCGATCTCGGCCGTCAGATTCTCCTCGAATCCGGCCTCAACTTCACCGTCGGAGCCGACATGCGCGACGCCGCCGGGAAAGTGGTCAAGCTCTCCGCCGCCGCATAGCAATGGTCACCTCTCCTCATCTTTTTGGTAGGGCAGGCTGGCAGCCTGCGGCGGACTGGCACTCCGCCCCCTCGTCCTCCGCACCCCGCGGCGCCAGCCGCACCAAAGGTCTCTCATGAGCGTACTCGTTGATCAAAACACCCGCCTGATTGTCCAGGGATTCACCGGACGCGAAGGCACCTTCCACGCCCAGCAGGCCATCGCCTATGGCACCACGGTCGCCGGCGGCGTCGTCCCCGGCAAAGGCGGATCCAAGCATCTCGACCTCCCCGTCTTCGACACCGTCCATCAGGCCGTCAAGGAAACCGGCGCCACTGCCAGCGTGATTTTTGTGCCGCCGCCCTTCGCCGCCGACGCCATCATGGAAGCCGCCGATTCCGGCCTCGCGCTGATCGTCTGCATCACCGAAGGCATCCCCGCCCTCGATATGGTCCGCGCCTGGCAATTCCTGCAAGGCAAATCGACCCGCCTCATCGGTCCCAACTGCCCCGGCATCATCTCGCCCGGCAAATGCAAAATCGGTATCATGCCCGGCCACATTCATAAGGAAGGCCACGTCGGCGTCGTCTCCCGCTCCGGCACGCTCACCTACGAAGCCGTCGGACAGTTGACCAAGCTCGGTATCGGACAATCCACCTGCATCGGCATCGGCGGCGACCCCATCATCGGCACCAACTTCCTCGATGCCCTCAAGCTCTTCAACGACGATCCCGACACGCACGCCATCGTCATGATCGGCGAAATCGGCGGCAACGCCGAAGAGTCCGCCGCCGCCTACCTCAAGGACCACAAGAAGAAGCCCGTCGTCGGATTCGTCGCCGGACAAACCGCGCCTCCCGGACGCCGCATGGGCCACGCCGGAGCCATCATCGCCGGTGGATCCGGCAAAGCTTCCGACAAAATCAAGGCCATGGAGGACGCCGGCATCGCCGTCTGCTCCTCGCCCGCCGATATTGGAGAAAAAGTACAGAGCCTCTTATGAGCGTGGAACGAACCTTCTCGATTCTCAAACCCGATGCTGTTGCCGCCGGACAATCCGGCGAAATTCTGGCCATGATCCAGCAGGCCGGATTCAAAATCATCGCCCTCCGCATGACCCGTCTCAGCCGTGCGCAGGCCCAGGGCTTTTATGCCGTCCATCGCGAACGGCCCTTTTTCAACGGCCTCGTCGAGTTCATGACCGAAGGCCCCATCATCGTGATGGCGCTCGAGCGCGAAGACGCCGTCAAGAAACTGCGCGAGGTCATGGGCGCCACCAACCCGGCCAACGCCGCCGAAGGAACCGTTCGCAAGCGTTTCGCAACTAACATCGAACGCAATTGCATCCACGGCTCCGACGCCCCCGAGACCGCCGCCACAGAATTAACGTTCTTCTTTAGTACTTCCGAGCTATTGTGAAAAGGGAATTGAGACACAGATGGATCCATTTTTGTTTTTCATCCGTGTCCATCCGTGGCTAAAATTGTTCTTGGTGACCAGTGCCCGTCAAAGTCGGTATTGTCTCTGAATCCGCACCCGGGGAACGCCGCGTCGCGTTAGCCCCCAGCGCAATCTCGGTACTCAACAAAACCGGTGTCGAACTCCTCCTGGAGCACGGCGCTGGACTTCGCGCCGGTTTCCCCGATTCCGAATACACCGCCAAGGGCGTCACCCTCGCCACCCGTGCCGAAGTCTTCGCCCAGTCGCAAGTCATTCTCCAGGTCCGCTCCCTCGGCGCCAACCCCGATACCGGCCACGCCGACCTCCCGCTGCTCCGCTCCGGCCAGATCGTCATCGGATTCGGCGAGCCGCTGACCGCCCTCGACGCCGCCCAGGATCTCGCTTCTTTCGGCGTCTCCTTCCTCGCCATGGAACTGATGCCGCGCATCACCCGCGCGCAAAGCATGGACGCGCTGTCCTCCATGGCCACCATCGCCGGATATAAAGCCGTCCTCATCGCCGCCGACAATCTGCCGCGCATGTTCCCCATGCTGATGACCGCCGCCGGAACCGTCACACCCGCTCGCGTCCTCATCATCGGCGCGGGCGTCGCTGGACTTCAGGCCATCGCCACCGCGCGCCGTCTCGGCGCTGTCGTCAGCGCCTACGACATCCGGCCCGCAGTCAGGGAACAGATCGAAAGCCTGGGCGCGCGCTTCATCGTACTCGATCTCGAAACCGGCACGTCCGAGGACAAAGGCGGCTACGCCAAGGCCATGGGTGAGGATTTCTACCGCCGCCAGCGGCAGCTTTTGGGCGATGTCCTCGCCGAAAACAGCGTCGTCATCACCACCGCCGCCATCCCCGGCAAAAAGGCGCCGATCCTGGTCACCGCCGAAATGGCCGCCCGCATGGCGCCCGGATCCATCATCGTCGATATCGCCGCCGAACGCGGCGGCAATTGCGAGCTCACCCGCCCCGGCGAAATCGTCGAGCACAACGGCGTGCAGATTTTCGGCCCCGTCAATTTGCCGTCCGAAGTCCCCTACCACGCCAGCCAGATGTACTCCAAAAACATCCTGACCTTCCTGAAGTATCTGATCAAGGACGGCCAGATTGTTCTCAACCGCGAAGACGAAATCGTCCGCGAAACTTTAGTCACCCACGCCGGCGAAGTCGTCCACCCGCGCCTTCAGCAACCCCAGGCAGTCTGAATGACCCCGCACGCCCTTCATGCTGGTCTTATGTGGGGCAGATTTTCAACCTGCGGCGGGTTCTTAACCCGCCTTCCCGATCCCAGCACTGCATCTCGCTGCGGCGAAACCGCACTCCCGGAGCCTCCCCATGCCCTCATCTCTTGAACTCGGTCTCTACGTCTTCATGCTGGCCACCTTCGTCGGCCTCGAAGTCATCCGTAAAGTCTCCCCGCTCCTCCACACCCCGCTGATGTCGCTCACCAACGCCATCTCCGCCATCTCCGTCGTCGGCGCCATCGTCATCACCGGAGCCGCCGGCGCCACCACCCTCAGCAAGATCCTCGGATTCATCGCCATCACCGCCGCCGTCACCAACATCGTCAGCGGATTCCTCATCACCGACCGCATGCTCAAAATGTTCAAGCGCCGCCCCTCGGAGAAAAAGTAGATGTCCCACCTCGTCAACTACATCTACATCATCTCCGCCGCGCTCTTCATCCTTTCCCTGAAGTGGATGAACACTCCCGTCCGCGCGCGCCTCGGCGTCTTCGCCGGCGAAGCCGGCATGATCCTCGCCATCGCCGGAACCCTCCTCGCGCAGGACATTCACAACTGGACCTGGATCCTCGCCGCCTTCTTCATCGGCACCGCCGTCGGCATTCCCATCGCCTACATCATGCCGATGACCGCCGTGCCGCAGCGGACCGCGCTTTCCCACGCCTGCGGAGCGCTCGCCGCCGCCCTCGTCGGCACCGCCGAGTTCTACCAGCGCCAACCCCACGCCGCCACCGAACTCCACGGCTTCGTCATGGTGGCGCTCATCATCGAAACCCTCCTCGGATTCCTCACCTTCACCGGCAGTCTCATGGCCATGGGCAAGCTCCAGGAAGTGCTGCCGCAGCGGCCCATCACCTACCGCAACCAGAACCTCGTCAACCTGCTGCTCTTCGCCATCGCCGCCGGGCTCGGCGTCCGCCTCATCCTCGTCCCCACCGACACGTATCTTTATCCGTTCTTCGCCGGCATTGCCCTGCTGTTCGGTATCCTTCTCATCATCCCCATCGGCGGCGCGGACATGCCCACCGTCATCGCGCTGCTCAATTCCTACGCCGGCCTCTCCGCCTGCGCCATGGGATTCGCCCTCGACAACAAGCTGCTCACCATCGCCGGCGCCCTCGACGGCTCTTCCGGCCTCATCCTGTCCATCATCATGTGCAAGGCCATGAACCGGTCGTTCACCAACGTCCTGTTCGGCGCCTTCGGCCAAATCCAGACCGCCGGACCCAAGAAGGAGCAGCGCTCGGTCCGCAGTGCCAGTCCCGAAGAAGCCGCCAGCGTGCTCGAAGCCGCCTCCAGCGTCATCATCGTCCCCGGCTACGGACTCGCCGTCGCCCAGGCGCAGCACAAGATCCGCGAGCTCTACGACAACCTCACGCGCCGCGGCGTCGACGTCAAATTCGCCATCCACCCCGTCGCCGGACGCATGCCCGGCCACATGAACGTCCTCCTCGCCGAGGCCGACATCCCCTACGACCACCTCGTCGAAATGGAGGAAATCAACGGCGAATTCCCGCAGTGCGACGTCGCCCTCGTCATCGGCGCTAACGACGTCACCAATCCCGGCGCGCGCATCGACAAGACCAGCCCGATCTACGGTATGCCAATCCTCGACGTCGACAAAGCGCGCAGCGTCATGGTCATCAAGCGTTCCATGAGCCCCGGCTTCGCCGGCATCGACAACGATCTCTATTACATGGATAAGACCCTGATGCTCTTCGGCGACGCCAAGGCCTTCGTCACCGAAATCCTGAAGGAACTCCCCGCCCGCGCCGCCGCCTAGATTTTGTGGAGCAGGTTTTCAACCTGCGGCCGGTTTATAACCCGCCTGCCGATCCGTCATTTGCAACCGCTCGGCCCTGTGTGGCAGGCTGGCAGCCGGCCTGGTCGGCCTCCGCAATCAGCCGCCCTACACGGTGAGATTGCATATGCAGTTCGGGCGCGAACCGCGCCAGCACCTCACACCCGAATGCGGACTTCAGGCCTTCTTCTTTACCAGCCGCCGATACACCTTGTATCCGAAGAAACCCGCCGCCGCTCCCGCGAGCATGCCCAACCCGATCGCGACCCCCGCGGTCACGCCCGTCACCGTGCCCGTGGCCGCCACCACTTCGATTACGCCCACCGTCGCGCCGCCCGCGCCGCCCACACCCGCGCCGACACCGGTCGCCGCCGCCGCTTCCACGGTCTCCTTCTGTTTTTCATTCATGGAAAAGCCCCGTCCCTGACACCACCATTTTACTGCTCTGCCATCTCAAACCGGTACCCCACATCCCGCACCGTCTGCACGAACACCGGACTATGCGCATCCGCCTCGATCTTCGCCCGCAGCGTCGTCACGCACCGGTCGATGCTCCGTGGCGTCACAAACACTTCATTCCCCCACACCGCGTTCAGGATTTCTTCTCGCGTCAGCGCCCGCCCCGCGTTCTTCACGAAATGTTCCAGCAGCCGGAATTCTTTCGCGGTCAGTTCCACCTCGTGGCCCTTGCGGAACAGCTTGTGCGCCCCCGCATCCAGCTCGAATTCCCCGAACCGCCACACACTCTGCCGCGCCCCGCGCTGCCTCCTCAGAAACGCGTTGACGCGCGCCACCAGCTCCTGCCTCCGGAACGGCTTCACCACGTAATCATCCGCCCCGATATTCAGCCCCAGCACAACGTCTTCTTCCTGGCTCTTCGCCGTGAGCATGATCACCGGCGTTTCCAGCGCGTGCTCGCGCATCGCCCGGCAGATCTCGTACCCGTTGACCTTCGGCAGCATGATATCCAACAGCACCAGGTCCGCCTGCGACGACAGCGCCAGCCGCAATCCCGTCTCCCCATCCGCCGCCGTCAGCACCTCGCACCCCTTCGCCGTGAATGTATCCGACAGCCCGCGCAGCAGCGCCGGCTCGTCCTCCACAATCAAAATCCTCGCCCCGTTCATATTTCTCCGTGGCGCACGCACTCGTGCGTGCAGCGCCGGCACTCTTGCCGGCGTTCCGCCGTCCGTGGCAAATTCGATTCGTGAGCCGAACTCATCTCCCCCGCCACCATGCTGACGATACGTTGTGCGCGCTTTAGCGCGCCGCATCTCGCGCTTTAGCGCGCCCCTCCCCTCACGGCATCACCACCGAAAACGTGCTCCCCTTCCCGATCTCGCTCTCCACCCGCACCCTCCCCCCATGCGCCCGCACAATAAACTCCACGATACTCAACCCCAGCCCGACCCCGCCCGCCTCCCTCGCCAGCCTCCGGTCCACCTGGTAAAACCTTCGAAAAATCCGCTTCTGCTCCCGCGCCGCAATTCCGATCCCCGCGTCCTTCACCGCGAACACCACGTGCCCGTCCTCCTCTATTGCCCGCAGCACGATCTGCTTCTCCCCCGGACTATATTTGTACGCGTTATCCAGCAAATTCAGCAGCACCGTCACCAACGCGTCCTCGTCCGCCCGCACCGCCGGCAACCCCGGCGTCACTTCCACCTCAAACCTGCAATCCGGCGCCGTAAGCCGCTCCGAGGCCGATTCCACCACCGCCTCCACCACCCGCTCCGGCGCCGTCGACCGTATATCGAACTTCCGCAGATTCCGCTCCAGCCGCGAAAACGTCAAAAAATTCCCGATCAGCCGGCTCAATCGCAGATTCTCCCGCGCGATCATCTCCAGGTACTCGCGCGTCTTCCCCTCCGGCCGCTCGTCTTCCAGCAGCGTCTCCACCAGCAGCCGAACGCTCGCCAGCGGCGTCCGCAATTCGTGCGACACCGCCGCCACCAGGTCCGTCTTCAACCGCGCCAGCCGCCATTGCCTCCGCAGCGATTGCCCCGCCACCACCGCCGCCAGCGCCACCACCCCGATCGCCGCCAGCGCCATCCACACATACCGCGACATCGCCGGCTCCGCTCCCACGCCCGTCCCGATCGCCGATGGGTCCGCGATCCGCCATCCCGCCAGCCGCCCGCTGATATTCGTCCATTCGCTCGACGTCTTCTCCGATGGCGGCGCTACGTCGAACGCTACCGCCCCGCCCGTCACCTTCCGCATGTCCGCCAGCACCGTCGCCGTGCGATACAGTGCCACCGCCCGCCCGCCGGCCGCGCCCAGCTTCCACACATCCGCCACGCCCGATGGCTCCAGCACGCCGCTCCCCGCGTGCGCCCGCTGCGATTCCAGATACTGCGCCGCCAGCCGCTCCGCCGCGTGCGTCGGAAATTCGCCGCCCAGTTCGTCCATCAGAAACAGCCGCTGCGACGACGCTATCGGCGCCGCATAGTCCGCCGTCAACTCCCGCACTTGCCTCTCGACTCCCCCGTATCGCCCGTCTCCGCGATCCATCAGCTTCAACGCCAGCAGCAGCTCATCCGCCGCGATTCCATCCCGTCCGCCCGAGAAGTTCCCCACGATCGCCCGTACCGCCTGCGCCTTCTGCCCTCCGCGCGCCAGGCATCGGATCGAGGCCTGCATCCCGCGCTCCCCGCCAATCCGCGCGTACGCCTCCGCCGCTCCCGAATAAAACCCCTGGCTCTCCATCGATCGCGCCGCCGTCCACTCCGCCCCCGTTTCCCCACCCATCAGCGGGTCAGACGATCGGTTTTTGTCGTCTGTCAATTCCCCCGGATATCCAACCGGCCCATCCGCCCGCAGCACGATCACCGCGTCCGCCAGCCCGTCCTTCACCGCTTTCTCGAACGCCAGGGGAGCCGCCATCGACTCCGCATCGCGCTCCACCTCCGCCGACCGCTTCTCCCAATCCGCGTCCAGCCGGTCGCGCATCAACTGCAACTGTCCCCGATACGCCTCCGCCAGTTTCTCCCGCGCCGCGTCCCGCTGGTTCGTCATCGCTTCATTCATGAACCACAGCACGCACGCCGCCGGAGCGATCACTCCCAGCGCCAAAAACAAAAGCACGAGCCATCGACTCACGTCGTAGCCCGTGCCCGCGAATTTGGACCGAAGACTCACTGCAGATTCTTTACCGCCGCCAATATCGGTTCGAATCTCCACCGGAAAGTGGCGACTTCACCCGACGACAGATGCGCATGATACTCATACGACGCGATCTCCGAGCGGATCCAGATCGCATACCTGGTCAACCTGTCCTTGTCCATGTCCAGCAGACAGCTCAGCGCCTGTTGCCCGCCGATCATCCTCATCTGCACGCTCTGCGGCCGTATGGTCGCGCCAGTCTCCTGCGAGTATTCCCTCATGGACCGCTGCAGCTCTTGCGGAATCTCGGCCTTCGGCGTATAGATCTTCCGCAGCGTCAGATCTTGATTCCAGAACCGCGCATTCACGATTCCGCCCTCCTCCACTCTTGGTTCCGTCCATTTCTCCCCGGCCGCCCGCTGCGCTTCCGCGAATGGCGCGAGTAGATCCTCCGCTCCCCACGTCTTCACCAACTCCGCCTCCACGCTGCCCGACTGGAATTTCACCAGCGGACGCGTCCCCTCCGCGCCGATCCACAGCGTCTGCCCGACACCAGGAAAACTAACCTTATAACAGTTGAATTTCCCCGCTCGCGTCTGCACGCTCTCCATCCCGGTGACCACCAGTTCCATCTGCACCGGCGCGATGGTGTTGGATCTTACCGGCAATTTGGTCTTGAATCCCACCGCCAGCGGCAGCCGCCGAAGCAGAAACACCGATTCCTCCTCGTCCGCCGCCGGCCCCACAAATGCCGTCGCCAGCGCGTCGCCCAGATCGTCGTTCGATTCCAACCTTGGTTTCGTCGTTACCACGCTCGCGCCGCTGCGGTGTTCAATCGGCCTCATCGTGTTTCGATCCAACGTTAGCTCGATGCTCCGCGTTGAATTCCTGGTCTTCAGTTCCCAGCGCAGGATTGCGGCGCTCAAAAATGGAGCAAGATACTCGGATTTCCGGCTATTCTCATCGACCGACGTCGGCCACGCGTCCACCGAGTAAAACAAATACTCCCCCGTATCCGCCCCGTCCCGCTTGATATTCAACTGCTCGCATTCATTCTGACCCCACGGCTCGGGCAGGAGCGCCGCCGGCCCCGGAATCAGCTTCCGCGCCTTTTCGATCAAATCCGTCATGCCCGCGAAGTTGTTCTCCAGCGCCGCCAGTTCCTTCTCCGCCGCCGCCCGATCACCCTTCTGCAACATGCACAGCACCAGTTGATACTGCGCCTGCGCCGCCAATTGTTTGTTTGAACCGCCCGCCGTTCCCACTACCTGGCGGAAAAACACGATCGCCCCATCCACATCGCCCGCCGCTTCCTGTAAATGCAGTCCTTTTTGAAGAAGGTCCGAAGCGTTCTGTCCGCTGCCGGGAAAGCTCGCCAGCATGGCCGCCGCCACGACCGCAACGAATTTGCCTGTCATGACCTCACCCTACCCGCGCCATGTTACCCATTTGTTACCCTTCAGTCTTATCTGTGTTCATCCGTGGCCAAGAAGAGCTTCTCACGGTATCCGTATCGCCCCCAACACCGGCTCCATCCGCCACCGCTGCGTCGGTATTTCATCACGCTGCCTGTCATCCTGAAACTCCACCAGGAACTCCCCCGATTGGATCCAGTAAACATACAACGTCTCATCCTGCACCGGCGTATCCTCCTTCGCCGTCAGCGGCCCCGTCCGATAGTCCAGTAGCGCGCTCAACACCTGCTGTCCGCCCACCGCCTTCGTCTGCAAACTCTCCGGTCGCAGCTTCAAATCGTACGTCGGATTCAGATGCCGCTCGTCGATCCGCTCCTTCAACCGCCGCTGCAACCCCTCCGCGATCTCACCAGCCGAAGTGTGGATCTTGCGCATCTTGAAAGTCATCCACCAATTCGTATCGTGAAACCGGATCGAGCCGGTCACCACGCCGCCCGGCTGCCTCACACCGAACCCTAGCGTCGCCCCCGCCTTCTCCACCATCGCCTGCATCGCCGCCAGCGGATTCTCCGGTCCCCACGTCTTCACCAACTCCGCTTCCACCCCGCCCGATTGAAACTTCACCAGCGGCCGCGCGCCCTCCGCGCCGATCCAGAAAGTTTGCCCGATGCTCGCGAATTGCACCTTATAACAGTTGAACTTTCCCGCCGGCGTCTGCACACTCTCCATCCCCGTCACCGCCAGCTCCATCTGCACCGGCCCGGGCGTATTCGATGACACCGGTAAGGTCGTCTTGAATCCCACCGCCAGCGGCAGCCGCCGCATCAAAAAAACCGTCACTTCCGCGTCTGTCGCCGGACCGTTGAACGGCGTCACCAGCGGATCGCCCAATGCATCGTCCGTCGCGTAGTTCGGTCTCGAGACGTAGTGGTCCCTCACCCTGGTCCACTCGACGGGCCGCAGGGTATCACGATCCACCGTCAAGTTGATGCTGTGCCGCGAACTCCTCGTCTTGAGCTCCCAGTGCAGAACCAGAGCCGGCAAAAACTGCGAATTCCAGTCGTATTTCGCCTCCTGGTCGTTGACCGTCGCCGTCCACGGATCCACCGAATAATACAGATACTCGCCCGTAGCCGCGCCATCCCGCTTGATATTCAACTGCGCGTACTCGCCATCGCCCCAGGGCGCCGCGAGCAGCGCCGCCGACCCCGGAATCAGCTTCTTCGCCTTCTCGATCAAATCCGGCATGCTCGGAAAGTTGTTCTCCAGCGCCGCCAGTTCCTTCTCCGCCGCCGCCCGATCGCCCTTCTGCAGCATGCACAGCACCAGTTGATACTGCGCCTGCGCCGCCAGCGGCTTATTCGTCGCCGACGCCGAGTTCACCACCTGGCGGAAAAACACGATCGCCCCATCGACGTCGCCCGCCGCTTCCTGTAAATGAAGTCCTTTTTGAAGAAGGTCCGAGGCGTTCTGCGCGCTGCCCGGAAGGACCCCCAGCACCGCCGCCATCGCCACGACCGCAAAATGTTTGCTCGTCATGCCTTCAAGCTACTAGCCCAATGTTACCCAATTGTTACCTCCAAGTCTTATCTGTACGCATCCGTGGCCGATTTCAAAAATTTCCCTTGCGCACTCAACCACAGCCATAGTAGACTCACAAACAGCAATAGTCAACACAATGATGCTACCCAAACTCACCCGCCTCGAACTCCAGATCATGGAAGCCCTCTGGACCAAAGGACCCTGCTCCGTCCGCGAAATCCAGGAGTCCTTCCCGGCCCGCAAGCGCCCCGCCTACACCACCGTCCAGACCACCGTCTACCGCCTGGAAACCAAAAAAGCCTTGCGCCGCGTCAAGAAAATCTCCACCGCCCTCATCTTCGAAGCCGCCGTCACCCGCGATGCCGCCCAGCGCCGCCTCATCGACGACCTGCTCTCCCTGTTCGGCGGCCGCGGCCGCCCCATCATGGCCCACCTCGTCGAATCCGGCACGCTCACCCTCGACGACGTCCGCGAAGCCGAACAAACCCTCCTCAAACTGGCCGGCCCGGAGACAAAGGAGTAGCCCGAATGAGCCCGCTTTCGTCCGTTTTCGATCACCTCTGGCAATCCACCGCCTTCGCCGCCGCCGTCGCTCTCGCGACCCTCGCCTTCCGCCGCAATCGCGCCCGCGTCCGCCACTCCCTCTGGCTCGCCGCCTCCATCAAATTCCTCGTCCCGTTCTCGCTCCTCATCGCCCTCGGCGGCCACCTTCATTGGCCCACGCCATCCACTCCTCCCACCCTCGCCGTCATCGTCGACATCGCCAGCCAGCCCTTCACGGTCAAACTGCCCATCACCCCGCCATCGCATCCGCTCAAACCCGCCGCCGATCCGATCCCGGCCATCGCCCTCGCCGTCTGGCTCTGCGGATTCCTCGCCATCGCCTCCGCCTGGCTCCTCCGCTGTCGCCGTCTCGCCGCCACCATCCGCGCCGCCGCGCCGGTGAACCTCGCCCTCCCCATCCCCGCCCGATCCTCCGGTACCCTCTTGGAGCCCGGCGTCTTCGGCATCTTCCGCCCCGTCCTCCTCCTACCTGCCGGCATCGCCGATCGCCTTACTCCCGCGCAGCTCCAAACCGTCCTCGCCCACGAACTCCTCCACGTCCAGCGCCGCGACAATCTCTCCGCCGCCATCCAGATGTTCATCGAAACTCTCTTCTGGTTCCACCCCCTCGTCTGGTGGATCGGCCGCCGCCTCCTCGCCGAGCGCGAGCGCGCCTGCGACGAAGGCGTCCTCCACTCCGGCAACGACCCGCGCGTCTATGCCGAGGCTGTCCTCAACGTCTGCAAACTCTACGTCGAATCGCCCTTGCCCTGCGTCTCC
>Ga0335083_10007009_pt1 | contig 13953 bp, 11 predicted proteins | sample Lox_Sample_42_FD_206716 | JGI IMG/M metagenome (GOLD analysis project Ga0335083, IMG submission 206716) | Soil microbial communities from Loxahatchee National Wildlife Refuge, Florida, United States - Lox_Sample_4.2 | ecosystem: Environmental > Terrestrial > Soil > Wetlands | place: USA...
CGGCCACGGCGGCCGCGACCGCCAACGGCAAGAACCAGAACAGGACATGACGGCGAGGCCGGCGGGAGCGTGACATCCAACTGCCTTTCACGGGGTAGCAACCGTGAGTCACGCTAATGAGGCCGTCTGGCCGGGTTAATGGCGTTAAGAAGCGCTTAAGGGCTGGCTTAGCGGGTGATAAGCCGGCGCCGCTTCGCCCGGCCGGAATGGCGCCCGGGCGCGGGCGGGCCAGTGCGCAACCACAGCTGGACCTGGGCCCCGCCGAGCGCCGACCGGTCGATCTTCAGGCCGCCGCCGGTCGACTCCGCCACCCGGCGGGCGATGTCCAGGCCCAGGCCGGTGGAGCCGGCCCCGCTGCTGCCGCGGCGCAGCGCCGCTGCCGGATCGGCGATGCCCGGGCCGGCGTCGGCGAACAGGATGAGCCAGACCCCGTCGCCAGCGTGCAGCGTGACCGCGAACTCGGTGCCCTCGCTGGTGTACCTGAACACGTTCCCGAGCAGGGCGTCGGCCGCGGCGGCCAGGTCAGAGCGGGGCACCGGCACCCGGGCCGGCTGGCCGGCCCCGGTCAGGTGGCAGGCCCGGCCCTGGTCCTCGGCCAGCGCGGACCAGAAGCCCATCCGGTCCCGCAGGACCTCGGCCGCGTCGCAGCTGGGCGGCTCGTCCGGCGCGGGCCGGCGGGCGGCCCGGATGATCGCGTCGATCTCCTGCTCCAGCCGGCTCACCGCGAGCCGGGCCTCGTCGGCGGCCCGGCCGGGGCCGAGCGCGGCCGCGTTCATCCGGAGCGCGGTCAGCGGCGTGCGCAGCCGGTGCGGAAGGTCGGCGGCCATCACCCGCTCGGCGGCAATCATCCGGCTCAGCCGTTCGGCCATCACGTTGAACGCCTGCCCGGCCGCGACCAGCTCCGGCGGCCCGGCGGGCGCGCTCCGCGCGGACAGATCGCCGTCGCCGAGCGCGGCCGCCGCGCCGGCCAGCGCCCGGGCCGGCCGGGTAATCCTGGCCGCCAGCCGGTCCGCGACCAGGACCGACACCGCGATCAGGGCCGCGGCCACGGCGGTCATGACCGCCCACGACGCGAGCACGCCGCGGGACACGTCGGCGGCCGGGACGTAGACCTCGGTGACCGCGAGCCGGCCGGCGCCCAGCGCGACCGGCTGCAGCACCACGTACCCGCCGGGCACCGCGGCGGTGAAGGACCGGGCCGAGGTCACCGCCCGGCGCAGGTCCGCGGCTGGCGCGTGCTGCGGGCCGCCCACGAGGGTTCCGGCTGGCCGGGTCCCGCCGCCGCCGCCGGGGCCGGGGCCGGTCAGATAGACAGCCAGTTCCCCGGCCCCGCCGGCCGGCGTGCTGGCGATGGCCCGCGCGACCGCGGCCCGGTCGGTGGTGACGGCCAGCACCGGCTCGATCGACGCGCCGGCCAGCCGGGCCGTCGAGAACGCGCGGTCGGCGGCCACCTCCCGCACCATGGCCGCCAGCGGGATCAGGAACGCGATCGCGACCATCGAGGTGACGGCGGCCGACACCAGCGCGAGCGTTCTCCGCATCGTCTCTACCCCTGCTGCGGCGGGTCCAGCATCACGCCGACCCCGCGCACCGTGTGCAGGTAGCGCGGTTTCGCGGCGGTCTCGCCCAGCTTGCGGCGCAGCCACGAGACGTGCACGTCGATGGTCTGGTCATCGCCGTAGGACTGGCGCCATACCTGGGTGAGCAGCTCCTGCCGGGGGATCACCACGCCGGGCTTGGCGGCCAGGTAAGCGAGCAGGTCGAACTCCCGCCGGGACAGCTCGAGGCGGCGGCCGTCCAGCAGGGCCTCCCGCCGGGCCAGGTCGACCTGGAGCCCGGCCACGCTGATGACCGGGTCCGCGCTGGCCGGCCCGGCCCGGCGCAGCACCGCGGTGATCCGGGCGGCCAGGTGCTCGCCCGAGAATGGCTTCACCAGATAGTCGTCGGCGCCGGCGTTGAGCAGCCGGATGATCTCCGCCTCCTCGTCGCGGGCGGTGGCCACGATGACCGGTGTCGCGGTGACCGCGCGCATCATCTGCAGGGCCTGCTGCCCGTCCAGGTCGGGCAGGCCCAGGTCGAGCACGATCACCTCGGGGGGATGGTGGCTGACCTCCCGGATCCCGTCCAGCGCCGTACCGGCGGTGCGGACGGCATGGGCCCGCCGGGTGAGATCGGTGACCATGGCCGACCGGACCAGCGGATCATCTTCCACAATGAGCACCCGGGCCATGACCGGAACGGTACGTATCATTCCCTTTGTCTGCGGCATTATTGCCGACATGGTCCGGCTCCTCACCGGCGTGGCCGCCTGGCTGGCCGGCACTGCCCTGGCCGTCGGCCTGGCCTGGTTCGGCGCGGGCCTGGTGGTCAGGAGCACCGGGATGACCCCCAGCGCGCCCGCGATCGCTGCCGGGTCGCTGCCCTCGGCCACGGCCGCGCCGGCCAGCCCGGCGGCCAGCCCTGGGCACGCGGCCAGGCCACGCGCGGCCGCGGGCCGCCCCAGCCCGTCGCCGTCCGCCTCTGCCCCGGCCTCCGCGGGCGCGACCGCGCCGGCCGGCGGTACGCTGCACGGCTACACCCTGACCGGCGGCCACGTCACGCTGCTGCTGACCCGGAATTCCGCCAGGCTGGTGTCCGCCGTGCCCAGCGACGGCTACTCGGTGCAGACCTGGTCCGGTGCGGGCTGGCTGCGCGTGGACTTCAGTTCTGGGCCGCAGGTGTCCTCGCTGATCGCCAGCTGGAACGGGCACGCACCATCGGTCACGGTGACGAACTGACGCCTATCCGGGCTTGCGGGCCACGCCGCCGAGGCTGATGTCGGCCGGGTCGGACACGGCCACGCCGGTCACCGGCCGCCACGCGTGCTTGGGCAGCAGGCCCGGCTCGGCCAGCTCGAAGTCGCCGAAGAAGCCGCGGATCTGGGCCGTGCCGCGCGGCTGGATCCGCTCGCTGGCCTGCTCGTACACCTTCATCGCGCGGCGCGCGGCGGCCTTGTCGGGCAGCAGTTCCTCGCAGATGTGCGTCAGCACCAGATAGCTACCGGGCGCCAGCCCGTCCCGCAGGCAGGCGGTGATGGCCGCGGGATCGTCCTCGTCCGGGACGAAGTGCAGCACCGCCAGCAAGATGAGCGCGACCGGCCGGCTGAAGTCGAGGTGCGCACGGATGACCGGGTTGGCCAGCAGCTCCCGGGGCCGGCGGATGTCCTCCTGCACCACGATGCTCCGGTCCGGCGCGGCCAGCAGGGCGTTGCCGTGCGCCACCACCACCGGGTCATAGTCGACGTAGGCGACCCGCGCGTCCGGGTTGATCTCGTGCGCGACCTCGTGCACCGCGCCCTGGGTGGGCAGGCCCACCCCGATGTCCAGGAACTGGTCGATCCCGGCCTCGGCGGCCAGGAACCGGACCGCCCGGCGGAGGAACCGCCGGTTCTCCCGCGCGGACCGCCGCTGGCCCGGCATCAGCGCGAGGACCTGCTCGGCGGCGACCCGGTCGGCCTCGAAGTGGTCCTTGCCCCCCAGCCAGTAGTCGTAGATCCGGGCGATGTTCGGCGTGGTCGTGTCGATGTCCGACGGGATGTAGCCAGGGTCCTCTCTGGCCCACTCCATCCCGCGCTCGGTCACGCCGCCAAGATAGCGCCTGCCGCGGTTAATGAGATTCCTCTTACCACGCTTCGGTCAACTATGCTTCGGTCATGTACGCTTCACCGAATGCGGCAGCTAAGCCGGCACACCTGTTCGACCGGGACGCTGAGTGGGATGGGCTGCTGGCCTTCGCGTCGGACGCCCGGCCGGGCGCCACGCTCGGTGTGGTGAGCGGCCGGCGCCGGCAGGGCAAGAGCTATCTCTTGCAGGCACTTGCGACCACGCTGGGCGGGATCTATTTCCCGGCCCTGGAACTAACCGAGGCGGTCTCGCTCCGGTTGTTCGCCGACGAACTCATCCGATTCAGCGGAGCGCCAGTCCCGCCACTGCGGGACTGGCTGGACGCTATCCCCTATCTGTTCCGGCTAACCGGGGACCGCAGCGTCCCCGTCGTCATCGATGAGTTCCCCTTCCTGGTCCGGGCATCACCCGCGCTGCCGTCGATCATCGCGAGGGAACTTGGCCCGGGCGGGAGCGGGACCACGAGCCAGGCCCGGCTGCTGCTCTGCGGTTCCGCTATGTCAGTGATGGGCGGCCTGCTCGCCGGGCCAGCGCCGTTGCGGGGACGGGCTGGCCTCGAACTGATCATTAACCCCTTCAGCTACCGGGATGCCGCCAGGTTCTGGGACGTCTCCGACCCGAGGCTAGCCGTACTCGTGCATGCCGTCGTGGGCGGCACTCCTGCCTACCGCCGCGAACTGGTCCGGGAGGACTCTCCGGCCGCCCTGGACGACTTCGACGCGTGGGTGGTCCGAACCGTGCTGAATCCGCAGACCCCGCTGTTCCGGGAGGCCCGCTACCTACTGGTCGAGGAAATGGAGATACGCGACCCGTCCCTGTACCATTCGGTGCTCGCCGCCGTCGCCGAAGGAAACAACACCTCGGGCGGGATCGCCAGCTACATTGGCCGGAAGTCCAACGAGATAGCCCATCCACTCCGGGTCCTTGAGGATTGCCGGCTGCTGATCAAAGAGCCCGACCTGTTCCGCTCGGGACGAGCGCGCTACCGCATTGCCGAGCCGCTCATTACCTTCTACCAGGCCATCATGAGCCGGGAGTGGGCTCGCCTCGAACTCGGTGGTGCGCAGCTGGTCTGGCCCGGGGCCCGGGCCCGTTTCCTGTCCCAGGTAGCCGGACCACACTTCGAAACGATCTGCCGCGACTACGCAATCGCCGCCGAGCCCGGTGTCTTCGGTGGCCTGCCCGGCGAGGTGGGATCCGGGGTGGTCTCCGATCCGGCCAACCGAACCCAGATCGAGGTTGACGTGGTGGTGCTGGCCCCCGCCGAGCTGGGTCGGCCACGGAAGATCCTCTCCCTGGGGGAAGCGAAGTGGGACCGGGTCATGGACCTGCGCCATGTCGAGCGCCTGCGCCGGGCCCGCGACCTGCTCGCCGTCAAGGGATTCGATACCCGGGACACCATGCTCAGCTGCTACTCCGGCGCAGGCTTCAGCCAGAAGCTGCAGGCCACCCAAGGTCCCGAGACTCGTCTCGTCGGCCTGGACCAACTCTACGCTGGCTAGTCGTCCTTCCCGGAAATGTCGGCCCGCTCCATTAGCCTTGCTTCTGTGCAGCCGTTGGTTATGCCCACGCCGTCGGCGGACAGTTCCAGGAACAGCCTGTTCCGATACCTGACTGCCGAAGAGGCCGCGGACTACGTGGCCATTATGGATCTCTTCTCGGCCACCCTGCTTACCGATCTATCTGCCGCTGAAGTCACTGCTGAACTGGCTGAACATGGCGTGATCTTCGATCAGGACAGCGCCGAGTCGCGCTGCCGACAACTCGTTGCATGGGGGAATCTCACGCCATCGATCCGGGATGCCAGAGTCAGCACGGTCGCCGAGTACATCCGCTCTCGCTCCCGGTACCAGGTATCGAAGCTGGGCGGACGACTGCACCGGGAGGCCGTCGCCATCCTGCACGCGAGTGACGGCGCGCGGGAGGTGGCCCGTGAGTTGCTCGGCCAGATCGTGCACTCGCTAAGTCGCATCGAGGCGCTGCTGGGCCAGCCCGAGATCGACGCCGACGCGCTGGCCGGTGAAGTCACCACGATCTTTGGTAATCAGCGCATATTCACGGAAAGCATCCGGGATTTCTACGCCTACCTGGCCGGCATCCTTAGCCGTTATGACCTGGGTGGCGAAGAATATGCCCGATTCAAGGAGCTGCTGCTGGTCTACATCGACTTGATCACCGCTGATGTCAACCGGCATGCCCCCGCGGTCGCACACCGGATCGGATCGGTGCTGGAATTGATTGATCCACTGCTGGACGCCCTAGCCCAGCTGCCCGGGCTCACGCTGCCGGATGGCACCCCCGTCGAACGGGCGCAGGGGCGGACAAGGTCCGACTGGGAAGAGCTCGCTGCGTGGTACGACACCAGCCATGGTGCGTCGGGCCCGGAGCAACTCCGCGCGGCGGCCGGGCAGGCACTCGGCCAGCTCATCACGAACGCCAAGCGGCTGCTCGATTCCTCGGGCACGGGCTTTTCCCGGCGCGCGGACTTCCTCCGGCTCGCCCGCTGGTTCACCGCAGCGGATGACGAGAGCGCGCACCGGCTCTACGCGGCCGCATTCGGCGTGTATCCAGCCCGCCATCTGCTGTTCGGCCCGGACGAGCCCGACCTACGCGCCGGACCCACGACATCCTGGTGGGATTCGCAGCCGGTACACGTCCCGCTGTCGTTGCGTGAACGCGGCGACCGCGCGATGCGCGGGCGCAGTTCCCGGGTGCCAGATCCGACCGCTGACCGGCTCCGGCTAACCGCCGAGGCCCAGCGGGAGGCCGAGCAGCGCCAAGCGGCCGCGGCTGAACTGGCGCTGGCAGGCGCCCTGCATGGCGCCACGATTTCACCGGCTGCGCGGAACGTGCTCCTCGATCTGGTGGCCGACGTGCTGGCCCGGCATCGCGACGAGACGGTCGACTACGACATCGGCGTGCGCCTGCGCGCACTCCCCGGCCGCTTCGCCCGGCTGGTGAAGGCACCACTGCCCGCTTCCGCACCAGCCCGTCCAGCGCGCCGCACGGCCGACGACAGCCCTTTCCGGGCCGCAACGTACGTGCATCTCGCCCTGTCCTGTGCGGCGCTCCTGTCGCCGGGTGTGGGCGAACAGATCCTCATCTCCTCACTCGTGGACCAGATCAGGGCCGACGCTGCCGAGCAGTCGATCACGATCACCGACGGCATCAGCGACCGGCGTCAGCTCGTCGCTGCGCTCCGGCTGTTGGTGGGCTGGGGGGTGGTGAGCGAGACGGACGGTTCGGTCACCGCCTGGGGTGAACGGCCGGAGGACGAGGCCCTGCTCAGCATCAACCGCTCACTGCTCATCCACCTACTGCCGAGCCCGCTTTACCAATTCACGGCAGCGGAGGAGACCTGGTCGCTGCGTCAGCCGGAGCCGCCGCGCCGCCGTCTGCGCCGGCGACTGGTCGAGAACCCAGCGGTGTTCCGGGCCGAGCAGGTCACTGAGTCGCCAAACGCGCACCGGGAGCGTATCCGCGCCGAGGTGTTCGGCCTGCCAGGAGACGCTGGCCGTGATCGCTACGACAGCCTGCTTCAGCTACTGCACACGCTGCGCGCACCGGACGTTGGCAACCGCATCGAAGAGGGCAGGCTGCCGCAGATCCTGCTGGAATCGCTGCCGCCGTTGCATGAGGCGGCCCTGGTTCAGGCGGGTGAGCAACTCGACGGCCTCATCGAGACCCGGGCCGCACAGGAAAGACTTGAGAACTCAGCCCACCAGGTCACCATGTTCCTGGCGGTCTATCAGCGTTATGCCGCCGGGACGCTCCGGTCCGTGGCCGAGGACACGCTGGCCGCAGCCGATGCCGTCACCGCCGCCCTTGGGACGGCCGAGCAGCGAACTGCGGAAGTCAGCGCGCTAGAAGCCGAATTCACCCGGCTCCAGGAGCAGGCCCAGCAGCTTGCGGACGAGCTAGCGGAGATCGACCATGCGCTGACCGCGATCCGGTCCCGGGAAATCTTCAAGACGGCCGACGACCTGGTCCAGCGGGACAGGGCCGAATCAGCACTCGCTGCCGCCGCCGATCAGGCGCTCACCGGAGCCGAGCGGGAACGGGCGAATCACGCGCGTGCCGTGGGCGATGCCGGGGATGCGCTCGACGACGTCCGGCTAGCCGTCGCCGACGCCGCCAGGTGTCTCGCCGCGGCCCGGCGCGGGCTGGCCGACGCGCGGCTGCCTGCTGGAGGGCTGCCCGCGGAGGTGCGCCTGATCGAACAGCAGCCAACTCCGGCCCCGGTACTGGTGCGCCGAAGCCGTCACCGAGACCCGGAATCCTTGACCCGCCCCGCCGTGACACCGGTCGCGATCAGCCCGGAAGATCTTCCCGGCGCACAGCGAATAGCCAACGCCGCTGCCGCCAGCGCGCAGGAACGTTTGTCCCTGTCCGAACGGCGGCTGGCGGAAGCCAGGCGGCTGGCCCAGGCACAGCAGCAGGTCCTCGCGGTCGAGGCGGAAGTCGACCAGTTGCGTGTGGTCGCCGAAGAGGACGCTCACCAGGCACGCGTTCCGCGAGTTCGACCGCGAGATCTCCGGGCAGCTCGACGTACAGCACACCGTCGAGGACAACGTCTTCCTCGTCCAGATCGCGGGTGCGGGTGAAGATCACACTCTGGCCGGTGCCGCCCGCGTCCTCGCGGACCGGGTAGCCACCGGCCGGGCTGCCCTCAGCGAGCGCGAACGGGCCGTGTTCACCCGGTTCGTCCTGCTGACCGAACTGCTGCGGCAGCGCGTCGGGCAGTCCTACGACGCTGACCCGGGCAGCGGGTACGCAGCCCACCTCGCGTCCGCGCTCGACTACCGGCAATGGCATGAGGTCGCAGTCACCATCCTGGGCCCGGAGGAGGGCCAGCAGCGCCGTCTGTCCAGGCGCGCGAAGCTATCCCAGGGCGAGACCAGGTTCGTCTCCTACGTGACCTTGTTCGCTGCCGCCGACGGCTACCTCACCAGCCTTGGCGATGACGGCCGGGCTCTGCGCCTCATCCTCCTCGACGATGCGTTCGCCAAAGTCGACGACGGCACCGTGGCCGAATTGATGGGCCTGCTCGTCTCCCTCGACCTGGACTTCGTGATGACCGGCCACGCGCTGTGGGGCTGCTTCCCCCAGATTCCACGGCTCGATGTGTATGAAGTCCGGCGCAGCGAGGGCAGCTCAGCGGTCACTACCCATGTGCATTGGGATGGCCGTAACCGCCACCTGCGCAGCACGGCATGACCGCGATCCCGCCATCCCTGCGCGACTACTTGCTCGCTCCCTCACTCCGGGCCATGTGGGCGGGACTGCGCGACCGGCTGGAACGAAACGGTCACGCCGTACGCGGAACACTCGACGTACAGGTTGACGATGATGGCGCGGACCGGCTCAGCGGCCTGCTCGGCCGGCCGGTGCGCACGGGCACGGCCCAGATCCGCCTTGCTGAGCTCGATGAGGCCCTGCGCTCCAGCGCCGCGGGGCGCGGGCTGCCCGCCGTTGTGGCCGACCTGACCGGCGCCACCCTGCGGAACCGGCCTGCCGAGCGCGACGCCGCCCGCGCCAACCGGGTGCAAGTCTGGGCCCAGCTCGACCTGCTACTAGCCAAACATGATCTAGCTGAGCAGGACTGGGCACGGCCATGGTCCGAATGGCTCAGGCGCAGCGGCCTGCTCACCCGCCTCCCCACCCCGAAGGCAGCAACCGCCCTAACGACTGCGGTAGCGGTCCTCAGCCGGGTCCTGGACGACTCGCACCCACCCATTGGCCTGGCTGAACTGGCCAGCGAGCTCACCGGCGACGCACACGGCCTCGACCCGGGCGTCCCCGCCACCACCCTGGTGCTGCGCGCGGTCGCCCTGGCTCTCGACTGCACCCCCGCCGCATCGGCCGGGGAACGCAGGCTCCTCTGGCAACGGGTCGGCGTCAGCTCTGACGAGATCTCCGGCACCGTCATCACCTGGGCGCTCCGGCCCCCGGGCCATGATCGCTGGTCTGCCATGATGCGCGAACGTGCCGACCTCGGACTGATTACGCACCTCACGGTGCACGAACTGCAGCGCGCCGGGCATCTCACCCAGCCGGGTGAGATCATCTATGCCTGCGAGAATCCCCAGGTTGTCCAGCGGCTGGCGGCGGCCCGGGTCGGGCAGCCAGTCGCATGCATGTCCGGTAATCCGGCGGCGGCTGGGATTGCCCTGCTGCACCGTTCGGCCGTGCGCTATCACGGCGACTTCGACTGGCCGGGCATCGCTATCGCCCGCCGCATCTTTAGCCGTGGCGCCCGTCCGTGGCGATTTGGCCGTGCCGACTACGAGGAAGCAATTGACCGTCTCCCTGCCGAGAACCGGCTCGGCCTGACCGGGCGAGCCGAGATCACGCCCTGGGATGCGGGACTGGCTGCCGCTATGGCAGCAGCGGATGTCGCCGTTCACGAGGAAGCAATCGTGGACTTCCTGCTCAGTGATCTGCGCTAGGAGGTTCATCCTCCGGACCACCGTGCTGCCATACCGGGCCAGTCCGCTCTTGGCGAGCTCAGGCCACGCTGATGCCGGCCAGGACGAGGTCGACGATGTGGGTGGTGACGGTGTCGTCTACCGGTTCGCGGGTGAGCAGCACCCGGACGCACAGCGCGCCGATCAGCGTCTCGGCGGTGAGCCGGTAGTCCAGGCCGGGCCGTAGCTCGCCGCGGGCCTCGGCCCGCCGCAGCACCTGCTGGCCGACGGTGAAGCGGTCGGCCCAGAACCGCTCGCGGACGCCCTGGTCCTCGGGCAGGTCGTCCTTGACCGCCAGGTGCAGCAGCGCCCGGCCGGTGGGCGTGGTGATGAACGCCGCGATCGAGGCGACCAGGGCCAGCAGGTCGCCGCGGACCGAACCGGTGTCGGGCGCCGGGACGGCGGCCTGGATCTCGCTGAGGGCCGCGTCGAGGATGAGGTTCGCCCTGGTCCCCCAGCGCCGGTAGATCGAGGTCTCGTGCACCCCGGCCCGCTGGGCCACGTCGCGGATGGACAGGTCGTCGGCCGAGCCCGCCAGCAAGGCCTCGAGCGTGGCCCGCAGCACGGCGGCGCGGACCCGGGCGCTGCGGCCGCCGGTCCGCCGCGCCTTGCCCGCAGGCGCGTCCGGGGGCGTGCTCATCGCCATGTGACGGAGCTTATAGCAACTTGCCTTGCGTTAACAGCAGGCCGCGCATATCCTTTAAAGCAAGACAACATGCGTTAAGGAAGGGATGAGTCCGATGCTGAGCAATGCCGCGGACTTCTGGCCGCTGTTCTGGGCCATCATGGGCGCTGGCGCGCTGATCACGCTGGCGCTGTCGGTGCTGATCGCGACGATCTCGCCGACCGGTTCACGGCCACGCCGCGGGCACCAGCTCCCGGCCACGCCAGCCGAACTGGCCGGCCGCCACGCCGACCCCGGTTACCCCCAGGCAGCGTGACGCCCCAGAGCCGGCGACTTATCACGTCTTCGGTGCGATCGGTGTCCGGTTTATGCCGGTTCCAGCGCACCAAACACGTGAATAGTCACGGCAGGCCGCCGACGGCTGGTTCCACAACGGCTTCTTCCAGGGGCCATTCGACGTGTCAACACCGGTGACGTGCTGAACACGGTCGACGGCTTGCTCGGCAGCGGGCCCACTCAGGACAGCGCCAGGACGATGGCGTGCAAAGCCAGCCCGACCGCCGCCCCGACCACCGTGCCGTTGATCCGGATGTACTGCAGGTCACGGCCGAGCAGCAGCTCCAGCTGGCTGGACGTCTCGGCCGCGTCCCACCGCTCGATGGTCCCGGTGACCAGCCCGGCCAGCTCGTCGTGGAACTGATCGGCGAGGGCCCTGGCCCCGGACTCGACCATCCGGTCCAGGCCCTCCTGCAGACGCTGGTCCGACGCCAGCCGCTGCCCCGCCCCGACCAGCGCTTCGGTCAGCCGGCGGCGCAGCTCTGAACGGGGGTCGGCGGCCTGGGCCCGCAGCCCCGCCTTGGCCTGCTGCCACAGCGAGGAAGACCAGTCCCGCAGGCCGGCGCTGCTCAGCACGTCGCGCTTGATGCGCTCGCCGCGCTCACGCAGCTCCGGGTCGGTCTCCAGCCGGCCGGGGAGCTGGGCGATCCACGCCTCGAACTGCTGCCGCGCCCGGTCGTGGGGATCGGCCGCCATGGCCACCAGCCGCTGCCGCAGCCTCAGGTACAGCCGGTCGAAGGCCCGCCGGTAGACGGCCTCTGGTATCCAGCGCGGCCGCTCCGCCTCGAACAGCTCGCGCAGCTCCTCGTAATGACTGCCGATATAACCGTCGGCCCCGGACAGGACCGCATCGAACAGCTCAGCGTGATGCCCTTCGGCGATGACCACCCGGAGCACCCGGCCGGCCAGTGGCGCCACGTCGACGGCGTTGAGCGCCCGGGTCAGCTCGGCGCTGAGGATGCGCTGCACGTCCTCGTCGCGGAACCCCTCGGCCACGGTGACGGCCACGTCCGCGGCATGGCCGGCGAAGCGCGCGGCGTTGTCTTCGTTGGTCAGCCAGGCGGCCAGCCGGGGCACCAGGTGCACCGAGCGGATCCGCTCGGCCAGCACGTCCGCGCTGAGGAAATTCGTCTGGACGAACTGGCCGAGGGTGGCCGCGAACTGGTCTTTACGCTCGACGATCAGCGCGGTGTGCGGGATCGGCAGCCCGAGCGGATGGCGGAACAGGGCGGTCACCGCGAACCAGTCGGCCACCCCGCCGACCATGGACGCCTCCGCGCCGGCCTGCACGTAGCCGAGCAGCACCCCGTGCGCGCCGGCCACGGTCACGGCGATGAACAGCACCGTAGAACCGGCCAGCAGCGCGGTGGCCCGGCGGCGGGCCGCGGCCAGGCCCCGGGCCCGCACCTCCACCGATTCAGCCCCGGCCGAGCGGACCGGCGCGGCCGGGATCGGAGCGGTAGGTTCCATCTGGCAGCCCCTGGAACGCGACAATCGGACCCGCCAACGATATTGACCGGGGTCCCGTCCGCACCGGCCAGGTTCCGATGCATAACGGCTAGCGCGGCGGACTCGATGCGCGGACGGCGCGCGGTGACCGCCCCGGGCGGCCGGGTTAGCTGAGTTCCCGGCCGTCGAGGGAGCGCACGGCCAGGCCGCCTCCGGCCACAGCCGGGTGCTGTCCAGCGCTGCGGTTAGATGCGCTCGGTCAGCACGAGCGAGTCACCGGCGTCAGCGAGAAGCCTGACGGGCCACGCAGTGAGATCATCGGCAGCGGGCGGCAGGCTGACCGGGGTGGCAAAGCATTGCTCTCCGGTGTTATGGCCGGCTCTACCGTGAGCGTCCTGGTCACCGACGACGGTGCGAAGTCGATGCTGCCTGAATAGGACGCGACCAGCGCGTGCCGCCCGGGGTTGAGCACCCGCTCGGACGGCAGCGTGCAGGTGTGCGTCGCGCTGGCCAGCCGCACGGTGCACAACGTGACCTTGCCCGCCGTGATGACGACGTTCCCGGCGGGAGTGCCGGAGTACCGCGGGGCCACCGCGACAGTGAGCCTGACCGACATCTCGTGGCCGTAGCGCACCGAGGTTGCGGACAGTGTGAGCGCGGCGCGTGAGCTGGCCCGCTGCACGGTCAGCGGCGCGCCGGCCGTGGAGCCGCGAAAGCCGAGGTCGCCTGGGTAGCTGGCAACCAGCGTGGCCCGGCCGGCTCCTAGCACGGTCCCCGATGCCGGCGAGCAGGTTCCTGTCCCGCCAGACAGCTGCACGGTGCACAGCGTTTCCTCCCCTGCGGTGATCTTCACCTTCCCGCTGGGCGTCCCGGTGAACTGCGGCGTGACGGTCACCTTCATGGCGACGGACTTCTCGTTGCCGTAGGCCACCGAACCGGCCAAGAGCTGCAGGGCCGTATGTGAGCCTGCCCGGGCGACCGTCACCCGGCCCGCCGGTGCATGACTGGGACCGAACGATGCGTTGCCCAGGTAACTGGCGGTGAGCGCGTACGAGCCTGCCGCTGGCACGGCGAGCTGGCAGGACCCGGTGGCCACGCCGTTGCTGCCGGACAGCGTGGCCTGGCACGACTGAGCACCGGCGTGCACGGTCACGGTTCCGGCCGGAGCCGGGTCGCCGTTGCCGGTGTACTCACCGCTCACCTGCACCGCTGTGGTTACTGGCTGGCCTGCTACCGCGGTAGCCGTGCTTGAGGTGATCGCGGTGGTTGTCGTCGCCTGCCCGACGCTGACCGTGGTAGGCGCGGACGTCTGGCTGGCGGCGAAGCCACTGTCGCCGGGATAGCTGGCGCTGAACGAATAGGTGCCTGCCGCTGGCTCGGTGAGCTGGCAGGACCCGCTGGCCACGCCGTTGCT
>Ga0335083_10007010_pt1 | contig 13953 bp, 13 predicted proteins | sample Lox_Sample_42_FD_206716 | JGI IMG/M metagenome (GOLD analysis project Ga0335083, IMG submission 206716) | Soil microbial communities from Loxahatchee National Wildlife Refuge, Florida, United States - Lox_Sample_4.2 | ecosystem: Environmental > Terrestrial > Soil > Wetlands | place: USA...
GTCGGGAAGGTCGCTCTTACGCCTGTGTCCTTCAGGCGTCTGAAAGACGTGACCATGGTTTGACCCTGCTATAGCGAGGTCAACTCACGCAGCGCATCCCAGGACCTCGATCCCGGACCTCGGAGGGCCGGAAAGTGTGACGTCCCCGGAATCTTCGTAACCCCTCACGTCCCGGGCGTCTCGTGGCGGCCACACCCTGCCGGGGTCGCCACGAGACGCCCGGGACGCACCTCGGACGAGCGCACCGCGGTCGTCCTGACCCACCTATGGCACCGGCCAGGGCGACCGCGACGGCCGGCCCGTGGAATCAGCCATCCAGGGGGCGGGCCGTTCGGCCCGACGCTTGCCACGCCCGGCGCGGGGTAAGTTGGGTCGATGAGCATCGACGCCGAGACCACCCGCGAGGCGCAGCATGCGCGGCTGATGGAGGGCCTCGCCGCCTCGATTCGCGAGAAAGGGCTGGCACAGACGCAGGTCTCCGACATCGTCCGCCATGCCCATGCCTCACGGCGCACCTTCTACAACCACTTCGAGGACAAGGAAGCGTGCTTCGTCGAGTTGATGAACATGCTTTCCGACGCTTTTCTCGAGGAGGTCGACCGGGCGATCGACCGCGAGGCGCCGATCGCCACCCAGATCGACCAGGCGGTGGACACCTACGTCAGGTTGGTGACCGGCGAACCGGCGCTGGCGGGCGCCTTCGCGGCGCCGAAGGTCGGTGAGCGCACCGTGCTCGCGCAGCGGGAAGGCTTCGAGCGCTACGCGGAACTGATCGTCACGGTGGTCGAGAGCGACTCGGCGCGCGATCCGCGGGTCGCGCCGATCTCGATCGAGCGTGCCTACATGCTGGTCAGCGGCCTGCACCAGACGCTGGTGCGGGCGCTGGTCCGCGGTGAGGGGCTCGAGCGCGCCTCCTACGAGTTCAAGGCCGTGATCAGGTCCGCGCTCTCCGGCGACTCGGTCGCCTGAGCGTCATCGGCGAGCGGCAGCGCCCGCCGTCGCACCACCGCCGCGCCGCCGCGCGAGGGGGCGAAGGCGACGCCGCGGAAGCTTTCGCGCTCCCCCGGCGCGGTCGTCGTCTGCAGCTCGAAGTTACGCAGCAGGGTGCGCAGGACGATGTCGATCTCGAACTGGGCGAAGGCGGCGCCGAGACAGCGACGCACGCCGCCGCCGAACGGGATCCAGGCGTAGGTGTCGGGTTTCTTGCCGACGTAGCGGTCGGGTTCGAAACGTTCGGCGTCGGGATGGAAGCGGCCGTCGTGGTGGATCAGGGCGATCCCGGCGACGACGCGCGAGCCGGGCGGCAGTCGCCAGCCGTCGACCTCGAACGGCTTCATCACGAGCCGGGCGGTCGCGTTGATCACCGGCCGCACCCGCAGCACCTCCTCGGCGGTGGCGAGGCGCAGCGCGTTGTCGCCGCCGCGCGCCTCCTCTTCGAGGCGGCGCAGCACCCCGGGGTGGCGTCGCAGCCGCTCGACCGACCAGGCGAGCGCCGAGGCGGTCGTCTCGTGCCCGGCGACGAGCAGGGTCAGGAGCTCGTCGGCGACGTCGGAGTGGTCGATCTCGCCACCCTCCGCGAGCCGCGCCCGCAGCATCAGCGCCAGGATGTCGATCCGCTCCTCGAGGTCGGGGTCGGCGAGATGGTCGTCGACGAGCTTGTCGACCAGCCGGCGGTAGGCGGCGTGCATCCGCTTCCAGCGGCCACCGGGGCTGCGCCGGCCGCGGTCGGGGCGCAGGATCGGCAGCGTGACGAGGCGCTGGCCGAGCGTCGTCATCGGCGGCAACAGCCGTTCGAGCTCGGTCAGCTCCTGCCCCTCGGCGCCGAACACCGTGCGCAGGATGATCCGCAGCGTGATCGTCTGGAAGGACTCGATCGAGGTGAACTCGACGCCGTCGGCCCAGCCCTCCATCCCCCGCAGCGCCTCCTCTTCGATGATCGCTTCGTAGGAGCGCATCCGCTCGCCGTGGAAGGGGGGGAGGAGCATGCGGCGCTCGTGCAGGTGGCGCTCTTCGTCCATCGAGAAGAGCGAGCCAGGGCCGAGGATTTCGCCGAGCGGGTTCTTGCCCGCGTGGAGGACGTCGGGCTTCGCCGTGTAGACCTGTTTGACCTGGTCGGGGCGGGTGACGACGACCATCGTGCCGAAGCCGGGCAGTCGCAGCGTGAAGGCGTCTCCGTAACGGCGCTGGATCCTGCCGATGATCGCGTTGCGGGCGACGAGGAAGGCGATGCCGTTGAGCAGCGGGGGGGTCTTCGGGCCGGGGGGAAGGCGATAGGTCTCGGTCGTCATGGGCCGTGATGGTACTCATGAGTACCGCATCGCGCAACCCGCCGCCCACGGTGCGTTCGCAGTTTTGGTCGCTATCCGAACATTTCTGCGAACTCAGTAGGGGGAGGAGGCGAGGCGGCGGGCTGCGTCGCGGATGGCTTCGAGGGTGCCGGCCTTGTCGATCGAGGCGATCCCGGTGCGGTCGGCGGTGGCGGGCGCGAGGCGGTCCTGGCCGACGATCACGTGGAACGGCCGTCCGACGGCGGCGCAGGCCGCGGCGATCTCGCCGACGACCTTTCCTTCGAGGCTCTGGGAATCGATCCGTCCCTCGCCGCCGATCGCCGCGTCGGCGGCGGCGAGACGAGCCTCGAAGCCGAGCAGGTCGAGGACGAACTCGGCCCCCGGGCGGAGCTCGGCGCCGAACGCCGCCCAGAGACCGCCGGAGAGACCCCCCGCGCAGCCGGTCATCGGCACGCCGCGCGGGTCGCGCGGCAGCTCGGCGGCGATCCGGTCGAGTCGCTCGGCGAGGCGCTCCACCGTCGCCGGGTCGGCGCCCTTCTGGGGTGCGAATACCCGAGCGGCGTCCTCGAAGGCGGTGCGCACGTCGCAGAGGACGATGAGCGATGCACCGCCGAGGCCGCCGCGCTCGCGCAGGGCCCGGGTCGCGCCGAGGCCGCCGTCGGTGGTCGCGCTGCCACCCGCCGCGAGGAGCACGCGGCGCGCGCCGGTCTCGATCGCCGCGGCGATCAGCTCCCCGGTCCCGTAGGTGCTCGCCGCCACGGCGTCGCTCTCGTCCGGCGCGACCAAGGGCAGTCCCGAGGCGGCGGCGGTGTCGACGACCGCGGTGCCGCCGTCCTCGACGAGGACGAAGCTCGCGTGGATCGGCCGGCCGAGCGGATCGTGGGCGCCGGCCTCGCGGACCTCGCCGCCGAGCGCCGCCCGCACCGCCTCGGCCGTCCCCTCACCGCCGTCGGCGGTCGGGCAAAGGTCCGCCGTCGCCCCTGCCTCCTCGACCCCCGCCCCGATCGCCGCCGCCACCTCCGGCGCCGAGAAGGTCCCCTTGAACGAGTCAGGGCAGACGAGGAAGCGGGTCATCCAGGGCCGAGGACGATCTCGCGCACCTGCCAGACGATCGGGGCGGAGTCCTCGGGGGCGGTGGCGACGCGGCCGAGGCCGGTGGCGACGGCGCTCAGCTCCTCGTGCTCATGTGCGGCGAGCACCTCGGGGCGGTCTCGCCAGGTGCCGAAGTTCATCCCGAACATCCGCGCCGCGACCCCGGCCCCGGGCTCGAAGGTCGCCACCGAGCTGCGCTGCAGCGCCGGATGGTCGCGCAGCCCGGCGTCCAGCTCGGGGCCGATCTCCAGCCGGTTCTCGTTGGCGGCCAGCATCTCCCGCTGCAGGTCGAGGTAGCGGGCGAGGGCAGGCTCCTCGGTCTCGATCGACTCGACCTCCTCGAGCAGGAGGACGCCGCCGGGCGCCAGCCGCCGGCGCCACAGCTCGACCGCGGCGAGCGGGTCGCGCAGATGGGTCAGCAACATGCGGACGAAGATCACGTCGGCGCCGTCCACCTCCGCCGGCAGATCGAGCACGTCGGCCTCGATCGCCTCGATCGTCTGGTCGTCGGCCATCCGGATCGCCGTCTGTTCGACGTAGGCGGGGGAGAAGTCGATGGCCACGGTGCGCGCCGGGCGCAGCACCTCGCGGACCAGCGCCGTGGTGTGGCCGGGCCCGCTGCCGAGGTCGACGGCGAGCGCGGGCTCGGCGGGCGCCGCCGCGGCGAGGAAGCGCCGGGTCGTCTCCGCGAACGTCGCGCCGACCAGCTCCAGCCGGCGCGCCGCCAGGTCGGAGTCGCCGAAGGTGTAGTCATCCTGCGGCGTCATCGACCGCCCTCCTCAGCGCGCCCGCCAGGTCGCCTTTGCGCGCCACCTCGATTCCGCCCAGTCCCAGCCATTCCGACACCAACCGTAGTTCGTCGGCCAGCTCGCGGGCGACCGACCCCTCCTCGACCCGCGGCTCGGCGAAGGCGCCGTGGACCCGCAGCACCCCCGCCTGCCGATCGCTTTTCAGGTCGACCCGCGCCACCAGCCGGTCGCCGAGCAGGAAGGGGAGGACGTAGTAGCCGTGGACGCGCTTCGCGGCCGGCGTGTAGATCTCGATCCGGTAGCGGAACCCGAAGAGCCGCTCGGTGCGCTCGCGCGCCCAGACCATCGAGTCGAACGGGGTGAGCAGGGCGCGCGCCCGGATCCGGCGCGGCACATGAAGGTCGGCCGGCGTGTAGGCGGGCGCGCTCCAGCCCTTGACGGCGGCCGGGACCAACGCCCCGGCCTCGACCAGCTCCGCCAGCCGCGCCTTCGAGTCGGCGCGGGGGAGGCGGAAGTAATCGCCGAGGTCGGGCTCGGTCGCGACCCCGAGCCGCCGCGCCGCGAACAGCAGCAGCTCGCGCTGCGCCTCGGCCTCGCTCGGTGTCGGCATCTCCAGGATCGGCGTGGGGAGCACCCGCTCCGGCAGGTCGTAGAGGCGCTCGAAGTTGACCCGGCGCTCGGCGGTGACCTCGCCCGCGAAGAAGAGGTACTCGAGCGCTTTCTTACCGTCGTTCCAGTTCCACATCTCTCCTGCCCGGCGTTCGCGGCGTGGCGTGCCGACCTCGGCGGCGCGGATCGGCCCCTGCTCGCGAACCAACTCCAGCACCTGCCTCACCAGCTTCGGCTCGTCCTTGGCGACCCGCGCCACGCCTTTCCAGGCGAGCTTGTCGGCGCGCGCCATCCGCCAGCGCAGCAGCGGCTGCATGTCGATCGGGATCAGCGAGGCCTCGTGCCCCCAGTACTCGAAGAGCTCCCGCCGGTCGGCGCCGGTCCGCCCGTCGACCCCGTCCTGGTGGACGGTCAGCAGGTCGAGCGTCTCCCGCGGATAGGGGCCGAGCCGCGAGAAGAGCGGCATGTAGTGCGAGCGGCTGAAGACGTTGACCGAGTCCAGCTGGAGGATGCCGACCGCGTCGAGCGTCCGGCGGATGTGCCGCACGTCGACCCGCCCGCGCGGCCGCGCCGTCGCCAGGCCCTGCGCCGCGATCGCCGCCCGGCGCGCCTGCGCGGCGCTCAACTCGATCTCGGCGACGGCGGGCACGGGTCGATTCTCGACGACCCGGCCCGCCGCCGGCGGCCTACTGCTTCAGCTTGAGAACGAGCGAGCCCGTGCCGGTGGCGGCGCCGGTGGCGCTACCGGTCAGCTTGAGCGTCGACTTCTTCTTGGCCTTTTCGGTGAGCTGCACCCGCACCGAGACGGTCCAGGACCCACCGGGGGCGAGTATCGGCAGCTTCTGCGTTTCGGGCTTCACGTTGACGCCCTTTGCCGTCTTCACCAGCAATGAACCTTCCGTCGACGTGGTGGCTCCGGTGTTCGTGACCTTCACGTGGACCGTCTTCCACTTACCGACCTTCAGGCTCTGCGGTTTCGGGTTGGTGATCGAGAGCGCCGCAGGCGCGGGTGGCGGGGGCGGCGGCGCCTTGATCGGGAAGGCCATGATGTCCGATCCGGCGCTTTCACCAAGGGCGATGAGAGCGCAGTCGAATCCCTTTTCCGCGAAGTTCGCCGAGGTCAGCGAGAGGGTGGTCGTCGTCCCGGACACCGTCTTCGAGGCCGGTAGTTCCTGCGGCGACGAGAAACTGCCCGTAAGGCCTATGGCAGCGGGCGTCGCGTAGGAGGACGTGATCACGAGGAGCGGATTGCTGACAAAGAGTTGGAGAAGGATGAGTTCTCCACCGAGGTTGGTCGAGCATTCCGACGTCGAGAGTCCGGCGAAGATCGCGCCGGTGCCGGTCGATTTCGGTTCGGCAGCCGTGGTCAGATGGAAGACGACGCTCCCGGTGCCCGATTCGTACGACGCGTCACCCTTGACGAGGGTGGCTTCGGCGGACGGGTTGCCTTCGCGAAAGGGGGTAGTGGATTCCCCGGTCCGCGTTTCGGGTGCGGCCGATGCCGTTGCGGCGAAGACGAGGAGCGCGGTGAGGGCGACGCTCAGAAGGGCAGGGACACGGAGGTGGCGAGGAAAGCTCATGGATCGGGAGCCTAGCTGCCAAGGGCAGGTTTCCTAAGCCAAAATTAGGTACGGAGTTGCAACTCCGTTTTAGCGGAGCGGCTGCTCCGCTTGTGCTACGGTCTCGACATGAACCGGAGCACTCACCCTCACTTCAATCCCTGGCCGGCCCTCGTCGTGGTCTGTTTCGGCCAGTTCATGGTCGTCCTCGACGCGACGATCGTGAACGTGGCGCTGCCCGCCATCCAATCCTCCCTCGGCTTCTCCGACAGCTCGCTGCAGTGGGTCGTCAACGCCTACACGCTGTTCTTCGGCGGCTTCCTGCTGCTCGGTGGCCGCGCCGCCGACCTGCTCGGCCGGCGCACGCTGTTCCTCGCCGGCGTCACGGTCTTCTCGCTCGCCTCGTTGGCGAACGGGCTGGCGACCTCGGAGACGATGCTGATCGTCGGCCGCGCCGTGCAGGGGCTCGGCGGCGCGATGCTCTCGCCCGCCGCGCTCTCCGTCATCACCACCTCCTTCGAGGAGGGCGCCGAGCGCACCAAAGCGCTCTCGATCTGGGCCGCGGTCGCCGCGGGCGGCGGCGCCGTCGGACTGCTGCTCGGCGGCTTCCTGGTCGAAAGCCTCTCCTGGGAGTGGATCTTCTTCGTCAACGTGCCGGTCGGCGTGGCGATCGTCGTCGCCGCCCTGCGCTTCGTCCCCAACTCGGTGCAGGAGGGCGCGCTGCGCCACTTCGACCTGGCCGGCGCGACCACCGTCACCGGCGGCCTCGTCGCCCTCGTCTACGCGATCGTCGAGGCCTCGAATTGGGGCTGGGGATCGCCGCGGACGCTCGGCGTCGCCGCCCTCGGCCTCGGCCTGCTCGCCGCCTTCGTCGCGATCGAGCGGCGCTCGCCGGCGCCGCTGGTGCGGCTGGAGCTCTTCCGGCTGCGCTCGCTGGCGACCGGCAACGGCGTCTTCCTGTTGGTCGCGGGAGGCCTCTTCGCGATGTTCTACTTCGCCTCGCTGTACCTGCAGAACATCCTCGGCTACTCGCCGTTGACCACCGGCCTCGCCTTCCTGCCGGTCACCTTCGGGATCGCGATCGGCGCCACGCTGGCCGAGAAACTGATCCCCCGCGTCGGCCTGCGGCCGGTCCTCCTCGCCGGGATGCTGGTCGCCGCAGCGGGCCTCACCGTGCTCGCCGCGACGACGCAGGTCGGCGGCCACTACCCGGGGATCATCGGCGGCCTCCTGCCGATGTCGATCGGGATGGGGGCGACGTTCGTCTCGCTGACCCTGGTCGCGACCACCAACGTCGACGCCGCCGACGCGGGCCTCGCCTCGGGGATCTTCAACACCTCGCAGCAGATCGGCGGCGCGCTCGGCCTCGCCGTCCTCTCCAGCATCGCCAGCAGCCGCACCTCCGACTTCCTCGCCGGCGTCGCCGGCACGCCGAGCTTCCTCGACAAGCAGGAAGCGATGGTGGCCGGATTCCAGACGGCGTTCATCGTCGCCGCGGCGTTGGTCGCCGTCGGGACGGTCCTCGCCGCGGTGCTGCTGCGCCGCCGCGACGTCGCCCGGATCGAGTCGGGCGACGCTGTGGCGGTGCCGGTCTAGGGCCGGGGGTGGGCTGATGGTCGCGGCGAGCGCGCCGGAAGGGCCGGTTACCCTTCCCGAGATGGCCACGGTGGAGAGCTCACCCGCGCTTCGCGCGGACGCGGCGCGCAACCGCGAGCGGATCATCGCCGCGGCGACCGAGGTCTTCGCCGAGCGCGGCCTCGAGGCCTCGACCGCGGAGATCGCGGCGCGGGCCGGGGTCGGTGAGGCGACGCTCTTCCGCCGCTTCCCGACCAAGGAGGACCTGGTCACGGCGATCGTCGGCATGCAGTTGGAAGACGCCGCCGCGGTGGCCGCGTCCTGCCTCGAAGAGGACGACCCCTGGCGCGGGGTCGAACGCTTCCTCTACGAGATGACGGCGAAAGCGTCCCAGGACCACGGTGTCTCGGGCGCGCTGAAGGAGCGCTGCATGGCCTCGTCGGAGCTGGCCGGCGCCCGCGGCCGCGTACTCGACCTCACCGCGCAGCTGATCAAGCGCGCCCAGGCGGCCGGGGTGCTGCGCGACGATGTCGCCGGCCAGGACCTGATGTTCCTGATGGCCGCGATCGGCTCGCTCGGCGAGCTCCCTTTCCCCGGCCTACGCCCGGACCTCTACCAGCGCTACCTCGGGATCGTCCTCGACGGTCTGCGTCCCGACGTCGCCTCGAAGCTCCGCCCCGGCGCCCCGCCCCGCCGCGTGATCGAGCGCCCCGAACCCTGACCCGCGCCGGTGCGTTCGCAGTTAGTTCCGGATACCGGAACTAACTGCGAACGCACCCGAGGTCGGGCCCACTCCTAGCTTGGGGCGGCGACGTTGGCGGGCGCCTCGTCGGAGAGGAGCTCGTGGGCGAAGCGGACCACCAGGGCGCCGTCGCCGACCGCGCCGGCGACCCGGTTCGAGGCCCCGGCGCGCACGTCGCCCGCCGCGAAGACCCCCGGTCGCACCGTCTCCAGCATCTGCGGCTCGCGGTCGACCAGCGGCCAGGCGATGTGGCCCTCGCAGCGGTGGGCGCCCTCGCCGCAGAGCAGGAACCCGGCGTCGTCGGTGGCCAGCATCCCGTCGGAGACCTCGGTGCAGGGATCGGCGCCGATCATCACGTAGACGGCGCTGGTGTCGACGTCGCGGCGCGAGCCGTCGCTCGACTGCAGCGTCACCGATTCGACGACGGCGGTGCCGTGGAGGGCGACGACCTCGGTCTCGGTCAGGACCTCGATCCGCGGCGCCCGTTCGACCCGGTCGACGAGGTAGCGGGACATCGTCGCCTTCAGCGCCTTGCCGCGCACGATCACCCGCACGCTGCGCGCCTTTTTCGCCAGGCTGACGGCGGCCTGCCCGGCCGAGTTGCCGCCGCCGATCACGACCACGTCTTTGTCGCGCGCCCGCTCGGTGTCGGTCGACATCGCCGCGTGGTAGACGCCGGCGCCGCGGAAGCGGTCCATCCCCTCCGCCTGCAGCTCCCGCCAGCGCGCCCCGGTCGCCATCACCAGCGAGCGGGCCAGCACGTGCTGGCCGTCGTCGAGGTCGATCCGCACCAGCCCTTCGGGGCCGTCGGCGAGCTCGGTCGCCCGGTGGTAGCTGGAGAGGACGGCGTCGAAGCGGCGCGCCTGCAGCGTTGCCTTGGTGGTCAGCTCGCGGCCGCCGATCCCGGTCGGGAAGCCGAGGTAGTTCTCGATCCGCGTGCTCGTCCCGGCCTGGCCGCCGGGCGCCCAGGACTCGACGACCAGCGTCCGCAGCCCCTCCGAGCCGCCGTAGACGGCGGCGGCGAGCCCGGCGGGCCCGGCGCCGAGCACGACCAGGTCGAAGCGCTCGCCGTCGACCTCGGCGCGCAGCCCGAGGCCGCGGGCGACCTGGGAGGGGGAGGGGTTACGCAGGACGTCGCGGGCGTGGACGAGGATCGGCGTTTCCTCGCGCGGCACCTCGAGCCACTCGAGCATCTCATCGCTCTCGGGGTCGTTGTCGACGTCGTACCAGTGGACCGGGAGCAGGTTGCGCTCCAGCAGGTCGCGCACTTCGAAGGCGCGCCGCGAGGCCTGCGGCGCGATCAGCCGCATCACCCCGTAGCCGTGCTCTTCGTGCCAGTCCCGCCGCGCCAGCAGCGTGCGGAAGATCATTTCGCCGAACTCCGGCCAGGAGGCGACCATCGCCCGCAGCTTGGCCCGCGGGAAGACGAGCGCCTCGGTCGGCTCGACCGCGACCGCGGCGCTGATCGTCGGCTCGCCGGTGAAGGCCGCGATGTCGCCGATGTAGGTGCCGCCCACGGCGGCGGCGACGTGGACGTCCTTGCCCGGCTTGCGGTCGACGAACTCGACCCGCCCGTTCAGCAGGACGAAGAACGGCGCGTCGCGCACCCCGTGCTCGTAGAGCACGTCGCCGTCCTCGAACGCGCGCCGCTCGCCCCCCTTCTTCTCCAGCCAGTGGAGCTTCTGCTCCGAAAGGCGGGGGAACATGACCTCGTCGTCGAGATCGGGGAACGGTTCGAGGCGGACGACACGGACTTCCTGCATCGGTCCAAAGCTACTCCTCGGGTGGGGTGGCGAGGGGGAGACCTGACGGACCCCCTCTCTCACGAACAGCAGGGAGGTTCGTTCGGGGGTCCGTCAGGTCTCCTGCGCGCGAGCTCTCTCAGTTCAGGTGAAGTAGTGGCCGTCGTCCAGGTCCGCGATCAGGCTGGCGTGGGTCGGTTCCCAACCCAGCAGCTCGCGGGTGATCGTGTTGGAGGTCGGGTCGTCGAGGGCGATGAAGCCGGCGAGCGGACCGAAGTAGCCGGGGATCTCGTCGGTGGGGATGGAGCGGACCTCGAGGCCGGTGCCGCGGCCGATCGCCGCGGCGATCTCGCGGGTCGGCACGCCTTCGTCGCCGACGCCGTGGAGGATCTGGCCGGCGGGGGCCGACTCGACGGCGCGGCGGTAGAGGTCTGCGGCGTCGAGGGTGTGGACGGCGGGCCAGCGGTTGGTGCCCTCGGCGGGGTAGCCGGCGAAGCCCTGCTCGCGGGCGATGCCGATCAGGATCGGGCCGAAGCCGTGCTTGTCGAGGTCCGAGTGGACGAGCGGGGAGAGGCGGATCACGGAGCTGCGCACGCCGCGGTCGGCGAAGGCCAGGGTGGCGTTTTCGACGTCGGCTCGGTGGCCGCCCGGCGAGCGGTCCTCCTCCGTCCCGGCGCGACCCTCGATGCCCATCATCGCCAGCATCAGCGTGCCGCTGGTGTTGACGAAGGGCTTGCCGGTGCCGGCGAGGGCATCGCCGAAGGCCTGCGTCGCGGCCATGTCGGCGGCGATCGCGCCCTCCATGTTGCCGCTCTGCATCAGGTCGTGCCTGAAGGCGAGGTGGATGACGCCGTCGGCCTCGGCGGCAGCCTCCTGCAGGCCGTCGAGATCGTCGAGGTCGCCGCGCCGGACCTCGGCGCCGAGCGCCTCGAGCTTCGCGGCCGAGGCGTCGGAGCGGGCGAGGCCGACGACCTCATGGCCCGCGGAGAGGAGCTCGCTGACCGTGGGAGTGCCGATATGGCCGGATGCGCCGGTGACGAAAACGCGCATTGGGAACCTCCAGAAGATCGTGATGGTGATGACACTGTGTGACATCACTCTAGCACGACGATGACACCAGGTGTCATCACCTACAATCGCCCGATGGGCAGATGGCAGCCAGATGCGCAAGGGCGCCTTGCGGAGGCGGCGATGCAGCTGTTCGAGGAGCGCGGCTTCGAGGCCACCACTGTCGCCGACATCGCCGCCCGCGCAGGGCTCACCAAACGCACCTTCTTCCGCTACTTCGCCGACAAGCGCGAGGTGCTCTTCTCGGGCTCGCAAGGTCTCCAAGCGGCGTTCGTCGAGGCGATCGCCGCAGCGCCCGCCGATGCCGCGCCGCTCGACGCGATCGCCCGCGGCCTCGACGCGATGGCCGACCTCTTCGAGGCGATCGGCGACCGTCCGCGCAAGCGCCAGGCGATCATCGCCGCCAACGCCGACCTGCAGGAGCGCGAGCTGATCAAGATGGTCGGCTTCGCCGCCGCGGGCGCCGGCGCGCTCCGTTCCCGTGGGGTCGCCGACCCGGCCGCGACCCTCGCCGCCGAGGCGGGTATCGCGGTGCTCCGGGTCGCCTTCGAGAGATGGGCGGGCGGCCCCGCGGGCCAGGACCTCCACCGCCTGCTCGCCGAAGGGATGAGCGAGCTCAAGTCGGTCGCCGCGGCTTGAGTGCCGGCCCCGGCGCGGCGATGTGCGATCTTGCCGCGATGCCGACGATCGAGACTCCCGCCGGGATCGAGCTCTATTACGAGACGATCGGCGATCCCGCCGATCCGCCGATGCTCCTGGTGATGGGCTACGGCAGCCAGATGATCGCCTGGCCGCGCGGCTTCTCCGAGCTGCTCGCCGCGGGTGGGCGCTACGTGATCGAGTTCGACAACCGCGACGCGGGGCTGTCGTCGAAGCTCGACGGGGTCGAGGTCGACATGGGGGCACTGGTCGCGGCGGCGCAGACCGGGGAAGCCGATCGCATCGGGGCGATCGCGCCCTACACGCTGAGCGACCTGGCCGGGGACTGCCTCGCCCTGCTCGACGATCTGGGGATCGAGCGCACCCATGTGCTCGGCGCCTCGATGGGCGGGATGATCGCCCAGCAGCTGGCGATCGAGCACCCCGAGCGGCTGCTCACCCTGACCTCGATGATGTCGACGACGGGAGAGGCCGAGTACGGTGTGCCGGCCGAGGAGGCCCTCGCCGCGCTCCTCACCCCCTCGCCGCCGGAGCGCGAGGCATATATCCGGGCGAGCGCGGAGAAGGGGATGATCTGGGCGTCGCGGCGGTACGGCGATCGCGCCCGGCTCGAAGCGCTCGCTGCCGAAAGCTACGACCGCTGCTTCTATCCGGAGGGCGTGAGCCGACAGCTCGCCGCGATCCTCGCTACCGGCTCCCGCGCCGATGGCCTCCGCGCCCTCACTGTCCCGACCTTGGTGATCCACGGCTTGGACGATGTGCTGATCCAGCCCGACGGCGGCGAGCGCACCGCGGAGCTCATTCCAGGCGCTCGCCTCCTTCTGGTCGAGGACATGGGCCACGACCGTCCCGAACAACTCTGGCCGCTCCTGACCAACGCGATCCTCGAGCACACCGAGGGGGGAGACCTGATGGACCCCCTCTCTCACGAACAGCAGGGAGGTTCGTTCGGGGGTCCATCAGGTCTCCCTGCGAAGGCTGGCGATGGCTGAGAAGGCACGTGCTCGTGAGCGCCCACTGTTCACCGGAAGAGTCGAAACGCTCGAGCAGCTGACGCCTACCCTGCGGCGGATCGTCTTCGGCGGGGAGGGGCTGGCGGGCTTCAGTGCCGGAGAGTTCAGCGACAATTACGTGAAGCTGCAGTTCCCACGGCCGGGTGCGCCGGCAGAGGAGCGGCCGAAGGTCCGCACCTACACGGTGCGCGAGTGGGACGCCGGGCGCTCGCTGCTGACGATCGACTTCGTCGTCCACGGCGACGAGGGTGTCGCCGGGCCCTGGGCGGCCGCTGCCGAGCCCGGCGACACGCTGGCGCTGCGGGGTCCGGGCGGCGCCTACTCACCCGACCCGGAGGCAGCCTGGCACCTGATGGCCGGCGACATCAGCGTCGTCCCGGCGATCTCCGCCTCGCTCGCCCGCGTCCCGGCGGGCGTGCCGGTCCACGTCCTGCTCCAGGTCGACGGCCCCGCGGAGGAGGTGGCGCTCGACTCGCCCGGCGACCTTCACCTGCACTGGCTCCACGGCGACGCCGACGAGCTCCTCGCCGAGGCGATCGCGGCGCTCGACTTCCCGCCCGGCGAGCCCCAGGTCTTCCTCCATGGCGAGGCCACCTCGGTCCGCCTCGCCCGCCGCCGCCTGGTCGCCGAGCGCGGCGTCCCCGCCACCGCCCTCTCCGCCTCCGGCTACTGGAAACGCACCCTCACCGACGAAGGCTGGCGCGAGGCCAAAGCCGACTGGAACCGCCAGGTCGAGGCCGAAGACGCCGGCGGCTAGACAGTCGATTCCACGGGGCCGGGTGCGGCTGGCCGAGAAGCGTGCCCGGCGGGGGGGGGGGGCCCCCCCCCCGGGGGGGGGGCCCCCCACGCCCCCGGC
>Ga0335083_10007011_pt1 | contig 13952 bp, 11 predicted proteins | sample Lox_Sample_42_FD_206716 | JGI IMG/M metagenome (GOLD analysis project Ga0335083, IMG submission 206716) | Soil microbial communities from Loxahatchee National Wildlife Refuge, Florida, United States - Lox_Sample_4.2 | ecosystem: Environmental > Terrestrial > Soil > Wetlands | place: USA...
ACGCGATATCGTGGCTTGCCCTTACCCGTTACTCCAGGGGGTTAGCCCATGGGATCGCGCGGCCGATCCATCCGGCTCAGGATCTACTTCCTGGTCGCCATTCCGCTGCTCACGATGCTCGGCCTGTTCGGGTACGTGACTTACACGTCCGTCACCACGTTCCAGAACCTGGACCGGGCGCCCACCCTCATCCAGGAGACCTCCGAGCCGCTGACGAACTTCGTCAATCTCCTGCAGACGGAGCGCCGCGCCGCGGTCGTCTATCTGTCGCAGCCGTCCCAGGCCAACCTGAGCAGCTTCCAGAGCGCCGTCACGGTCACCAAGAACGGCGCGAAGCAGGTCGCGGTGGCACTCAACTCCCCGGCGACCAAGGAAAGCTCGACGCCTGCGGAGACCACGGCCATCGTCGCGATCACCAAGCAGATCAACAGCCTGGGCAAGCTGCGCGCCGGGGTGGAAGGCAAGCAGCTCGCACCGCTCGACGCGCTCCTGGCCTACACGAACATCATCGCCGGGCAGGGAGCCGTGCTGCAGGCCGAGGCAAGCAGCATCACCAGCGCGGCGCCCGCGCTCCAGGGCCTCGGCCTGATCTCCGCGGTCAACACCCAGGAAGACGTGTCCGAGCAGGACGCGATCCTGGCGAGCGCGCTGGCGAGCGGGTCACTCACCGGCCCCGACCGGGTGGCCTTCAGCAACGCCGTCGGTCGTCTGCAGGACGACACGATGACGTACCAGGAGCTGTTCACTCCCACCGAGCTCGCGACCTACAACGCCACGCTGAACAAGTTCGCGCCTTCGGCGGTGCAGAAGAACCTGGGGACCATCCAGGAGGCCGTGCCGGCCGGCATCCCGCTGAGCGAGATGAAGGCGGAGGGCCTGAACTCCGTCATCTGGCGGGGCATGACCGGCACGTGGCTGAAGGCGGCAAGCAATGCGGGCACCGCCACCGCGACCGCGGTGATTGAGGCCAACACGCAGCCGGCCATCGACGCCAAGCGCCGCGTGTGGGTCCTGGCCATCGCGGGCGCCGGCGGCCTCATCCTCACCCTGATCGTCCTTCTGCTGCTCAGCCGGTCCATCAACCGGCGACTGAGCACGCTGCGCCGGTCCGCGATGACCCTCGCCGAGGAGCAGCTCCCGTCGGTGGTCGCCCGGCTGCGCCGCGGCGAGTCCGTGGACGTCGCGGCCGAGGCACCGCCGTTGCGGGTCGGCAGCGACGAGATCGGCCAGGTGGGCCAGGCGATCGACGCCGTGCGGCAGACCGCTATCAGGTCCGCCATCGACGAGGCCAGGGTCCGGCAGGGCGTCAACGACATGTTCCGAAACCTGGCACGGCGCAACCAGTCGCTGCTCCAGCGCCAGCTCACCGTCCTCGACGAGATGGAGCGCGGAGCCACCGACCCCGACGTCCTTGAAAACCTCTTCAAGATGGACCACCTCACCACCCGGATGAGGCGGCACGCGGAGGGCCTCATCATCCTCTCCGGCTCGCCGCCCGGCCGTTCCTGGTCCGCGCCGGTCAAGCTGATCGACGTGATGCGCGGCGCGGTCGCCGAGGTAGAGGACTACGCACGGGTCACCGTGTCCACCCAGTCCCGCGCGGCCGTCGCCGGGTCCGCCGTCACCGACGTGATCCACCTGCTCGCCGAGCTGATCGAGAACGCGACGACCCTGTCGCCGCCGTTCACGCAGGTCCGGGTGAGCGGCGAGATCGTCGCCAACGGGTTCGCCATCGAGATCGAGGACCGCGGGCTCGGCATGACGCCGCAGCGGGTCTACGAGCTCAACGAGCGGCTTGCCAACCCGCCGGACATCAACCCGGCCAACACCGAGCAGCTCGGCCTGTTCGTCGTCGGCCAGCTCGCCAGGCGGCACGGAATCGGCGTCACGCTTCGCCCGTCGCCATATGGCGGCACCACCGCTGTCGCGCTGATCCCGCCGACGCTGATCGTGACGGAGGGCCCGGCGGCGATCACCACGGGCGGTCCCGCGCAGGCGCCAGGCTCGCACGGCAATGGTTCCTACGGCACCGGTTCCTACGGCGGCGGGTCGTACGGCACCGGGGCCAACGGCACCGGCGCGTACGCCGCCGGCTCCTACGGCTCGGGCACCGGCTCCTATGCCGCCGCCGGCGGGTCCAAGACCGGCGGCGCCAAGGCCGGCGGCCAGCGGCTCAGGGACACCGGCGAGGTGCGCATACCCAAGACCCCGGCGGCAGGCAACCGCTGGCCGGTCGCCGGGAACGACGGCTGGTCGACTGGCAGCGGGTCAAGCGGCGCGTCACGCGCCGCCGCGATGCCGGCCTCGCCGCCACCTACGGCCTACGACGGCGGCTCCAGCCAGGCGTACGGCACCGGCACCGGCACGGGCTCTGGCCAGGCCTGGGGCGGCTACCCGCCCGCGGTTAGCGCCGAGCCGCACGACACGGGATACTCCGAGCCCGCGTACAGCGAGCCGGGATACACCGAGCCCGCCGGGCCGCCGATCCGCATCTCGGGAGCGCTCAGGCACCCGGGAAGCGATGCGGGCACCGACAGCACCGGCGCGGGTGAGGTGCCCGTGGTCACCGGCGTGCCTGTCACCAGGCAGGCAGCATCCCAGGCGGCTGCGGGGCAGCCGACGTTCGACGTCTTCACCCCGATCCGCCGCCCAGGACAGGACGGCGGACAGTCGGGCGGCACGTACGAGGCCGCGTACCCGGACTACGGCACTGCCGACGGCTCTTATGGGAGCGAGTCCTACGGGAACACTGGTGCTCTGGGGAATTCTAAGCCTTTTGGGAACAATGTGGCCGCCGACGAGAGTTACCAGCAGGGGGAACCTGCTGGGGGCGGCTCACTGGACTCAGCAGGACTGCCGCGTCGCGTGCGACAGGCCAACCTCGCACCGCAACTTCGTGCCTCCGCGGCAGCAGCGGGCTCGCAGGCACCGACCGCAGTTCCCCCGGCCAGCGCGGCGTCACTGACGGACATGCGCAACACGCTGTCCGCCATGCAGCGCGGCTGGCAGCAAGGCCGGTCACAGACGCAACGGGACACGGAGGCCGGAACCGATGGAAACTAACCAGCGATACGGGGCTAACCAGCTGGACTGGCTGCTCGACGACCTGGTGACACGGGTTCCGCACATCACGCGGTCGGTGTTCCTGTCGCAGGATGGCCTTGCCCTTGGCGCGTCCAGGGGCATGGACCAGGCCGATGTGGAGCACCAGGCCGCGCTCGCCGCGGCGTTCCAGTCGCTCGCGCGGAGCGCGAGTCACCAGTTCGGCGGCCAGGCACGTCAGTCGATCATCGAGATGACGTCGGGCTTCTTCATCGTGTGCGCGGCCGGCCAGGGCACCTGCCTGGCCGTCCTCACCACGAGCGAGGCCGACATCGGCCAGGTGGCGTACGAGATGGCGATCCTCGTCCAGCGCACCGGCGACCACCTTCAGGTCAATATGCGGACTCGTTCCGCGTTATCTGGCACGCTAGGGACAGGCACTCATGCCGTCGAACGACGAATGGTGGCTCGACGCGGAGGCCGGCCCGGTTGTCCGGCCTTATGCTCTGACAGGAGGCCGGACCCGGCACTCCGGTGCGGCTTTCGACCTGGTCGCCACGGTGACCGCGACCCACGCAAGGGTCGCTGACCCAGGCGGCCTTGGCCCCGAGCATTTTTCGGTGCTGCAGCTCGCGCAGGTTCCGACGACGGTGGTAGACATCGCCTCCGATGTCGACCTGCCGCTAGGCGTGGTTCGCATCCTCCTCGGAGACCTGCGAGAACTAGGTCTTGTGCTCATTCAAGCGCCCGTCTCGATGAAGGCGCGCCAGGTAGACAGGAATACGCTCAGGGAGGTGCTCCATGGCCTACGCGGGCTATGAGGCAGCCGGCGGGCCGGCCCGCCGCCACCGCGCGATCAAGATCCTGCTGGCGGGCGGGTTCGGCGCGGGCAAGACCACGCTGGTCGGCGCGGTCAGCGAGATCAGGCCGCTGCGCACAGAAGAGCCGCTGACCGAGAGCGGCAAGCACGTCGACAGCACCGTCGGAGTCGAGCGCAAGACCACGACCACGGTCGCGATGGACTTCGGGCGCATCACCCTCCGCGAAGACCTGGTGCTCTACCTGTTCGGCACGCCCGGGCAGGAACGGTTCTGGTTCATGTGGGACGAACTGGCGCTCGGCGCGCTCGGCGCCGTCGTGCTCGCCGATACCCGCAGGCTCGCCGACTGCTTCCCCGCGATCGACTACTTCGAACGCAGGGACATCCCGTTCATCATCGCCCTCAACGTCTTCGAAGGTTCACGCCGTTACTCGATCGAAGATGTCCGCGTGGCGCTTGACCTGGATCCAAGCCTCCCGATCATCATGTGCGACGCGAGATCGAGGGAATCGGCGAAGGAAGTCCTGATCACCCTGATCGAGCACGTGCTCACCGTGGCAGATCAGCCAGTCTCGCGATAACCCCAGCTTCCGCCGAACGAGTGCGTTTCGCTGCCTCGCCGGCACTAGGAGCGCAGCACCGCCCAGACGGCCTTGCCGTGACCCTCGATGGGGGACCAGCCCCAGACGTAGCTGAGCGCGCCGACGATCTGCAGCCCGCGGCCGCTCTCGCCGGTGGCGCTCGGCGGCTTGGGTGCGGGCGCCTCGTCGCTTGGATCGGTGACGGCGAGCATCACCTCGCCGATCCGCCGCAGCAGGCACAGCCGGAGCACGGGAGAGTCCGCGCCAAGCGAGATAACCGAGGGCATCGTGCGCAGCCCGTGCCTGACCGCGTTGCCGACAAGCTCGGCGATGATGAGCTCGGCGTCGTCCGAGAGGTAGCTAAGGCCCCAGCAGGTGAGCAGCTCCCTGACGAACTTGCGGGCGGTCCTCGCCTCTTCTGGGACGGGACTGAGCGGCCGGCTGGTCACCGCGGGCGTTTCCCACCAGGCCGAGGGGACCGGCAGAAACTGCGGAGGGGACGCGGGAAGGGCCGGGATGGGGACGACTACCTCGTCGTCATCATCCGGCTCCCACGTAGCAACCCTCAGGTGCGCCAAGGCAACCGCTTTCTGCATCGTCTTGGGGGTTTGAAGCGTGTCTATCGCAGTATGTGAGCTATGCCTTGCTTATATGTTGCCTGACATGACGTGCAGATGCAAGGCCGCTTGCACGTTCAAACGCGCACGCGTCGGATGAACGTGCAAACGTAGCGTGCATCCGGTTGCACCATACCAGCGGATCACGGCAATGTCCCACGTGCAATCGTAAATGCACGTTCATTCGGCCGTGCACCGGTGGCATACTCGGTAATGCGCTCATGGCGTGTAAGGCCAGTCCGTCCACGAACGGTAGTTCTCCAGCCAGTAACAACCCCGAATCAGTCACTGGAAGGAAACATGAGCAACGCATATAACGGCATCCCGGCCACCGAACTCACTGACGTCACCTGGCAGAAGAGCAGGCACAGCAACCCCAACGGCGCCTGCGTCGAGGTGGCGCACCTGCCGGGCGGCGAGATCGCCGTGCGCAATTCCCGGTTCCCGTCCGGTCCTGCGCTTGTGTACACGCCGGCGGAGATTGCCGCGTTCCTGGCGGGGGCCAAGGAAGGCGAGTTCGATCACCTAGCGTGAAATAGCAGCAGCCGCGTCGCGTCGCGGGTTAGCGGACAGGCCGTTTGTGCGATAGTGGCATGAAACGCACATGCGGTCTGTGCAATTGTGCGCAGATCCGCTTCCGTAATGCCATGATTACGTGGGACACTACTGGCCCAAGCCCGTGGCCATCGCCTGACGCGAGCGAACGAGGAGTCGCGATGCTCTCGCCCGAGGAGGACTCCGCCTGGGAGGCCCCGCAGTCGCTGATCGGCCCGCGTGCGGCTGGTCCGACAGTGCAGCGCCTCGTGCTCGGCGGGCACCTGCGCCGCCTCCGCGAAGAGGCCAGAATGACGACCGAGCGCGCCGCACTGTGCATCCGCGGCTCGCACTCGAAGATCAGCCGCATGGAACACGGCCGGGTCGGGTTCAAGGAGCGGGACATCGCCGACCTGCTGACCCTGTACGGGGTCGGACCTGGCGACGAGCGCGAGGCGCTGCTCGGACTGGCCAGGGAGGCGAACACGCCAGGCTGGTGGCAGGGCTACTCCGACATCCTGCCGCACTGGGTGGAACCGTACTTCGGGCTTGAGGTCGCGGCGTCGTCCATCCGCGAGTACGAGCTTCAGTTCGTTCCCGGGCTGCTCCAGATCCCCGAGTACGCCCAGGCGGTCATCAGGCTCGGCAACGCGCCGTCGGAGGATGAGGTCGGCCGCCGCGCGGAGGCCAGGATGTCCCGCCAGGACATCCTGCGCAGGGACAACCCGCCGAAGGTCTGGGCGGTGCTCGACGAGGGTGCGCTGCGCCGGGTCATCGGCGGCCGGGAGGTGATGCGGGCGCAGCTGCGGCACCTGATCGAGATGTGCGACCACCCGGCGGTCACCCTCCAGATCCTGCCGTTCTCCGCGGGCGCGCACCGCGCGCTGGGCGGGCCCTTCACGATCTTGCGGTATGCCGAGCCCGACCTCAGGGACGTCGTCTACATCGAGCAGCTGACCAGCGCCCTGTACCTGGACAAGCAGACCGAGGTCGAGGCCTACCTCCAGGTGATGGAGGAGGTCTGCCTCCAGGCGGAGCCGTCCGACAAGACACCCGGCATACTCAAGGCCGTCCTCGAGGCCCTGTAGTCACAGCACGAGGGCTATGACTCGGGGGCGAGGGTCGGGGTGGACCGCGTCAGGGTCTCGTTGCGGAAGAAGGCCGGCATCGCGAACCTGACCCAGATGCCCGCGGCGAGCCCGACAATCGCCGAGATGAAAGCGATCATGAAGGCACCGCCGATGTACCAGTGCGGCCAGAACGGCATCAGCCAGGACGTGTAGCTGTTCTCAGTCGCCACGTCCCAGTCGGCCCACAGGGCCCAGCCGCCCGCCGCGTACATGATCAGGCCGCCGAGGAACGGCAGGATGCCCTGCATCCACAGGTTCCGCCGGCTGCTGCGCAGCGACTTGCGGTAGTACCAGGCGCAGGCGAACCCCGTGAGCCCGTAGTAGAACGCGATGTACAGCCCGATCGCGGTCACCGCGTCGGAGATGATGTAGCCGCCAGAGACGTAGTTAAACGCCAGGTACAGCACCGCCGAGACCACGCCCATGGTGATCGTGGAGACGGTGGGCGTCAGGTAGCGCGGGTGCATCTTGGAGAACGACTTGGGCAGCGCCTTGTAGGTGGCCATCGACAGCGTGGTGCGGGCGGTGGGCAGGATGGTCGTCTGGGTCGAGGCCGCCGCGGAAGTGAGCACCATGAGCACAAGCAGCCGGGCCAGGAACAGGCCGATCCCGTGGCCGCCGAAGACCGCGTTGCCAAGCACGGACAGCACGTCGCCGGTGTTGGCGCTGTTGCCGAGTCCGATGCCCGTGGTCCCGATGCCGGCGAACGACTGTGCCGACAGGATCACTATCACGTAGGTGACCAGGAGGATGACCGTGGAAAGGATGGCGGCACGTCCTGGCGTCTTGGTCGGGTCCTTGGTCTCCTCGTTGACCGCCACCGCGGTGTCCCAGCCCCAGTAGATGAACAGCATGAGGATGATGCCGCTGACGAAGCCGGAAAAGCCGCCCTGCATGGGGTTGAACCAGGACCAGGCCGGGGTGATGGACTCGGCGGGGTGATTCCCTGTCCCCACCCGGACCAGCGCCGTCACCGAGAACACGAGCAGCATGACGAGCTCGACACTCAGCAGGATCCGCTGGAACGCCGCGGAGACCTCGATGCCGCGGTAGCAGATGTACGTCATCGAGGCGATCCACGCCAGGCCCACCAGGAGCACCCAGCCGCTCGTCGGGTTGGTGCCGATGCTGTCCGCACCGAAAAGCAGGAACACGTACTGCCCGGCGACCTGCGCCAGGCTAGCCATGACGAGAACGTCCGCGGCCACGATCGCCCAGCCGCCGGCCCAGCCGGTCCTCGGCCCGAAGGCCCGCGTGCCCCAGGTGAAGGTGGTGCCGCAGTCCGGGTCCGCCTTGTTCAGCTCGCTGTAGCCGATCGAGGTGAGGAAGATCGGGATGAAGGCGATCACCGCGACGATGGGCGAGCCGAGTCCGACGACGGCCACCATGAAGCCGAGCGTTGCCGCCAGGCTGTAAGCGGGGGCGGTAGAGGCCACTCCCATCACGGTGGTCGACACCAGCCCCAGGGCGCCCGACTTCAGGCCCTTGTCAACCTGCTGCTCCACCGCTCCGGTGGACGCTTCTCCAGCGGTGGCCATAGGTCACGCTCCAGCATCTACGCTAAGCAACGATTTCCTAGCTCAAAGGTACCCAACGCGGTTCTTTCCGTCACCTGATCGTGTGCAAACCTTCGGAACCAGAAGCCTGGGCGGGCAGGCGAGACCGCCTTCGACAGCCTTCGACAGCCGGTCACCCTGCGTGGCCGGCCGTCAGTCAAGACGTGATCTCCTGAATTTCCTATTTTTGCGACCGGCTATGAGACCTATTATTCGATTCAACCGGGCACCGGTGACTCGTTTACCGAGCGTACATCCAAGCCAACTTGCGAAATTCAGCCCCCCATGATCCTTCGCCTTTTAGTAGCTCTCTGGTCATTTATTAGTCGCCGAGAGATCACTTTTCCGCCATTATGCGTTCCCTTGTCCCCCAGCGTCTTCCCAGGCAGAGTCTTGATCGGCATGTCCGCCTGACCTGCGCACCGGGACCGCGCGGGACCTCCAGGACGGACAGCAAAGTGGAGGCAGGGAATGCGAAAACTCAGCAAGCTGTTCGCGGGCGCCGTGACCATGGCCGCCGCGGCCGCCCTCGTGGCGGGCACGGTGGGCACGGCGTCGGCCGCTCCGAACGACCCACCGAAGGGCGTCGCACCGAAGGCCTACGACATCGTGGCCGTCGGTTCCAACACCACCCAGTACGTGCTCGATGCGATCGCGAACAAGTACGACGCGGGCATCGGGACCAAGCACAGCGCGGCGCACCCGTTCGTCTACAGCTGGGACGCCGTGCCGCTCGGCACGTCCGCGAGCGTGGTCACGCACATCAAACCGAAGGCCGGCTGCGCCACCATCGTCCGGCCGAACGGCTCGGGCGCCGGCGTCACCGCGCTAGACACCGCCCAGAAGATCACCGTCGGCGGTGTCACCTACCCGTGCATCGACTTCTCGCGCTCGTCCGGCGGCCGCAAGCCGACCGACCCGGCGTTCGCGAAGGGCGGCATCGCCTACGTCGCGTTCGCACGCGACGCGATCACCTGGGCGACACGGTCCGCGGCCAAGGGCGGCTCTGACGCGCCGAAGTCGCTGACCCCCGCGCAGCTGCAGGGCATCTTCAGCTGCAAGACCACCAACTGGAGCCAGGTCGGCGGCAAGCCGGGCGCCATCAAGGTCTACCTACCGCAGGCCGGTTCAGGAACCCTCTCCACGTGGGAGAAGTTCATGAACATCACCACGCTGGGCAGCTGCGTGAGCCAGGCCCCCGAGGAGAACGAGGGCGGCTACAAGGGCTTCAACACCCCGAACGCCATCTTCATCTACTCGGTCGGCGCTTACATCGCGCAGAAGTACCACTCGGCCGGCTGCCACTCAACCCCGACCGGCACGGAGAACAAGTTCGGCTGCAACGTGACCGGCGTGCTGAGCCTCGGCAACGTCAACGGCGTCTCGCCGCTGACCACCGCCAAGGTTCCGGTTATCAACCACGCGTTCCAGAGCACCTTCTGGCGCACGGTCTACAACGTGGTTCCTTACGCCACCGGGACCGCGGACCACATCAGCAAGAAGCTTGAGGGCCTCCTCGGCAAGAACGGCTTCCTTTGCAAGAGCGGCACCGCGAAGGCGATCATCCAGAACTACGGCTTCGTGAACTACCCGCTCTGCGGCTCCACCTCCTGAGTTATGACGAGCATGAACCCGCTGCCAGGTCCCTGACCTGACAGCGGGGCGACAAGAAGGCCCCCCGCCGCCGGCGGGGGGCCTTCTTCGTGCCGCTACTCCCAGTTTCCAGACCGATTTAATAGGTAAATTCACCTGCCGTTTATCTCTACTTTTCCTATCGTATAGATAGATATTTCAATCTTGACCCGCTGTCCGGATTCGCCGGAATGAACGAGGCAGAGGGAGCCCCTCCATGCACAAGCTGAGAACGCTGGCCGCAGGGATCGCGGTGGCGGCAACGGCGGCGATGGTCGCCAGTGCCGTGCCCGCACTCGCGGACCCGCCGGTGTCCGCGGGCAAGCAGATCGTCCCCAAGGACTACGATGTAGTCTCCGTCGGCGCCAACACCGACGAGAACCTGTTCAACGCCCTGGCGGGCGACTACAACAAGACCATCCCGGCGAAGAAGCACCGCAGCGCGCTGCCGTATCTCTACACCTGGAACGCCACCAAGCCAGGCTCAACCTCGACGGTGGTCACCAAGATCAGCACCAAGGCCGGCTGCTCCTCCATCGTCCGCCCGAACGGTTCCGGCGCGGGTCTGACGGCGCTCGACCTGAACGCGGTCAGCAGCATCAACAAGAAGGACTACTGCATCGACTTCGCCCGCTCCTCGAGCGGCCGGTCGTCGACGGCGCCGGCCGAGAAGCCCGGCGGCGTCGGTTACGTGGCGCTGGCCGAGGACGCCGTCACCTGGGCAGTCAGGGACGTCGCGGCCAAGGGCCAGACCGTCACCTACGCGCCGAAGAGCCTTTCCCTGGCACAGCTCAGGGCCATCTTCCTGTGCACCGTCACCACCTGGGGCCAGGTCGGCGGCACCGCGGGTCAGCCGATCAAGCCCTACCTTCCGCAGACAGGTTCCGGCACCCTCTCGTTCTGGCTCAAGGCGCTCGGCATCACCACAGCAGGCAGCTGCGTGAACGAGAGCCTGGAGGAGAATCAGGGCCTGTCCAAGGAATTCAACAGCCCGAACGCGATCTTCATCTACTCGGTCGGCGACTGGATCGCGCAGAAATACAACTCGCCGCTCCCCGGCCACAAGCCCGCTGCCGGGCAGAACGCGTTCGGCACCGACCAGGTCGGCTACCTCGGCCTCGGCAAGATCAATGGCGTGTCCGCCCTCACCTTGGCCAAGGTGCCCGCGATCAACAAGGGCTTCCGGGTCACCGGATTCACCAGAACCCTGTACGACATCGTTCGCTACCAGGCTAAGGGCGACCACATCCCGGCGAACCTCGACCGGATCCTCGGGCGCACTGGTTACTTCTGCCACAACACCACCGCAACCAGGGCGATCGAGAGCTACGGCTTCCTCCCGGCGCTCACCTGCGGCAGCATTTCCTAACCCCAGCTAGGCCTCACATATGCGACTGCGCCCCCGCCCGACGCGAGGGCGCAGTCGCACAATTTGTTACTAGCCCTATCAAGATCGGCTAAATAGGAATTGTTTCCCTGTTGTTCATCTTCTGCTTGAAATCCGTACATTGCGGCGAATCACGCTGGTCCCGCCTATCAGGAACTATTGACGGGCGCTGCCCGCAGGAGGGGCGCCACAAGGAAGGAGCGGGGGATATCGCCATGCCCGCTGAGCGCCCTGCTCACCCACCTCATGCAATCGATGAGGATACGCCGCGCACCATCGTCGCCCGGCCGTCCGCCGGTGACAAGATCTTCCGCGCCGTTTTGCGCGCCTCCGGCTGGTCCGTCTTCGTCATCACCGGGATGATCCTGGTCTTCCTGATCCTGCGCGCGAGCAAAGCGTTCAGGTTCATGGGGTTCGGCTTCCTGACCACCCAGAACTGGATCATCTATAACCCGCAGCATTTCGGCATCGCCGCGATCCTGCCGCTCGGCATCCTCATCGCGGCGATCGCGATGGTCATCGCGGTGCCCGCCGGCATCGCGATTGCCCTGTACATCTCCGAGTACTCGCCGCTCGCGCTGCGCAAGCCGCTGATCGCGGTGATCGACCTGATGGCAGCCATCCCGTCGATCATCTTCGGCCTATGGGGGCTGCTCTTCCTCGAGCCGCGGATACTCGGCTTCGACAGCTGGCTCGGCAAGCACCTGAGCTGGATCCCCGTGTTCAGCTTCCGGCTCAACACGTCGACCGCGTCGAACTACGCGACCTCGACGTTCATCGCGGGCGTCGTGGTCTCGCTGATGGTCATCCCGATCGTCACCTCGCTCTCACGGCAGGTCTTCTCACAGGCGCCGCAGGGCGAGCGGGAGGGCGCCTACGCGCTCGGCGCGACCCGCTGGGGCATGATCCGCACGGTCGTGCTGCCGTTCGGGCGCGGCGGCGTGATCGGTGCGTGCATGCTCGGCCTCGGCCGGGCGCTCGGCGAGACGATCGCGGTCACCCTGATCGTCTCCGCCACCTTCCACTTCAACTTCCACGTGCTTGAGACCGGCGGCAACTCGATCGCCTCGACGATCGCTAACGAGTACGCCTCGTTCCCCGACGCGGGCTCCATGGGGCTGTCCGCGCTGATGGCCGCGGGCCTCGTGCTGTTCGGCATGACCCTTATCGTCAACACCCTGGGAGCGATCGTGATCGGCAGATCCCGGTCCGGGCTGGCCACAGGCTGACCGGTGGCCACTGAAACCAACAGCGCGCTGAGCGCCGCCGCGCTGCCCGCCGAGCCCGTGGCCGATGTGCCGATCCGGCTCAGGCAGGTCACCGCCGAGGGCATGCTGACCCTCGTCGGCGCGGCCGGCGCGGCGCTCGCCCTGGACTGGGTGCTCTATGAGCGGGTGCTGCCGTTCACCGGCGTGCTCGGCTTCTGGCTCTGCTGGTACGCGCTCTTCCTGGCGTGCTACACGGGCGTGGCGTCCCTGCAGTGGAACGGGCTCGCCGTCAGGGACCGGGTGGTCTCCGTCGCGCTCACCACCGCGGGACTTCTCGCCACCGCACTGGTCATTGACCAGGTGGGCTACACGCTCGTGCGCGGCTTCACCGTGGTGAAGCACCTGTCGTTCTTCTCCCAGTCCATGGTCACCACCGGGCCGCTCAGCCCGATCACCAGCGGCGGCGTCGCCCACGCGCTCGTCGGGACCCTGGAACAGCTCACCTGCGCGACGCTGCTGTCGGTACCGCTCGGCATCGCGGCCGCGGTCTACCTGGCCGAGGTGGGCGGTCCCGCCGCCCGCCCGGTCCGCACGCTGGTGGACGCCATGACCGCGCTGCCCGACATCATCTCCGGCCTGTTCGTGCTCGCCTTCCTCGTGCTCACCGTCGGGCTGCCGAAGAGCGGCTTCGCGGCCGGCATCGCGCTGGCCGTGACGATGCTGCCGATCGTGACCAGGGCGTCGGAGACCGTGCTGCGGATCGTTCCCGGCACGCTGCGCGAGGCCTCCTACGCGCTCGGCGGCAGCCAGTGGCGGACCGTGCTCATGGTGGTGCTGCCCACCGCGAGGTCCGGCCTGGCCACGGCCGTGGTGCTGGCCATGGCGCGCGGCATCGGCGAGACCGCGCCCGTGCTGCTGGTGGCCGGCTACGCCAAGGGCATCAACTGGAACCCGTTCAACGGATGGCAGACCAGCCTCCCGCTTTACATCTACTACGAGATCCAGAGTCCCGAACTCGCCGACCACGCCAGGGCCTTCGGCGGCGGCTTCGCGCTCATCATCCTCGTGCTCGTGCTGTTCACGATCGCGCGCCGCCTCGGCGGCGGCGCGCCTGGCGAGCTGACCCGGCGGCAGCGCCGCAAGCTTGAGCGGCAGGCCGCGCAGCGGGTAGCCGCCGTGCGGCTCGCACCGCCGACCGGAAGGACGGGCCGATGAGGAGGCTGCTCGCCATCGCGGCGACCGCGGCGGGGATGGCGATGATCGCCGCGGCGCCGAGTGCGGCGCTGGCCAGCGGCGGCAGGTCCGCCGTGGCCGCCACTCCCGCGTGGTCGAGCGCGTCCCCGACGGCAAGCGGCACCGCTACCGGCACGGCGACACCGAGCACCTCGCCGTCGGACTCCGCCACGCCGACCGGCACGGCCACGGCCACTGTCACCGCGACGCCG
>Ga0335083_10007014_pt1 | contig 13951 bp, 15 predicted proteins | sample Lox_Sample_42_FD_206716 | JGI IMG/M metagenome (GOLD analysis project Ga0335083, IMG submission 206716) | Soil microbial communities from Loxahatchee National Wildlife Refuge, Florida, United States - Lox_Sample_4.2 | ecosystem: Environmental > Terrestrial > Soil > Wetlands | place: USA...
CGGCGTGGCGGTGGCGAACAGCACCGCGCCGCCGGCTCCCTGCAGCGCGCGGAACAACTGGAGCGCCAGCGCGGTCGGCGCCAGCGCGCACGCCAGCGACCCGACGGTGAAGATGACCAGGCCGACCAGGAACAGCCGGCGCCGGCCCAGCCGGTCCCCCAAGGTGGCCGCCGGCAGCAGCAGCACGGCCAGCACCAGGGCGTAGGCAGCGCTCACCCACTGCAGGTCCGGCAGGCTCGCGTGCAGCTCCCGCTGGATCGATGGCAGCGCCACGCTCACTATCGTGACGTCCAGAAGCAACATGAACGCTGCCGCGCACACCAGAGCCAGGGTCCACCGCTGCCGTGACGACGTCCTCGGAAGTTCAGTCATCTGCCTCACCACCCCGCGGCTGTTGTTCCGGGGAGGACAACCGTGATCCCTGCCGTCGGCAACGCTCCTCCGGCCTTTGATTTCATGCTTCCTCCCGGAATAGCTGATACTGCTCACGATCGCGGAGCGGCGCCCCCGGTCGCGCCCGCGAAGAACACTGGCCTGGATACTGGCCTGCCGGGGATGTAGACCCGTGGCTATGGCCCTTCGCCAGTGCCGGGCTTTCTTCCTTCCTGGTAAGGGCTTTTGCAGCCGGGCTAGCGTGTTCCCACGGTGACGGTGCTGGCAGTCTGGGTGGCGCGTGCCTGCAAGGCAGCGGCGGCCGGGTTCCCGGTGAGCGTGATCTGGTGCTCGCGCAGGTACCCGATGACCTCGCCCGGACTGGCTGTGCTCCTGACATCGGTGCCGTCCCGGGTGCGACGCCTGGGGGCGCACGGGCCGGGCTGGTGAGAGCGTGAGGAGCTCGCCATGCTCGCGCCGGTCGCCTGGCGCACGCCGCCCGAGCACTATGGTCCGTAGGAGTCGATCGCCAGCCTGCTCACGGAGGGGCTCGTCGGGCGAGTAGTCGATGTCACGCTTTTCGTCACGCTCGACTCGGTGACGGCGGCCGCCCTCGATGGCGTCTGCCCGCACGGCTACGCGACCAATGCCCGGCCCACCGGTGCCGCCGCTGGTAGGCATCGACCCGGCTGCTCATGCCCATTGCGGCTCCTTGGTACCGTGCCCTGCTGATCCCGGCGGACAGCATCCTGTTCCTCCACCGGGTTGCCCGGCCGCCAGCTAACGGCAGGTGCCCGCGCTGGCCGGCAGACTCTCCCGCGGTCAGCTTGCCGCTGCGGCCTCGCTGGTCAAGCTTGCCGCCGCGGCCTCGCTGATCAAGACGGCCAGGACTTCGCCGATGACCGGTTTCCGGTCCGACGGATCCGGCCGCGGGAAGTGCGCCTGGACCTGATAGCGGTTGCGGCGGCCATCTTTGTGCTTGACGACGTACCCGGCGTCGGCCAGGTCGGTGACGATGCTGTATGCGCGGCGTTCGGTTATTCCCAGGCCGACTGCGATGTCCCGCTGCCGGGCTCCCGGGGCTTGGGCGATGTGGAGCGGGACCGTGGCCTGATTGGTCAGGAAGTTCCAGCTCGCCGTCCCATGAAAACAACCATAATTTCGAGGCCATCTTGCTAGTTTCGAAGTCCGGGTGATGGCCAGGTGCCCTGAGATAGGCAGCGCCCGCCAGGCGAGCCGCGGGCTGCCGGGACCCGGGGCCGGGCGCGGTCACCTCGCCTCCGCGTGACCGGCGAGCTGACCGCCCTCGGACTCCCATGCTGACAGCGCAGGTTCTGTTTCCGCCGCCGGAGCCGGATGCCCGGCCACGGCGGCCATGATTTCCGGGGCATGGAGGTGGTTAGCGGCCTGAGCGGCGAGGTCCATCGCCGCGCGGGCGTCCGTCTCCGCAGTGCCGGGAGGGACAACCAGGAGGTCGATACGGCTGCTGCCGCAGAACGTGGTGAGCAGCCCGGTCGGCTGGCCGGGGAACCAGCCGATCTTGACTACCCGGCCCGCGGCGGCCAGCCGCCGCGGCTGGCTGTCCCAGCCTGCGGGGCCGAGCATAATGCGGGTGACCCGGCCGCAGCGGTCCTCGATGGCCAGGATCAGCCCCGGCAGTTCCGCTGCCGGGCTGGCTGATCGCGGCCACCAGCCGCCGTCCAGCAGCGTGCCATGCGACAGCACTGCTCCCAGGCGCAGCCGCGGGCCGGACGGTGCCGGGCTGGCCGGCGCCGTCTCGTGACTGACGTTACGGCTCATGACCCCTGGTCTGCTGTCCCCGGTCATCAGGCTCACCGGTGCGCCATCCGGTGGCCGGACCGCCCGGTGGCCAGGTGGTAGGCGAGCAGGAGGACGGCCGCCCCGGCGATGGCGGTAAGCCAGGTGGACAGGTTGAAGAACCCGTTCAGGGTGTGGACGTGGAATAGCTGGGTGGCTGCCCAACCGCCGCCTAGCGCTCCGGCGATGCCGATTACGCAGGTGAGGATGAGGCCTTGTGACCGTTTGCCCGGGATCAGCAGATTGCCGAGCAAGCCTGCTCCGAGGCCGAGAACGATCCATGCGAGGATGCCCATGATGACTCCTTGGTCAGCGACGTGCGTTCGGTGGTGCTGCGTGACGGATCCCGGCGGGGAGCGGTTTGCGTCTGCCGTCGCCACCTGGCTGTTCGGGGGCGCCCGGGACCGTGCGGGCCTCGGTTACCCGGCTGCTTAGCTGCCGGGCTGGCGTCGGCTGCGGCGCATGATCCGCCGCAGCTGGGTGATCCGCGCGGTCCCGGCGGCCGCCATCACCAGCGCGCCGGCGATGGCGGCGAGCAGGAGCGCCACGGCTAGCGACAGTTGCAGGTGAGCACCCAGGAAGCTGATGCTGACGGCGTGCGCGTTCTGGATGATGAATATCAGCACCACGATGAGGACGGCGGTGCCCGCGATCAGCGCGACGCGCATGCTGCTGATCTTCGTCTGCATCCGCCTGCGGGCCGGCGCTCGCGGCGCGGGCGGGGCGGAGCCGTTGGCTGACGGAGGCGGCAAGGTGCCGGTCGGACCTGACGGTGCGCTCAAGGCGTGTTTCCCCGATCGGAGACCGGGGTCGCTTGCGACCTGCGGCGGTTCCTGTTGGCGGCCCGGAAGGCTGGCCGGAGGCTGATTCCCGGTACCTGCTCCTAACCTATATCGGAAATCAAAAACTAGCAATATTTTTCCAGAATTAAGTCAGGCTTCTCCGTGCGGAGGGCCGATGCTTCCTGGCTGCGCGCCGGGAGCCCGCGATTTCACGCGGGCACACACGTCAGCTAGGTCCTCCCGGGCGCGACACCAACGCCACGACCAAGTGGTCACCGTCGCGCCAAGTGCGCCGGAGCCGCGAGGACGTCACAGCGAACGGGCCGGAACGCCGCATTGTCCAGGTCGGCCCCTCCACCCGCACGAGCACCCGGCCTTGCCCGCGGAGCCACTGCCGCCCCGGCGCCCTGACGGCCAGGGCCCAAGCCGGAGGGCAGGCCCGGACAGTGCGCGGCGGACCTTCCCGCCGCTGAGAACGGGCGGCTCCTGCCCCCTGCCCGACAGAGCACCCGGCACCGGTCCCGGCCACCCTGGTAAAATAATAATAAATCACGCTAAAGATCGGCCGGGGAGATGCCACGTGAGCTTGCCGGAAGTATCCGCCGAGGCGGGGGACCTCGGCCCGGTCATCGTCCTGGCCGGCGACGCAGACGGCTCACCGGCCATGGTCCAAGGCGGCCGCACGGTGCTAGCGAACCCGCAAGAGCCCGCCCTGAAGATGCTGAGCCCCACGCGCACAGCCGAGATGTTCACGATCCAGGCCCGGACACCGGCCGGGACCGCACCGGACACCAGCGCCGCCAGCAGACGACAGGAGACCCGCGCCAGTGACTGACCGCCAGCACGAGCCGGACGGGCCAGTCACGCCCCGGCGCCAGCCAGCCAGCCTCAGCACCGGCCACCCGGGAGGCAACACCAGCACCAGCACGTTCGAGATCATCTGCCGCCAATGCGGTGACGATCCCGGCCTGGATTACCGGGAGATCTCACCCGAGCTGCGCCGGATCCGCGGACCCTACCTGCTCAGGGCCGGTACCGAAGCGTTCCTGGAGCACCAGGATTGCCACGACGGAGCCGGATGAGACAGCAACTCGTCATGCCCGGCTCGGCTTGCCCGGCTCGGCTTCAGCACGAGGGAGCCGCCCGGATGCCGCGGAGCCTGACAGGGCATCCGAGGGCACGCCAGGGTTATGCGGGCACGACCCGTGATAAACGCTGGCATGCCGATGGCACGATCTGAGACGGCCTGTAGCGGGCACTCACGGATAAGGCAAATAGCCTCTGAGCTGCAAATAGCGTGGTCAGGGAAGCATGACAAGCCAGTTCCCAAGCTGATAGCCCGTCAACCGTGCATGGACAGCACCCTTGCTCGTTGGACCGCGTTGATCCGTACATCAGCGAAGTACGCAACCGATGCGCGCTACAGCTGTCTTGGGCTGCCATCCACACACGCACTAGGCTGCACCGTTCGACCGGCGAAGGGCTTCACCTGCAGGGACCGGATTGGCGAGGGCGGCGAGCACGCCGACCACTTCCGCGGCCGACGCGATCACCGGCACCTCCGTGTCGTTGCCGATGACCAGGGCCGCGGTAACCGAGAACACGAAGACGCCGAAGGCCAGCCCGAACGTCCGCCACACGATCGGGTCGTCGCGGAATAGGTTCAGCCGGGGCGACAGGCTGGAGAAGGCCCACTGCACGACCAGGAACAGCAGCGAGAAGATGATACTGACCAGCCGCCTGGGCCTGGCATTGCCGGGCCGCAGGCGAGGCACACTTGAAGTGTCGGGATCCGCAGTGACCCCGCCGGGTGAGCGCTCCCGGGCCGCGGTGCCCGGGCGGCGGTCTTCTGGATTCTCGCAGGGAGGTACCGGCTGTGCCTGACAACATCGTGCTGATCATGCGATTTCATCCGGTGGGTGGTGAAGACGTCACCGTGATATCGGAGGATTTTGGCGGGGAGCGCGAGGCGCTTGAGGCCATCGCTCAGGCGCTGGACGAACGGCGTAGCCTGGTCATGACCCAGGCCAGATATGGCCGCGAGACCGGTCACAGCGGCGTGATCATCAACCTGGCCAACGTGGTAGCGGTGCGGGTGTCGAAGACAGACAGTGCGGCGACGGGCCAGTACATGTGACAGCCGGCCCGGCGAGGGGAGAACACAGCCACTTGGATCTGTCTCGGGCTTCGGCGGGCAACTGCACGAGGAGAATCCAGACATCTTGCGGGTGCTGGACGCGAGGGTCGTCGCGCCCGGTCCTGAGGGCTGTCACCGCAGCCAGGTCGGATGGGCATCGCGCTTTGCGCAGAATCGGGCCATCTGTTCGTGTCCGAGGGGACTTGAACTCCCGATTCCGGGAGAACCCCGACGGGCACACAAAGGGCATCTGGCCTCGCCATTGACCTGCCGCACCGGCTAGCCGGCCGAGCGCGGACAGCATCCGGGTACACCCGGATTCCCCGGCGGCAGCATCACGGATCACATCACGGGCGGCCCTGCCCCAGGTCACCCATGCCGCTTAACGCAGCGGCCCCGCCGAGGCGTGAGTGCGCCCGGCGGGGCCTTGACCCCGTCCCTCCGCCTAACCGAGAGGACAGAACCATGACTGAAACCGTAGACCAGGCGCAGGCCCAGCCGCCACGTGCCCTGGCCGGCATCATCGAGGACGCCACTTCGCTCTCCTTCGTCTCGACTAGCCATTCCGGAGGATCGCGAGGTGGCCGCCTCCCCTCACGGCCACGCCGTACTCCGGCAAAGCAGTCACATCAGTACCGGTTGCCCATGCAGCACTTCCGTGGACATAAACCCGAGGGACGCTCGGCTCGATGACACTAGCAGTGCTGCGCCCGTCAAGCTGACTGTAGGACGCGGCGGTGCTAGTGCCCAGGATGGGGCACCGGCAGCGCCGGTGCGGGCCAGATCGCGAGTCAGGGCAGGCCAGCCGCTGGCAGGTAAAGATGGCTTCATGCTTGATTTCCTTCGATGCGGTGCGCTGACGTGGCCGCCAGCGGCACGTTCTACGACGCTGTGCTCCCCGGCTCGGCGGACGCCGCGTGATGGACTTCGGGAGGTCATCGGCTTCGGTGTGCCGCCCAGGCCAGAGTTCTGATCGGCCCGTGGGCCACCGGCGAGGGGTTCCGCGAGACGCATATCGCATTCGTGGCACCGACAGGGCTGCCGTGCGGGCATTCTTCCCGGGCAGCGGTCAGCGTTGATGCCGAAATGCTCCATGAATCACGCGTGTGGCCCGAGTACCAGCCAGGCTATTACAGCTCCTTCGTGCGTGACCCCGACGGCAACAACGTCGAAGCCGTTTGCCGCGCCCCCGGATAGCGGCCGTCGGCGCGCCTGTCGCCACCTCCCGCTGCTGACGACCGTGCGGCTCCTCCAGGCGCGAGCGGAGCCTGAACGCGGCCGGCTGCTCCAGCGTCGCTGAGGTGATGGATGATCTGGCGGAATGACCCGGCGAAGCTTTCTTCGCTGTAGCCAAGACCGGTCGCTGCGCAGAAGTCCCTGACCAGGCCCTGGACCCGCCGCAGGTTGGGCCGGGGCATCGACGGGAACAGGTGATGCTCGATCTGGTAGTTAAGGCCCCCGAGCACGAAAGTAGTAAACCGGCCGCCGCTGATATTTCGGGCCGTGACCACCTGGCGGCGGGCGAAGCCGGCCGCGGCCGCGGATCCGATGATCGGCATCCCCTTGTGGTTGGGCGCGAAGCTGATGCCGAGGTACAGCGAGAAGACCGCCTGCTGGACCGCGACGAAGGCCAGTGCCCTGAGCGGGGAGAGCACCCACAGCACCACCGTCAGGTACACCGCGGCGTGCAGCACGATGAGGCAGGCTTCCACCGCCGCGGCACGGTCTCGCCGCCGCAGCAGCCGCCTGATCCCCAGTACGTGCATACCGCCGCTTCGCAGCAGCATGAGCGGGAAGAACAGCGGCGCCTGCCAGCGTGCCAGCCACGATGCGAGCGGGCCGCGCCCGTTTCCCGGCGCGTCAGACGAAGCCAGGACGATTCCGTCGCCGATATCGGGGTCGCGGCCCATCTCGTTGGGATGGGCATGGTGAGCGTTGTGCTTGGGCACCCACCAGCCAAAGCTTAGCCCGATGAGCGCGTTCGCCACGATCAGGCCGAGCAGGCGATTGCGCCGGCGCGTGCCGAAAACCTGGTTGTGCCCCGCATCATGGCCGATGAAGCCCAGCTGGGTGAACGTCATCCCCGCCACCGGGGCGACGGCCAGGGCCGCCCACGAGTCGCCGGCCATGACGAACAGGGCCCAGCCAGCAAAGAAGGCAAGGATCGTCAGGGTGATCTTCGACCAGTAGTAGCCCGGCCGGCGGTCGAGCAGGCCGGCCGTCCGTACCTGCCGCGCCAGGGCATGAAAGCCAGCCGTCGCAGGATCGACGGCAGCAGGCAGCCCGCCCGCAGCTGAGGCGGGGGCGCGGCCGGGCGCCAGGACAGCAAGGCCGGGTCCGGTTCTCATCGTCGCTCTGTCCTCCTGGGCATCTTCCGAGCACACCGCTCGGGGCTTGAGTCGCCAGGGTCTGGAGCAACTGGGCCGCGGCCAGGCCTGCCGGCCACGACCGCACCTGCTCCACGGTACCTCCACCAGACGGCCCGCAAGGCCGGCGCGAGGCGAGGTCCCTCACCTCGACGGTGCGGAAAGGCGGGGACGTCGCGCTGGTGCGGGCTCAGCGCCGGGCCACGAGGACAACGGGAAAGGAGCACGGGCCATGGGCGCCATGGCCACCTACGTCCGGGCCGGCCTGTCCGAGGTAGCGACCGCCCTCGCCGCCCTCACAGGAGAACCCCACCCGCTGGCCATCAACGATCCTGAAGAGCAGATCGCCGGGCCGCGCTGAAGCTCTCGCCTCAGCAATTCGCCGTGGAGAATTCGCGTGACCGAGGCGGGTCAGCATGCTGTGCCTGCGCTTGCGCCGACTAGTTTGATGAACCCGCAACCTATTACCCAGCGCAGCGATATCGTCGTCGCGATTCAGGAGCCTTGTCCGTGGCAACTGTCAACGGCCATTTTTTCGTGGCCGCTAGCACTGGTCACAGCTATGGGGGTTCAAGTCCCTCTCGGACACGTGCTTACGTACATGCCGATAGCCCAGACACATAGGCGTCATGCATCGCGGGGATTTCAGGGCGAGTGCGCCGAGGAGGAGAGCGCCGACGGTCTACGGGGTGACGACGCTGAGGCCCTACCTCGGGGTGAGCGCCCCTGCCCTTCACTCCGATCGTGGCCTGGGCGTCCAGGCTGGCGAGCAGGGGCCGATCTGGTCCAGGTGCCGGGTGAGGGCCGGGTTGGAGATGACGTCCGCGGCGAGCGGGAACGGGTACAGCACGCCGAGCACTAGGCCTATGGCGGCTGCGGAGTCGCGTACCGCGGCGGCGATCCCGGGGCTGAGCAGGGCGAAAGCCCAGCTGCCGCGTCACCTGCCGCGCGAGGCGCTGATCCGCGCTGACATCGCCGACGACGCGCATGAGTTCCTGACCTGGCTGACTGCCCGGTCAGACCTGGTCGGTAGGCATGATCCACAGCTCGCCGATGGCGGTGTGGCGTGGGCGGCTGACCATGTAGGCGATGCCGTCGGCGATGTCCTCGGGGGCCAGGACCTCGGTCTGTTCGTAGAAGGGGTCGATCATCTCGTTGCGGATCTCGGGGGTGTTGTGCGAGCCCAGCTCGGTCGCGACGCCGCCGGGCTCGACGAGGCCGACGCGGACGTGCCGCTGGGTGAGTTCCTGGCGCAGGGACTCGGTGAATCCGTTCACGCCGAACTTGGTGAGGCTGTAGACGCCGTAGCCGTTCCACGCGACGCGGCCGGCGATCGAGCTGATGCTGACGATGTCGGCGACCCGGCGCGGGCCCTGTTCGGCGGCCTGCAGCAGGTGCGGCAGGGCGGCGCGGGTGGTGTAGAGCAGGCCCTGGACGTTGACGGCGATCATGCGGTCCCACTCCCCGGGGTCCGCGCCGAGGACGGGGCCCAGGAGCATCAGGCCGGCGTTGTTGACCAGGATGTCCAGCCGCCCGAATCGCCCGGCGGCCTGCTGGACGGCCGCGTCGGCCTGGGCGCGGTCGGTGATGTCCGCTTCGACGGCCAGCGCGGTGCCGCCCGTGTTCTCGATGCTGGCGGCGAGGGCCCGCAGGCGGTCGCGGCGGCGGGCCACCAGCGCGACGCAGGCGCCGTCCTGGGCGAGCCGGCGGGCGGTGGCGGCGCCGATGCCGCTGCTCGCGCCGGTGACGAACGCGGCGGTACCGGCCAGTGGTGGTTCCACGGGGTGTTGTCCTTTCTCCAGGTGTCCTGCGTAACGGCATGCGGCGGGTGTGATCCCAGATGCTGCAGGCCGGAGGTAGTGATGGCGCCGGGCGTCTCCGTGCCTGGCTGGGTTCCGGTGGAACGGTGGCTCAGGCGTCGTCGTAGGCGAGGTTGCCGGACAGGTCGCGGTAGGCGCCGGCCTGGGCTAGGAGGGTCTGTGCCTTCTGCTCGACGGCGGCGACCGCGTCGGCGCCGGCCGGGAACCGCAGTGGCGGCTCGTCCTGGCCTGCGAGCTGGATCAGCGCGCCGGCGAGCCGGGCGGGGTCGCCTCCCTGCCGGCCGTTCATGCCGCTCCAGGCGGTGACGGTCTGCCGGGTGCGCTCGGCGTAGTCCTCGATCGAGGGTTCGGCGTATTTCGTTGACTGCGGCGTGAGCAGCTCGGTGCGGAAGAAGCCGGGCTCGACGAGCATCGTGCGGATCCCGAACGGAGCGACCTCGGGGGTCAGCGACTCGATCCAGCCCTCTACCCCGAACTTGGCGGCGGCATAGGCGGTGCAGAACTCCTGGCCCGTGATCCCGGCGGTCGAGGAGATCGCGACGACCAGCCCGGAGCGCTGGGCGCGCATCACGGGGAGCACGGCGCGGGTGACGTTCAGCGGGCCGAACAAGGTGGTCTCGACCTGCGCCCGGAAATCCTGCGAGCTGATCTCCTCGAAGAACCCGGCGTAGAAGTTGCCGGCGTTGTTGACCAGCACGTCGATCCGCCCGAACCGTTCCACGGCCGCCCGGACGGCCGCCTCGGCGGCGGCCGGGTCGGTGACGTCGAGCCGGACCGCCAGCAGGTTGTCGTCCTGGCCCAGGGCCGCTGTGATAGTGCCGGTGTTACGCCCGGTGGCGACCACGGCGTGACCGGCCGCGAGCGCGGCCCTGGCGATGTCGGCGCCCATGCCGCGGCCGGCGCCGGTGATGAGCCAGACCTTCTTGTCCTGCATGTCAGTACCCGTCTTCCTGGTTGGTGTGCCGCACGCCGCGTCATCGGCGGCGGCACTGCCTACCGAACCAGCCGGCGCGAGCTGGTGGCAGACCCTGATGAGAGGGTCACTAACAGGGACCCCCAGCCAGACGGGACCTCTCGTACAGTTGAGGACATGGCAGGCACGAGCGGCGCGGGCGACATCCGCGGCGACGTCCGCGGCCAGATCGGGGCGTTCCTGAGCACCCGCCGGGCCCGGATCAGCCCCGCGCAGGCCGGGCTGCCCGTGTACCGCGGCGAGCACCGGCGGGTCCCGGGCCTGCGCCGCGAGGAGGTCGCCGTCCTCGCCGGGATCTCCACCGAGTACTACACCCGGTTCGAACGCGGAAACGCCACCGGCGTCTCGGACAGCGTCATCGACGGCATCGCGCACGCGCTGCAGCTCGATGACGCCGAGCGGACGCATCTGCTCGACCTGATCCGGATCGCCGGCCGCACCCGCCCGCCGCGCCGCCGGACCGCGCCGCCACACGTCCGGCCCGCGGTCCAGCGCATCATCGACTCGATGACCGGCACGCCCGCGCTCGTCCTCAACGGACGCCTGGACATCCTGGCCGGCAACGCCCTGGGATACGCGCTGTACGCACCCGTCTACGCCGACCCGGTCCGGCCGCCCAACAACGCACGCTTCATCTTCCTCGACCCGCATGCCACCGAGTTCTTCCGCGCCTGGGACAAGGTTGCCAGCGACACCGTCGCCATGCTGCGCGCCGAGGCAGGCCGCGATCCGTACGACCGGGGGCTGTCGGACCTGATCGGGGAGCTGTCTACCCGCAGCGACCAGTTCCGGGGCCGGTGGGCCGCGCACAACGTCCGGATCCACACCGCCGGCGTCAAGCTCATCCGTCACCCGGTCGTCGGGGATCTTGACCTCCCGTTCGAGTCCTTCCCGATCCCCGGCGAACCCAGCCAGAGCCTGCTCACCTACACCACCGAGCCCGGTTCGGCCTCGCACGACGCACTGAGCCTGCTCGCCAGCTGGACCGCCAGCCCCGCGCACGACAGCAAAGCGAGCACGCACGGCAACGCCCAGCAGGGCCCGCAGCAAGACCCGGGATACGACACGCGCAACAGATCCGCTTCCCGGCCCGACGAAACCTGAGGGCCGAACTCCGGGGCAGCCATCCCGGCATGCAGGACCCGCCGTCCCGGATGCGGGCCTTCACGTTTCGGGGTGCAAGCGCCGGACCAGCCCAGCGATCGTCACCCGCGCCACGGCGCGGGCGGCACCGACCTCGGCCCGGTCGCGCATAACTTCGGCGCCGCCTGCCACCAGATGGACCGCGCCGACCTCATGCTCGCCGACCTCCGCAACCAGAACCGGCATGGCGCCAGGCAGGCCTAGCTCGATCCCGGCGACCCGCTCATCACCGTTCTGGCCCGCCATGACCCGGACAGTCAGATCACGACGCTCATCCTGGACTCCGTCACCGCGGACGTCGCCGTCTACGCCATCGCCGCTCATGCTGCAGAACGCGAAGCCCACCTTCGCCAAGTCCAGGCATCCGGCCAGAACCTGCCCGAAGGCTCCTGTGGCAGAACCAACCGCGACCTCATCGCCAACCGCGACATCCGCATAGCCGCCCGCCTGCGTGCCGTCCAACACGAATACCACGCCGCGATCGAACGCGACACCGTGCCCGCGCCGCCGGAGCCCGCCGCAGCGCTGAGGGTTTCCGGGCTGGTCAGCAATAGAGAGATCGAGCTTGAGTTAGGCACGCTCGACGACATTCTTATTCGCTTTAAGTAACGAGCAGGGCTGTCCAGGTCGGCCGCTTCTGGAGACCCTCGGGCTCAGACCCAATCGAAACCCCGGATTTCGCGTTACAGCTCCTCAGGCTGAGCAATACACCTGAAAACCGCCCTTGGTAACGCTCTGTACGTATGAAGCGGCACCTGAGATCAGGCGCAACTGCTCGTCGGTCGCGGCGGCGATGCTGAGCCCGGGTTGGACGATCAGGATGGTGAGGCGGGAAAAGCTGCGGTGCCCGCTGCCTGACACGGAACAGGAAGCCCACCGTAAGCTCAGTTTTCCGGCCACGCCGGGTCACAATCCACAGCAACCTCAGCCGAGACCGGTCATCCCACAGATGCTCGAGACCCAGACCGACTCTGCGCAGGGCTGAAGACCGGGTACGCCTTGAGTTGGCAGACCCAGCGCCGCCGGCCGTTCTTTCTTTATCCTGCCGATCACGCGCTGCGGGTCTCGCGGCCGGGCCGTGTGCACGCCCTATAATCGCGGCACGATCGTACGTATGACCACTGGGACGGGCGCGTGCTTGTCGATACCGATTACCTGGTCGTGGGAGCGGGTGCGACCGGTCTTGCCTTTGTCGACGCGCTGGTGGCCGGGGCGGATGTTGAGGTGGCCGTGGTTGACCGGCAACCCGCCCCGGGAGGCCATTGGCTGCACGCGTATCCGTTCGTTCGCCTGCATACGCCTTCGGCGTACTACGGGGTCAACTCGCTCGCTCTCGGCGATGACAGCATCGACCAGGCCGGTGAGAACGCCGGGTACTACGAACGGGCAACCGGCAGCGAAGTCTGCGAGTACTTTGCCGAGGCGGCCGCCCGGCTTGCGCGGACAGCGCGGATCCGGTTGCTCACCGGCCACGAGCACCTGGGCGGCGGAAATAATTGCGAGCATGTCAGAGACTTGAGCACGGGGGAGCTTCACGATGTCGTGGTGCGTCGCAAGGTCGTCGACGCTCGCTATCTGGAGGCGTCGATCCCGGCCACCCACGCCCGCCCGTTCGAAGTGGCACCGGGTGCACGGGTCATACCTGTCAACGATCTGCCGCAGGCAGCCGGGTCGGCTTCCTCCTATGCCGTGCTGGGGGCCGGTAAGACCGCCGCGGACGCCTGCTGCTGGCTTCTGGATAACGCCGTTGAGCCTGACCGGATCCGGTGGATCCGGCCCCGCGAGGCGTGGTTCTATGACCGCCGCCACTTTCAGCCGCTGGAACAGGTGGGCGCAATCATGGAGGGGCTATCTCTGGACGCCGAGGCCGGCGCCAGCGCGGCGAGCGTCGAGGACCTTTGGGAGCGGCTCGAGGCCACAGGGCGGCTCGCGCGGATCGACGCCTCGCGGCCGGCGACGATGTTCCGCGGCACGATGCTCAGCGCCCGCGAGCTTGAGTCCTTGCGGAAGATCGAACACGTCGTCAGGCTCGGCCGAGTGCGGCGGATCGAAGCCGGCCGGATTGTGCTTGAGCGCGGGGAAACCGAAACCGGCCCGGATGTCCTCCACGTGGACTGCACCGCCCTGGGCTTGAACAACGCCCCCGCCACGGCGATCTTCCAGCCCGGCCGGATCGTCCTCCAGCAGGTGCGACACCTCTCGCCCACTTTCAACGCTGCCCTCGTCGGCTTCGTCGAGGCCAGCCGTGACGATGACGTGGACAAGAACCGGCTTTGCCCGCCTAACCCCTACCCGAGCACCATCGAGGACTGGCCTCGCATGATGAGCCGTTCGTGGCGGACAGAGGGACGATGGCTGAGCGAGCCCGACGTCTCGGCATGGGTGGCTGCCAGCCGGCTCAACCTGCTGCGGGCGCTTCCCGATCACGCGGCCGAGCAGTTCGTGCAGCCAGCGGTCAAGCGCTTTCTCACGCACGTCAATACGGCGACCGAGCGGCTCAAGCACCTGGCCGGGCCGAGCAGTTGAGCATCAGCAGGTCG
>Ga0335083_10007015_pt1 | contig 13951 bp, 7 predicted proteins | sample Lox_Sample_42_FD_206716 | JGI IMG/M metagenome (GOLD analysis project Ga0335083, IMG submission 206716) | Soil microbial communities from Loxahatchee National Wildlife Refuge, Florida, United States - Lox_Sample_4.2 | ecosystem: Environmental > Terrestrial > Soil > Wetlands | place: USA: Florida...
AGGTCCAGGCCGGCGTCGCTTTCATCGAAAAGATCATCGGCACGAAATTCGGCGACAAGGCCGCGATGCCTCTGCTGGTTTCCGTCCGTTCCGGTGCGCGCGATTCCATGCCTGGCATGATGGACACCATACTGAATCTGGGGCTCAACGATGAAACCGTGCTCGCGCTGGTGAAGGCGACAAAGAACGAACGGTTCGCCTGGGATTGTTACCGCCGGTTCATTCAGATGTACGGCGACGTGGTCATGGGCGTGCAAAAACGTGCCGGTGAAGACCATGAACCATTTGAAGTGGTTATCCACAAGCTCAAACACGATCGCCACGAGGATGACGTGGAGGATACGAAACTTTCGGTGGCTGATTTGAAGGAATTGGTCAAACGGTTCAAGGCGCTCATCAAAGAGCGGACCGGTGGTGAGTTTCCGCAGGACCCGTGGAAGCAGCTTTGGGGCGCCGTGGGCGCCGTGTTTGGTTCCTGGATGAACGACCGCGCCATCGTCTATCGCCGCAAATACGGCATCCCGTCCGAATGGGGAACCGCCGTCAATGTCCAGGCCATGGTCTATGGCAACACCGGCGATAACTCCGGCTCCGGGGTGGCCTTCACACGTGATCCGGCGACCGGAGAAAAGATTTTCTACGGCGAATTTCTCATCAACGCCCAGGGCGAAGATGTTGTGGCCGGGGTGCGCACACCCGAGCCCGTGCTCCAGCTTAAGAAGCATCTGCCCCAGGCGTTTGCCGAGTTGGAGCAGGTACGGAAGACATTGGAGTCCCATTTCAAGGACGTGCAGGATTTTGAGTTCACCATCCAGGACGGTAAATTGTTCATGCTCCAGACCCGCAATGGCAAGCGCACCGGCCTGGCCGCCGTCCGGTTTGCCATCGAGATGGAGAAGGAGAAACTGATTGACTGGAAGACGGCCATCCGCCGTGTGCCCGCCGATCAGCTGGATCAGGTCCTCGCGCCGGTGTTTGATCGCAAGGCGGTCAAGGCGGCCAAGTGCATTGCCAAAGGCCTGCCCGCCGGACCCGGTGCGGCCTCCGGTAAAATGTATCTCAACGCCGACCGGGCGGATGCCGCCGCCAAAGGCGAAAAAGTTCTGTTGGTCCGAAATGAAACTTCACCGGAAGATTTGCGTGGAATGATTGCCGCCGAAGGCATTTTAACGGCAAAGGGCGGTGTGAGTTCGCACGCGGCGCTGGTCGCGCGGCAGATGGGCAAGGTGTGTGTCTGCGGTGCCGGCGCGCTGCAGATTGATTATCAGGCCAAAACGATGACAGTGGCCGGGACGACTTACAAGGAAGGCGATTATTTGTCCATCAGCGGCACCGCCGGCGAAGTGTATCCGGGGGCAATCAAAACGGCGGCTTCGGAAATCGTGCAGGTCCTGGTCGAGAAATCACTCGAGGGCAAGGAGAGTATGACCTACCAGATGTTCCAGAAGCTGATGGACTGGTGCTCCAAGGTCACGAAACTTCAGGTCCGCACCAACGCCGATACGCCGGAACAGACGGCCAACGCGCTGGCCTTCGGCGCCACCGGCATTGGTTTGTGCCGCACCGAGCACATGTTCTTTGAAGGGAATCGCATCGACGCCATGCGCGAAATGATTCTGGCGGACAATTTGGAAGACCGGAAGAAGGCGCTGGCCAAAATTTTGCCGTACCAGAAGCAGGATTTCGTTGGTATTTTCAAGGAAATGAAAGGCCTGCCGGCGACGATTCGGTTTCTCGACCCGCCGTTGCATGAGTTCCTGCCGCACGAAGACAAGGCGCAGCAGGATCTGGCCGCCAAAATGGGCGTGCCCGTGGAAAAAATCAAACAGCGCGTCAAGGAATTGCACGAGTTCAATCCGATGCTCGGTTTCCGCGGCTGCCGGCTCGGCATTGTCCACTCGGAAATTTCTGAAATGCAATCACGGGCGGTGTTTGAGGCGGCCGCCGAGGTGCAGAAATCCGGCATCAAAGTGAAACCGGAAGTGATGATTCCGCTGGTTGGTTTCAAAAAGGAATTGGATTTGCAGGTGGAAGTCGTCCATCGCGTGGCGCAGGAAGTGATGAAGGAAAAAGGGGTAAAGCTCGACTACCTCGTCGGCACGATGATTGAAGTGCCGCGGGGCGCGCTGACGGCCGACGAGATTGCGCAGACGGCGCAGTTCTTCAGCTTCGGTACCAACGACCTGACTCAGACCTGTCTCGGCATGAGCCGCGACGATTCGGGTTCGTTCCTGCCGCCCTACACGGAATTGGAAATCATCAAGAAAAACCCATTCGCCTCGATTGATCAGCCGGGCACGGGTCAGTTGATGCAGATGGCCGTCGAGAAAGGCCGCAAGACCCGGCCGGAAATCAAGCTCGGCATCTGTGGGGAGCATGGTGGCGACCCGGATTCAGTGAAGTTCTGTCATCGGTTGGGACTCAGTTATGTGAGTTGCTCGCCTTTCCGCGTGCCTGTCGCCCGTTTGGCTGCCGCCCAGGCCGCATTGGAAGAAGAGGCCGCCAAAAAGGCGAAAAAGAAATAACGTGGTAGCCGCGCTTGCGAATGTGCGGCGCATTGTCCGCACTTTCACCAACGCGGCTGCCGATTCGGCGGGCATTGTTTCGTCACTGTCCGGAACAATTTAACGCCGCTCCTCCTTCCCGGGGAGCGGCTGGTGCTTTCTCTTAATAAATCAAGCCACTGGATCAACGACGGCTGCGGCTTGTGCGGAAATTTTTTCCTTCATCAATTGTTTTACGAGCAGCCACGCCGCAAATGACAGGAATGCCAGCGCACAAAGGTTCAGGTACAATGATTGTTGGTCGCCGTCCAATCCCGCGAGGCACGGATAAAGGATACCCAACAGGAGAAACAGGGCGGCAAGCCAGCGGCCGATTTGCGGCGCAGCGCTCACGAGAAGTTTTGCAAGCAACAGGAAATAAGGCAACAGGACAAAAATTGCCGTGAACCAGAATCCAAACAGCAAATCGCTGAAATCGGCAAGCAGGCCATAACCCAGGGCGGTGGCCGTGGAAAACAGGACCGTCAGCAGCACAGCGTGGCGCGTCCGAGCCAGCGTGAATGAAAGCGCCAGGACGCTGAAAACCAGCTGCCAGGCGTCGCCGACCCCGCCCAATACGGCACGGGTGGTTTCGCCTGGCTGCGGCAATTGTGGCAGGGAAATGCCCATGCCCTTGTCATTGAGCGCGTGATCGAGCCGGTACGTCAAAGTCGTTCCCTGCTGGTCCTTGGTCATCGCGATATCCGTTGGCGTCATGCAGCCGTCGGGATAATTTAATTTTGATTTCGGCAGATCCGGCAGGTTCAGGACCAGCCTGAAGTCACGAATCTCGCGTGCCTCGCGCACCTGGAAATACCAGGACGACAATCCGCGGCTTTTGAACGCTATGTGGAAATTCATCACCTCACCCGGCTGCACCTCGCGTTTGAGGACCAGACTCGAATCCCGGATTTCCACCTGCGGCAGGACGTCCTTGCCGTCTAGCGTCGCTGCCAACCCGTCGTAGATGGCGTCGGACGCGGGCAGGGGAAAGGTGAGTGTGCAAAGTTGATTGGAGCTGGCCGGATTGCGCAACTGCCAGTTGAAACTGCAATCGGTCTCGTACCCGCCATAAAAGGCCGAGCCCTTCTTGCGTGGATTTTGCCGGAGCGTGATTTCATGCCGCGCGGCAATGAAGGGATTGCCGCTGAGGGAGACGTGTTGCATCCTTTTGCGGAGCAGGGCAGGCTTCGACGGGTCCTCGGACTCGATGCGTTCGGTGACTTCCTCGTTATGATAAATGTCCACGTTCAATTCGCCCTGGACCTGTTCCGAGCCCCAGATGGTCTGGACGGCGTTGTAATTGGCCTGGGTAATCCGGCCGTGGGTGCGCGAAAAATCGTTTACCGCCTGCCGCAGATACGAGCGCAGAACGGAGATGGTTCCGATAAGCAGCGCCACGAGGACTGCCGCCCAAAACAGGCGCGTAATGTTTCCATACAAGGTCCAGAGAAGACCCGGACTGCCGCCGGATTCGGCGGGGTTTTTGGTTTGAAACAGGGCGTTGAGAAAAACGGCGAGCAGGGCGGCGCCCAGGAACAGAGCGATGACGGGTTCAACATCGGCGAGGCCGCACGCGCGGTTTAACAGTTTGGCAATGATGGCATTCATGATGGGTCAGGGTCGTTGACCCGCCAAACGTGTGGAAGCTGCGAAGACAATTGGGAACGCCGACAACTCGATCTTTCATGTTCGCGCCACCCGCGTTTCGCGGGCGAGTTTTTTGGTTGTTGCCCTGGCGCGTCGAAAATCGGAAAGACCGGTCAATGACGCACCATGACTGGATTTGCAGCGCTCGCTCACACGAGCAGCGCCGGAAAGATGAGGAACCGTTCCGGCTAACGAACTGCCGGAGACGCACCGATTAAGAACCGATTCCATCAGCCTGTCCACAGAAATCGTATAATTGCGGGATTATATTTCAACGCAGGCGGCCTGCTCAAATGAGGCGGTCAACTCCCTCTCCGCCGCGAAACGGGGGAGAGGGCACGGGGAGAGGTGGCGCAAACTTAAAAAATTCAAAAACCGGCCCGTCGTCGCGCTTGTGAAAGTACGGGCCGTTTATCCGCGTCTTGACAACCGCGGCTACATCACGCGGTCCAGCAGCGGTTCGCCGCGAACGAACCGGTCAAAGTTCTTGAGAAAATGCCGGACCAGCGTTTTGGTTTCACCGGCATGACCGCCCGCGACGTGTGGGGTAATAAAGCAATTCGGCTCCGCTCTCAGCGGGTGCTCCGGTGGCAGCGGTTCCGGTTCGGTCACATCCAGCCAGGCCGCTGCGAAGTGCCCCGAGCGCAAGGCTTCCAACAGGGCGTCCTGATTGACCGTCGTGCCGCGACCGATGTTGTAGAAAATTGCGCCCGGTTTAATCATCGCAAAGCGGGCGGCATCAAAGAAATGCCGCGTTGCCGCGCTGTCCGGAAGGATGTTGACGATGTGATCGGCCTGAGCCAGCGCTTCTGCCAGTTGCTCCTCTGTAATCACCGGTACACCCTCGTCGCCGCGGGGCTTTCGTCGATAGGCCATCATATTCATGTCGAAAGGGCGGAGCAATTCGGCCAGCCGTTTGCCAATCGCGCCGTAACCCAAAATCAGGACTGTTTCACCGCGGAGCGTCCCGGAGGAACCACGAATCTCCAGCCACGCCTTCGAGCCGTTGCCGGTTCGGCACCGGAGCGCCTGGGGCAACTTGCGGGCCTGCGCCAACATGAAGCTCAGGGCATGGACGGCACATGCCTCGTTGTAGACGCTCGCGCTGTTGGTCACCGGGATTTTACGTTCGGCCATCAGCGCGCGAAACTGCGGGTTGTCATAACGTGTGATTCCCGACGTGCTGATATGAATCCATTTCAACTGACCGGCCTCCGCAATCGCTCCGGGTTCCGGCTGGCCAAAGGCGATGTCCACCGTGGTGAACTGCGGGTCCCGTTCCGCTCTGGCCAGCACGGATGACACCGGCGTCTTCGGAAAAACGAGTTGATGGCCACAAGTTCCCGCCTGTAACAATTCCAAAACCTCCGGTGTCACCGCGAAATCCACAAAGATTCGAAATCCGTTCATTGCGCCCCAAGCTTAATCTCATTTCGAATCTGAGGCCAATCTGTTCGATTTCACCCTCGCCACGCCTTATTTGAACGAAAGGGGATCGTCTTCGAACGTCGTCACGACCTCGCTTTGCTATCGCCCGGCAATTACAGCAGGGTCTTCATATTTATTACAGCTGGAAATGGTCGAACCCAAAAAGCATGCAGCTGACAATTTTAAACTGCTGGTTGATGCTGTTACTTCAGAAAAACCGAATCGCAAATGGTATTCTGTTTCTGCTCAGAGCTCATGAGGGGGGCGTCAAAATTCGCGAAGGATTTCGCTGGAAATATCGTGGGAACGGTCGGGCGACTCGGCAGGTCGTTCTGGCCAGATTTTGAACCGCCCCAATCGGGGGTTTGGCTCATGATGACATCTGAGAGCATCAGTATTTAGCTTTACTGAGAAACCTCGCTATCCAACGGACTGAAGAAACGGTGCTCGCGCGGGAGCCAGTAATGGCTTCGATCGAGGGACATCACCACCGCCGTCGCTTTGCCCATGATTTCCTTCCGTGCCACCACGCCGAAATAACGGGAGTCGAAACTGTTGTCGCGATTGTCACCCATCATGAAGTAATGGCCTTCGGAAACCTGGACCGGGCCGAAAGTGCGTTTGGCCGGAATGCCCGGTATCGCCATCACCGCATGGGGATGAGCGGATAATTCTTCGGTGGCCAAGAGGCTGTGCTCGCGTTCGCCTTCGGGCAACAGAGCCGATATTCCGGAGGACACGGGAGCATAATCAACCGGCCGGCCGTTGATAATAAGTTGTTCGTTCCGCAATTCAACCGTGTCGCCGGGCAGACCAATCACTCGTTTGACCAGGCGCATGCCGTCTCGGGGCGAGTAAAAAACCACAATGTCTCCGCGCTGCGGGTTCGACCACTGGGCCAGATGCCAGGTGGTGAACGGCACCTTGAGGTCATACGCCAGTTTATTGACGAAAACACGGTCACCGACCAGAATCGTCGGTTGCATGGAGCCGGACGGCACATCATTCCAGTCGGCGAGTGACGAGCGGATTGAAAAGAGCACCAGCGCCAGAATCAGCAGAGGACGGATTTCCTGCTGCCACCAACGACGGGCACGGGATCGGAAGATTGCCAAGTTCATTGGAAGTTCGACCGTTAATCGCACAGCTCGTTCAAGGAAATCGTCGAACCAACCTTGTGCCGGCTCTGGGCGTCATTCAGATTTCATCTCGGCAGCGACAGACGAAGAATGCGGCATGAGGGCGAGCAGTCCCGAGGCGCGGGTTCCGGCACCGGCGCAAACCCCATATTGTCGGCACTATGACAAGATATTTGCTCGCGGCGCTAAAAATGGCACATTATGACCGTGCCTAAACCGGTCAAGCAACCTGTCGATGTCCGCGATCCCACGGAATTCACCGTACCGGCCGCATTTACCGAACGCCCGGCGTGGACTGCCATTGGCAACGGCTGGCGGCATTTGCATGGCAGCGTGCGCGGCGCGGGTGTGAGCTTTGAATGGCACGACTTCGCGACGCACGCGGAATTCGACTGGGGCAAAAGTTTTCACCCGGGCAGCGTCGAAGTCTGCCTGAATCTGGCCGGCCATGGCAGCGTTGCTTTCAACGGCCAACAGGCTGCGTTCACGCCACTGACCGTCGGCTTTTACCGGCGCGGGGAACAGCCGTTGCGCGCTTCGCGCCAGGCGGAACAGCGACACCAGTTTTTGACCGTGGAAATGTCCTTCCAATTTTTGCGGGAAAACCTGGGTGATTTTGTACCATCCTTGCATCCGCTGGTCCGGGAGGTGGTCGCCGGACAATCGGAAAAATCCGCCGTGATGACACCCATGCGCCTGACGAGCCGTCAGCAGCAATTGCTGGGGAGCCTGCGTGACGCGCCCGTGCTCGCCGCCGCGCAGAAGCTATGGTACCAGACCAAGGCGCTCGAGCTGGCGGCGGAATTGTTTTTCCTGGCGCCAGGTGAGCACGAGTTGTTTTGCCAGCGACAGCAGCGTCTTTCCGCGGAGCGTGTCGAAAAGGTAGTTGCCTTGCTGCGCGACCGGCTGGTGGACCCGCCGAGCCTTGAAGAAATCGGCCGGGCCGTGGGTTGCAGTCCGTTTCACTTGAGCCGGACGTTTTCGACGGCGACCGGCATGACGATTCCGCAATATCTGCGCCAGTTGCGCATGGAGCGGGCCGCGGAGCTGTTGCGCTCGGGCAAATTCAATGTCACCGAAGCCGCGCTGGAAGTCGGTTATTCGAGTCTGAGTCATTTCAGCCAGGCCTTTCACGAAACATTCGGTTGCTGCCCGGGTCTCTATCCGCTGCGCACGCCGACGCAGAAAACGTCGTTGAAGTAAAAAGAATAAGCCGGGCTATATCCTTTGGTGGGGTGAGCGTCCTCGCGAGCCGAGGACACTTTATTTTAAACGAATTCGGCTCGCGAGGACGCTCGCCCCACCGGGATTGGCGTCCTTTTTCCGTTTATACGTCTGGAAATCTGGGGTAGGTGGCTTTTCGAGGATCATGTTCGGGGCGCCCACAGATGAAGGTTTGCACCCATTCAGCGAGGCGACGTCCCAAGCGATGGCAGGCCTCGCGGTCACTGGCTTTGCTCGGGCGTCCGGCACAAACCGCGCCGTAATGCAAGGTTTCACCCGGCGCAACGTAATCGGGAACTCCAAACACGAAAATTCCGTAATTCATGAGCACGATTTGAAGCGCCAGGCAGGTCAACTCGCCGCCACCGGCGTTTCCACCCGAGGAGGTGAACGCGCAACCGATTTTGCCCTCCGTTTTAGGCCAAAGCGGCGCCGCCGTCACATCCCACCATTGCTTCATCTCCCAGGCAATCGTACCCATATGCGTGGGGGAACCGACCGCGATCCCGTCACACCAGACCAGGTCGTCAGCGGACGCTTCGCTGACGTTCTTGAGTCGAACTTCGGTCGGAGAAACGCCGGCGGCGCCTTCGCCGACGAGGTTTGCCATCATTTTCGTATGACCATCTTTGCTATAATAAAGAATCAAAACTCGCGCCGGGCGGTGCGTATCACTTTCCATTAAAAGATGATGCGGGTCAGGCGGGAGCGCGTCAATGGAGCATCCTCTGATTTCGCGCCAGCTGGTCAGCGCGGTTTTTGACGCGCCGAGTGCCGGCGCACCCCAAAAATGCCCGGTTCTTTTAACAACGTGAAATTTTTCACAAACTTTTCTTGCAGGCGAGCCCGTCAACCGCTAAACATCACGCCCAATGTTTGCGGAGCGAAGGACAAAATTTGATTAACCGACGGGTCGTTTCGAAATGCCAGCGATTTTTCCGAAGTGGACGAACCAGTTGCCTTTTCTGATTACTGCCGGCCTTGTGCTGGCGGGCGGTGCCGTCACGGCTGGTGTTACTTATTATTTCACGCCCAAATACTCGCGCGTGGGCTACGAGCCGATCCAGCCGGTGCCGTTTTCACACGCAGTCCACGCGCAACAACTGGGCATTGACTGTCGTTACTGCCATACCACCGTGGAAAAATCCTGGTTCTCCAATATCCCGTCCGCCTCCACCTGCATGAATTGCCACAATCAGGTGCTCAAGGACGACCCCCGGCTGGCCCTGGTTCGCGACAGCGCCACCAACGGCGTGCCCATTCACTGGGTGCAAATCCACCGGCTCCCCGATTACGTGTATTTCAATCATTCCGTTCACGTCCGCCGCGGCATCAGTTGCGTGGAATGCCATGGGCGGGTGGACGAGATGGACGAGGTGCACCATGCCAAATCGCTCACCATGGCCTTCTGTTTGAACTGTCACCGCGACCCGGCGGCGTTCATCCGGCCTGAAAGCAAAGTCACGGACCTTGGCTGGCAATGGAACACCAACGCCGACGTTGCCGCGGAGATGCAGGCGACCAATGGCGTCAAGTTTGTCCACGACTGGCGCGTACAATCACTCGACAACTGTTCAGCCTGCCACCGATGAATTTAAAATTTATGATTTATGATTTACGATTGGCGCCCCGTAGAGGGTGTCGTGCCCGGTTTTCCTTCAATCATCAAACATCAATCGTAAATCATAAATTGGCGACACAGACATTTTTGCTGGTCGATTGCGAATGAACCCGAATTCCACATCTTCAACTCCCGGTGTGATGCCGGGCCGCCATTATTGGCGCAGCCTGGATGAATTGGCCGATACGCCGGAGTTCAAGGAATGGTTGCACCGCGAGTTTCCACAGGGTGCCAGCGAGTTCAGCGACCCGGTTTCGCGGCGGCATTTCGTCAAAATCATGTCCGCGTCGTTCGCCCTGGCAGGTTTGGGGTTCATGGCGGCCGGCTGCCGGCGGCCGGAAGAGGAACTCGTGCCCTTTTCCAAGGCGCCGGAAGACGGTTACAACTATGGCACGCCGGAATATTTTGCCACGGCCATGCCGACGCGCACCGGCGCGGTTCCGCTGGTCGTCAAATCCTACGATGGCCGGCCCATTAAAATCGAGGGCAACGCGCTGTATCCCGGCGGCAACGGCGGCACCGACCGCTACGTCCAGGCTTCGATTCTGAACCTCTACGACCCCGACCGGGCCCAACGGTTCGCCAAAGACGGCAAGACGGTTCCGCGTGACGAGGCGTTGCAAGCCCTCGACGATTTGTCGAAGAAATTCAAGGCCAACCAGGGCCAGGGGCTGGCATTCCTGGCGGAAAGCAGCACGTCGCCCTCACGGGCGCGCCTGCAAAAAATCATTGCGCAGAAATTTCCAAAATCGCAATGGTTTACCTACGACGCGATTGATTCCGGCATTCATCAGCGCGCGGCGACACAGGCGTTCGGACAGCCGGTGCGCCCGGTTTTCCGGTATGATTTTGCCCGCGTGATTCTCTCCTTGGACTGTGATTTCATCGGCTCGGAGGAAAATGCGTATGACAACATCCGCCGTTTCGCGCAAGTCCGGCGTCTCGCCGGACCCAACGATTCGATGAATCGCCTGTATCAGGTTGAGAGCCTTTTCACTCTGAACGGGATAAATGCGGATCATCGACTGCGAATTCCGGCGTGTTTGGTCGGACAGGTGGCGGCGGCCATTCTGGCGCAGGTTTCCGGTCCGGCCGCGGCGATTCCCGAAGGCGTCGATCCTGGTTGGATTTCCGAATGCGCAAAGGATCTGAAGGCGAATGGACATCATTCACTAGTGGTTGCCGGCCAACGGCAGCCGCTGGAAGTTCATTTGCTGGCGCACGCCATTAATTCCGCGCTTGGTGCGATCGGCCATACCGTGACGTTGATTCCCGCGTCGGACCAAAGTGGCGGTTCAGTAGCAAATTTGAATGAAGCGATTGAAGCAAAGAATGTCCGAGATTTGGTGATTTTAGGCGGCAATCCGGCATACAACGCTCCAAATCCCGCAAAGCAGGAAGATTTCAATCTCATTGGAATAAACTACAAAGGCAGAACTTACAATCTGTTGCGACTCGGTTATTACGAAGACGAAACATTTTTAGAATCCGTCAACGATTGGCATTTCCCGGCGGCGCATTATCTGGAATCGTGGGGCGACGCGACCACAACCGACGGAACACTGGTGCCCATTCAACCCTTGATTGAGCCGTTGTTCGGTGGATTAACAGAACTGGAATTTCTTGCACGCATTGCCGGCGAAGCGCAGATAAATTCTTACGACATTGTCCGCACGACTTTCAACAATTCGGCAGAGGTGTGGAAGGGATTCTTGTTTAACGGATTTTTGGCAGGTTCTGCGCCCAAAATCGTGGTGCCAGCCATCAACTGTGCCGCGCCTGGAATCAGGAATGTCGCCGCGCCGTCCGCAGCCAACCTCGAAGTCATTTTCTATCGCGACGCGAAGATGGACGATGGCCGTTATGCCAACAACGGGTGGATGCAGGAATTACCCGACCCCATCAGCAAGATGGTCTGGGACAATGCCGTGCTCATCAGCCGCAAGACCGCCAGTGAACTCGGTGTGCTAAACGGCGACCTGGTGGAAATCACGCTGAACGACCGCAACGTCACCGGTCCGATTTGGGTGCAGCCCGGGATGGCGGATTATTCGCTTGGCCTGGCGCTCGGTTACGGGCGCGAAAGGGCAGGGCGCATCGGCACAGGCGTCGGGTTCAACGCGTATAAAATATTTGCGGGCAAATACATCGAGACTGGGGCAACGATTCGGAAGACGGGCCAGACGCATGTGCTTGCCTGTACGCAGAATCATTGGTCCATGGAAGGCCGGCCCGCCGTCCGTGAGGCGAACCTGGACGAATTTAAAAAGAACCCGGGGTTTGCCCCGGATATGCACGAGAAAGAGCCGCCCGTGGTCGCGCCGCTGTATCCCAATCCGCTGGACCAGGCGGCGAAGAAGGCGTTGCAGCAATGGGGTTTGACAGTGGATTTGACGGCATGCGTCGGCTGCGCCACGTGCGTGGTCGCCTGCCAGAGCGAGAACAATATTCCGATTGTCGGCAAGGACCAGGTCCTGCGCAGCCGTGAGATGCACTGGATGCGGATTGACCGTTATTACACCGCCAACCCGGCCAAGGAAACGGAAGCGGACTCCTTCCTCAAGGACAATGAGCAACAATTCGAGCAGTGGATTGACGACGTGCAGGCGGTGAACCAGCCGATGCTCTGTCAGATGTGCGAGGCCGCGCCGTGCGAAAATGTCTGCCCCGTTAACGCGACGATGCACGACCAGGAAGGCCTGAACGTGATGGTTTATAACCGTTGCATTGGGACGCGCTATTGCTCGAACAATTGTCCCTACAAAGTCCGCCGTTTCAATTATCTTGATTTCAACAAGCGTCCCCTGGCCGATTTAAAAGGGCCGTTTTACCCAACGCCGCTCCTGCACAAGACAAACGGACAATGGGATTTGTTGAGCTGGTGGAAGAATCCGAACACGAGCAACATGCGTCCGAAGGATGAATGGGATTTGCTCAAGATGGCCAAAAACCCGGACGTGACCGTGCGGCAGCGCGGCGTGATGGAAAAATGCACTTATTGCATCCAGCGCATCCAGGGCGCGGAAATTGCGCAAAAGGTCAAGGCCGGTCCCTCGGGCAACGTGCGCTTGAAAGAAGCCGAAGGCACGATCCCCAAGACCGCGTGCCAGCAGGCGTGCCCGGCACAGGCGATTGCGTTTGGCGACATCAGCGATCCGGACAGTACCGTCAGCCGATGGAAGGGTTCCAGCCGCAATTACGCCGTGCTGGGCGATTTGCTGACGAAGCCACGGACGACCTATCTGGCGCGCATCCGCAACCCCAACCCGGCGATGCCTGATTTTCATCAGCCTTACAGCACCGGGGAATATGAAAAGCACGGTGGCGAATTCCATGCCATTGAGAAAGGGCACAGTTAATGGTTGAATCCACGAACCAACTGAAAGCGCTCGTGGCGCCGATGGAATTGCGGCGCGGACCGCAGGCGCCCTACCAGCGTGGCCTCGGCGGACTGACCGACCATCTCACCGCGATGCCGGAGGGGAAGACGCCGTTGTGGTGGTGGATTTTGTTTCTTCCCGCGGCGTTCTGTGCGGCGGTGGTGTTGCCGTCCATGTTAACGTATCTGATTTCCACCGGCGTTGGCGTCTGGGGCAACAATGTGCCGGTGGCGTGGGGCTGGGACATCATCAATTTTGTGTGGTGGGTCGGCGTCGCGCACGCCGGCACGTTGATTTCGGCCATGCTGTTCCTGACGCGGCAACATTGGCGGGCGGCCATCGGACGCGCGGCGGAAGCCATGACTGTTTTCGCGGTCATGTGCGCGGGACTCTATCCTGCTGTCCACGTCGGGCGCGTCTGGTTTGCCTGGTGGCTGTTTCCGATTCCCCTCACCACCGGCATGTGGCCGCAATTCCGTTCGCCGCTCATGTGGGACGTGTTTGCCGTCAATACCTACCTCATCGTTTCTTCGCTATTCTGGTACATGGGGTTGATTCCCGACCTCGCGTTGCTGCGCGACCGGGCAAAGACCCGGGTGCGGAAATTCCTGTACGGGCTGTTCGCGCTGGGCTGGACCGGCTCGGCCCGGCAATGGCACCATTATGAAAAGGCTTATCTGGTTCTTTCCGGCCTGGCGACGCTGCTGGTGTTCACCGTGAGTTCCATCGTCGGCATGGACTTTGCCACGTCGCAGCTCGCCGGCTGGCACGAGACGATTTTCCCATTCTACTTCGTGGCGGGCGCGGTCTTTTGCGGGTTTGGCATGGTGCTGGTGCTGCTGATTCCGCTGCGCAAATGGTGCCATCTCGAGGACATCATCACCCTGCGGCACATTGACCGGGTATGCAAAATGACGCTCATGATGGGTTGCGTCATGGGTTACATCTACGTGATGGAATATTTTA
>Ga0335083_10007016_pt1 | contig 13950 bp, 12 predicted proteins | sample Lox_Sample_42_FD_206716 | JGI IMG/M metagenome (GOLD analysis project Ga0335083, IMG submission 206716) | Soil microbial communities from Loxahatchee National Wildlife Refuge, Florida, United States - Lox_Sample_4.2 | ecosystem: Environmental > Terrestrial > Soil > Wetlands | place: USA...
AAGCTCATCCAGGAATGCCGGGAGCGCCAGCAGCCGATGCTGGTCGGCACGGTCTCGATCGAGAAGTCCGAGGCACTGTCGGAGGAGCTGAAGAAGGCCAAGATCCCGCATAACGTGCTGAACGCGCGCTACCACGAGCAGGAGGCCTACATCATCGCCCAGGCCGGCCGGCCGGGCGCGGTAACCATCGCCACCAACATGGCCGGCCGCGGCACCGACATCCAGCTCGGCGGCAACGTCGAGATGCTGCTGCGCCAGAGCCACGCGGAGATCACGGCCAAGATCGCCGACGAAGCGGCGCGCGCAGCCGAGATCGAGAACGTCGCAACGACCATCAAGGCCGATGTCGAGCGCGACCGTGAGGTCGTGCGCAATGCCGGTGGCCTCTACGTAGTCGGCACCGAGCGGCACGAGAGCCGGCGCATCGACAACCAGCTGCGCGGCCGCTCGGGCCGCCAGGGCGATCCGGGTGCGTCGAAGTTCTTCCTGTCGCTGGAAGACGACCTGATGCGCATCTTCGGCAACAACAAGGTGCTCGACTGGGTGCAGAAGAAGGGCATGGCCGACGACGAGGCGCTGACCCACCGCTGGCTCAACAAGGCGCTGGAAACGGCGCAAGGCAAGGTCGAGGCGCGCAACTTCGAGATCCGCAAGAACCTGCTGCGCTTCGACGACGTCATGAACAGCCAGCGCAAGGAGATCTACAAGGAGCGTATCGAGCTGATGGGCACCGAGGATGTCGCCGACATCATCGCCGGCATGCGCCAGGAAGTGATCGAAGGCATGGTCTCGCGTGCCATCCCGAAGGACGTCTATGCCGAGCAGTGGAAGGTCGGCGACCTCAAGGACGACGTCCTGCGCGTCTTCGGCCTCGACCTGCCCGTCGACGAATGGGCCAAGGAAGAAGGCATCGCCGACGAGCAGATCGGCCAGCGCTTGAGCGATTCGACCGACCGGCTGTTCGCCCAGAAGGCCGCGCAATACGGCCCCGACGTCTGGCGCCAGGTCGAGAAGAGCGTGCTGATGCAGATCTTCGACCAGAGCTGGAAGGAGCATCTGCTGCATCTCGACCATCTCAGGCAGGGAATCGGGCTCCGCGCCTACGGCCAGAAGGACCCGCTGAACGAATACAAGCGCGAGGCGTTCAACCTGTTCAGCGATCTGCTGACGGGCATGCGCGAATCGACGGTCAACGTGCTCGCTACGCTCACCTTGCGCATGGAAGCGCCGCCGATGCCGATGGCGCCGCCCGCCACGATGCACGAGGTGCACGAGGATCCGGCGTTGGCGACGGCCCTTGCCGGCGATCCCGCCTTCGATCCGGCCGATCCCGATGGCGGTGCGGCGGTCATCGACCGGCCGCGCGCAACGGCCAAGGCCACGCCTGATCCCAACGATCCCAAGAGCTGGGGCAAGGTCTCGCGCAACGCGCCCTGCCCCTGCGGCTCAGGCAAAAAGTTCAAGCACTGTCACGGACGGGTCTGAGCCTCGAACGCGGCCAGCGCTTCGGCGACCTGGCGCTTGTCCCACAGGCACATCTCGCGCACCCTGAGCCGCTTCGGATCCTCGCCGATGCGGAACAGCGCGTCCTTCGGGAATGAGTAGGGCGCCTGGAAGAGATCGATCTCGCGATAGTCGCCGGTCCTGATGTCGCTGTTGCGCAACAACCCGTCATTCATGTGCGTCGTCGTCAGCAGGTAAGGGATGTTGGCGCGCACGATGTTGCGCAGGGCCGCGATCGTGTCGGCGTAGGACAGGTGAAAAAGACAATCGCGGCAGATCATGAGATCGACCGCCGGAAAATCGTCCCGCGTGATGTCGACCTGAATGAAGCGTACGCGGCGGTTGGCGAAGCGCGCATTGTTGCGATCGATCAGAGGCTTCACGATGTCGCCGCCGACATAATCGAGGTCGCGGCCCTCCAGCACGTGGCGCATCCAGTTGAAGTCGCCGCACGGCGCATCGAAGATCGACTTGACTGAGAAGGCCTCGAACAGCCGCGGCAGGCCTTCGCGCAGGTTCGCGGTCGATTCCAGGGTCGAGCTGCCGCCCGACACGCTTTCGGCATTGCCCCAGTAGTTGATGCGGTAGATCGCCGTGAACCTGTCCTCGGCGGAGTCCAAGCCGCGCACCCTCTTCTCGAAATAGAGGACCTTCAGGCGATCGAGCAGGTAGATGAAGGTCTTGCGAAGCGTCGCCGCCAGGCCCTTCTCCTTCAACAGGACGAAGGCCTTGTTGACCAGTCCGGACATCAGAAGGCACCGGCGAGATCGAGGAAGAGCTTGAGCCAGCTCGACGAGCCCCAATACTTGGTCATAACGCCAACCAACCCTTTCCAGTCGTAGATCTCGACCCCGCTCCAGCTCAGCAACGGAACGGCAGCGCTCAGGATCAGGACGGGCACGAGCAAACCCACCCGCCGGAGCTCGGCGAGCGGCACGGGCTTATAGACGAGAAGTCCGTAGAGCACCGCCGGAAAGGACAGGGCGAAGTACACGCGCGAGACGTCGGACGTCACGGTGCTTGCCACGAAGGCCGCAACGAAGCAGCCATAGGCCGACCAGTGGATGCCGCGGAAACCTTTGGCGAGCCACAGCGCCAGCATGCCAGGCAGGCCGATGGCGAGAGCCGCCGGCCAGTAGAACAAGATGCGCAGGGCGAAGCGGTCGATGTATTGCAGCAGGAAGCCGGTGCGACCCTGATAGGAAGGCAGCAACCACAGCTTCGCCGCGCCGTAGAGCAGCATGCCCGTCGCCAGGCCTGCCGCGAGCGGAACGAGCTTCGCGCGCTGGCCGCCGTCGCCACTGACCAGGATCGTGCCTCCCATCAGGGCCACCAGGATGACGCCTTGCTGGAAATGCCAGGACACGAGCACGACCGCGGCACCGGCGATCACCGCCGGTCGCTGGGACACGATGATCGCGACCGTACCAGCGAACAGCACCGAGTCGCCCGTGCCGAGCCAGCCCAGCGAGATGCGCGCGAGCGGCAAGGCTGCCAGCAGGAGGAACGCCGTTCTCCGGGTTTCACGGTCGTCGGCCAGCAAGGCGGCCAGGAACGGCAAGACGCTCAGGAATACAAAGAGCAGCGTCAGCCCGACCGGCGAGGAAATGCCGATGCCGCGCAGGAAGATGATCTTGAGCGGCGAATCGAAGAGATACTGCGAAAACGGTGAGAGCTGGGCGTGAAAGCCATCGCGCGCCAGCGCCGCCAACACCCCACCGTCGACCGGCCGCACGCCGCCCAGCAGCACCTGAAGGATCACTGCGACGGCGGAAAAGGCGAGGATCGCCCTCCAGCTGTCGAGTGTCTTCGCCCCCTCCGCATTCATCGGCACATCCTACCTCAGCGCCGACATCCGTGTGCGCTCGACAGATATGACGATATAATATAACAGTTTGGCATGCCTGGAACGGCCAGCACGACCCTCGGGCGCAGAGCCCTTCTGGGGACGGCAGCGTTTGCGCTGCTGCCCGCCCTGCTCCATCGGCCTGCGCGCGCCGAGGCACAGCCGCAGATCGTCGCGACCTTCTCCATCCTGGCCGACCTCGTGGGCAAGATCACGGGATCGCACGCCCGGGTCGCGACCCTCGTCGGGCCGAACGCCGACACGCACAGCTACCAGGGACGACCGCGCGACGCCGAGGTGATGGCGCGGGCGCCGCTGCTGGTTTCCAACGGGCTGGGCTTCGAGGCCTGGCTGCCGCGCCTCGCGGCGGCGGGAAAGTTCGCCGGCCGACAGGTCGTGGCGAGCGACGGAATCGCGCCTCTTTTCTGGCCAGCGGATTCAGCCCATGGCGTGCCCGATCCGCATTGCTGGCACGATGTCGGCTGCGCCCGCCGCTACGTCGCCAACATCCTGACCGGGTTGGTCGAGGTCGATGCGGACAATGCCGGCTTCTATCGCGATCGCGCGGCCGATTTCGACGCCCGCCTGGCCTCGCTCGACACCTGGGTGCGTGCCGAGATCGCCCGCGTGCCGGCCAACAAGCGCCGTGTCATCACCGATCACGCCGCCTTCGGGTATTTCGCGCGCGCCTATGGCGTGGAGTTCCTGAACGCACGTGGCATCGGCGTCGAGAACGCCCCCGCCGCGCGCGAGATGGCGACGCTGATCGCGCTGGTGCGCACGCACAAGACGCGCGCGTTGTTCGTCGAGAACCTCACCGATCCCCGGCTGATCGAGCAGGTCGCGCGCGATTCAGGCGGCTTCGTCGGCGACACGCTCTACGGCGATGCGCTCTCGCCCGCCAATGGGCCGGCCGCGAACTACGAGGCGCTGATGCGGCACAATGTCCGCGCGCTGGTCGCCGGCATGGAAAGGAACTGAGGCGGTTGACTCTATAATGTTATAATGTAACATTAACTCCGGTTCGAGTTGGGGAGAGTGCAATGCGGCGACGTCTGGCGGGATCGACTTTCATGCTCGGCGCCGCCCTCGCCTCTCCCGCTCTGGCGCAGACGCCACCCGACACCACTCCTGTCGTTCCCGCCGACAACCCGCTCAGCGTCACGGTCACCGCCAAACGCCTCGACGAGCAGCGAGGCTCGATCCAGCCGAGCCTCGGCGCCTCGCGCTACGACTTCACCGCCGGCAACGTCGGCACCGTCCCGCAAGGCGAGCAGGCGCCGATCAACGAAGTGCTGCTGCGCGCGCCGGGCGTGGCGCAGGACAGCTTCGGCCAGATCCATGTCCGCGGCGACCATGGCAACCTGCAGTACCGGCTGGATGGCGTGCAGCTGCCCGAGGGCATGTCGTTGTTCAGCAACGCGCTGGCCACGCAATACGCCAGCAAGATGTCGCTGATCACCGGCGCACTGCCGGCGCAATACGGATTCCGCCAGGCCGGCGTGGTCGACATCACCGTGAAGTCCGGACACAGCGATCCCGGCGCGGAAGCGTCGATGACCGGCGGCTCGTACAACTGGGCCCAGCCGTCCTTCTCCTACGGCGGCAGCAGCGGCAAGTACGACTGGTTCCTGACCGGCCAGTTCCTGCACAACGACATCGGCATCGAGAATCCTGCGCCGACCGCCTATCCGATCCACGACAGCACCGACCAGTGGCACGGGCTGGCCAAGATCACGGCGATCGTCGATGACAATACCCGGCTTTCCTTCATCGCCGGCGGCTCCAACGCGCGCTATCAGATCCCGCAGGTCTCGGGCAACACGCCGGCCTTCACCGTGATGGGCAACTCGGTCGCCAACAGTGCCGCCCTCGACCAGCGCCAGTGGGAGGACAACTACTTCGGCATGCTGGCGCTGCAGAAGCACTATGGCGATCTCGACTTCCAGCTCTCGGGCTTCTCGCGCTACTCGAACCTCGCCTACCAGCCCGATCCGCTGGGCGACCTGATGTTCAACGGCATCTCGCCATGGGCCAATCGCAACAGCGTCGCGACGGGCGTCCAGGGCGATGGCAGCTGGAAGCTCACGGCCCAGCACACGCTGCGCGCGGGCTTCTTGGTGCAGCGCGAGCATGCGACCAGCTTCACGGCGGCTCAGGTCCTGCCTGTGGACGGTTCGGGCACGCCCACCAGCGACCAGCCGCTCGGCGTCGTCTTCGGCGCCGACCAGATCGGCTGGACCTACGGCGTCTACCTGCAGGACGAGTGGAAGGTCACGCCCACCGTCACGATCAACTACGGCCTGCGCTTCGACGCCATCGACGCCAACACCCAGGAGAACCAGCTCAGCCCGCGCGTCAACGTCGTGTGGCAGCCCAACGACGTCCTGACCGCGCATGCAGGCTACGCGCGCTACTTCACGCCGCCGCCGCTCAGCCAGGTGAACAACGGGGCGATCGCCGCGACCTCGGGCACGACCGCCCAACCTGCGGTCACGCAGAACGATCCGGTGAAGGCCGAGCGCGCGCACTATTTCGATGCGGGCCTCGAGCTGCAGCCGACCGACGCGCTCAAGTTCGGCTTCGACGCCTACTACAAGATCGCGCAGAACCTGCTCGACGAGGGCCAGTTCGGCGCGCCGATCTTCCTCTCCTCGTTCAACTATGCCAATGCCGAGGTGAAGGGCATCGAGATCACCGGCAGCTACGACAACGGCCCGTGGTCGCTCTACGGCAACGTCGCCTGGTCGGAGGCCAAGGGCAGCAACATCAATTCCGCGCAATTCAACTTCCAGCCGGCGGAACTCGCCTTCATCGCCCAGAACTACATCTACCTCGACCACAACCAGAGCTGGACCGGCTCGGGCGGCGCCGCCTACACCTTCAATCAGGACTCTCGCTGGGCGACACGCGTCTCGGCAGACCTGATCGTGGGCAGCGGCCTGCGCTCCACGGTCGTCACGCCCAACGACACGGCGCTGCCGACCTATGCCGTGGTCAATGCGTCCCTCGTGCAGAAGATCCCGATCGATGCGCTGCGCGGCACGCAGCTGCGGTTCGACGTGCTGAACCTCTTCGACCATCAGTACGAGCTGCGCGATGGCACCGGCGTCGGTGTCGGCGCCCCGCAGTTCGGGCAGCGGCGGACTTTCCTGCTGACCCTCGCGCAAAAATTCTGACCCAAATCCGTGATAGATATCCCTCATGGATGTCACCGAATTTCCCTTCGTCGTGCCGCTCGAGGGCGGCTCCAATTTCCGCGACCTCGGCGGCCATCGCACCGCCGATGGGCGCACCGTGCGCCGCGGCGCGGTCTTCCGCTCCGCCCATTTGGGCGGCCTGACCGACGCGGATCGCGACCGGCTCGGCAAGCTCGGTGTCCGTACCATCGTCGACCTGCGCGGCATCAATGAGGCGGCCGAGACGCCGCATCGGATCGACGGGCTCGCGGCCAAGGTCGTGGGCGCGCATATCGAGCCGCAGCTCGGCGAGCATCTCCGCTCTCACCTCGACAACGGCACCTTGACGCCGTTCGTCGCGATGGAGCTCCTGGGCAACCACTATCGCGACTATCCGCGCCGCTGCACGCCGGGCTTCCGCACCTTGTTCGCGACCTTGAGCGACGGCACCCACCGGCCGCTGGTCTTCCACTGCACGGCCGGCAAGGACCGCACCGGCTTCGCTTCGGCGCTGCTGCTGACCCTGCTCGGCGTGCCCTGGGACGACGTGATGGAGGACTATCTCCGCACGAACGAGCTGTGGACCGGCCATATCGGCCGCTATCCCGAGCTCGACATCGACACGCGCGCGGCCATCATCGAGGCGCGCACGCCCTATCTCGAGGCGGCCTTCGACGTGGTGCGCGCCGACTATGGCAGCCCCGAAGGCTTCGCCGAGAAGGCTCTCGGCCTCGACGCCGCGGCCCGCGAGCGGCTGAAGGCCGACCTGCTGGAAGACTGATATGATCGGGCGATGGCCTACGATACGCCCGAACCCTTCAAGGTCGACATCCCCGAACGCGCGCTGATCGATCTCGACGAGCGTTTGCGCCGCTGGCGGGCGCCGGTCGCGATCGAGGACAAGGGCAGCTGGGCCTCCGGCACCGATCCCGACTTCCTGGCCGAACTGGTCGAGTACTGGCGCCACGGCTACGACTGGCAGCGCTGCCAGGAGGCGATCAACCGCTGGCCCAACTACCTGGCCGACATTGGCCCGCAGCGGCTGCACTTCATCCGGGAGCCCGGCACCGAGGTCGAGGACGCGCCGCGCCCGCTGCCGCTGGTGATCACGCATGGCTGGCCGGGCTCGATCGTCGAGTTCCTCGACGTGATCGACAAGCTCGCCCATCCCGAGGATCACGGCGGCGATGCGCTCGATGCCTTCGACGTGATCGCGCCCTCGCTGCCGGGCTATGGCTTCTCCGGCCCGCCGATCCGCGCCGATGGCAGCACGGGTCCGATCGGCCCGCGCGCCATCGCCGGGCTGTGGCACAGGCTGGTGCACGAGAAGCTCAACTACCAGCGGCCCTACGGCGTGCAGGGCGGCGACTGGGGCGCCGTCGTCTCGTCGTGGTGCGCCTTCGATCATCCCAAGAAGGACGATCAGGGCGTGCTCGGCCTGCACCTCAACATGATGGGCGTGCGGCCCGGCATCGATCTCAAGGCAACCAGGCTCAGCGCCGCCGAGCAGGCCTGGCTCGAGAAGATGGCATCGATCGACGACATGACGGCCTACCAGCGCATCCATGCGACGCGGCCGCAGACCCTGGGCGTCGCGCTCACCGACTCGCCGGTCGGACTCGCCGCGTGGATCGTCGAGAAGTTCCACGCTTGGAGCGACTGCAAGGGCGATCCGCTCAGCCGCTTCTCGATGGACACGCTGCTCGACAACATCATGGTCTACTGGCTGACCGGCACGGCCGGCACCTCGACCTGGCTCTATCGCGGCATCACCGAGCAGAAGCCGCGCGCCCTGCCGCCCGGCGAGAAAGTCGAGACGCCGACCGCCTTGGCCGCTTTCCAGGACGGCATCGCCCATCCGCCGCCGCGCGAATGGGTCGAGCGCGCCTACGATCTGCGGCAATACAACGTGATGCCGAGCGGCGGCCACTTCGCCGCGCTCGAAGAGCCGGACGCGCTGGTGGCTGACATCCGGGCCTTCTTCCGCCCGCTGCGCTACGGCGCGGCCAACGACTGATCAGATCCTGCGGCTGTCGTAGGCCCATTGCAGCAGGGCCTGACGCTGGCGCGGGCGGCAGAAGGGATCGCCGGGCTCGCAGTTGGCGCGGACCTGCGCCACATGCCGGCGGAAGGCGCGCCAGCGCTTGATCTGGCGGCGATCCTCGTCGGGCATGCGCCGGCCCATGTAGTAGCGGCAATACCACTGGAACCAGCCGCGCGGATCGTCGTCGTGCAGCCAGCCCTTGCGGCGCCATTCGGAGAGCGGCTGGCTCGCATCGACGCCGAAGTAGTTGAGCGCGGGCTCGCGGCCCTTGGGCGAGAGCTTGGCCCGCCTGAACCAGCTCGCCGGGAACTCCCGGCGGCAGTCGGTCATGTACTTGCCGCCGAAGACTCCGAGCGAGAGCATCTCGGCGGGCGTCAGCTCGGGCTGGAAGTCCGGATCGAAGTTGCGGCCCGCGGGCTGCGACAGGACGTAGCGATAGCCGCGCTGCATCCGGTCGTTGACGGTGACGGTCTTGGGCTTCAGGCGAGCGTCGCGGTCGCTTGCGCAGCGATCGTGCCCTTGGGCGTCACGGTCCAGAGCTCGGCGCCCTTGCCGTCGGCGGTCGGCCGGCCGACCACGTCGAACGGCGCGGTGTCGAACAACGGCGCGCGGGCGCGCACGGTCATGGTCTTGATCTTGCGACCGGGCGTCGAGTCCCGCAGCAGGTCGAACAGGCATTGCTGGGCGAAGGGCCCATGCACCACCAGGCCGGGATAGCCCTCCGTCTCCAGGCAATAGGTGCGATCGTAGTGGATGCGGTGCGGGTTGAACGTGATCGCCGAGTAGCGGAACAGCATCACCGGATCAGGCGTGATGGTGCGCTTCCACGGCGTGTCGCTGGGCACCGCCTCGCGCACCGGCGTGCCGCTCTTCTGGCCGGGCTTGGGATCCTCGCGGAACACCGTCGAGTTGGCCTCGGTCATGGCAAGGCCGCGCGGGGTGAAGAGCCGTCGCGTCTGCGTCGTCACGACCAGGGTGCCGGTGCTGCCCTCGCGCAACTGGATGTCGGTGAACTCGATCTCGCGCTTGAGCTTGTCGCCGACGCGGATGTCGCCCTCGAAGGTGAAGGTCGAGCCCGCATACATGCGCCGCGGCATCGGGATCTTGGGCAGCACGCCGCCTTCGAAGGCGGCACCATCGCGGCCGAGCTGGGCGCGGCGCGCGTAGCTGTGCAGGTAAAGCAGGTGCCAGCCCGGCGCGATCGGCTCGCCCTCCTCAGGCACCTTCTCCTGCCGGTCGAAGGTCGCGAGCATCGCCTTGATCGGCGCGCGCGTGACGACATCCTCGTCCTCGATCTTGCGGCCGAGCGTCTTGCGCAGCGGTTCCAGATCGATCGTCATGGCTCAGCTCATTCCCTGGACGGAGAACACGGAAATCTCGAACATCACGCGCACGTCGCCCGCCTTGGCGTAGGGGTTCCTATCGACCCCGAGATACTTGTACGCGAGCTGGTCGATATGCCTCGCGGCTAGATCGTCCTGCCGCACATGGGTCACGGTGCCCCGGAGCTGCACGTAGCGGTCGGGATTGTCCGGATCGAGGATCGAGAGCGCCACCTTGGCGCCGAGCTTCATGTTGCGCACCTTGACCCGCCCGACAGCCGAGTTCACGCGGACCTTGCCGTCGACGAAGTCGAACCACACCGGCGTGTTCTGCGGCGAGCCGTCGGGCATCACGGTCGCGAGGTGCGCGAACGCCTTCTTCTCCAGCAACAGGTCCTTGTAGACATCGGGAATCTCGACCACGCGTTACTCCGCCGCTACCGCCAGGCCCATCTGCTCGCAGGTCGGCGCCACGTCCGAGACGGTGGCGCGCCGCATGTCGCGCTTGTAGCGCTGGTCGTCGAAATCCATGCCGCGATGCATGGTGCAGCGATCGTCCCACATGACGAGGTCGTTCTTGCGCCAGCGATGGGTGTAGACGAACTGCCGCTGCGTCGCGTGATCGATCAGCTCCTTCAGCAACCGCTCGGCCTCGGGCCTCGGCATGCCGCGGATCGCGCCGGCGTGGCTCGCGAGATAGAGGCTCATGCGGCCCGAGTCCTGCAGCCGGCGCGCGATCACCTGCGGCACCGGCTCGAAGGCCTTGCGCTCGGTCTCGTCCCAGTCCGTGAAGCCCAATTTGGCGCGCGAGGTCATCAGCGAATGCTCGGCCACCAGCCCGTCGAGCCGACGCTTCGTCGGATCGGGCAGCGCATCGTAGGCCGCGCGCAGGTCGGCGAACTCGGTGTGGCCGCCGATCGGCGGGATCGAACGGCCATGCAGGATCGAGCAATAGGCCGGCAGCCGCTTGAACGAGGAATCCGTGTGCCACAGGCGATTGCCGAGCTGATACAGCCGCACGCGATCGTTGGTCTCGAGGATGCGGTCCTCGGCGTCGAGATTGCCGACATCGGCGAGGTTGGCCGGCAGGCGCATCTTGTGGTCCGAGCGCAGCGCGAACACGCTTGTTTCGAGCGGCCCGAAATGGCGGGCGAAGTCGAGATGGGCCTCGTTGTCGAAGGTCTGGTCCGGAAAGACCAGCACGGCATACTTCGTGAAAGCGGCCTTGATGGCAGCGATGTCCTCAGCGGCGAGCGGCCGGCCAAGATCGACATCGCCCACTTCAGCGGCGAAACTGGGGGTGATCGGCTGGAGCGTGACGGTCATGTTGTTCCTCCCGATCCTGTGTTTGGCTGTGATTGGACCACCGAACGGTCCGGGCTGCAAATGCCGACCGGCACCCGCTTTCCGGAGATTTTCATGATGCGGCTCCTCTCCTTTCTCGCAGCTCTGTTGATCGGCCTCTCGGCTGCCCAAGCGACGCCAACCCACGATCGCAAGGATCTCGGCGGCGACGGCTTCTGGAGCGACTGGTCGGACGCCACCTTCGCGCGCGCGGCGAAGGAGAAGAAGTTCGTCATCGTCTCCCTGCAAAGCTGGTGGTGCCCGTGGTGCCACGCCATGAACCGCGACACCTGGTCAGACGCCGATGTGCGCGCCGTGCTCAAGGATCATTTCATCCCGGTGTACGTCGACCAGGACAGCCGGCCCGACGTCTCGCAGCGCTACGACCGCTGGGGCTGGCCCGCGACCATCATCTTCGGACCGGACGGCCAGGAGATCGTGAAGTTGCGCGGCTTCTATTCGCCGAAGTTCCTGATCCCCGTCCTGCAGGAGACGATCAAGGATCCCTCGCCCGTCGACTACGGCAAGTTCGGCGGCCCCGAGCGCGAGCGCACCTTGGCCAACGGCATCACCGACGCGCAGCGCACGGAACTTCTCGCCTTCCTCGACAAGGCCTATGACCGCGCCAATGGCGGCTGGAGCAAGAGCAAGCTGGTCGACGGTCCGACGCTCGACTGGTTCCTCGATCGCGCCAAGGCGGGTGACGCGGAAGCAACGGAGCGCTTGAAGCGCACGCTGACGGCCATGATCGCCATCATCGATCCCAAGACCGGCGGCATCAGCCAGGTGAGCCTCAGGCCCGACTGGTCCAGGCCCTCGCTCGAATTCCCGATGTTCGCCCAGGAAGCGGCGCTCGAGGCCTATGCGCGGGCCGGCGTGCAGTTCAACGATGCGAGCTATCGCAAAGCCGCGGACGACATCTACGGCTTCCTGAAGAACACGATGCGCGCGCCCAACGGCGGCTTCTATGTCTCGATGGGCATGGCCGACAGCGAGCCCGGCGTCGACAAGCGCCAGTACGCCCGCGAGAACGGTCAGGCCATCCAGGGCCTCACCGCCTACTACAATGCGACCGGCAACAAGGAAGCGCTCACGCTCGCCATCGCCGCCGCGGAGTGGGCACAGAAGGAGCGCGGCCTGCCGGGCGGCGGCTTCCGTCACACCGAAAAGGACGCGGCCGGTCCCTATCTCGCCGACAACATAGAGATGGCGGCGGGACTGCTGGCACTGCATCGCTCGACCGGCGATCGCAAGTGGCTGGTGGCCGCGACCGCCACGGCCGACTTCGTGGCCAAGACCTTTATCGATCCCAAGACCGGCGGCTTCCTCGCCTCGGCCTCGCCGGACGCGAAGAACCTGCCCAAGCCGATCAAGCAGCGTGAAGACAATGTGACGGCGACGCGCTTCTTCACGCTCCTCTCCTTCTATACGGGCGAGAAGCGCTACCGCGAGATCGCCGAGGCCGGCATGGGCTACCTCGCCTCGCCGCCCGTGATGGACGCCTACGCCTTCCTGCCCGACGTGCTCTTGGCCGAGCAGGAGCTGCGCAACGAGCCGGTGCATGTCACCGTCGTCGGCGCCAAGGACGATCCGCGAAGCGCCAAGCTCTATGCCGCGGCACTCGCTTATCCGCTCGCCTTCAAGCGCGCCGAATGGTGGGACAAGCGCGAGGGCAAGCTCACCAACGCCGATGTCGACTATCCCGACTATCCGGACGGTCCCGCGGCCTTCGCCTGCACGCGCAATTTCTGCTCGCTCCCCGTGACCGATGCTGCGGCAATTCCCGCCCAGATCGACCGCCTGCAGCGCGAGATGGACAAGTGATTTCCGCTATACTGGTGGGATGATCGAAAAGCAGGAAGTCCAGGAACTCTTCCCCACGCCGCTCTGGATCGTCGACCTCAGGGCGGCCGAGGCGACGGCGCTGAACGCCAAGCTCAAGGCCGCGATCGAGAAGATCATCTCGCCGCGCCCCAAGGTGCCGGCGGGCAGCAACTGGCAGACGCCGCAGGACCTGCACACGCGGCCCGAGTTCAAGGAATTCACCGGCCTGGTCGAGATGGCCGCCCGTGGCGTCGCGCGCTTCCTGCAGACCGACCAGCATCCGATGGTGATCACCGGCTGCTGGGGCAACATCAACCCGCCTGGCGCCTATCACCCGACGCATCATCATCCCAACAACTACCTGAGCGGCGTCTACTACGTCGCCGTGCCGCCGGTGGGCTCGCGCCTTCTCCTCCAGGACCCGCGCCCCTCGATGATCATGCCGCGCCCGCGCCAGTTCACGCGCATCACCGCCAATGCCGCCGACGCCGAGAGCAAGCCCGGCCGGCTCCTGATCTTCCCCGCCTGGCTGAAGCACAGCGTCCCCGCCAACGACGGCCAGACCGAGCGCATCAGCATCTCCTTCAACCTGATGTTCAAGAACTTCACCGAGGCCATGGCCGCCCCGATGTGGGACCCGACCGCGGGGAAGGAGAAATAGGCGTCCGCCGTCCCGTTAAAAAAACGGAAAAATATTCGAACGACCCCAGCGCACTAGCGCTAACTGCGCCAACTCTCCCGCGAGTGCAAAAACCCGCGCTCGATCCGCCCCACCGTGCGGCGTCTCCCGCGGTCCCCGCGCTTTTCAAAAGAAGGGTCCGGGTCCCCGGTGGGAGTGTGCATGGATGGCACGGAAAGTCAATTAGACATGCACTCGCTCTAACCTCC
>Ga0335083_10007017_pt1 | contig 13949 bp, 14 predicted proteins | sample Lox_Sample_42_FD_206716 | JGI IMG/M metagenome (GOLD analysis project Ga0335083, IMG submission 206716) | Soil microbial communities from Loxahatchee National Wildlife Refuge, Florida, United States - Lox_Sample_4.2 | ecosystem: Environmental > Terrestrial > Soil > Wetlands | place: USA...
CGGCGAGACGGTCCTGCTTTCGAACGCCGCCAGCGCCTCGATCGCCGATCTCTCGCCGCGCCTGATGCTCGGGACGGACGGCTCGGCGGTCGCGATCTCGATCGCCGATTTCAACCCGGCCAGCCAGGCGGTCATCGACCTGACCGGCGCCACCCCCTACCACGTCCCCCACGACATCGTCGCCGCCCTGCAAGCGGACGGCCATGGCGGCACGGTCCTCGATCTCGGTGGCGGAGGCGTGCTGACCCTCGCCCACATCAATCCCGCGGCCCTGCACAACTGGAACTTCCAGCTCGGGTGATCCCCGCTCGGGCGATACCGGCACACGCCCGCATCGGCGCGTGCCGGTATCATACCAACGGCCCGATTGATTGACCTTTTCCACGAAGCAGCGGGGCTCTGCCCCGCACCCCGTCACGCGCAGGCGTGCCTTCGCACGACGGGGCAGCGCCCCCAGACCCGCACAAGTTTGGAATCATTAATGAAAAGGGGTCTGGGGCCGTCGGCCCCAGTGGGGTCCAGGGGCAAAGCCCCTGGCCTTATCAACGAATCAATCAATAACGCCGTTGGTATCAGCCCGCGCCCGCGACCTCGTGCAGCCAGGCGAGCAGCGGCTGCCACAGCAGCCACTCCGCCCGCGCCCCCGCGACCATGCCGACATGGCCCGCATGCGGCTCATGCAGCCGGCTGCCGTCGATCAGCCCAACGAGCGGCGCCGCGCTTTGCCGCGGGACGATACGGTCCCGGCCGGGCACGGCGACGAAGGCCGGCAGGCGCAAGCGACGCGGATCGATCACCTCGCCCGCCACGCGCCAGGCGCCCCGCGTCGGGGTGTTCGCGCCATACCAGCCGGCCAGGCACTCGCGCGCCACGGGCGCGGCGAGCGGCACCCCGTCATTCAACCAATCCTCGATCGCGACAAAGTGCCGCGCCCGCTCGCTCTCCTGATCGAGCCCGCCGAAATGCCGGTATTTGTCGGCGACGCTGCCGGGATCGAGCAGGGCGAACAACATCTGCAAGACATCGACCGAGAGCGTGTCGGAGAAGGCGAGCACCGGCTCCAGGAACGGCACCATGCTGCCGAGGCGGCTTGCCCCCTCCGGGTCCGCGGCCTGAAAATCCCAGGGCGTCGCCAGCAGGCCGAGCGCCGAGACGAGGTCCGGCCGCCGCTGCGCCAGCGCGATGGCGAGCAGCCCGCCCATGCAATACCCGACCAGCGTCGCCCGGCCGCAGGCGATCAGCGCCCGCTCCAGCCGCCCGGCCACGTAATCGGTGAGGGTGAATTGCCGCTCCACCGGGCCCGGCCAGCCCCAGTCGAGCAGCAGCGGCCGGACGCCGTTCGCCGCGAGGAAACGCAGCATCGAATGGCCGGGTGCGAGGTCGAATACATAAGCGCGATTGATAAGGCTCGGGACGAAAAGCGCCGGCGGGGCGTCCGGCGGGCCGAAATCGAGCAACCGGCTGCCGCCTTCCTCCCAGAGCACCGGCGGGTCGACCACCTCGCGCCGCCAGGGATGGCGGCGATAGGCGGCGATTCCGGCAAGCAGCTCGGGGTCCGACGGCGGAAAATCAGCGGCGGCCGGATTCCAGCTCGGTAAGCCGCCGTTCCAGCTCGGCCACCCGTCTGCCAAGCCGCTCGATTTCAGCGTCGCGAGGGTCAGGTGCAGCAGAAGCGGTCGGGGCCCCCGGCGACTGAGGGGCCCCGGGGCGTCCGGGCGGTCCATCAGGACCGGCCGGCAACCAGGCGGCTGCGCTGTTGGCGGAAGCAGCCCAGGCCGCGACGAGGCGTTGCCAGGTTTCCTGCAATTCGCGATCGGCCGCGAGCGCGGTGCACTCGCTCTGCACCAGCGTCACCCAGTCTCGGGCCATTGCCTGCAGGTCCGGCGGCATGCGCCTGCCCGAGCCGTCCGTCATGCCTCATTCCTGTCAAACCTCACGGCGCCGCCCATATAGTGGCGAAGCCTCTCTTATGGAACAATGCGCCCGGGCAAGGCTGGCCCGTGCTCACACATGAGCGTAACGACCACCGCGCGCCGGAGGAACAAGATGACGCAGAGTGAGGAAACCCTACCCCAGCAGGAGGGGTCCGCGACCCAGCCGCCGGTGGTCGTGAAGAAATACGCCAACAGACGCCTCTATAATACGGAAAGCTCCAGCTACATCACGCTCGACAATCTCGCCGAGCTGGTGCGGGCGGGCCGTGATTTCGTCGTCTATGACGCCAAGTCCGGTGACGACATCACCCGCGGCGTTCTCACGCAGATCATCGTGGAAGAGGAAAGCAAGGGCCGGTCCATGCTGCCCGAGGCCTTCCTGCGCCAGCTGATCGGTTTCTACGGCGGCAGCATGCAGGGCTTGGTCGCCCGCTACCTGGAACAGACGATGTCGACCTTCGCGCGTCAGCAGGAGCAGGTGCGCACCGCCGTGCAGCAGACCATGGGTAATTTCCTGCCGCCCGGCCTTGAGGAAATGGGGCGGAAGAACATCGCGATGATGGAACGGGCGATGACGCTGTTCTCGCCGTTCTATCGCCCGCCGGCCACGCCCGAGCCGCAGGCCGCCGCGCAGCCGGCGCAGGACACGGTCCCGCCGCAGCCGCAGGTGGGCGATGAGGAGCAGATCCGGGCGCTGCGCGAGGAACTGGCCTCCGTGCAGGCCCAGCTCGCCGCCACGCTGGAGATGGTGCGGGCCGCGACGGAAGCCGCCACCGCCGGGACCATGACCGCGATCACGACCGAGACCGAAACCGCCCCCGAAACCGCCCCCGAAACCTCGACCGAAGCGGCGACCGAAACCTTGACCGAAGCGGCGACCGAGACCGCCACTGAGGCTGCCTCGCCGCAGCCCGCCCAGACCGCCGTCGCCGCCCCTACTCCCCCCGCCGAGAAGAAAACGGCCGAGCCTGGACCCGCCCCCCGCGCGGCCCCCCCGCCCCGCCGCTCGCGGCAAGGCTGACCCCTGGCCGGGCCGCGAACGCGGCCCGTGCCCTCGACCGGGCGAGCAATCCCGGCTTCGCAAAACCAGACCGTGACCGGATCAGTCAACCTGATCCGATCACGGGCTAGCGCATTGTTGTGAAAGCGCGATTCACGCTTTCCGGCTGTCAGCCTCAAGCGATCGCGCTCTTAAGGACTTTTGCGGAGCGGATTCAGCCGGGCTGAAACCCGGTCCGTCTGCCCCATCCCCACGGCCGCCCCGGCCTGCCCGCCACGCTCCCTCTCAGTCGCCGGAACGAAACTACTCTGAATACTCAGGACATCTCACTTTTGCGCGCGCAGCGCGGGAAAAGCTACGCGCGGACAGATAATCGCGTGTAAGGCAGAAACAGTGGTTAACAAAGGGAGCCCGGACGTGTCTGAATCTTTCGAGACTGCCGTTCTGGATGGCGCCGCCCCCACGCTCACCGATGGCCCGGGGGAACCGCGACCGAGCGCGCGAGCCAATGCCGCCGACCGCCATGTGGGCGCGCGCATTCGCGAACGCCGCATCATGCTCGGCCTGTCGCAGCAGCAACTCGCGCAGATGATCGGCGTCACCTATCAGCAGGCGCACAAATATGAACGCGGCCTGAACCGCATCTCGGCCGGACGGCTCTACGAGATCGCGCAGGTGTTGAGCGTTCCGGTGTCCTGGTTCTTCGAGGGCATCGCGGTGGAGAGTACGCATAGCGAGATGACGTCGCGCCAGCGCATGTGCCTGGAACTCGCGCGCAACTTCGCCATGATCGGCAACGAGAAGCATCAGGAGGCGCTCAGCCAGATGGCGCGCGCCCTGGCCGCCCACTCCGAGACGGAACAACTCAGCCGCACCGCATCCGCCGCCACGCCCAGTTGATACCCCCCGGCGGGTAACCGCCCGCCGCCGGGATTTTCATCGACCGCGACGGCCTACCGGGCCGGAGACGGCCCGGGCGAGGCGGCCCTGCCGGCGACGGGGCCGACCACCCGGCGTCTTCGGCCGGCGCCGCGTTGTGCGGTTCCCGCACCACGACACCCCGATAACGGAACGGCCCACGACGTTTCCGCCGTGGGCCGCTTGGATGCCGTCCGTCCGATCTGGCGGGACAGGTCGCCGCGCGTCAGGCGCTTACTGGCGCGCCCAGGCGTGCTCGTGCACCAGGCCGTCGTCGAAATCGGCGGCCTCCGCCACATGGATCACCGGGCGCTTGGCAGGATGGGTCCGGCCGGTGCGATGATGCGTGCCGGGCGGAAGCGCGCGCGCCCAGTCATGCGCGTGCACCAGCCCGTCGTCATAGGTGTCGGTGGTGTCATGATGGGTCATGGTGTCGGCTCCCGCGTCTCGGCTCTGTGCTGCTTTCGGGGATCGTCCGGCCTGGTCTTCGCCGGAGGTCCCGCTTGCTGTCCACAAGATACGCACGCGACGCAGAGATTGCTGCTGTGACCTGCATCCTCCACCCTGAATGGTGTGAGGATTTTTACAAAAGGCGCGGTAAAGCCATTAAAGCCTGTAAAGCCCGGCACCGGCGGGCGGCGCCCCTGGCGCCATCGGCCCGGTGAATCACCCTGACCCGATCACGGTCTATGGCCGCAGCACCAGTCGCAACAGGAAGGCGACCGCGAGCACGCTGACCACGCTCGCCGCCCACAACCCGGCGAACCAGAGCAGACGCCGCATCAATGATAATGCGTCCCGTGCTCGACCTTACCGCGAAAGATCCAGTAGCTGTAGGCGATGTAGGCCAGGATCATCGGAATGAGCACGCTCGCCCCGACCAGCAAAAAGAGCTGGCTGTCATGTGGCGCCGCCGCCTGCCGGATGGTGACCGAGGGCGGCACGATCATCGGCCACAGGCTGATGCCGAGTCCGGCATAGCAGAGCACGAACCAACCGAGGGCGCAGAGGAACGGCGTCACCTCATGCCGGCGGGACAGCCCCTCCCAGAACCCCCAGGCGAACAGCAGCACCAGGATCGGGACCGGGCTCGTCAGCAGGATGCCGGGCCAGGTGAACCAGCGTTCGGCGAAGCCCTGGTTCAGCATCGGCGTCCACAGGCTGACCACCAGGATCAGGCCGAGCGTCGCGGCGCCGAGCGCCCGCGCATGCCGCCGGCAACGGCGCTGCAGTTCGCCCTCCGTGCGCCAGATCAGCCAGGTGGCGCCGAGCAGGGCGTAGCCGACCACGAGGGCGATGCCGCAGAGGATGGAGAAGCCGGTCAGCCAGTCCCACCAGCCGCCGGCGTAGGCGTCATCCTTCACCTTGATGCCCTGCACCAGCCCGCCGAGCGCCAGCCCCTGGCAGAACCCGGCCAGGGTGGAGCCGAGGAAGAACGCGACATCCCAGGCGCGGCGGCCGCCACGGGTCACCGCCCGGAATCGGAACTCGAAGGCGACGCCACGGAAGATCAGCGCCAGCAGCATGCCGATGATGGTGGGGTAGAGCGCCGGCATGACAATGGAGTAAGCAAGCGGGAACACGGCGAACAGGCCGCCGCCGCCGAGCACCAGCCAGGTCTCGTTGCCGTCCCAGATCGGCGCGACGGAGTTGACCATCACGTCGCGATCCTCGTCCTCGTGCTCGACGGCGAACAGGATGCCGACGCCGAGATCGAATCCGTCCAGCACCACGTAGGCCAGCACCGCGAAGGCGATCAGGCCGGCCCAGATCAGCGGCAGATCGAGGGTCATGGGAGCCTCCTCACGCGGCGGGGTGGGGATGGTGGGGCGCGGCCGGCCCCGGGGTGATGCCTGCGGCGTGGGTCGGCAGGCCGGGCTCCGGCCCGGCCTCGCCCCGGTGCGGCGGCACGGCCATCTGCCTGAGGATGAAGCCGACCCCGGCACCGAAGATGATGGCATAGACCACGATGAAGGCGAGCAGCGACACGCCGACCCCGGGCGCGCCGATCGGGGAGATGCTGTCGGACGTGCGCATCAGGCCATAGACGGTATAAGGCTGCCGCCCGACCTCGGTGGTGATCCAGCCGCAGATCACGGCGACGAAGCCGGCCGGCCCCATGGCGATCACCAGGCGCTGCAACCAGCGCGCCTCATAAAGCGCGTGCCCCCAGCGCAGCATCAGGCCAACGAGGCCCACCCCGGCCATCAGCAGGCCGAGCCCGACCATGACGCGGAAGGTCCAGAAGATCAGCGGCGAATAGGGGCGCTCATCGGGCGGGAATTGTTTCAGCGCTGGCACCGTCCCGTTCCAGTCATGGGTGAGGATCAGCGCGCCGAGATGCGGCACCGCCACCGTGTAGCGCGTCGTCTCCGCCTGCATGTCCGGCAGGCCGAACAGAATCGCCGGCGTGCCGGGCTCCGGGTCGAAGCTGCCTTCCAGGGCGGCGATCTTGGCCGGCTGGTAGCGCAGCGTGTTCAGCCCGTGCAGGTCGCCGGCGATGACCTGCACCGGGGCGACCAACGCCGCCATCCACATCGCCATCGAGAACATGACGCGGGCTGCCTCGTTGCCGCGGTCGCGCAGCAAATGCCAGGCGCCCACCGCGCCCACCACGAAGGCGACGCTGAGATAGGAGGCGATGACCATGTGCGGGAAGCGCACCGGGAAGGACGGGTTGAAGATGATCTGTGCCCAATCGGCGGGCAGGAAGCGGCCATCCGGCCCGATCGTGTAGCCGGCCGGCGTCTGCATCCAGGAATTCACCGAGAGGATCCAGAACGCCGAGATCAGCGTGCCGATGGCGACGAGGCTGGTCGCGAGGAAGTGCAGCCCCCGTCCCACCCGGTCCAGGCCGAACAGCATGACGCCGAGGAATCCGGCCTCAAGGAAGAAGGCCGTCAGCACCTCATAGCCCATCAACGGACCCAGGACCGGGCCGGTGCGGTTCGAGAAGGCCGACCAGTTGGTGCCGAACTGGTACGACATGACGACGCCGGACACGACGCCCATGGCGAAGCCAATGGAGAAGATCTTCAGCCAGTAGCGGAAAAGATCGAGATACACGCCCCGCCCGGTGCGCAACCAGAGCGCCTCCAGCACCATGAGGTAGCTGGCGAGGCCGATGGAGAAGGCGGGAAAGACGATGTGGAAAGCGAGGGTGAAGCCGAACTGCGCCCGCGCCAGATGAGAGGCGTCCAAGCCGAACATCGGAACTCCCCCAGAAGCTTGCTTCGCGCGGACGGCTCGCGCCTGTCCGCCCCAGCGACACGCTCCCACGGCGTGTTGGGAGCGTCTCCCGCTGGCAATAAGCGATGGGGAAGCCAAGAGTTGCCGTCCGGATCGGATCAGGCATCCAAAGGGAAGGCCAGGGCTCCGCCCTGGACCCGCTGGGGCCTTGAGGCCCCAGTCCCCCGATCACTTAAGTAAAGGATTCCAAAGGCTTGCCTTTGGCGGGGTCCAGGGGCAGCGCCCCTGGCCTTCAACCCGCCGGCCACCGCATGGGCGGGAGCCGCGCGAGCGGAATCCGGCCGGCGGTGAGCAGCCCGTCCTGCACTGTCAGGGGCAGTTCCACCACCGGCGCGCCGCCCTCCGGCGGGACCTGGGCGAGCAGGCCGAGCACGGCCTTGATCGCTGTCGCCGGACCGGCCGCGACCACGCCGCCGTCGCGCAGCGCGTCCACCGCCGCGTCGTAGCCGGTCATGCGGGCGGTGACAGCGGCGACGGGCTGTAGCCGCGCGTCGAGGCCGAAGCGGCCGCTGGAAGCGATGGTGACATCGCCCCAGGCCAGGTCGAGGCGCGGCACCGCCAGGTTGCCGCCGGAATCCCGCCAGGACGCGGCGCGGGCGGCGAGGCCTCCGGCGGGCGGGTACGCGCCGGAAAGGGTCGCGTCGGCCTCCAGCCGGGCGATGGCGTCGCCGAGCGGCCAACCCTGCCCCGCCGGCGGGGGCGGCAAGGCCAGCGCGCTGGCGGAGAGCGTCAGATGCGGCTGCGGCGCCGGGTCGATATGCAAGGTGGCCCGCCCCACGGTCAGGGCGCCTTGCGGTGTCCCTTCCTGCCAGAAGCGCAACCCGGTCGCGGCGATGTCGGCCCCGGTCGCGGCGGCGTCGAGGCGCAGGCGGGCATGCAGCGCCCCTGCGGCGTAGCGCAGCGGCGGCAGGGTCGCGAGGCGGAGCGCCCCCTCCTTGGCCGCGGTCACGACGAGCGTGCGCGGATGCCTGAACCCAACCCGCAGCGTCACGCGCCCCGGCTGCCAGTCAAGCCCGCCGGGCAGGTCGGCCTCGCCGCCGGAGAGGCGCGCCTCGGGCAGCGTGAGCGTCGCCGCGAAGGGCCAGCCGCCGCTTTCCGGCTCGTCCCAGCGCGGCGACCAGCCGCGCGCATGCACCGCCTCGGCCCAGGCCGCGACGCCGGCCCGCAGACGCTGCTCGGCCCAACGCCAGGCCAGCGTGTCGGCCCCAAGCACCAGGGTGGCGAGAAGCGCCGGGCCAAGCAGCCAGCGGCGGCGCGGAGCGAAAAAACGTGCCATCAGCCGAGTTTATACGAGCGCACGAGCGCCGCGGCCATGCCCAAGGCCGCGCGCTATATCCACAACGAATGCGCCCAGGCCGCGCCTGCCGGGGAGAGACCCCCGGTTAAACGTTTCGCCAACCAGGACCGCCCCGCGCATCACCACGCGAAGCATTTTGTTTTCAATGCGTTGGCTCGGATCAGTGCGATACTACCGCACGTTGTCCAGCGCAACGCAGGGTTACACAACCCATCGCATTTTGACTGTTGACTGGTTAGTCCGCGCCACGGCAGCGAATCGACCGCCATTCATTCCACAGACTTATCCACAGGGATCCGCTGCGCGCCATCCCGCCAACCGGCCTCGATTCTGCCGAGGATATCGGCCTTGGCCGTGTCGGCCGGAATAGGCGCGCCGATAACAATGTGGATAACCCCGGCCCGCTTGCGGAAAGCGCGGCGACCCCAGCGAAGGCCCGAGTCGGTGGCGACCGGAATGATCGGCATACGGTTATGGGTGGCGATGGCAACGATGCCGGGATGTAGCTTCACTCGCTCCCCCGCCGCGACCCGCGTGCCCTCCGGGAAGATCACCACCTGCCGCCCCGCCTTGAGCGCCGCCCCCGTCTCCCGCAACAGGCCGCGCAGGGCGGCGGCACCGGCGGCGCGATCCACCGCGATCATGCCGGCGGGCCGGAGTAGCGGACCGAACAGCGGAATACGGGTCAACTCCTGCTTCAGCACGTAACTCGGCCGCGGCACCAGGGTCAGCCAGACCAGCGTGTCGAAGGCCGATTGGTGCTGCGAGGCGACGAGCGCGGCGCCCGCGCGCGGCAGGTTCTCCGCGCCGAGCACGACGACGCGGATGCCGCAGATGCAGCGCAGACCGGCAAGGACGAGGCGCACCCAGAAGCGGGCGAAATCCAGCGCGTGGTCGCGGGCGAACAGCCGCACCGCGATGCCGGCGAGGCCGAGCACGAAGGTCAGAAGGTAGAAGTAGAGGTTGAACAGCGAGGCGCGGAGCAGGATCATGGGGCGGTGCTGTAGAGCAGCCCCGGCCAGGACGGAACAGCCAAAGCGGCAGCGGCCGGAGCAATCGCCGCTCAAAACAAGGACCGGGAACGGCATCACCGAGTCCCCCCTCGGTGATGCCGCTCTCGATACCGTCAGGCGAAGTTGCCGGTATTGAGGCCCGTCGCCCCCAGGACGGTGATCTGGGTATTGTCGGACAGGGTGACCATGACACCAGTGGCGCCGTTGGCACCCGTCACGGTCTGGGCCGTCTGCAGCACGCTGTTGGTGCTCTCGCCGAAGACTTGCAACCTGTCGTTCGCGTTGAAGTCGGTGATGAGATTGCTGCCGCCGCCCTGACCCACCTGGAAGAGGAATGTGTCGTTGCCCGCGCCGCCTGTCATGGTGGCATGGCCGCTGCTGCCGACCAGGGTGTCGTTGCCCGAGCCGCCGCTCAGGGAGGCGGAGCCGGTGCCGGCGAAGAACTCGTTATTGCCGGTGGCGCCAGCCGCGTTCAGGGTCTCGTTGCCCGCGCCGGCGGAGAAGATGTTGCCGTTCGACGAGCCCCAGAAGGTGAGGTTCGAGCCATCCGAACCGTAGATCGTTTCCGCCCCCCTGCCGCCGACGAGCGTGCTCGAGCTCGAGGCGCCGACGAAGGTCGTGGCGTCGGAACCGCCATAGAACACCATGCCGCCAGTGCCGGCGAAGATGGTTTCGGCACCGTTGTCGTTGCCGCCGATAACCGTTTCCAAATTCGCGCCGCCGACGATGGTGGACTGGCCGCCGGCGTACACGAGACTGTTCGAGCCGGCCGCGAAAATGAGGCTGTGACCGGTGCCGGCGGCGACGGTGGATCTGTAGCCATGGTCCGAGATCACGATGCTGCCGGAACCGCCCTGCACCGAATCAAAGTTGCCGCTAATGTTCACGACAGTGTTGCCGGCACTGCCCCAGACTGTGTTGTTCGAGCCGGTGACATTGACGAAGTCATTGCCGGTGCCGGCCTGTATCCTGCTGCCCGTGCCGAACACGTCGGCGACCACCGACTGGATCGTGGCTGTATAGTAGCTTTGGAGCAAGACCGTCTCAGATCCGATGCTCACACTGATGGCGGGCGCGCCAGTCGGGCCGTTCACGATATCGAGGGCCATGGGTTCGCTTCCTGTCCTGATTTCCGCCGTCAAGCGGCGCGGCGTCTCCGCCGCCTTTATTAGTTCGTGGCCCAAAGATTTCCGAGTGCCGTTGCCAGAATTCTGGCGACAAGTGACTGAAAACTATGCGTGATCAACCAGCCGTCATTATCTCATGAATAAATATAAAACCACGTCGTGCGGACGGATCTGCAACAATTGAATGACCCTATTCTTAAGGTGCGCAATTGGTGGCAATCGGCGATTGATAGCGGGCCCGGCGATTCATCGGGGGTTGTTTTTTCGCCGGGGGCGTTGTCGGCGAACCAGGTCTGACGGAGAAAGCCCTGGTTTCAGGCCTGCGCCAGATGGGAGAGGCCGAGCCAGGCGCCCAGCCACTTCGTGTATTCGTGCGCCAGCAGCCGCAACGTGCCGAGGCTCCGTCCCCCGCGCATCGCCGGGGACATCACCGTCACCGGATAGAGCGTCACCTCCGGCACGGCGCGGCCGATCTCGGTCAGGGCGCGAGGCATGTGGTAGCCGGCGGTGACCACAAGCAGCGAGTGCAGGTTGTTGGCGCGCACCCAGGCGGCGGTTTCCTCGGCATTGCCGAGGGTGGAGGTGGCGCTGCGGCCGAGCGTCACCCGCGCCGCGAGCGGGCCGGGATCGACGCCGGCGAAGCGGGCGATGCGGCCGAAACCGGCGGCCGGGGAGACGCCGGAGACGAGCAGCACGCGGGCCCGTCCGTCGCGGAGCAGGCGCAGCGCGGTGCCGATGCGGTCGGCGCCGCCGGTCAGCACGACAATGCCGTCCGCGTGCGGCGGCTCCGGGGCCGGGCGCATCACCCGGCCGACGAACCAGATGAAGCCGCCGCCCCAGGCCAGCGCCAGGACAAGAACGACGGCCGCGACCGTGAACGTGGTCCGCCGCGCCACCGCGCCACAGGCCGCGACATTGCTCACGGCAGGCGCCGCAGCCAGGCCCGCACCGTTCCCTGCGCGGTGAGCCAGCCGATCAGCGCCGCGACCAGGGCCGGTCCCGGCAGGGCGAACCAGAGCGTAGGCGGCAGGGCGGCGAGCAGGGAGGGCAACGCGGCAGCGGCGGCGCCGGGCGCGGCGGCCGACAGCGCAGCCACGCCATACGCCGGCCCGAGGCCGCCGGAAAACGGCGCGGCGAGCACCGCGAGGCCAAGCAGCACCGGCAGGGCCGCGAGCGTGCCGAGGATGGCGCCGGACAGCGCCAGCATGGTGGCGCGGCGGGCGAAGCGGCCGGCGATGTAGCCATCCGTGGCGCCGAGGCCGTGCACGATCTCGATCGCCTCCCGCCTTGCGTGGAGTCCGGCCCGGGTGGCGATCGCGACCACCGCCGCCGCCACGCCGGCGACCACGAACAGAGCCGCGGCGGCACAGGCCTGCAGGCTGCGCGCCAGGGCGGAAAGCCGCTCCATCCAGGCCTCGTTGCGCTCGACGAGCGTGCCTGGGGCGGCCGCCTCCAGCCGGGCGGACAGGTCGGCGAGGTCGGGCGGCGGGTCGTTGAGCCGGGTCTCGATCACGGCGGGCAGCGACAGGGAGAGCGTGCCCGCATCGGCGCCGAGCCAGGGCCGCAGCAGGTCGGCGAGTTCCGCGTCGCTCACCATGCGGGCCTCGCGCACGCCCGGCAGGCCGCGCAGCACGGCGAGCGCCGCATTGGCCCGCGAGAGGCCGGAGGCGGGCGCGGACCCGGTGCCGGACATCGCCTCCGGCGACGCGCCGCCCGCCGCGCCGGAGGCGGCCGGCTGGGTGCCATTCGCGGATGAGTTGCCCAGCCCGCCAGGAGCGGAGGCGGCGATTGACGCGCCGCCCGGCGCGGGAGCCGCACCGCCGGGCTGGCCGGCCGCGCCGCGCGCGGAGGCGGCATCATCCGGGGCCGGCGCGCCGGCCGGCGCTTCCGGTGAAGACACCTGCACGGTCAGGATGGCGGCCGCGCCCTGCCGCCAGTGCCGCGCGAGGCCGGAGGCGGCGACGGCGCCGGCCAGCGCCAGCGCCGCCAGGAAGGCCATGGCCGCGACCAGCCACGGCAGCAGCCGGTCGGACAAGGCCTGACGCAGGCCGAGATCATCCGCGCCCGCACGGCGCAGCAAAGCGCGATTAGCCATCGGCGACCAGCCATCCGCGATCCAGGCGCAGCGCGCGCGCCGGATGCCGCGCCACCAGGGCGTCGTTATGCGTCGCCACCACCACCGTGGTGCCGATTCGGTTCATTTCCTGCAGCAACTGCATCAGACGCTCCGCCTGCACCTCGTCAAGATTGCCCGTCGGCTCGTCCGCCAGCAGCAGGCTCGGCCGGCCGACCACCGCGCGGGCGATGGCGACACGCTGCTGCTCGCCGCCGGAAAGCCGGGCGGGCAGCGCGTCCTGCCGCCGCGTGAGGCCGACCCAGCGCAGGATCTCCGTCGTATCCGCCCGCACCTGGCCCTCGGGCCGCCCGGCGAGGCGCAGCGGAAGGGCGACATTGTCGAAGGCCGAGAGATGCGGCAGCAGGCGGAAATCCTGGAACACGACGCCGATCTGGCGGCGCAGCCGGCTCAGCGCGGCGCGGTCGCTCTCGCCGATGTCGCTGCCGAGCAGGGTGAGCCGCCCCTCGGTCGGCCGCGCGGCAAGATAGAGCAGGCGCAGCAGGCTGGTCTTGCCCGCGCCGGACGGGCCGAGCAGCCAGCGAAACCCGCCGGGGGGAATCGCGAGGTTGAGGCTCCGCAACACCTCCGTCCCGGCGCCCTGCCCGCCATAGCGCAACCCGACCTGGTCCAGTCGAATCATGTCCGTCACCCCGCCATCAAAGCGCCGCCACTCGGGCCATCATCCCTGCATGCCCTTGAAAGGGCCACCGGAACAATACCCTTGACCACCGTGCAGCGCGACACGACACCGCGATTTGCCGCGGTGTTTTGTACCCATTGCCAAGTCATTGCCTGACTGTCAGTCATTATGGCGAGGGGGAGTAGCCGCGATGCGCATCGTCTGCCCGTCCTGCGACGCTGCCTACATGGTGCCGGATGAAAAGCTGGCGCCGGGCCGGCCGGCGCGCTGCGCCTGCTGCGGCCAGCAATGGGTGCCGATTCCCGCCGCACAGCCCGCCCTCGCGGCACCGCGCAATCCGCCGCCGGGGGCGGTCGCGCCGAGGCCATCCGCCGCCCCCGCCCTCACCGCCTCCGGGCCCACCGCCCCCGGCCCTGACCAGGCCATCCCACCGGCCGGCACGCCGGAATCGACAGGCGCCCCGCCCCCCTCCGAAGCGCCGTTCCGTTTTGTCATGCCGCCCGCCGGCACGGAACCGCCCAGCGAACCGCTGGGCATCCTGGCATCGGGCGCGCCCCGGACCGGACCGGCACGCCCCGGCTTCCCCTTCACGAGGCCGCCGCGCACCGCCGCGCCCGCCGCCACGGCGATGCCCCGCCGCCCCGGCCAGCCGCCG
>Ga0335083_10007018_pt1 | contig 13948 bp, 11 predicted proteins | sample Lox_Sample_42_FD_206716 | JGI IMG/M metagenome (GOLD analysis project Ga0335083, IMG submission 206716) | Soil microbial communities from Loxahatchee National Wildlife Refuge, Florida, United States - Lox_Sample_4.2 | ecosystem: Environmental > Terrestrial > Soil > Wetlands | place: USA...
TCGGGATTGAAGCTGTCCATGCGATCCCTCTTGGTTCGGAAGAGGGATCGCAGGCTTTTGCGACAGTAGGGTTACAGAAGCCCTAGTTGTACTTGGCGATCTCCAGGCGGCCCACCTGGTCGCGATGGACCTCATCCGGGCCGTCGGCGAGACGGAGCGTGCGCTGGTGGGCGTACATGCTGGCGAGCTTGAAGACCTGGCTGACGCCGCCCGCGCCATGGAGCTGCAGGCAGCGGTCGACGACCTTCGAGGTGATGTTCGGCACCGCGACCTTGATCATGGCGATCTGCTGGCGGGCTTCCTTGTTGCCGTACTTGTCCATCGCCCAGGCGGCCTTCAGCACCAGGAGCCGCGCCATGTCGATCTCCATGCGCATGTCGGCGACATGGGCCTTGGTGACGCCCATCTCCGAGATGCGCTGGCCGAAGGCGACGCGGCTCTTGGCGCGCTTGATCGCCATCTCGAGCGCGCGCTCGGCGACGCCGATGGCGCGCATGCAGTGATGGATGCGGCCCGGTCCCAGGCGGCCCTGGGCGATCTCGAAGCCGCGGCCTTCACCCAAGAGAATGCTCGACTTCGGCACGCGGACATTGTCGTAGATCACTTCGGCATGGCCGTGCGGGGCGTCGTCGTAGCCGAAGACGTGCAGCATCTTCACGATCTTGATGCCCTGCGTGTCGCGCGGCACGACGATCATCGACTGCTGGCGATAGGCCGGCGCCGAGGGATCGCTCTTGCCCATCAGGATGATGACCTTGCAGCGCGGATCGCCCATGCCGGACGACCACCATTTGCGGCCGTTGATCACGTAGTCATTGCCGTCCGCCTCGATGCGGCACTCGACGTTGCGCGCGTCGGACGAGGCGACGGCGGGCTCGGTCATGGCGAAGCAGGAACGGATCTCGCCGTTGAGCAGCGGCTTCAGCCACTTCTCCTTGTGCTCCTTGGTGCCGTAGCGGGCGAACACTTCCATGTTGCCGGTGTCGGGCGCCGAACAGTTCGTCGCCTCGGGCCCGAGCGAGGAGCGTCCCAGCACCTCGCAGATCGGCGCGTATTCGAGGTTGGAGAGGCCCATCGTGCCGTGCGTGTCGCCCGAGTCGCGATCGGCCGGCAGGAACATGTTCCAGAGGCCGCGCTTCTTCGCCTCGGCCTTGCACTCCTCCAGCACCGGCGGCAGCTGCCAGCGGTCCTTGGCCTTCTCCATCTGCTCCTCATAGACGGGCTCGGCCGGATAGATGACCTCGTCCATGAACTTGTTGAGCTTCTCCAGGAGCGCCTTGGTGCGGTCGGAGTATTCGAAATCCATCTTTCTCTCCCTGCGTGCTGCGGCGGACTCTGGCCGAAATCCGTGCGAATGTGAACGGGCATTCAGGTCCGCTCTGGGTTTCGGCTTGCGGACGCCCAGCGAGGATGGCGGGAGGAACGACCATGAAAATCAGCAGCTACGAAGCGATTGCGCTCAAGGTGCCGGAGGACGATCCACTGGCCAACATGCCGGAGGAGGCGGGCCGCACGCGGCCGGCGGTGGCGCTGCGGCTGCGCACCGACGATGGCATCGAGGGGCTGGGCGTCACGCTCTACGGCAAGATGACCCGCACGCTCCATGCCGCGGTCGAGGAGCTGGCGGCGCTCACTGTCGGCGAGGATCCGATGCGCATCGAGGCCATCGTTGCCAAGCTGCGCAACAACAGCGGCGATGCCGGTCCGGGCGGCATCTTCACCTTGGCCCTCGCCGCCATCGACACAGCGCTCTGGGACATCAAGGGCAAGGCCGCGAACCAGCCGCTGTGGAAGATGCTGGGCGGCCATCGCAATCGCGTGGCGACCTATGCCTCGGGCTCGCTGCGCCGCGGCCTCACCGACAAGCAGGCCCAGCAGGCGGCCGAGACGCTGCTCAAGAAGGGCTTCAGGGAGATGAAGACCCAGATGGGCCTGCCCGGCAACCCGACGCCGGCCGACGAGGTGCGCCGCGTCAAGGTGATCCGCGACGTGATCGGGCCGGACATCAAGCTGATGTGCGACATCAACCAGCGCTGGCGACCCGAGCAGGCGATCGACATCGGCCATCGCGTCGAGGAGGCGGGCGTCGGCCTGTTCTGGCTCGAGGACGTCACGACCGCCGACGATTATCAGGGCCTGGCCCGGGTGACCGCTGCCCTCAAGACGCCGGTCGCGGGCGGCGAGTATGTCTGGGGCATCGAGCCGATGCGCCAGATGATCGCCCACCACTCCGTCGACATCGTGATGATCGACTTGGCGAGGGTGGGAGGCGTGTCGCAATGGATGAAGGTCGCCGGCATGGCCGAGGCCTTCAACCTGCCGGTCGTGAGCCACGTCATGCCGGAGGTCCTTCTGCACATGGTGGCGGCGTGCCCCAACGGGCTCACGGTCGAGTACATGCCCTGGATGCTGGCCCTCTACGAGGAGACGCCGGCGCTGGAGAAGGGCATGCTCGTACTGCCGGACACGCCGGGGCTGGGGCTGAAGTTCGACGAGAAGTACCTCGATCGCTGCCGGGCCTGACGGGCGCGTCCCGCACGACCCGGGACGATGCGGCGAGGGTAATTAATAATTGATCCTTCCGACGATCCATGCATACTGCTGCCGGGGACCCGGACCCTTCTTCGAAAAGCGCGGGGACCGCGGGAGACGCCGCACTGTGGGGCGGATCAAGCGCGGCTGAGTCTGTCGACTTTTTGCACTCTGCCGGGAGTTAGCGGAATTAGCGCCGGTCCGCCGGAGTCGATTTGGATATTTTCCCGTTTCTTTAACGGGAAGGCCGTCGAAGGAAACTTCTACCAGACGGACTCGCGCTTGTCCGGCGGGAGGTACATGCCGTCGCCGGGCTTGACCTCGAAGGCATCGTGGAAGGCCGGCTGGTTGCGCACCGAGCCGTTGGCGCGGAACTGGCCGGGCGAGTGCGGGTCGACCTTCAGCCGCTCGATGCGGGCCTTGTCGCGCACCTTGTCCTTCCAGATCTGGGCGAAGGCGATGAACAGCCGCTGCTCGCCGGTGAAGCCGTCGACCATCGGCGGGGCCTTGCCCGCCAGCGAATGGTGATAGGCCCGCTCGGCCATGGCGAGTCCTGCATTGTCGGCGACGTTCTCGCCGAGCGTCAGCGCACCGTTCACGTTGTAGCCGGGTAGCGGGCTGAAGGAATCGTACTGCGCGACCAGCGCCTTGGTCTTGGCCTCGAAGCGGGCGCGGTCTTCGGCCGTCCACCAGTTGCGCAGGTTGCCCACCCCGTCGAAGCGGCTGCCCTGGTCGTCGAAGGCGTGGCTGATCTCGTGGCCGATCACCACGCCGATGCCGCCGTAGTTGGCCGCATCGTCGGCCGAGGCGTCGAAGAAGGGCGGCTGCAGGATGGCGGCGGGGAAGATGATCTCGTTCTGGTTGGGATTGTAGAAGGCGTTCACGACCTGCGGCGCGGTGAACCATTCGTCGCGATCGACCTTCTTGCCGACCTTGGCGGTCCAGAAGGCATAGTCGAGCTGGCGCGCACGCATCACGTTGCCGACAAGGTCGCCGCGCTCGATCCGCAGCGCGCCGTAGTCGCGCCATTTGTCGGGATAGCCGATCTTGGGCCGGATGGCGGCGAGCTTGTCCAGCGCCTGCCTGCGGGTCTCGGGGCTCATCCAGTCGAGCGTCTCGATGCGCTGGCGATAGACATCGCGCATGTTGGCGATCAGCGCCTCGGCATGCGCCTTGTTGGCCGGCGGGAAGTGGCGCTCGACATAGAGCTTGCCGACGGCGAAGGCGAGCAGCCGGCCGGTCGAATCGACGGCGCGTTTCCAGCGCGGCAGCTGCTGGGGCACGCCGCGCAGCATGTTCATCTCGAAGCTGAAATTCTCGTCGACGAAGCGCGCCGAGAGGAGCGGCGCGTAGCTGCTCAGCAGGTTGTAGGCGAGATAGGCCTTCCAGGTCTCTATCGGCGTGTCGCGCATCAGGCTCGCCAGCCCTTCAAAATAGCTCGGCTGCACCAGCACGACCTCGGCCGGCGTGCCTTCTACGCCGAGCGCCGCCATCCAGGATTTCCAGCCATCGGCGCCGCCGAAGGCCGGCAGGTCGGCGAGCGCGCGCCTGTTGTAGGTCTTGATCGGATCGCGGTTCTGTACCCTCGTCCATTGCAGCCGGGCGAGCTCCGTCTCCAGCCCGATCACCGCCTGCGCCGTGGTCTCGAGCGCGGGTTCGCCCGCCATCGTCAGCAGCTGGAGGATGTGGTCGTGGTAGGCGCTGCGGACCGAGACGAAATGGACGTCGTCCTTCAGGTAGTAGTCGCGGTCGGGCAACCCGAGCCCGCTCTGGTGGAGATGGGGAACGTAGGTCGTGGCATCGTGCTCGTCGGGGCTGACGTCCAGGAAAACCGGCGTGCGCACCCAGAAGATCGCGAGATGGCCGAACAGCGCGGGCAACTCGGCCTTGTCGGAAAGGCGATGGATGCGGTCGAGCTCGGCGCTGAGGCCGCCGATTCCGTTCCGCTCGGCCGCGTCTGAGTCCATGTAGGCTTTGTAGAAGTCGGCGATCTTGCGGCGCTCGGGGTTCGTCGTGGCGGGATCGATGCCTTCGATCAGGTCGCGCAACTGCGCCTCGGTCTTGTCGCGCAGCGCGGCGAACGTGTCCCAGGCAGCCCGGTCGGGCGGGATCTCGGTCGCGGCCAGCCAGCGGCCGTTGGCGTAGCGCCACAGATCGTCCTGCGGCCGCACGCTGCGATCGATCGAGGCGAGGTCGAGCCCCGACCGCTGCTGCGCCATGGCTGAACCGCCGACGGCAAGGAACGCAAGAAACAACAGGAATGGGCGCAGCATGGCTGCGAGGATAGACTCGCCCTTGTCGAGCGGCCAGCGTCTCGCCTACACCTGAAATGAAGAGACGAGTAAACGCCTTGGGGAAACGCTTTGGATAGTCTTACGCAGGTTCCGTTCAAGCCGATCGATTTCCTGAGCCGCGACATCAGGACGGAGCGGCGCGCCGACGGCACGATCATCCTTCAGTCGAACCACAGGCTGAAGGCCTACGAGCGGCACGTCCCGGCCTTTCTCGCCAAATGGGCGGCCGAGGCGCCGGATCGCGTGTGGCTGGCGCAGCGCCGCGGCCCCTCGCGCGACTGGGTGAAGGTGACCTACGGCGAGGCGAAAAAGCGGGTCGATGCGGTGACCCAGGCGCTGCTCGACCGGGGCTTCGGGCCGGACAGGCCGGTGATGATCCTGTCGTCGAACTCCATCGAGTTCGCGCTGCTCACCATGGCCGCCATGCAGGCGCGCGCGCCCGTGGCGCCCGTTTCGCCCGCCTATTCGGTGATGAGCCGCGACCATTCCAAGCTCAAATATGTCTTCGACCTCATCAAGCCCGGCCTGGTCTTCGTGCAGAACGGCGAGATCTATTCCGGCGCGCTCGACTCATTGGACCTCGAGGGCGTGCTGCTGGTCCATGTCGACAAGCCGCCGCCGCAGCGCCAGTCGCTGCCATGGAGCGAGCTGGTCGCCACCAAGCCGACCGACGCGGTCGCGAAGTCGGTCGCCGACATCGGGCCGAAGACCATCGGCAAATTCCTGTTCACCTCGGGCAGCACCGGCATGCCCAAGGCGGTGATCAACACCCAGGAGATGATGTGCGCCAACATCGCCATGGGCCAGATGGCGCGCACCAAGGCACCCGACGCGCCATCGCCGGTGCAGCTCGACTGGCTGCCGTGGAACCACACGATGGGCGGCAACGCGACCTTCCAGGGCAATCTCGCCGAGGGCGGCGCGACCTGGATCGACGACGGCAAGCCGCTGCCCGGCCTGTTCGAGGAGACGCTGCGCAATCTGCGCGAAGTGTCGCCGACCTCCTTCGCCAACGTTCCCGCAGGCTATGCCATGCTGGCGACCGCGCTGGAGAAGGACGAGGCGCTCGCCCAGAAGTTCTTCAGGAACTTGAGCTCGTTGGCCTACGGCGGCGCGACCCTGCCGGACGATCTCTATGAACGCATGGAGGCGTTGGCGGTGAAGCACACCGGCTACCGCCTGCCCTTCACGACGGGATGGGGCTCGACCGAGACGGCGCCGACGGCGACAACGGTTCATTGGGCGTCCGAGCGGGTCGGGTTGATCGGCCTGCCGTTTCCCGGCGTCCAGCTCAAGCTTGTGCCGACCGGCGAGGAGGGCCGCTACGAGCTTCGCCTCAAGAGCGTGATCGTGACGCCGGGCTACTACAAGCAGCCCGAGCTCACGGCCCGGATGTTCGACGAGGAGGGCTTCTACAAGATCGGCGATGCCGGCCGCTTCGTCGACCCGAACGATCCGAGCTGGGGCCTGATCTTCGACGGCCGCGTGGTCGAGGACTTCAAGCTGACCAGCGGCACCTTCGTGCTGGTCGGCACCTTGCGCACGACGGCGATCGCGGCGGCGAGCCCCGTGCTGCAGGACGCCGTGGTGTGCGGCGAGGGCCGCGACGAGGTGGGCCTGCTCGGCTTCCCGAACTTCGCTGCCTGCCGCAAGGTCGTGGGCGACGAGGGCGTCCGCCTCACCAACGAGGAACTGCTCGCCCATCCCGCCGTCGTCGAGACGGTGGAGGCGGGCCTCTCGCGCATGAATGCCGAGGGCAAGGGCGGCTCGTCGATGAAGGTGCGCCGCGTGCTCCTGATGACCGAGGCGCCGTCGGTCGATGGCGGCGAGATCACGGACAAGGGCTACATCAACCAACGCGCCACGCTCGAGCGGCGCAAGGCGCTGGTCGAGAAGCTCTACGCCGGGGGCGCCGGCATCATTGAGATTCCCTGAGCGGAGGAGCCACCGGATGCTGACCGATCGATACGGGCTGCCGATCACGACGTCGTCGCAGGACGCGCGTGCGGCCTACATTGCCGGTGCCGACGGCGTGCTGATGGCGGGGCCCGCCGACAAGGCTGACCTGCGGCGGGCGATCGAGGCCGATCCCGACTTCGCCCTGGCGCGCATTGCACTTGCCCGCTCGAGCTTCATCGTCGCCGACATCGCCACCGCCCGCGCCGAGGTCGCCAAGGCGCGCGAGCTGGCGCCGAAGACGACGCCGCGCGAACAGGGGCATATCAACGCATTGGCACTCGCCATGGAAGGCAAGCCGGTCGATGCGCTGGCGGCGACCCGGGCACATCTCGCCGAGTTCCCGCGCGACGCCCTGGTTGCCTCGCCTGCGACCGGCGTGTTCGGCCTGATCGGCTTCAGCGGCCGGCAAGGCCGCGAGCCCGAGCAGGTAGAGTTCCTCGAGCCGCTCAGGAAGCATCTGGCCGACGATTGGTGGTTCCAGATGGTCTGGGCCTTCGCGCTGGAGGAGGTGGGCCGGCTCGACGAGGCGCTGGATGAGATCGAGCGCAGCTTGGCGGCCAATCCGCTGAGCGCCCACGGTGCGCACATCAAGGCGCACGTGCTCTACGAGAGGGGCGAGGACAGCAAGGCGCTCGACTACCTCGAAGGCTGGATGGCGGGCTATCCGCGCGAGGGCATGATGCATTGCCACATCTCCTGGCACATCGCGCTGTTCGCTCTGATCCTGGGCGACACGGACAAGGCCTGGCGCGTCTATCAGTCCGGCGTCCATCCCGGCGGCGCCTGGGGCCCGGCGCTGAACGTCGCCACCGATGCACCCGCCTTCCTGTGGCGCGCCGAGCTGGCCGGCCATCCGCGCCGCGCCGAGACCTGGGCGCAAGTTCACGCCTATGCGCAGAAGTCGTTCCCCAAGGCGGGCATCGCCTTCGTCGACGTGCATCGTGCGCTGTCGGCCGTCGCGGCTGGCGACACCGCCGCCCTCGGGCCGATCGTCGCTGAACTCGAGGAACGTGCCGCCAAGGCGCCGACCGGCGATGTCGTGCCGCGTCTCGCCAAGGGACTCTCGGCCTATGGCAAGGGCGACTGGACGGGCGCGATCGCGATCCTCGAGCCCGTGCTCGCCGAGACCGTGCGCATTGGCGGCAGCCGCGCCCAGCGCGACGTGATCCAGAACACTCTGCTCGCGGCCTATCTCAAGGCCGGCCAGCAGGACAAGGCGCGCAAGCTGCTCGCTTCCGTCACCGACCGCCGGCCGTCTGTACCCGTGGTAGGTCTCGCTTAGCGCGAGCCGAAGAGTCGCCGGAGGAACCCGCCCTTCGTATCCCGTTCGGCTGCGGGAGGCGTTGCGGCGCCGCTCTCCTGGGGAAGAGCCAGATCGGCCATGAGCTCGGCCCATCGCGGCGTGCCGAGAACGGCGTCGCTCCAGCCTCCCTTCGTCGCCGTCGCGGCGAAGCGGGTCACAAGAGCCGCGAGCTCAGTCCTCTCCGGCTCCTTCAGGCTTTGGGCCAGGCCTGCGGCCATTCCCATGATCGGCGTCGCCCATTTCCGCGCCTCCGCCGGATCCAGGCTGGCCTGACAGGCGAGCGCCACTTCGAAGGCGTCGAGCGCCGGGGGCAACAATTCGGCGGTGACAAAGGCCATGGCGGCGAGCTTGGCGAGATTGATCGCGCCCGGCCAAGCCTTGGCATGCTTCGCGAGCGTCAGGAGCGCCTGGCCGGTTTCCCGGGGCCGGCCCGCCTGCAGGCCGCTCTCCAGGAGGTTCTCGAGGGCTCCGCCATGGGCGTCGGAGGCCATCCCCTGAGCGAAGAGTCGCTCCAGCCCGTCGCGATACGAATCGAAGGCGTCTCCCGGCCGTTGCGCCCGCAAGTACAGCGATCCCAGGTTCACGTTCGCGGTCGCCTTCTGGAGCGAGTCGTCGCCGAAGAGATGTCCTGCCATCTCCGCGGCCTGCCGCTGTGCGGCGATCGCCTTGTCGAAGTCGCCCGCCGCCGCTGCTTCTGCGGCGAGCCGGATCAACGCTTGCCCGGCCTCGCTGGAGATCGGCTCGCCGGCGGGAGGCGGACCATTCATCGATGCGGCCGGATGTCGTTGTTGACCGTCCGGTCGCCGGCGGCCCAGCGCCGCAAGGTCTCGTGCGCCGTCTCGCGCTGCCGGGCGTTGATCATGCCGACATCCGCCGGATCGGCGGTGAATTCGACGATCATGCCGTCGGGGTCCTCCGCGTAGATCGACGTGCAGTAGCCATGGTCGGTCTCGCGCACCGCGATCTGCGCATCCGTGAGACGCTTCTTGATCGCCTTCTGCGCGGACTCGGTGACGGCCAGCGCGATATGGACGAAGCGCGACTGGCTCTTGGCCTTGTAGGCCGCCGCAGCGTCGGGATCGGCGAAGTTGAAGAAGGCCAGCGCACCGCCGTCGCCGATGCCGAAGAAGGTGTGGCAGAAGCTCTGCCGTTTGCCGGGGAATTCCGGGAACTCGGCCTCCTCGATCCAGGTCGCGAGCAGAGGCAGGCCGATGATGTCCTCGTAGAAGTGCCGGGTCCGCTCCTGATCGGCGCAGACATAGGCATTGTGGTGCAGCCTGATGGGCAAGGCGTCCGCTCGGCTCATGACGTCCTCCTACGTGATTGCGAAACGCTAGGCTTGCAGTGCGGACGGCGCAACTCCACCATGCCGCCGGAGGGCGAAACGGGATGAAGCGGCTGGAAAACAAGGTGGCGATCGTCACCGGCGGCGCGAGCGGCATGGGCCGCGCGACCGTCATGCGCTTCCTCGCCGATGGCGCCAGGGTGCTGGTCGCTGATCTCAACGAGGCCAATGGCGCGGAGACGCTGGCGGTTGCCAAGGCGAACGGCCAGGGTGATCGCATTGCCTTCATCCGCAGCGATGTGGCCAAAGAAGCCGACGTTGCAGCGATGGTCGCCGAGGCCGAGACGTGCTTCGGCCGGCTCGACATCGCCTATCTAAATGCCGGTGTCGGCGGTGCCTTTGGGCCGCTCGCCGAGACGACGGTCGAGGACTGGGACTATACCTTCGCCGTGCTGACGCGCTCGGTGTTCCTGGGCCTGAAGCACGCCGCGCCCGTCCTGAAGAAGCATGGCGGCGGCGCGATCCTGGTGACGGCGTCGATCGCGGGCATGGTCGGCGGCGGCGGCAGCCACGCCTACTCGGCGGCGAAGGCCGCTGTCATCAGCCTGATCGAAGGCGCGGCCGTCGAATATGCCGCGGAGCGCATCCGCGTCGTGGGCATCGCGCCGGGCGTCATCTCGACGCCTCTGGTTCATCGCGGCCGGCCGGAGAAATTCGAGAAGCAGTTCCATCACCAGCCATGGCCCGACCGCGGCGAACCCGAGGTCATCGCTGACGTTGCCTCATTCCTGGCGAGCGACGAGGCGCGCTTCATCACCGGCGAGACCATCAAGGTCGATGGTGGCCTGCTCGCCCAGGGCATCGCGCTCTGGGGCATGGGCCGCGACAATCCTTTCCTCAAGACCGCGGGCGTCAACCGCGGCACGACCGGCGAGGCCATGGTCGTGCGTCATCTCCAACCCAATGAGCCGAAGAAATGAGCGAAGCTGAGCGTCTCCACCGTCACCTGATCGGCCAGCAGGGCTCGCGCCGGTCGTTGAACACGCCCGCTTTGGTGCTCGACCTCGACATGCTCGATCGCAACATCGCCGAGATGGCGAATTTCGCGAAGGCGAACGGCGTCAAGCTCCGCCCGCATTCCAAGACGCACAAGTCGGCCGATATCGCCAAGCGCCAGATCGCGGCGGGTGCGCTGGGCGTGTGCTGCGCCAAGCTGGGCGAGGCCGAGGCTCTGGCCGAGGAGGGCATCGAGGCGATGCACATCACCTCGGCGGTCGTGACGCCGCAGGGCATCGCACGCTTGATCGAGCTGAACGGCAAGGTGAAGGACCTGATGGTCGTGGTCGATCACCCCTCCAACGTCGAGGCAATCGCCGCGGCGGCCGCCAAGGCCGGCAAGCCGCTCACCGTGATCGTCGACATAGACCCCGGCATGCATCGCACCGGCGTTGCCACGCCGGAGGGCGTGGTCGAGCTGGTGAAGAAGGTCGCGGGCCTGAAGTCGCTCGAGTACGCGGGCGTCCAGTTCTATTGCGGCCGGCACCAGCACATCATTGATTTCAGTCAGCGCAAGGCCGAGATTGAGGAGCGCACGGCTTACCTGAAGGGCATCATCGACCAGCTCACCGCGGCAGGGCTGAAGCCTGGTATCGTCACGGGGTCAGGCACCGGCACGCACTATATCGACGCCAAGGCCGGAGTCTTCACCGAGCTGCAGGTCGGCTCCTATGTCTTCATGGACCACGACTACAACGTCTGCGACCTGCGTGGCGCAGGCAAGCCGACCTTCGAGCAGGCGCTGCAGATCGACGCACGTGTGATCAGCGCCAACACGCCCGGCATGGCCACGATCGATGCCGGGTTGAAGGCGATGGCCACGGAAAAGGGCCCGCCGATGATCCTGAAGGGCGCGGTGGAGGGGGCGACCACGCGCTTCTCGGGCGACGAATACACGGCCGTAGTCGCGCCCGAGGGCAAGGAAGCGCCTGAATTGGCCGAGCAGGTGATCCTGATCCCGCCGCATTGCGACCCGACAGTGAATCTCTACGAGAGCTATCACGTCGTGAAGGGCGACACGCTGGTCGAGATCTGGCCGGTGACGGCGCGCGGCCGTTCACGCTGAGCGGACGACCAGGCCGCCGTTCCATAGCCGCGCCAGCATCAGGATCGCCACCAGGCCGATCGCGCTGATCACGGTCATGCCGAGGAAGGCATGCTGGCCGTAGCGCGCGTAGAGAAGTCCCGCGAACTGGAAGATCACGGCCTGCGTCGCGCCGGTTCCGAGCGCATAATAGATGCTCTGGCCCAACGCTACGCCTGACGAGGGCAGGGCGCGCTGGATGAAGGCCATGGCGCCGAGGTGACAGGCGGCGAAGGTCGCGGCGTGCAGCGCCTGCAGGACGATCAGCGCTGGCAGCGCGTTGGTGAAGGCGAGGCCCGTCCAGCGCACGATGCCGCAGGCGAGACCGAGGCCGATCAGCCCCGTCACGCCGATGCGCTGCAGCAGCCAGCCGCTCATCAGCATCATCAGGATCTCGCCCGCGACGCTCTCGCCCCACAGAAGGCTGATCGTGACATCGTCGATGCCGGCGCCGCGCCAGGTCAGCGTGCCGAAGCTGTAGAGCACGGCATGGCTCGACTGGCAGAAGCCCGCGGCGATCAGGAACAGCATGAAGGGCTTGTTGCGGAACAGCGCGAACAGGCCGAACGGTGCGTGGCGCGCGGCTCCCGCTTCGCGCGGCTCGGCTGGGGGCAGCAGCATTGCTGAGGGCACCAGCAGCGCCACGCCCGCGGCGCCGATATAGAGCACCCAGGGCGGCCCGAAACGATCGACCGAGACGCCCGCGAGGAACGTACCCAGGATGAAGGCGACCGAGCCCCAAAGCCGCAGCGTGCCGTAGACGAAGCCGCGCCGCTTGGCCTCGTTCACCAGCACGCCGTCGTAGAGGGCCAGCACCGGCGACCAGACGAAGCCCCAGACGATCCCGGCCATCAGCAGCGCGAGGAAGGTGTAGGAGATCTGATAGGCGCCCATCATGACGACGGAGGCGAGCGACAGGCCGAAGAGCAGGGCCCGCAGGCGGCCCAGCCGATGGGCGAGGAAGCCCATGCCGAGCATCGCCGCCACGCTCACGACCTGGCGCGTCATGAAGAGCGTGCCGATCTCCGGGTCGGTGATGCCGCGATCGCGCAGCCAAACCGGCCAGTAGCTTGCGAAGGCGCCGGCAGCGAGGAAGTAGGCCGCGCCGAAGGACGCGAGCCGTGCGCCCTCGATGGCGCGACCTTTCAAGCGGCGAACTCGCGCCGGACCTGTTCGGTGTGCTGGCCGAGCTCGGGCACGTCGCCCAGCCGCTCGCCCTGGCCCTCCCAGGAGGCGGCGAGCGCGGGCACCGAGACCTCGCCCTTGGGCGACTTGAAGTTCATGCGGCGAAGCTGCGGGTGCTTGGACAGCGAGGCGATGTCACTGACCCGCGCCCAGGCGATCTGCGCGGCGTCGAGGCGCGTGGCGAGCTCGGTGAATGCCATCTTGCCGAAGGCGCCGCGCACGATCGCATTGGTGTCGTCGCGCCGCTCGTTGCGCGCGATGCCGGTGGCGTACTTGGGATCCTTCTCCAGTCCCGGCCGGTCGATGACGTCATGGCAGAGTCGCTCGAACTCGCGGTCGTTCTGGATCGAGATCAGCACCGGCACCTCGTCGCTCGACGGATAGACGCCATAGGGCGCGATGAAGGGGTGCGTGAGCCCCAGCCGCGGCCATTCATAGGCCGAATAGTCCATGGCGAGCAGCGGCACAGCCATCCACTCGGCCATCGAGGAGAAGAGCGAGACCTTGATCGCGCGGCCTTCACCGGTCTTCCCGCGCGCGATCAGCGCCTCGAGGACGGCCGCATGCGCGTACATGCCCGTGCCGATGTCGGTCGCTGAGATGCCGACCCGGCCCGGCGCATGCTCGGTGCCGGTGATCGAGGCGAGCCCGCTTTCGGCCTGCACCAGGAGATCGTAGGCGCGGCGGTTCCGGTAGGGGCCGTGATCGCCATAGCCCGAGACATCGACCGTGATCAGCCGCTTGTTCTTCGCCCGCATCTCCGCCGAGCCGAAGCCCGCGCGCTGCGCGGCGCCGGGTGCCAGGTTCTGGATCAGCACATCGGCCTTGCCGATCAGCCGCTGCAGGAGGTCGAAATCGGCCGTCTTCTTGAAATCGAGGGTGACCGACTGCTTGCCGCGGTTCAGCCAGACGAAGTAACTCGACCATCCATGCACGTAGGAGTCATAGCCGCGTGCGAAATCGCCCTCGGGCCGCTCGATCTTGATCACCCTGGCGCCCGCATCCGCCAGCCGCGCCGAGCAATAGGGGGCGGCCACCGCCTGCTCGACGCTCACCACCAGAAGGCCGTCCAACGCTCCGGGCATATAACGCTTTTCTCCCTTGTCGCCGGCAACATGCCATAGTGCTCCCGTGGTTCAACTGGTTCAGGCCGAACGCGAAATTGCCGAGGGAAAGCACGGCGCCGCCGCCGCCGTGGCGCTGCGCATCGTGGCGGATACCGCGCGCATGCTGGGCGCGGCGCGGCTGGT